>Ga0182008_10002841_pt1 | contig 10711 bp, 10 predicted proteins | sample Sormic07211129_1_FD_120482 | JGI IMG/M metagenome (GOLD analysis project Ga0182008, IMG submission 120482) | Rhizosphere microbial communities from Sorghum bicolor, Mead, Nebraska, USA - 072115-129_1 metaG | ecosystem: Host-associated > Plants > Roots > Rhizosphere | place: USA: Nebraska...
CGCTTCCTCGATGCGCGCCTTGAGCTGGCGCGACTTGTCGTCGGAGGGAAAGCGGATGCCGACGCCGGGCGCCCGGTTGCCGGCGGCGCGGGCCGGCGTGATCCAGGCGACCTTGCCGGCCACGGGGTAGCGCTGCGGGTCGTCGGGCAGGGTCAGCAGCACGTAGACGTCGTCGCCCAGCCGGTACTCGCGCGAGGTGGGAATGAAGATGCCGCCTTCGGCGAACAGCGGGATGTAGGCCGCATAGAGCGCGCCCTTCTCCTTGATCGCCAGCTGGATCACGCTGGGCCGTTGGGGCGCGGAGGCGGGGCTGGGGCTGTTCATGGGCGTCGGGCCGAGTTTAGGGTGCTTCGCGCCTCGCTCACAAGCGCTTCCAGCATCAGGCCCGCGTTGAAGGGATGCTCGGCGGTCCGGGCCGCCGCGGCCAGCGATCTGGACCAGCGCGCCAGCGCCACGTTCGAGGGCGCGGGCGGCAGCTCGGCGGCCGCGAAGAAGCGCGGCTCGGCGCCGCTGCCCACGGCCATCAGGTCGTGGCACAGCTTCTGCAGCGCGCCGATGGCCTGCGCCGGCGCCTGGTCCGTCAGCGCCGCGACCTCGCCGCGCTGCATGGCCTTGGGCAGCAACGACCAGGCCTTGGGCGAAGCACCGCTGCGCGCCAATCTCAAGGCGTCGCTGGGCCGGCCACCCGCCGCGCGCAGCAGGGCCGGCGCATCGGCGGCCGCCACCTGGTGCGCGACCAGCCAGTCGACCGCCTCGGCGGGTTCGGGCCAGGGCAGCGTGAAGCCCAGGCAGCGGCTGCGGATGGTCGGCAGCAGCTGCCAGGCCGCCTCGCTGGCGAGCACGAAGCGCACGTCGCCCACGGGCTCCTCCAGCGTCTTGAGCAGGGCGTTGGCGGTGATCGCGTTCATGCGTTCGGCCGGGTAGACGAACACCACCTTGCCGCGGCCGCGCGCGCTGGTGCGCTGGGCGAAGCCGACCGCCTCGCGCATCGCTTCCACCCGGATCTCGCGGCTGGGCTTGCGCTTCTTGTCGTCGATGTCGGCCTGCGCCTTCTCGTCCAGCGGCCAGCCGAGCTCCATCATGGCCGTCTCGGGCATCAGCACGCACAGGTCGGCATGGGTGCGGACCTCGATCGCGTGGCAACTGGTGCAATGGCCGCAGGCGCCCTGCTCGGTGGGCGTTTCGCACAGCCAGGCCGAGGCCAGCGCCAGCGCCAGGTCGTACTGGCCCAAGCCGGACGGGCCCTGCAGCAGCCAGGCATGGCCGCGCTGGCGCAGCAGGTCCGCCAGCGGGCGCGCGAGCCAGGGCGACAGCGGCGTCATGCGCGCTCTCCGATCAGCCCGCGCTGGCGCAGCACGGTCTCGACCTGGTGCCAGACCTGGTCGCGCGGCTGGTCGGCATCGATGCGCGCGAAGCGCGGGGCCTTCGCGCGTTCGGCATAGCCGGCCGCCACCTGCCGGAAGAAGGCCACGGGCTGGGCCTCGAACTTGTCGGGCAGGCGCGCGCCGGCCAGGCGGGCCGCGGCGACTTCGGGCCGCAGGTCGAACCACAGCGTGAGATCGGGCTGCAGCAGGGCCTCGCCGCCCGCGGCGCCCTGCCCGGCCTGCGCCCAGCGTTCGAGGGTGCCGAGCACCGCCGGGTCGAAACCGCGGCCGGCGCCCTGGTAGGCGAAGGTGGCGTCGGTGAAGCGGTCGCACAGCACCACCTCGCCGCGCGCCAGCGCGGGCGCGATCACGTTCACGATGTGGTCGCGGCGCGCCGCGAAGACCAGCAGCGATTCGGTCAGCGCATCCATCGGCTGCGCCAGGATCAGGCCGCGCAGGGTTTCGGCCAGCGGCGTGCCGCCGGGTTCGCGCGTGCGGGTGACGGTGCGGCCGGCCACCGTGAACAGCGCTTCGAGCGCGTCGATGTGGCTCGACTTGCCCGCGCCGTCGATGCCTTCCAGCGTCAGGAAAAGTCCGCTCATGGTCCGTTGTTCTTGGGTTTGGGTTCGATGCCGCGCTGGTAGCGGTTCACCGCCCGGTTGTGGTCGTCCAGCGTGGTGCTGAACTGGCTCGAGCCGTCGCCGCGCGAGACGAAGTACAGCGACTTGCTCTGCGCGGGCTGGATGGTGGCCAGCAGCGCCGCCTTGCCCGGCATGGAGATCGGCGTGGGCGGCAGGCCACCGCGGGTGTAGGTGTTCCAGGGCGTGTCGGTCTGCAGGTCCTTCTTGCGCAGGTTGCCTTCGTAGGCCGTACCCATGCCGTAGATCACCGTCGGGTCGGTCTGCAGCGGCATGCCGATGCGCAGCCGGTTGATGAACACGGCCGCGACCTCGGGCCGGTCCTTGGCCTGGCCTGTCTCCTTTTCGACAATGCTGGCCAGGATCAGCAGTTCGTCGGACGTCTTGAGCGGCAGGTCGCTGGCGCGCGCGGCCCAGGCGGCCTCGAGCTTCTTGTCCATGGCCCGCATGGCGCGCTGCAGCACCGCGAAGTCGGTCGAGCCCTTCGAGTAGGTGTAGGTGTCGGGGAAGAAACGGCCTTCGGGGTGCACGCCGGGCTTGCCCAGCCGCGCCATCAGCGCGGCGTCGTCCTCGCCCACGGTCTCGGGCTTGAGCTGCTCGGCCTTGGCCAGCGCGGCGCGCACCTGGCGGAAGTTCCAGCCCTCGACCAGCACCAGGCTGCGCGTGGCCTCCTCGCCGCGGACCAGCATGTTGAGCAGCGTGCGCGGGGTCACGCCGCGTTCGAGTTCGTAGCTGCCGGCGCGGATCTGGCGGTCCTGGCCCGAGAAGCGGAACCAGGCGTAGAGCAGCTGCGGCTGCACCCGGGTGCCGGCCGCGGCCACCGCTTCGGCCACGCCGCGCGGCGTGGTGCCGGGCTCCACCGACAGGTCGACGTTGGGGGCCGCGAGGTCGAGCGGGCGGTTGACCCACCACAGGCCCCAGGCGCCCGCGCCCAGCGCGCCGAGCGCGCCCAGAAGAAAGATCGTGAGGAAGAAGCGGCGCAAAGGAATGGAGAAAAGAGGGGCCGGACAAAGCCCTGGAAGCCGAGTCCGCGGGGTAGCCCTGCGGGTCGAACGGATGGCGTGCGGCCATGATAATTCAGCGATGACCTCTGCCCTCCTGAATGGTGTAACTCCCCTCCCCCACCTGGGCGTGATCCGCGCCGAGGGACCGGACGCCGCGAACTTCCTGCACGGCCAGCTGACGCAGGACTTCGCGCTGCTCCAGCCCGTCGAGGCGCGCCTGGCCGCGCTCTGCACGGCCAAGGGCCGGATGATCGCCAGCTTCATCGGCGTGCGGCCACGCGCCGACCTGGTGCTGCTGGTGTGCAGCCGCGACATCCTCGCCGCCACGCTCAAGAAGCTGTCGATGTACGTGCTGCGCGCCAAGGTGAAGCTCAGCGACGCCAGCGAGTCGACCGCGTTGTTCGGCCTGGCCGGCGCGGCCTTGGCGGCCAACGGCGTCGATGCCGCGGCGCCGGTCGGTGCGCGCATCGCGCGTGCGGTGGCCGACGGCGAGGACGAGATCAGCATCGTCCCGCTCTACCCGGCCGACGGCGTGCCGCGCGCGCTGTGGATCGCCCCCGCCGCCGCGCCGGCCCCGACCGGCCCCGCGCTGGACGCCGCGCTCTGGCCCTGGAGCGAGGTGCGCAGCGGCATCGCGACCTTGACCACGCCGGTGCTCGACGCCTTCGTGCCGCAGATGCTCAACTACGAATCGGTGGGCGGCGTGAACTTCAAGAAGGGCTGCTACCCGGGCCAGGAGATCGTGGCGCGCAGCCAGTTCCGCGGCACGCTCAAGCGCCGCACCTATGTGGTCACGGCCGACACGTCGGTCGAGGCCGGCCAGGAAGTCTTCGCCGCCAGCGACGCCGAGCAGCCGGTCGGCACCGTGGTGCAGGCCGCCGCGTCGCCCGACGGCCGCTGGGCCGCGCTGGTCTCGATGCAGATCGCGGCGCTCGAAGCCGGTGCGCTGCATGCGGTGAGCGCACAGGGCCCGGCGCTCACCGTCGAGCCCCTGCCCTATCCGCTGCTGGCCGACATCTAGGCTGCGGCCGCCCCATGCAAAAAGGCGCCCACGGGCGCCTTTTTTGTCAGCAGCAGCGCCCCTTGCCCCCGCCGTAGCGCGCCTGCTCCCGCTCGCGGAAGAAGGCGATCTCGCTCATCGGCGCCTGGTCGGGATGCGTGGCCGCCATGTGCCGCAGGTAGGCGCCGTAGTCGGGCTGCCCCACCATCAGCCGCAGCGACTGCGCGAGCGAGCGGCCCAGGTAGCGGCCCGCCTCCGGCAGGCTCATGCCCGAGTTCAGCATCAGGAACGCACCGGCTCGAAGGCTTCGTAGGGCGTCTCGTGCACCGTCGGCCGGTTCACGCGGCGCGCGGCCAGGCAGGCCTTGACGCTGTAGACCAGCACGCTCAGCACCACGAAGATGAACAGCGCGCACAGCGCGGCGTCGAGCCGGTCGTTGAACACGATGCGCGACATCGCCTCGGGCGTCTTGGCCGGCGCGATCAGCACGCCCTGGGCCAGCCCGTCGGCGTACTTCGCCGCATGCGAGAGGAAGCCGACCTTCGGGTCCGACGAGAAGATCTTGAGCCAGCCGGCCGTCAGCGTGCAGGCCAGCAGCCACACGGTGGGCACCAGCGCCACCCAGGCGTAGCGCTCGCGCTTCATCCGGAACAGCACCACCGTGCCCAGCATCAGCGCCACGGCCGCGAGCATCTGGTTCGAGATGCCGAACAGCGGCCACAGCGTGTTGATGCCACCCAGCGGATCGACCACGCCCTGGTAGAGGAAGTAGCCCCAGGCCGCCACGGTGAGCCCGGTGGCGAACAGGTTGGCCGGCAGCGAGTCGGTGCGGCCCAGCGCGGGCACGAAGCTGCCCAGCAAATCCTGCAGCATGAAGCGGCCGGCACGGGTGCCCGCGTCCACCGCGGTCAGGATGAACAGCGCCTCGAACAGGATCGCGAAGTGGTACCAGAAGGCCATCATCCCCGGGCCGCCCAGCGCCTGGTGCAGGATGTGGGCCATGCCCACGGCCAGCGTCGGCGCGCCGCCGGTGCGGCCCAGGATGGTGGTCTCGCCCACGTCCTTGGCGGTCTGGATCAGCATCTCGGGCGTCACGACGAAGCCCCAGCTCGAGATGGTCTGGGCGACGGTGGCCGGCGTGTTGCCGACCAGCGCGGCCGGGCTGTTCATCGCGAAGTAGATGCCCGGCTCGATGCACGAGGCCGCGACCAGCGCCATCACGGCGACGAAGGATTCGGCCAGCATGCCGCCGTAGCCGATGAAGCGCATGTGGCGCTCGTTGTCGATCATCTTGGGCGTGGTGCCCGAGGAGATCAGCGCATGGAAGCCCGACACCGCGCCGCAGGCGATGGTGATGAACAGGAAGGGGAACAGGCTGCCCGACCAGACCGGGCCGTTGCCCTGCGCGAACTGCGTGACGGCCGGCATCTGCAGGGTGGGCGCGACGAACACGATGCCCACGGCCAGCGCCAGGATGGTGCCGATCTTGAGGAAGGTCGAGAGGTAGTCGCGCGGCGCGAGCAGCAGCCACACCGGCAGCGTGGCGGCGATGAAGCCGTAGCCGATCAGCATCCAGGTCAGGGCCTTGCCGTCGAAGGTGAAGAGCGCGGCCCAGTCGGGGTGCTGGCTCACGGCCTGCCCGCCGAAGATCGCGAGCATCAGCAGCACGAAGCCGATCACCGAGACCTCGCCGATGCGGCCGGGCCGCAGGTAGCGCAGGTACACGCCCATGAAGAGCGCCACCGGAATCGTCGCGCCCACGGTGAAGGTGCCCCAGGGCGATTCGGCCAGCGCCTTGACCACGATCAGCGCCAGCACCGCCAGGATGATGATCATGATCATGAAGGTGCCGAACAGCGCGATCATGCCCGGCACGATGCCCATCTCCTGCTTGATCAGGTCGCCCAGCGAACGGCCGTCGCGGCGGGTCGAGATGAACAGCACGATGAAGTCCTGCACCGCGCCCGCGAACACCACGCCCGCCAGGATCCACAGCAGCCCGGGCAGGTAGCCCATCTGCGCCGCGAGCACCGGGCCCACCAGCGGACCGGCGCCGGCGATGGCCGCGAAGTGGTGGCCGAACAGCACGTTCTTGTCGGTCGGCACATAGTCCAGGCCGTCGTTGTGGCGGTGGGCGGGCGTCTTGCGTTTCGCGTCCAGGCCCAGCACCTTGTCGGCGATGAACAGGCTGTAGTAGCGGTAGGCGATCAGGTAGACGCAGAGCGCGGCCACCACGATCCAGAGCGCGCTGATCGCTTCGCCGCGCGAGAGTGCGACGGTGCCGAGCGCGAAAGCGCCCACGATCGCGATGACGAGCCACACCAGGTGGCGTCGGATGCTTTGCATCGGGTTGTCTCCAGAAAAAAGTTTCTGGAGTGTTCCCGGCCGGGTCGCATCTGCCATCCGTCGGACCGCGCGCTTCGGTGCGCGGTATTGCCTAAGGGATAACCCGAATTACCGGCGCCAGGCTCAGGGGTTGCCGAACTGGCGCGCGTGCTCCACCGCGTACTTGATGAGCTCCGCCTGCCCCTCGATGCCCAGCCGGCGCTTGATGCTCTGCCGGTGCGCCTCGACCGTGCGCACGCTCAGGTCGAGGTCGCGCGCGATCTGCTTGCTCGATTCGCCGCGGCCCAGGGCCGTGAGGATCTCGCTTTCGCGCGGCGTGAGCGTCGGCCGCTGCGCCTGGTTGCGGAACAGCCGCTGCGACACCGCCGGGCTCAGGAAGGTGCCGCCGGCCGTCACGGCCTGGATCGCCGCCACGATCTCGCCCGCCGGCGCATCCTTGAGCACATAGCCGCGCGCACCCGCCTGCAGCGCGCGCTGCACGTATTCGGGGTTGTCGTACATGCTGAGCATCACGATGTGCAGCGCCGGCTGCTGCGCCAGCAGCACGCCTGCAAGCTCGATGCCGTTCATGTCCTTCATGCCCACGTCGGTGAGCACCAGGTCGGGCCGGAGCAGCGCGACCTGCGCGATCGCCTCCTGCGCCGAACCGGCCTCGCCCACGATCGCCAGGCCCGGCAGCGGGCCCAGCCGCGCGCGCAGGCCGTCGCGCACCAGCGGGTGGTCGTCGACGAGGAACAGGCGGACGGGCGGGGTTTCGGTCATGCGGCGCGTGCGATTGTGACCGGCGCCGCCGCCACGATGCGGGTGCCGCCCTCGCCGGCCTGCACCTCGAGCGTGCCGCCGATCGCGTCCATGCGCTCGCGCATGTTGCGCAGGCCGATGCCGCGGCGCGGGTCCGCGCTCAGCGCGGCCTCGTCGAAACCGCGGCCGTCGTCCTGCACCACCAGCCGCACGCTGGCCCGGCCGAAGGCCAGCGCCAGCGTGACCTGGCTCGCCTGCGCGTGCTTGTGCACATTGGTCAGCGCCTCCTGGGCCACGCGGAACAGCGCGGTCTTCACCTCTTCCGGCAGGTCGATCGCCCTGCCCTCGGCATGCACCTGCACGCGCAACGGCGCCTCGTCGCCGAACTCGTCGCCCAGCCGCTCGAGCGCGGCCGGCAGGCCCAGCGTGTCGAGCAGCGCGGGGCGCAGCCGGTGCGAGATGCGGCGCACCTCCGACAGCGAATCGTTGAGCCGCGCCAGCGCCTTGGGCATGGCCGGCGGCGTGGCCTGCCGGCCGCGCTCGAGCGTGTCGACCGCCGACTCGATCAGCAGCTTGGCCGAGACCAGCGTCTGGCTGATGCCGTCGTGCAGCTCGCGCGCCAGGTGGCCGCGCTCGTCCTCCTGCGACTGCACCACCTGCCGCGCGAGCAGGCGCAGCCGGGCTTCGGACACCCGGTGCTCGCTGAGGTTGAGCAGCAGCCCGCCCGCGCTCACCACGCCCAGGCACACGGCCGCGATGGCCGCGATCCACAGCATGGTGGTGGTGACGTTCTCGCTCACCTGGTGCTGCAGCGACTGCACCGCGGCCTCGACGTCGTCGAGGTACAGCCCGGTGCCCAGCATCCAGTTCCAGCGCGGCAGCGAGGTGATGTAGCCGAGCTTGGGCGCCATCTGCGCGCTCGAGGGCTTGCGCCACTCGTACTCGACGTAGCCGCCGCCCTTCCTCACCTGGCCGACCAGGTCCTGGATGGTGGCGCGGCCCTGCGAATCGCGCAGCTCCCAGAGGTTCTGTCCTTCGAGCTCGTGCTGGCGCGAATGCATCAGCGAGCGGCCGTCCATGTCGTAGACGAAGAAGTAGCCGTCGTTGCCGTAGTCCAGCGCGGCCAGCCGGCGCAGCGCCTCGTTGCGGGTCTGCGCGTCGTCGCGGCCGGTGTCGTAGAGCGGGCGCACCGTGCTGACCGCCAGCTCGACATAGCTGCGCAGCTCGGAGCGCCGCTGCGCCAGCAGGCTCAGCTCGACCAGCGCCCGCTCGCGCGCCGCCAGGTCGCGCTCCTGGTGGCGCACCGCGGTGGCCACCAGCAGCAGCGCCACCACGAGCGGCACCACGGCCAGCGTGATGATCTTGGTGCGCAGGCGCATCCGCCGAAACCTCAGGCCAGCGCGCGGCGCATCTCGATGTGGGCGATGCCGGCCTCTTCGAAGGGCGCGCCGTGCGGCGCGTAGCCCAGGCGCCCGTAGAAGCCCTCGGCGCTGCGCTGCGCATGCAGCGTGATCTCGCGGTCGCCACGCGCCTTGGCCGCGGCCTCGAGCGCGCGCAGCACCGCAGCGCCCTGGCCGCCGCCGCGCAGGTTGCGGTGCACCGCCATGCGGCCGATGCGGCCCACGCCGGGCGCCTCGCTCAGCAGGCGCGCGGTGCCGATCACCCGGCCCAGCCGGTTGCGCGCCACCGCATGCAGCGCCGTCGCATCGTGTTCGTCCCATTCGAGCGTTTCCGGGATGCGCTGCTCCTGCACGAACACCGCGCGCCGGATCGCGCCCGCGCCGCTGCCCAGCGCCTGCCAGTCGCCGGTCTCGACCGTGAACATCGTCTCGCCCGCCTCGTAGGCGCTGAAGATCGCGCGCAGCGCATCGGGCACCGGCCGCGAGGTCTGCGTGGCCGGGTCGGCGAAGACATAGACCAGCTCGCTGGTGACCAGCAGTTCGTCGCCGCGGAACAGGCCGCCGCGGAACACGATCGACGAGGTGCCGACGCGCACGCATTTCATGCCCACGTCGAGCGCGTCGTCCATGCGCGCCGAGGCATTGAATTCGATGGTCGCCTTCTTCACGTAGAGATCGCCCTCGAGCGATTCCATCGAGGCCTCGTAGGGCAAGGCCAGCGCGCGCCAGTAGTCCGACATGGCGGTGTCGAAGTACATCAGGTAGTGGGCGTTGAAGACGATCTTCTGCATGTCGACTTCGGCCCAGCGCACGCGCAGCCGGTGGAAGAAGCGGAAGTCGGCGCGGGAAAGTGTTTCGGTCATGGGTTCAGGGCTTCTTTCAGGGCGTTGGCGGCATCGGCATGGGCCTTCAGCGCCTCGGGCACGGCGCGGCCCATCTTGACGAATTCGTGGATCACGCCGCGGTAGATCTCCAGGTCGACGGGCACCCCGGCGGCGCGCAGCTTGTCAGCATAGGCGATGCCCTCGTCGACCAGCGGGTCGGCCTCGGCCAGGCCGATCCAGGCCGGTGCGACGCCGTCGACGTCCTCGGCGTTGAGCGGCGCGAAGCGCCAGTCGTCGCGGTCGGCCGGGCTGCGCACGTACTGGCCGAAGAACCAGCTGATCAACGCCTCGTCGAGCAGCGGCCCGCAGGCGAAACGCTCGTGCGAGGCCGTGTCCTGGTGCGCGGTGGTGCCCGGGTAGAACAGCAGTTGCAGCGCGACCGGCAGGCCCGCGTCGCGCGCCATCACCGCGCACACCGCCGCCAGCGTGCCGCCCGCGCTGTCGCCGCCGAGCGCGAGCCGGCCGCCGTCCAGGCCCAGCGAGGCCGCTTCGCGGGCCACGAACTGCACCGCGTCCCAGGCGTCGTCGGAGGCGGTCGGAAACTTGTGTTCGGGCGCGAGCCGGTAGTCGATCGAGACCACCGCGCAGCCGCTGCGCTGCGCCAGCACGCGGCACAGCGTGTCGTGGGTGGCGATGCTGCCGACGGTGAAGCCGCCGCCGTGGAAGTACACCAGCACCGGCAGCACCGCGTCGGAGGCCGCGTAGAGGCGCGCCGGCACCGCGACGCCGTCGCGCGCGGGAATCGTGAAGTCCTCGATGCGCGCCAGCGCAGGCTTGGGCACCTCGAGCACGCCGGCGCCTTTTTCGTACGAGGCCTTGGCTTCGGCCGCGGTCAGGGTGTTCATCGCGGGATGGCCGGCGCGCGCCATGCGCTCGACCACGCTGGCCATCTTCGGGGTCAGCATGCGGCCTCCGGGCGTGCCGAGGTCGTCATCCAGGGTGTTCCCGCCGTGACAACGGCAAGGGTTTTGTTCATGGGCAAGATGGTGTCCTGTTGCTAGATTCAAGCCTCCAAATCGTACCGCCCCTCACGCACCCGCCATGGCCCTCATCCAGTACCTGACCCAGATCCAGTTCGAATTCGGCGCGATCCGCCTGCTGAGCGCCGAATGCGCGCGCGTGGGCATCAACCGCCCGATGATCGTGACCGACGCCGGCGTGCGCGCCGCGGGCATCCTGCAGACCACGCTGGACGCGCTGGGCGACCTGGAGGTCTCGGTGTTCGACGCCACGCCCTCGAACCCCACCGAGGCGGCGGTGCGCGCCGCGGTCGAGCTGTACCGTTCGGGCCGTTGCGACGGGCTGATCGCGGTGGGCGGCGGCTCGGCCATCGA
>Ga0182008_10002842_pt1 | contig 10710 bp, 8 predicted proteins | sample Sormic07211129_1_FD_120482 | JGI IMG/M metagenome (GOLD analysis project Ga0182008, IMG submission 120482) | Rhizosphere microbial communities from Sorghum bicolor, Mead, Nebraska, USA - 072115-129_1 metaG | ecosystem: Host-associated > Plants > Roots > Rhizosphere | place: USA: Nebraska...
AAAACGTGCGCCGCTTCAACGCCGAGGTGCCGCAGATCTGGCAGTGGGACGACCATGAAGTGGTGAACAACTGGTCCCCGAGCAAGCAGTTGGATGAGCGTTACCGGGTCAAGGACATCAACACCCTGGTCGGCCGTGCGCGCCAGGCGTGGCTGGAATACTCACCGATGCGCCGCCAGGCAGCGGACGGCGGCGGGCGGATTTATCGCAAGCTCAGCTACGGTCCGCTGCTGGATGTATTCGTGCTGGATATGCGCAGTTATCGCGGGCCCAACGATGACAACCTCGGCGGCGAAAAACCCTTCCTCGGGCGTGCGCAATTGGACTGGCTCAAGCGTGAACTCAAGGGCTCCCAGGCGCAGTGGAAAGTCATCGCCGCCGACATGCCCATCGGCCTTGGCGTGCCCGACGGTGAAGTCAGCCCCGGCGTGCCGCGCTGGGAAGCCATCGCCAACAACGATCCCGGTGCGCCGCAAGGCCGCGAATGGGAAATCGCTGAGCTGCTGGGCTTTCTACGGGCGCAAAACGTGCGCAACCACCTGTGGCTGACCGCCGATGTGCACTACTGCGCCGCGCATCACTACCACCCGGATCGTGCGGCGTTCCAGGATTTCGAACCGTTCTGGGAGTTTGTCGCCGGGCCGTTGAACGCCGGGAGTTTCGGGCCTAATCCGCTGGACAAGACCTTTGGCCCCGAAGTGGTGTTCGAGAAGGCACCGCCGGCGCAGAACACCTCGCCGCTGGCGGGGTTTCAGTTTTTTGGCGAGGTGAACATTGATGGGCAGACGGCGGAGTTGACGGTCATTCTGCGGGATCTGGATGGGACCTCAGTGTTTGAGCAAAAACTTGGACCGATGTAACCGGCTTCGCGTTAAAAGCTGGGTGCTGGAACTGGCTGGTTGCAGGGTGACGGTGAGTACACCTGGGGAAAGAGCTTGAATGGCAGCGGCTGTCAGCGACCATACAAACGCCACTCTTAGGGAAACGTGGGACTGCGTAGATGCCGCGGCGCGCCCGGGACGTTAATGACGTAGGGGCTTGCCGCAATCATCATGGTTGGCATGGTCTTATTCATTGCTGACGGTTTAGAGTGTTAAACAATGCGTATTAGAAAGTTGGTGGCAAGGGCTATTAATAACCCGGTGGTGTCAATGATCTCTAGCTTGAGAGTGTAATTGGTGTTGGTTGGAAAGTTTTTTAATGTGCAGACTTCACTGCCAATAAAGGTAAGCCCGAGGTTGAGATAGTCCTGGGTGAGTGGTTTGCTGTAAACAGTACTGGTTGGATAAGGGCCAGTAGGACCAGAACCTGTTTGCTGAATTGTGATGTTGACAACATGGTTGGCTTGCAGCACAAGTGATGCAGGGACCTTTGCCTGCACTGAAACACATGGGGTGTTTAACGGTCCTACGATATAAGGGTTAGAAGGGGGGGACGGGGGAGGGAGCAAGTTAAAGGATGGTTTTGGTAGTATAGTTGGGGTTGGCATGTAGTCACCTTTAATGATTCAAGTGTGTCGTTAAGTGATTTGAAAGATAGTGTTATGTCAGTCTGAGTAAGGTGTTGGGTGCAAGTGCTTTTATATTGGTCCCAGTACTGTCTGTCATGCTCACCCTTAATGTGTAGGTAGGTGTTTTTGAGAGGCTTTTCAATAAACAGATTTCCATGTTGAAAGTGGGAGGCGTAGAGTTGATTGCGAAATCCATTTTTGCTTGGGTTGTTACTTCAAGGTAGATGATCTGAAGAGCGCCACCTGTCGGCTGGACGGAAACTTGCCACTTGTCACCGACGGTGTAAACTTGATAGATTGCCTGTGTCATTGGAACTTGCAAGATCTCGCACGCAGAGGAAAGTTTTATTGTATAAACTCCAGAGCGTGGCCTTGGTTGTCCTTTGAATACGACATTTTGGGTGATAATAGGTGTTGGCATGATGGCCTCGGTTGACTGTATGTGATGTGAGTCAAGAATATGAAAGTCTGAAAATTGCATCGTGTTGAGGGAGTTTATCGTTCTGCTCAAATTCGCCGCGGGTGACGCCCGGAATATAGCGAGATGGCGGGCCAGCGCGAAAGCCTGGGTAACTATCTGCAGGGTAGACGTTTACGTTCTGGCTGCCATCCGAGTAAGACCATATTTCCATGACGACAGGGACGGCAATAGTGACTACTGTTAATGAAGGAGCCCCGGAAGGTGGGAGTTCCGGAACTGCACCCTGAAACGCTGGTTCAGGCAGCCCATATATGCCTCCATATTGCCTGGTATAGGCTTTGAGACCCAACCCAGCAAGTGGAAAACCGATAGCTAGTTCCCCTCCAGATGCCACCGCAGTGGCTGTTGACGTATTATCGTTGCGGTCATTGGGTTCAAGGGTAACGAGCAACCTCATCGACTCCAGTGATATCGCCTCAGTCTGCCCAGCCTGGGTTCTGATAAGAGCTGACCCTCCCTGGATATCTTGGAGTTGTGCATTTGAGTATTCTTGGTCATCAGCTTTAAAAGAAAATCGCTCACCTAGAACCACCGGGATGAATTGTTGCGTTGTTTTAACTAAAGCATTCACGGTTGATTGCTCTATATGAAGTTGATGTAAATCAGGGCAGGACTTGCCTGCGCCTGATGGTTTTAGATTCTTAATATTATATTGCTACATGAGGAAGCCTATGCGTCTCACGCCTACCGTGTATGCCAATACTTTTTCGGTGGGGATGGATGACAGCGGCTCGACAGTGATGGGGTCACCTACAGTTACCGCCACCAAGGGCGCAGTTTCATTGATATCTATAGCTTCCACGCCATACTCTGTCGTAGAAATAATCAGGGTTGTGGCGTCTGTGGAGGCATCTCTGTTTATATTTACAAGTCTGGCTCCGAGTCTCGGGCCGTAACTTGTTTGAATATTTATTGGGTCACCAATTCTATATTCTAGAGTGAATGCGGTGTAGTCTCTGTAAAAGCCCATTTCTTTCTCCGATATCACAAGGTATTTGTAGGGGGGCGTAGTTTAAAAAGCTACTCTGAAGGGGTTGGTGTGCCAGTTGATGTGACGTTTTCATATCTTAAAAACGATTGGAATGCCTTCGTAGTTGTATAGTAAACGGAGCGGAAATATCCTGATTGCTGTCCTTGAAAGACATTGTTTACAGGCGCATTGAAGTTGTTCGTGAAGCTTGCTCCGGTAGATGAATAAGCGGGGTAAATAGACACGTCGTTGACAGTCGCGTAGAAGCCAATGAAGCGGGGGTTGACTGTGGTAGTGCTGGTCGTGTCAATATCTTGAATGGTCGCACTATTGCCATCTGCTGATATGTCGGCCAGGTATCCTGCTATGGTTTCAGTGCCGTTTGCACTGGGAACTTGAGCGACTACATAACTTCCACACCTGATAGCGGAGGTGAGAAACAAATTTGGAAATGCGCCAGAGTTATAAACAGCAGTTGGTTGCGGAGTGGGAGGGGTTGTAGAAGACGTGCAGCAAGGGACAGTGGTTATGTTAGGCGGGGTAAAAAAATTATTAGTGATTGCCATCTCATTTTTCCCTGTGGGGTTAGTTGAGACTTTATATTTGTACTTTTTTTTTAAAGTGGCTACTGTCAATGTTGACAGTTTTTTATACGTTTCTGTTATGAGGTGGTTTTAGATTGGTTATAAATAGCTGCGGACGGTTGTTGGTTTTTACGCTTTCCAGTTGCCGATTAAGTCCCGCGAAGGCCTCATCGGCTGTGATTGAGGCTTAAAGTCAGTACACGTCGCGGCGGTAACGCCCCTGCTCGATCAACCGCGCCACGGCTTCACTGCCGAGGATGTCCACCAGCGCCTGGTCCACCCCCGTCGCCATTCCCTGCAGACTTCCGCACACATAAATCGCCGCGCCGTCGGCCAGCCATTTACGCAGCACATCCGCTGACTCGCGCAGGCGGTCCTGCACGTAGATCTTCTCTTGCTGATCGCGGGAAAACGCCAGGTCGAGCAACGCCAGATCGCCGCTGGCCAACCAGCCTTGCAGTTCGTCCTGGCACAGGAAGTCATGCTTGATATTGCGCTCGCCAAACAGCAGCCAGTTGCGCTGCTGGCCGTCGGCGATGCGGGCCTTGAGCAGACTGCGCAGACCCGCCAGGCCGGTGCCGTTGCCCAGCAGGATCAGCGGCACCGGCGCCTGTGGCAGGTGGAACGCACTGTTGCGGCGCAGACGCAGGCTGATGCTCGAACCGAGGGCGGCGTACTCGGTCAGCCAGCCCGAGCCCAGGCCCAGGCTGCCGTCGGGGTGACGTTCCTGGCGCACGATGAGTTCCAGCACGCCATCGCTGGCAATCGAGGCGATGGAGTATTCGCGCATGCCCAGCGGCACCAACGCGTCCACCAGCGCCTGGGCGTGCAGGCCGACCAGATGCGCGCGATGGGTCGGCAACTGGCGGGTGGCCAGGGCCTGGTCGAGCGTATGCGCCATGCCGTCGATCAATACGCTGTCACTGCCGGCCAGGCCCAGGCCTTCGAGGAAGTGTTCGATGGCCCACGGGCAATTGCGTGGCAGCACTTCCACCAGGTCGCCGGCTTGCCAGCTTTGTGGCGACGGCGAGGTGAGGCCCAGCAGGTAGACGTCCGAGCCGCTGCTGTCGCGGTTGAGCAATGAGCGGTGGCTGAGCGTCCAGTTTTCATATTGGGCCGTCGGCCAGGCGGATGCCGGGGCGTGGCCGGTCAGTTGGCCGAGTTGTTGTTGCCAGTGGAGCAGGGCGGCGGTGTCGCCGCTGTCCACTTCCACGGGCGCAAACAGTGGGTTGCCGCCCTGATGGGTCAGCCAGAAATGCAAGCGGCGGGCAAAGCCGCAGAAATGTTCGTACTGGCGATCACCCAGGGCCAGCACCGAGTAGTTCAGGCCCTTGAGGGACAGGTCCTGGCCGAGCACGCTGCGCTCGAAACCACGGGCATTGTCAGGCGCTTCGCCGTCGCCGAAGGTGCTGACCACAAACAGCGCGTTTTCCGACTGGCGCAGGTCGTCCTGGCTGACGCTGCCCAGGGGCTGCACCTTCACTGGCAGGCCGGCGGCCTGCAATTGCCCGGCCGTTTGCCAGGCAAGCTGTTCGGCGAAACCGCTCTGGCTGGCAAAACCGATCAGCCAGGCCGGGGCGTTACTGGGGTTGGTTGTGAGGCCTTTGCGCGCATCTCGCACCTGGCGTTTTTTGCGCCGGCGGTCCAGGTACAGCAGCCAGCCGGTGATGAAGAACAGCGGCATCAGCACCGAGCTGAGCGTGAGGACAATCCGCCCGATCAAGCCGAAGTAACTGCCGGTGTGCAGCGCATAGACGCTGGTCAGCAGTCTGGAACCGAGGCTTTTGCTGGCGTACTGGTCGTGGGATTTGACCTCGCCGGTGGCCGGGTCGAGGTTGATCTGGTTCAGCGCCCGGTCATGGGGCGAGTTTTTCAACAGGTAGTAGACGATCGCCGGTTGCCCGGCGACCGCTGGCATGCGGATGTTATAGGCGCTCAAGCCCGGGCCGGCGTTGCTGTAGATGCTGCTCCAGATCGCATCGTAGTTGGCCACCGGCGCCGCACCCTCGGGCGCCGGGCCGCGCTTGCGCACCCGTTCGTTTTGCGGGGCGTCGGACAACAGCTTGGTCAGGCCCTGGCTGTACCAGTCGTAGGACCAATACAAGCCGGTCAACGCCGACAGCAGGTAAGCCAGCAGGCACCAGGTGCCGAACACCGAGTGCAAGTCCCAGTTGAAGGCACGGCCTTTTTTGCGCCAGTCCAGCGTCAGCCAGGCCCGCCAGCTCGCCACCTGGCGCGGCCAGCGCATGTACAGGCCGGAGAGGCAGAAGAACACCAGGATCAGCGTGCACGCGCCGGTGATGTTGCGCCCGGTATCGCCCATCACCAGGAAACGGTGGAACTGCAGCAGAAAGCCGAAGACATCCTGGCCGAGCACGTCGCCCATGTAGTCGCCGGTGTAGGGATCGAAATAGCGCAGTTGGCCACGGCGCTCGCCGGGCGGCGCGGTGAAGAACACGCGGGCGGCGTTGCCGCTTTCGCTTTCGACGAACAGCATGGCCACGGTCTGGCCTTCGGTGGCCTCCAGCTTGCGCACCAGTTCGGCGGGCGGCAGCACACCGGCTTCGCGTTTTTCCACGGTCAGCACGCTGGGGTTGAGCGCCCGCAGTATTTCATCCTGAAACGAGACCGCAGCCCCGCTGATCCCCATCAAGGCCAGCACCAGCCCGGCAGTGATGCCGAAGAACCAGTGCAACTGGAACAGGGTTTTCTTCAACACGTCTGACCGCCTCGTCTATCCGGATATGTAGGGCACGGCGCGCATTATGCCGTGGCTTGTCGAGAAACATTCTGTTTTACACGCAAAAGCCCCACGCATCCGATGCGTGGGGCCCTCTGCTGCGCGACGCTGCTGCTTAAAAATGGAAGCTGGTGGTCAACAGGGCCGTACGACCGGCCGCCTGGTTGGCGAAGTGTGTCGAGAAGGCCTTGTCGTAGTAAACCTTGTCGGTCAGGTTTTGTACGTTCAGTTGCAGGTCGACGTTCTTGGTCAGTTTGTAGCTGGCCATGGCATCGTAGCGGGTGTAGGACGGTACATAGACGGTGTTGCCGGCGTCGCCATAAACCTGGTCGACGTAGAACGCACCGCCACCGAGGGTGAGCTTGGAGGTGACGTCGTAAGTGGTCCACAGGCTGAAGGTGTTCTTCGGCGTATTCGGCATCTGGTTGCCTTTGTTCGAACCCGCGCTGACGACACCGTTACGCCCGTTGAGGCCGGATTTGACCAGCTCGCTGTCCAGGTAGCTGTAGCCGGCGAACACTTGCCACTGGTCGGTGATCTTGCCGCTGGCGGACAGTTCCAGGCCGTCGACCTGGGATTCGCCGGCGTTCTGATAGGTGAGCGCGTCCACGAGGATGCGCGTGTTTTTCTTTTCGGTGCGGAACACCGCAGCGGTGAGGGACAGGCGATCGTGGAACAGGTCCCACTTGGTGCCCAACTCGTAGTTGACGGTTTCTTCGGGCTGCAGGTCGCTGGTGGCGGCACCGGCTGAGAGTGGGTTGCCGTCCGACCCTTCACCGACCAGGCCACCGGCAGGTGTCGCCGATGTGGCGTAGGACGCATAGATGCTGGCGTTTTCCACTGGCTTCCAGACCAGGCCGGCCTGCCAGTTGAAGAACTGGCTGTCTTCCTTGATTTTGCTGCGGCCGGTGGCCGAGTCGGTGTTGGCCACGGTGTCGAAGGTGTCGTAGCGCAGGCCGACGTTCAGCAACCATTTGGGGTCCAGCTCGATGGTGTCGAACACATAGGCGCCACGGCTGGTGGCCTTGGTGGCGGTGCCGTAGTAGTTGCGGGCGATGCTGCCGGTCCAGGCGTCATCCGGGTTCGGATTGCTCAGGGAGGTGCACTGGCCGCCCAGGCTGCCTTTGGCCACGGTGCACACTGGGTTGGCGTTGGGGCTGATGGTGTAGCTGCTGACGCGGGTTTCTTCACCGGTGAACTCCAGGCCGGTGGAGTAGCTGTGCTTGAAACCCAGGGCCTGGAACGTGCCGAACAGGTCGGTCTGGTTGGTGGTGGTGGTCGTGGTCGAAACCCGGCTATTGGCGCGACGCCACACGGTGCCGTAGCGGTTGACGTTGAACTTGCTGTCGTCCGGCTGGGTAAGAATGTAGTCCTGGCCGGTGCTGCCATGGCGCAGGGTGTTTTTCAGCGTCATGGTGTCGTTCAGGTCGTGCTCGATGGAGAACGTACTGATATCGGCGCGGGTCTTGCGGAAGTCGCGGTCCTTCAAACCGTAGAAATTATTGCTGTCGCCGCCATCGTTGGGCTTGTCATGCACATGGGCGGTGGCGGTCGACGAACCATAGCCGTAGGGAATCCCCGAATCCGGCAGGTCGTTGCTTTCCAGGTGGTAGTAGCTGAGGTTGACGCGGGTCGGGGTGCCCAGGCCAAAGGTCAGCGACGGTGCCACGCCCCAACGGTCGTAATTGACCGCGTCGCGGCCAGCCACGTTCTGTTCATGGCTCATCAGGTTCAGGCGGAACGCGGCGCTGTCATCGAGGAACTGGCGGTTTACGTCGAGTACGTAGCGGCGGGTCTGGTCGGAACCGTAGGTGAAGCCGCCGTTGGTGAAGTCCCGCGCTTGTGGGGTCTTGCTCACCAGGTTGAGGCTGCCGCCGGCTGAACCGCGACCGCCGAACGAAGAGTTCGGGCCTTTGCTGACTTCAATCGACTCGATGTCGAAGATCTCACGGCTCTGGCCACCGGTGTCGCGCACGCCGTCCAGGTAGGTGTCGCCCTGGGCATCAAAACCGCGGATGAACGGGCGGTCGCCCTGGGGGTTGCCGCCTTCGCCCGCGCCAAAGGTGATGCCCGGCACGGTGCGCAAGGCATCCTGCAACGAGGTGGCGGCGGTGTCCTTGAGGACTTGTTGCGGCACCACGGTGACCGAGCGCGGGGTATCCACCAGCGGTGCGGTGTATTTCTGCGACGAGGCTTTTTCGACCTGGTAGGAGGTGTTGTCCTGCGCTTCCCCGGTGATGCTGGTGGCGCCCAGGGAAATGCTGTTGCGCTGGCCTTTTTGTTCAGTGTCTTCGGCAGCTTGTGCCAGATGGGCGACAGAGCTGGCGCTGAGGGCAACGCCGATGGCTGAGGCCAGCATGCGTGGTGAACCGGCAGGTATTTTTGTAGTGGTGCGCGACATGACGTGTCCTTTCCCCAAGGATGTGAGGTCGCGGAATATAGGGCGAACAAGACTTTCTATCAATTGCGATACATTGCTAATTGCATTGAATTTACATTCTTTACACTTTTTGCTTACGGTTTTTACGATCTCGTTCGTCCTGGCGTTTTACAGGGCGGATAAGAATCAATACCATTGGCGCCTCTCTGAATTCAGGTACTGCCCCATGCTGCTGCACATCCCCGGCCTGTTCTCTCGTGAGGAGGTGCAGCGCATCCGCCAGGCCCTGGAAAACGCCGAGTGGGCCGACGGTAAAATCACCGCCGGGCACCAGTCCGCCAAGGCCAAGCACAACCTGCAATTGCCCGAGGGCCACCCGCTGGCCAAGGAAATCGGCGCGGCGATGCTTGAACGGCTTTGGCAGAACCCGCTGTTTATGTCAGCGGCGTTACCGCACAAGGTGTTTCCGCCGCTGCTCAATTGCTACACGGCGGGCGGCAGTTTCGACTTTCATATCGACAACGCCGTGCGCCAACCCAAGGGCAGCCACGAGCGGGTGCGCACCGACCTGTCATCGACGCTGTTCTTCAGCGACCCGGACGAATACGACGGCGGCGAACTGGAAATCCAGGACACTTTCGGCCTGCAGCGCGTGAAGCTGCCGGCCGGCGACATGGTGCTGTACCCCGGCTCCAGCCTGCACAAAGTCAACGCCGTGACCCGTGGCGCACGCTATGCCTCGTTCTTCTGGACCCAGAGCCTGGTACGTGAAGACAGCCAGCGCACCCTGCTGTTTGAAATGGACGGTGCGATCCAGCAACTGACCGCCGATGTGCCTGACCACCCCGCGCTGATTCAACTCACCGGTACGTATCACAACCTGTTGCGCCGTTGGGTCGAGGTCTGACATGGGCTTTTTATTGCGTCGGGAAGAGGTACTCAACGTTGAGCAACTGCAAGCGATGCTCGACGATTCCCCCGTGCGCGCTGCCCAGGCAATCCTGATGGCGGCGAAGGAAGGAGTGGTCGATGCCCAGGCGTTGCTCGGGCAAATCCTGCTCGAAGGGCGCGGCATCGCACGCGATGAGACACTGGCCTTGCGCTGGTTCCAGATCGCCGCGCACAGCGGGCATTTGATGGCCCGCAACATGGTTGGGCGTTGCCGCGAGCATGGCTGGGGATGTGATGTCGATGAGGCGGCGGCGGCGCGGGAATATCGGGCGGCTGCCGACGCAGGGTTGGATTGGGGGCAGTACAACTACGCCAATCTGCTGGCCACGGGGCGCGGTGTCGCCGAGGACCAACGACAAGCATTGGCCTGTTATCGCCGGGCGGCCGAGCAGGGGCATGCCAAGTCGATGAACCTGCTGGGGCGTTACCTGGAAGATGGTCGGTTCTGCCCACAGGACCTGGACGCCGCTGTGGACTGGTATCGACGCTCAGCCGAGGCCGGTGATTTTCGCGGGCAGTTCAGCTATGCGGCGGTGCTGGCCGACAGAGGTCAGATCGACGCGGCGCTGGAATGGTTGCGCAAGGCGTTGGCGGGCGGGAACCTGAAGTTCTTGCGGGTGGCGCACAAGGCCCTGGTAGCGGCGAATGATCCGCGGATCCGGGCGATGGCCGGTGCCTATCAACAACGCGCGGTAAGCCTTTCTTGAGGCGTAAAAAAACCCATGACATGTCATGGGTTTTTTATGTGCGGCCGTTTTACACGTAGAACGATTTCAGTGGCGGAAAGCCATTGAACTCAACCGCGCTGTAGCTGGTGGTGTACGCACCGGTCGACAGCCAGTACAAGCGGTCACCAATCGCCAGGTTCAGCGGCAGGCCGTATTTGTAGTTTTCGTACATGATGTCGGCGCTGTCGCAGGTGGGACCTGCGATGACCACTTCTTCCATCTCGCCTTTCTTCTCGGTCCAGATCGGGAACTTGATGGCTTCGTCCATGGTTTCGATCAGGCCGGAGAACTTGCCCACGTCCGTGTACACCCAACGCTCGACGGCAGTACGGGATTTACGTGCAACCAATACCACTTCACTGACCA
>Ga0182008_10002844_pt1 | contig 10708 bp, 7 predicted proteins | sample Sormic07211129_1_FD_120482 | JGI IMG/M metagenome (GOLD analysis project Ga0182008, IMG submission 120482) | Rhizosphere microbial communities from Sorghum bicolor, Mead, Nebraska, USA - 072115-129_1 metaG | ecosystem: Host-associated > Plants > Roots > Rhizosphere | place: USA: Nebraska...
GGCGCGTCCAAGGGCCTCCATGCAAAAGCCCGGGCCGTTGTCGCGAATGTACAGGTTGACGCCCTGGGCGGTGGTTTCGGCACTCAGCCAGAGTTTGCGCGGCGGGCCTTTTTCGGTCAGTGCGTCCAAGGCATTTGCCAGCAGATTGCCCAGTACCTGGCGCAGGCGAGTCTCGCCGGCCTGCACCCATAGCGTGGCTTCCGGTAGATCGCGGATCAGCTCCACCTCCATCGAGCGGCGACGTTTGGCCAGCAGCGCCAGGGCATCGTCGAGCGCGGGTTGCAGGGCTACGCTTTCAGGCGCGTGGCGGTCGCGGCGGGCGAAGGCGCGCAGATGGGCGATGATCGAGGCCATGCGCCCGGTCAGCTCGCTGATCAGCTTGAGGTTGCCGCGCGCGTCGTCTGTGCGCTGATGATCAAGCAGGATTTCGGCGTTCTCGGCGTAGCTGCGGATTGCGGCCAGGGGCTGGTTGAGTTCATGGCTGATACTCGCCGACATGGTTCCCAGCGCGGACAACTTGCCGGCCTGCACCAGGTCATCCTGGGCGCGTACCAGTTCCTGCTGGGCGTGCTCGCGTTCCAGCACCTCCTGTTTCAGGCGCCGGTTAAGGCCTTCCAGGTCGCTGGTCCGTTCGGCCACACGCATTTCCAGTTCGCGGCGGGCCTTGGCTTCGAAAGCGATGCGTTCTAGATAATGTCGGCGGCGCTGCATCAACAACCCCAGCAACAGCATCAACGCCAGCAGCGCCGCGCCGCCCACGGCCACCACGGTGCGCACCGGGCGACTGATCAAGGATTTCGGCGCGAGAATTTCTACATTCCAGCCGGTTTCGGCGATGGCCGTGGACTGCCGCAGCCAGGCGCTGCTGCTCAGGTTCAGCGGCTGTGGGTCGCGCGTCGGGTAGGGTTGGATGGCGATGATCGCCTGGCGTTCTTCGGGGGTAAGCGGCCGCGTGGCGCGAAATCGCCATTGCGGGCGTGAGGTCAGGATCACCACACCGTTGTGGTCGGTGACCAGCAGTTGTTCCGGGGTGTTGCCCCACAGGCTTTCGGTGTGGTCCAGGTCGACCTTGACCACCAGCACACCGATGATTTTTTCCCCATCGCGCACCGCTGCGGCGAAAAAATACCCACGTTTGGCGGAGGTGGTGCCCAGCCCGAAAAAGCGTCCCAGGCGCCCGGCCATGGCTTCGCTGAAATACGGCCGGAACGAGAAATTGCGTCCGACAAAGCTGTCCTGTTTGTCCCAATTGGACGCGGCAAGGGTCTTGCCGGTGGTGTCCATCAGGTACATCACCTCCACACCGGCCTGGGCGGCGACGTCCCTGAGCAATTGATTGGCGTTGGCCAGATTGGTGCTGACCTGCGGCGCCGCCAGTGCGCTGCGCAAGGCGGGCAGGTCGCCGAGGATCTGCGGCAGCACTTCGTAGCGGTGCAGGGTGCCCAGCAGGTTGGCGACGTATAGGTCGAGGGTCTGACGGTTCTGCCCGGCCAGTTCACTGCGATAGTAGCGCTCGGCCAGGTGCTCCAGCGGCCATAGCAGCGGCGCCAGGCACAACGCCAGCAGCGCGAGGCTGCGCCAGCGGGGTCTTCGCGGAAGGGGTGGAGTCATGGGAGTCATGCGCCTGTGGGTACAGGCGCATTATGCCTAGTGCGGCTGTGCAAGACACTCGCGCAGTGCGTCCAGCCAGTACGGTTGGCTGACGTGCCATTCGCGTTGCAGACGGCTGCAGTCGAGGCGCGAGTTCAACGGGCGTTTGGCGGGCGTCGGGTAAGCACTGGAAGGGATGGCTTCCAGCTCGGCGCAGGCTTTGCCGGTGGCCCGCAGGTACTCGCCGATGGCCTCGGCAAAGCCGAACCACGACGTTTCACCCTGGGCGGTCAGGTGGTAGACCCCCCATGCTCCGGCATCCCCGGCCTGCCAACGTTCGATCAGGGCGCGGGTACTGCCTGCGATGGTACCGGCCCAGGTCGGCGCGCCAATCTGGTCGGCGACGATGCGCATCTGCGGCTTCTCCTGCAACAGGCGCTGCATGGTCAGCAGGAAGTTCTTGCCGTGGTTGGAGTAGACCCAACTGGTGCGAAGGATCAGGTGCTCGCCTCCCACTGCCGTAATCGCCTGCTCGCCGGCGAGCTTGCTCTGGCCATACACGCCCAACGGGTGCGGCGTGTCCGCTTCGGTGTACGGCGCCGCCTTGCTGCCGTCGAACACGTAGTCGGTGGAGTAGTGGATCAGCGGCGCGCCCAGGGCCTTGGCCTCTTCAGCCAGGATGCCGGGGGCGGTGGCATTGATCGCGAAGGCCACCTCCGGCTCGCTTTCGGCCTGGTCGACCGCCGTGTGGGCGGCGGCATTGATGATCAGGTCGGGACGATGGGCACGGACCTGCCGGCGAATCTGGTCGGCGTTGGTCAGATCCAATTGATCGCGACCCAGCACGATCAGCTCGCCGAGCGGGGGGAGCTGCTGCTGCAGCGCCTGGGAGACTTGACCGTGTTGGCCGGTGATAAGGATTTTCATGGGAACAAGTCAGCTTCCATTAAACGTTTGCCCGCCTGGTCCTTGACGGACAGTTGCGGCGTCTCGGTCAGTTGCCAATCGATTGCCAGCGTTGGGTCGTTCCACACGATGCAGCGCTCAGCACCGGGCTGATAGTAATCAGTGGTCTTGTAGAGAAACTCTGCGTATTCGCTCAACACCACGAACCCATGGGCAAAACCTTCGGGCACCCAAAGCTGACGATGGTTCTGAGCCGACAAACGGACGCTCACCCATTGGCCGAAGTTCGGTGAACTGCGACGAATGTCCACAGCCACGTCGAGTACCTCACCTGCGGTGACGCGCACGAGTTTTCCCTGTGTGTGTTTCAACTGATAGTGCAAACCCCGCAGCACGCCTTTTTGCGAGCGCGAATGGTTGTCTTGAACGAAATTGCGTTCGAGCCCCGTGGCCTGTTTAAACGTCTTGGCGTTGAAGCTCTCGTAGAAAAAACCCCGATCGTCGCCAAAGACTTTGGGTTCGAGGATTACAACGCCGGGAAGTGAGGTTTCAACCACGTTCACTGGCTATCTCCCGCCAGCGAGTACAGGTATTGACCATAGCCGGTCTTGCCGAAATATTTGGCGCGCTGCAGCAGGTGGTTGCGGTCTATCCACCCATTTTCGTAAGCGATTTCTTCAAGGCATGCCACTTTCAATCCTTGGCGATGTTCGATGGTCTGCACGTACGTCGAGGCCTCGAGCAAGCTGTCGTGGGTGCCGGTGTCGAGCCAGGCAAAACCACGGCCAAAGCGTTCAACATGCAGGTCGCCACGCTTGAGATAAGCATTGTTGACGTCGGTGATCTCCAGTTCACCACGAGGCGAAGGCTTGACCGCCTTGGCGATCTTGATCACATCGTTGTCATAGAAGTACAGGCCGGTCACGGCGTAGCTGGATCTTGGCTTGGCGGGTTTTTCTTCGATGGACAGCGCACGGCCTTCCTTGTCGAAGTCGATCACACCGAAACGTTCGGGATCCTTGACCCAGTAACCGAATACCGTGGCGCCGGACGGGCGATTGGCGGCGGTGCGCAATTGATCGCCGAAATGCTGACCGTGGAAGATATTGTCGCCCAGGATCAAACAGACCGGATCATCGCCGATAAACTCTTCGCCGATGATGAACGCTTGGGCCAAGCCATCAGGCGACGGCTGCTCCGCGTAGCTGAATCGCACGCCGAACTGGCTGCCATCGCCCAGCAGGTTGCGGTATTGCGGCAAGTCCACCGGTGTGGAAATCACCAGGATGTCCTTGATCCCCGCCAGCATCAGCACTGAGATCGGGTAGTAGATCATCGGCTTGTCGTACACCGGCAACAGTTGTTTGGACACGCCCAGGGTAATGGGGTGCAAACGCGTGCCGGAGCCACCGGCCAATACGATTCCCTTCATCATGCAATCAGATCCTTCATGTCGGTGTTGCCCAAACGTTCGCCCTGATAACTGCCGTCCTGGACCCTGCGGCACCATTCCAGGTTATCGAGGTACCACTGCACGGTTTTGCGCAGGCCGCTTTCGAAGGTTTCTTCCGGAACCCAGCCCAGCTCGCGTTCGATCTTGCTGGCGTCGATCGCGTAGCGTTGGTCGTGACCTGGACGATCCTTGACGAAGGTGATCAGGTCGCTGAATTGCGCGACGCCTGCGGGCCGCTGTGGTGCCAGCTCTTCCAGCAGGGTGCAGATACCGCGTACCACATCGATGTTCTTTTGCTCGTTGTGCCCGCCGATATTGTAGGTCTCGCCAACCACGCCTTCGGTGACCACTTTCAGCAGGGCGCGGGCGTGGTCTTCGACGAACAGCCAGTCGCGCACCTGCAAACCATCACCATAGACCGGTAATGGCTTACCCGCGAGGGCGTTGAGAATCACCAACGGGATCAGCTTTTCGGGGAAATGGAACGGCCCGTAGTTGTTCGAGCAGTTGGTCAGCAGCACAGGCAGGCCATAGGTACGCTGCCAGGCGCGCACCAGATGGTCGGAAGCGGCCTTGCTGGCGGAGTAGGGCGAGCTGGGTGCGTAAGGCGTGGTCTCGGTGAACAGATCGTCCACCCCGTGCAGGTCGCCATACACTTCATCGGTGGAAATATGATGGAAGCGGAAAGCGCTTTTGGCAGGTTCGGCCAGCTTATGCCAATAGGCGCGGGTAGCTTCGAGCAGGCTGTAGGTGCCGACGATGTTGGTCTGGATAAAATCCGACGGGCCGTCAATCGAACGGTCGACGTGGGATTCGGCGGCCAGGTGCATGATGGCCTGGGGCTCGAAGCGCGCCAGCACGGTGCTGACGGTGGCCTGGTCGATGATATCGGCCTGGACGAACTCGTAGCGGCTGTTGGACGCGATGCTGGTCAGCGACTCCAGGTTGCCGGCATACGTGAGTTTGTCGAGGTTGAGCACTTCATGCTCGGTGTTTTGGATCAGGTGACGGATAAGGGCAGAGCCAATAAAACCGGCACCGCCGGTGATGAGAATACGCATGTCGGGGAGCCTTTTCCTTAGACGGACATCGAGCGAGTGGGGCATAGCTTGAGTTGTGGCGTCGGGCAGCGCAAGTGCAGTTGGCACCGGGGGTTGCTTAACCCAATGAACAATGGCGATATAGGCGCCTGATAAAAACAGAGATCGCCATCATGCTGCTCGCCACGTTGATCCATCGCGCCAGTCTACCTTGCCCGCAAGTAGGCCCCGATCAAGCAACTCAACTCCTGGCGCAGCACTATGGCCTTGCTGGCACTTTGCAGTCGCTCGGCAGCCAGCAAGACCTCAATTACAGAGTCGACACCCCCCAGGGTCGGTTTGTTCTGAAAATCTGTCGAGGTGACTACGCGGCGCTGGAGCTGCAGGCTCAGCACGCGGCGCTCAGTCATTTGCAGACCCACGCCGAGGTGCGCGTGCCCAAGGTGATCAAGACCCTGGCCGGCGATGAATTGCTCACCCTGGCAATCGGCGGACAAACCCTGCACTTGCGCCTGCTGGACTATCTCGACGGCCAGCCATTGACCCACAGGCCCCACCTGGGTCGCGAGGTGATGGCCGGCTTCGGTGACCTGTGCGGCCGCATGAGCCTGGCGCTCGCGCCGTTCGAGCATGGGGGCCTTGAGCGCACCCTGCAGTGGGACCCGCGCCATGCTCTGGAGCTGATCGCCCACCTGTTGGCCAGCCTGCAAGACCTTGCGCATCGCGAGGCGTTGGAGCGCGTGAGCGCGCAGGTCCAAGCCCGTATTCGGCCCCTGGTCGAGCGCCTGCCGTGGCAAGCCGTTCATATGGATATCACCGATGACAACGTGCTGTGGCAGCGTGATGCCCAGCGTCAGTGGCAGATCCAGGGGGTAATCGACTTTGGCGACCTGGTTCACACCTGGCGCATCGCTGACCTGTCGGTGACCTGCGCGGCCTTGCTGCACCACGCCGAGGGCGACCCCTTTGCGATTTTGCCGGCGATTCAGGCCTGCCATGCCGTGACCCCTTTGCAACGCGAGGAGTTGCAGGCGCTGTGGCCGTTGATCGTCGCACGGGCGGCGGTATTGGTACTGAGCAGTGAGCAGCAGCAACATTTGGACCCTGATAACAGCTACTTGCTGAAAAATGCCGAACACGAGTGGGAAATCTTCCACGTGGCCACCTCGGTGCCGTTCGAGCTGATGGAAGCGGCGATTTTGGGCAGCGTTGGCGAAACGCCGACACCGATCGCCAGCCAGGACTTCGCCCCGCTGTTACCGGAGCTGGTCGGCCGCGAATTCGCGTTGATCGACCTGGGCGTGCTCAGCCCACACTTCGAGGCCGGCAATTGGGAGACGCCCGGCGTCGATCGCAGGTTACTGGACGAAGCGGCCACGCTGCATGGGTTGGCGGCCAGTCGATATGGGCAATATCGGTTGTCGCGTACCCGTCCTGACACCGCCACCGAGGCGGATACCTTTGCTCTGCACGTGGAGCTGCATGTGCCGCATGGCACAGGGGTGGAAGCGCCCTTTGCCGGTACGCTGCACCACGAGGCCGACGGGCGGGTGCGCCTGCAGGGCGTCGAGTTGAGCGTGCGTGTGTGGGGTGTGAGCACCTCGCTCAAATCCGGTGCATTGTTGGTCGAGGGGCAACGGTTGGGTGAGGTGGTGGCGCCGCTGATCGTGCAATTGTGCCTTGCCGACCTCGAACCGCCGCTGTTTTGCACCCCCTCGCGCGCGCAGGCCTGGCAAACCCTGTGCCCGTCGCCCGGCGCTGTGCTGGGGCTGGCCTGCGACGCCGAGCCTGAACTGGACGCCCAGACCCTGCTGGCCCGCCGGGACGCCAGTTTCGCCCGCTCGCAGAAGCACTATTACACCGACCCGCCGCGCATCGAGCGCGGCTGGCGCAACCACCTGATCGACATGCACGGGCGTTCCTACCTGGACATGCTCAACAACGTGGCGGTGCTGGGCCATGGGCATCCACGCATGGCCGCGGTAGCGGCGCGGCAATGGTCGTTGCTCAACACCAACTCGCGCTTTCACTACGCGGCGGTCACGGAGTTTTCCGAACGCTTGCTGGCCCTGGCGCCGGAGGGCATGGACCGTGTGTTTCTGGTCAACAGCGGCACCGAGGCCAACGACCTGGCTATCCGCCTGGCCTGGGCCTTCAGCGGCGGGCGCGACATGCTCAGTGTGCTGGAGGCCTATCACGGCTGGTCGGTGGCGGCGGACGCGGTGTCCACCTCGATTGCCGACAACCCTCAGGCCTTGAGCAGCCGCCCGGACTGGGTGCACCCGGTGACCGCGCCCAATACCTATCGCGGTGAGTTCCGCGGGCAGGACAGTGCGCCGGACTACGTAAGAAGCGTGGAACATAACCTGGCGAAAATCGCCGCCAGCAAACGCCAGTTGGCAGGGTTCATCTGCGAGCCGGTATATGGCAATGCCGGTGGCATCTCGCTGCCGCCGGGTTACTTGCAGCAAGTGTATGGCCTGGTACGCGCCCGAGGCGGCGTGTGCATCGCCGATGAAGTGCAAGTCGGTTATGGCCGCATGGGGCGTTTCTTCTGGGGCTTTGAAGAGCAGGGCGTAGTGCCCGATATCATCACCATGGCCAAAGGCATGGGCAACGGCCAGCCACTGGGTGCGGTGATTACCCGCCGCGAAATCGCTGAAGCGCTGGAGGCCGAAGGTTATTTCTTCTCATCCTCAGGCGGCAGCCCCGTCAGCTGCCGGATCGGCATGGCGGTGCTGGATGTGATGGAAGAAGAAAAACTGTGGGAAAACGCCCAAGTCGTGGGCGGACATTTCAAAGCTCGTCTGGAAGCCCTGATCGAGCGTCATCCGATGGTCGGGGCCGTGCACGGTTCCGGTTTCTATCTGGGCCTGGAGTTAGTGCGCGACCGGCAAACCCTGGAACCGGCGACCGAGGAAACCAAATTGCTGTGTGACCGTTTACGTGAGTTGGGCATTTTCATGCAGCCTACCGGCGACTATCTGAACATCCTCAAGATCAAACCACCGATGGTCACCTCTCGGCATAGTGTGGATTTCTTCGTCGATATGCTGTCGAAGGTGCTCGATGAACAGTTGTAAATAGTCGATTCTTATCGAGGATAAAACGAGAAGGCTCTTATTTCTGCCCTTGATTTGCTTTTAAAGCCGATTTTTATCCGTTATAAAGTCGACCCACACCCTTCGGAGCACTGATCGCCATGACCACTTTGCACAGCACCCCTCGCGCCGATGGCTTTCACATGCCCGCCGAATGGGCGCCGCAGACCCAGACCTGGATGATCTGGCCCGAGCGCCCGGACAACTGGCGCCTGGGCGGCAAGCCGGCGCAGGCCGCTCATGTGGCCGTGGCCAAGGCCATTGCGCGGTTCGAACCGGTGACCGTGTGTGTATCCGCCGGCCAGTACGAAAACGCCCGGTCGCGCCTGGATGTGCCAAACATTCGCGTGGTGGAAATGTCCAGCGATGACGCCTGGGTGCGCGATACCGGCCCGACCTTCGTGATCAACAACAGTGGCGAAGTGCGCGGGGTGAACTGGGACTTCAATGCCTGGGGCGGTTTCGACGGTGGCCTGTACGCGCCGTGGAACCGTGACGCGCAAGTAGGCGGCAAGATCCTGGAGATCGAGCGCGCGCCCCGCTACCGTACCGAAGGTTTTGTGCTGGAGGGCGGCTCGATCCACGTCGATGGCGAAGGCACGCTGATCACCACAGAGGAATGCCTGCTTAATCGCAATCGCAACCCGCACCTCGACCGCGCGCAGATCGAAGCGGTGCTGAGCGCCAACCTGGCTGTGGATAAGATCATCTGGCTGCCGGACGGTTTGTTTAACGATGAAACCGACGGCCATGTGGATAACTTCTGCTGCTACGTGCGGCCCGGCGAAGTGCTGTTGGCCTGGACCGATGACCCGCAGGACCCCAACTATGCACGCTGCCACGCGGCCATAGATGTGCTGCAAAACAGCACGGACGCCCAGGGCCGCTCGTTCACAGTGCATAAGATGCCGATTCCGGGGCCGTTGTACGCCACCGAAGCAGAGTGCGCCGGTGTCGACCCGGTGGATGGCTCCCAGGAGCGCAATCCGACCGTGCGGCTGGCGGGTTCCTACGTTAACTTCCTGATCGTCAACGGCGGCATCATTGCGCCGAGCTTCGACGACCCGCTCGACCACGACGCCAGGAATATTTTGCAGAACCTGTTCCCGCAGCATGAAGTGGTGATGGTGCCCGGCCGTGAACTGTTACTGGGTGGCGGCAACATCCACTGCCTGACCCAACAGCAGCCCGCTGCGCACAAAAGTTGAGTGCAGTTGTAACAGCGCACTGACGACGGCCTGTCGCTACGCGTTTTCAGCGTGCAAGGCAAGCCCGCGGCCCCGCAAGGTTGCGGGCTTTTTTATGCGCGGGCACCGGTGAACAGAGCGTCTTGGCATAGCTCTTGTATCGGTGTTGCCATAGCAGTGGCCCAAGGTGATGACTGCGCAGTTCTGTCATAAACCTTGAGTAAGTTAGCCGCTCACGCAGTCGGAGAGAGCGCTGAAATGAACGCCGAAATCAATCCTATGTACGGACGCCCGCTTCACCCCTCGCGGGTCGACGGTGACGCCATCCATGCACTGGCGCTCTGGTTGAAGGAAAACAGCACGCGGCACGTCGGGCAGCCCGACCCGCGCAGTGTATTGAGTGAACGCTACCCGCAGGGGTTGTTCAGTGAGGATGAAGTGCACGCGTTGTGCGAACTGATGCGCAACTAAGTGTCGTTTTTAGATACGCCATCAGCGGCTGCTTAGAATTATTTCGCCTAAATACAGACGATTCACGAAATTGACACATCATTCAGCGCGCGACTAGGATTGCGCCCAACGCCTGTGGCTAACCGCCATGACTCTTCCAATAAAAAAAGGCTCGCGCGATGTGCACACATCCGCGGGCCTTCTTTTTTTGGAAAGTCGACACCAGAAAAGTGACATGGAGCCTGGTGTTGCAGCGCGTACTCAACCCGTAATAAGGAATACAAGAATATGTTGAAGCAACGGATGAGTCTGATCGCTCTGGGGATTTTGAGCGCATCGACAGCAATGGCCAACGACCAGGACCAATCCAAGGGTTTTGTCGAAGACAGCCACCTGAATATCGCCGCACGTAACGCCTACATTAGCCGTGACTACAAAAACGGCAAGCAAGACAAAGCCGAGTGGGGCCAGGGCTTCATCGGCAAATTCGAATCCGGTTTCACCCAGGGCACCGTCGGTGTCGGTGTGGACGTGATCGGTCAGTACGCTATTCGCTTGGACGGTGGTAAAGGCCGCAGCGGCGCTGGCGGTATTGACTTTTTCAAGCAGGGTGACAGTGGCTCAGCCGCCGACGACCTGGCCAAAGGCGGCGCTGCCGTGAAGTTCCGGGTATCCAACACCGTGCTCAAGTACGGTGATCAGTTTCCTAACGTACCGGTTCTGGCCTACGACAACTCCCGTCTGTTGTCCGAAACCTACACCGGCACCTCGATCGTTTCCAAAGAGATCGAAGGCCTGCAACTGGACGCCGGTCACTTCACCAAGGAAGCGCGCAAGAGTGCTGAAGGCACCGACAGCGGTAACCTAAAGAGCATCAACTACCTCGGTGGTAGCTATAAATTCACCGAAAGCCTGTCCGCCGCTCTGTACGCGTCCGATATGGAAGACGTGCTGAAGAAGCAATACGTCAACGTCAACTAC
>Ga0182008_10002845_pt1 | contig 10707 bp, 8 predicted proteins | sample Sormic07211129_1_FD_120482 | JGI IMG/M metagenome (GOLD analysis project Ga0182008, IMG submission 120482) | Rhizosphere microbial communities from Sorghum bicolor, Mead, Nebraska, USA - 072115-129_1 metaG | ecosystem: Host-associated > Plants > Roots > Rhizosphere | place: USA: Nebraska...
CAAGGCGCTGCAGTGATCATCAACCCGGCCGGCCTTTCGTTTCACTCGATTCCGGTACTGGATGCACTGAAGTTGCTCGACGCACCAGTGATTGAACTGCACCTGTCGAACATTCATGCTCGGGACGAATTGCATCGCCACTCGATCATGTCAGGTGTGGTCAATGCGGTGATCTGCGGCATGGGTGCCGACGGTTACCCCCTCGCACTCAGGGCCATTGACGACCTGCTTCGTCGCCAGGCGCCCAACGCTTAATCGCTAAACGCTTCTCCGGCGGTCCCTTGGCACGGGTTGCCAGGGCCGCCTGCGCCCGAAATTCAGGCGTCAGTTTAAAACTTGAAAAAAATAATAATTCACTGCGAGAGCACAACCATGCGCCACACCTTGTTTTGCCGTAATGAGTTTGCGCACCACGCCCTCATCGGCCTGACCCTGGCAATTAGCGCTGGGTCGGCAAGTATTGTTCATGCCGATGAAAACAGCGGTTTTATCGAAGGCGCTACCGCGACCCTGAATTTGCGCAACGCCTACATCAATCGCAACTTCGTCAATCCCGCCTACCCGAACAGCGCCGCACCGCAGAACAAAGCCGAGGAATGGACGCAGAACTTTATCCTCGACGCCCGCTCCGGCTACACCCAGGGTCCAATCGGGTTCGGCGTGGATGTGCTGGGGCTGTATTCACAGAAACTCGATGGTGGAAAAGGCACTGGCGGTACGCAACTGCTGCCCATCCACGACGATGGGCGCCCCGCCGACAACTTCGGACGCCTGGGGGTTGCCGCCAAGGCCAAGGTTTCAAAAACGGTGGTGAAAGTCGGCGAGTGGGTCAGTACCCTGCCGATCCTGCGCTCGGACGATGGCCGTTCGTTACCGCAGACTTTTCGTGGCGCGCAGATCACCTCCCAGGAAATCGGTGGGCTGACGTTGTATGGTGGCCAAATTCGTCAAAACAGCCCGCGTAACGATGCCAGCATGGAAGACATGTCCATGAACGGCAAAGCCGCGTTCACTTCCGACCGGTTCAACTTTGGTGGAGGTGAGTACACCTTCAATGACAAGCGCACGACAGTTGAGCTCTGGTACGACGAACTCAAAGATATCTATCAACAACAGTACTTCAGTCTCAGCCACAGCCAACCGGTGGGCGACTGGACGCTGGGCGCCAACATGGGCTTTTTCACCGGCAAGGAAAACGGTGCCAGCCTGGCCGGCGACATGGACAACAAGACCGCTTTCGGCCTGTTCTCCGCAAAATTGGGTGGCAACACGTTTTATGTGGGCCTGCAAAAGCTAACCGGCGATACCGCCTGGATGCGGGTCAATGGTGCGAGTGGCGGCACGCTGGCCAACGACAGCTACAACTCCAGTTTCGATAATGCAAAGGAGCGCTCCTGGCAGGTACGCCACGACTTCAATTTCGTCGCCGTCGGTATCCCGGGGCTGACGATGATGAACCGCTACTTGAGCGGCGACAATGTGCACACGGGGGCAATCACGGATGGCAAAGAGTGGGGCCGCGAATCCGAGCTGGCGTATGTGATCCAGTCGGGTGCCTTGAAAAACCTCAGCGTCAAGTGGCGTAACTCCAGCATTCGCAGAGACTTCAGCACCAACGAATTCGACGAAAACCGGATCTTTGTCAGCTATCCGATTTCGTTGTTGTGATGCGACTCAAGTAACACGTTGCGGGCCGAGACTGTCGCTTGTGATGGACAGCTTTCGGCCATCAACACTCAGGTGTCACAGCGTCATGATCGGCCTAAGCAACGCCTGCCCTTCATACAACGCCGACAGATAGCGTTCGCGCATTTGTTCGATGCTCATGCGCGATGCATGAGTGGTCAGCGTCAAGGTCGCCTGCAACTGCCCTGCCCGATCAATCAGCGGCACACTCAACACTCGCATGCCCACTTCGTATTCCTGATCCACCAGCACATAGCCCCGCTGCGCCGCCAAGACGATTTCACTGCGAATCCGCGTTTCATCGGTGAATGTGTAAGGCGTAATGGCTTGTGGAGGGTTACGGTCGAAATAGGCGTCGAGATCCTGCGCCGAAAGGCTCGCCAGCCACAGGCGACCACTGCCCGTGCAATACATCGGTACCCGAGATCCCGGGCGGATCGACATCGACGTTATGTGGCTGTAGCGACTACGCACGATATGCACGATGTCGTCACCATCGCGAACGCCAACCGAAACATGCTCTTGAGTGGTTCGTGCCACCTGTTCGACGATCGGTCGCAGCATGCGCGGCAGCACTGCCGAGTCGACATACGCCTGGCCGATACGCAGGGTCTTGGCCGTCAGCCAGTACTCACGGCCATCGGTCTGCGCGAAATCATCGTGCACCAGCGTCAGCAGAAAGCGCCGGGCAGCGCTCTGGGTCATGCCGGTCATTCGTGCCGCATCGGGCACGCTAAGACGCGGGTGTTCCTGGGAAAACAGCTGAAGTAACGCCAGGCCTTTTTGCAGGCCAACGATCAGATCCCGTTGATGGATGGTGGGCTGCTTCATCGGCTGAACTCTTTATTGAGCGAAGAGTGCGATTATCGCAGTCACGCTGCGTTTATCAACGTATTCGCCCTTGCCTTCGATTGTTCAGCGCCCACTCCCCCCGCAGTATCTGGCTCACAACACAGCCAATAAGCGGGAGCATCACATGATTCAGGGTTCGACTGAACTGGTCGCCATCGTCGGCTCACCTGTTGCCCAGGTGAAATCGCCGGAAAACTTCAACCGCTGGTTTGCCGACCGCCAGCAAAACATTGCCATGCTGGCGATCGATCTTGCCCCGAGCGCCCTGCAAAACTTCATCGAGACCCTGCGCGGCTGGCAAAACCTGCGCGGTTGTGTGGTCACTGTTCCCTACAAACAACTACTCGCTGGCCGTCTCGACAGCGTCAGTGAACGTTCGGCAGTGCTGGGCTCGGTCAACGTCATTCGACGCGAGAACGATGGTCGACTGGTGGGCGATATCGTCGACGGCGAAGGCTTCCTCAGTGCTGCACGCCAGCAGGGTTTCAACCCGCAAGGCAAACAGGCGCTGGTCATCGGTACCGGAGGTGTCGGCAGCGCGATTGCCTATGCGCTGTGTCAGGCCGGTGTCAGCCATTTGGTAATCACTGATTTGAGCGCGGAGCGGGTGCAGGTGCTCAGCGAACTGTTGCGCGGTGCCTTTGCGGATACCGTAATCAGCACTGATCCCGCCTCGCTCGAGCACTTCGATCTGCTGGTCAATGCCTCGCCCGTCGGCATGGCTGCCACCAGCGATGAAGGCCCGATGCCGCTGGCGCCGACCCTGATGCAATCGCTCAAAAGCTCGACGCTGGTCGCCGATGTCGTGACGTCGCCGGTCGTAACACCGTTTCTCGCCTTCGCTCTGAATCGGGGTTGCCGCATCCAGACCGGGCCGGAAATGGCCGTGGCACAACTGGGCAATCTCGGCCACTTCATGGGCGTGACGCCGCTGCAGATCTGACTTTGCGTCCATGTCCTCGAGAGGTGAAAGACAATGAACAACACGACTACCCAACCGCCTACCGGTGCCGACTTGCACTACGACGTGGTCATCCTCGGTAGTGGTGCCGCCGGTTTTGCCGCAGCGGTGACCGCCAGTTGCCGCGGCCTGAAGGTTTTGCTGGTGGAAAAGGCCGACGCCTTCGGCGGTACCTCGGCGATTTCCGGCGGTGCGGTCTGGCTGCACGACACCGATCAGGCGCGAGCCGCTGGGCATCACCTGAGCGCCGAACAAATGCGCCGCTATCTCAAGCAAGTGATCGGTGCCGGCTACAACCCGACGCTGGTCGATGCCTTCATCGACAATGGCCGCGAAGCCCTGCGTTACCTGGAGGCCCACAGCGAACTCCGATACAGCCTGCGGCCACTGTCGCCCGATTATTACCCGGACTTGCCCGGTGGCACGCAGACCGGCCGTGCATTGGAGATCGATGAGTACGACGCACGCAAGCTTGGTGAGCACTTCAAGGACCTGAAGCGCCCGCCAGATGGCATGTTGCTGTTCGGCGGCATGATGGTCAATCGGGTCGATATCCAACATTTTCTCAGCTTCAAGCGCTCGCCAAAATCCCTCTGGCACTGCCTGAAACTGATGGGACGCTATGCCATCGACCGCCTCAATCACCCCCGCGGCACGCGTTTGACGGTAGGCAATGCCTTGATCGCGCGCCTTGCCACTACGGCGTTCAACAATGGCGTCGACTTGTGGCTCCAAGCATCGCCCGAATCTCTGTTGATGGAACAGGGAACAGTAAAAGGCGTGCAAATATCTTGGCGTGGACAAACCCGCAAGGTGTTGGCCAAAGGCGGCGTGATATTAGCCACGGGCGGGTTCGCCGCCGGTGCTCAGGCCGCCGAACAACGGCCCGTTTCGGACTCTGAACACTGGAGCATGTCACCGCCCACCAACATCGGAGACGGACTGCGATTGGCCGCTACGGCCGATGCAGTTATCGGTTCCAACCTTTCGTCGAACTTCTTTTGGGCACCGGTTTCGGTGCTGCGCAGAGTCGATGGCAGCGTCGAGCGCTTTGCGCACCTGGTGACCGATCGCGCCAAGCCCGGAGTGATTGCGGTCAACCGCGCCGGACGACGCTTCGTCAATGAGTCGGACTCCTATCACTGCTTTGTCGAAGGCATGTTCGCCAACGGCGGTGCCAACGCGCCCTGCTGGCTGGTCTGCGACAACCAAGCTCTAAACCGCTACGGCATGGGCCTGGCCCGTCCGCGACCGGTCGATAACAGTGCCTTGATCGACGCCGGTTATCTATTGCGCGCAGACAGCATCGCCGAATTGGCGCTGCTGACAGACATCGATGCCAATGCGCTGGAGCAGACTATCGCACAGTTCAACGCCGATGCCGCCCAAGGCGTCGACCGTCAATTCGGCAAAGGCAGCAGCGCCTACAACCGCTACATGGGCGACCCGCTGCACGGTCCCAATCCGTGCCTGAAACCGCTGCGCAAGCCGCCGTTTTATGCCGTTCGACTGTTTACCGGTGACCTTGGCTCCGCCCGCGGACTGGTCACCAATGGCCAGGCCAACGTACTCGACCGCAGTGGCGCGCCGATCCCCGGCCTCTATGCGGCGGGCAATGAAATGAATTCGATCATGGACGGCACCTACCCGGGTCCCGGCATCACCCTCGGCCCTGGCATCACTTTTGGTTATCTCGCAGCCACTGACATCGCCGCCCGTCTTGACCGCAATGCAACCGAAGACCCTCGCACTGGAGAACAGCATGTACTACGAACTGCGCACCTACACGATTAAACCGACCCGCCTCGGCGACTGGCTGGCCCTGTACAAAAACGCGGCGCTGACCGTACAGCAGGAGCACCTGGGCAATCTGGTCGGCTTCTTCACCACCGAAATTGGCGAGGTCAACCAGGTCGTGCACATCTGGGCCTACTCCAGCCTCGACGATCGAATGGCCCGGCGCAATGCCATGGCGGCCGATCCTCGTTGGCAGGATTTTGCCCGGCAGAACAAGGAACTCGACGCCGTGGTGACCCTGGAATCGCGCCTGCTGCGTCCGACTGACTTTTCACCGTTGACATAACCATCGCCGGTTGAGCCGCTTTCACCTGAGAGCGGCCAGCCTCGCCGATAAAGACAACAAAGGAGATCGCCATGCGCGCCTTGCCGTCGATAGCTGTCGACGACCTTATCTGTGATGTCCTGGTCATCGGATCCGGTGCGTCCGGCCTGGCGACTGCGGTCACCTGTGCCGAGCTGGGGCTCGAAGTCATCGTCGTCGAAAAAGAGCCTGTGCTCGGCGGCACCAGCGCCTGGTCGGGCGGTTGGCTGTGGATTCCCCGCAACCCGTTGGCCGTCGCCGAAGGGTTTATGGAGGACCTCGAACAGGCGCGGATCTACCTGCGCAATGAACTGCACAGCGACGTACTCGACCCGCGAGTGGAGAAGTTCCTCGAAGTAGGCCCGAAGATGGTCGAGTTCTTTCACAGCCATACCGACGTCCGGTTTTTCTCCGGCAGCAAGATGCCTGACTTTCATGCCAGCGAAGGCTTCGCCAGCGGCGGCCGTTCGATCTGTGCCCTGCCATTCGATGGCCGTCGCCTGGGACCCTGGATCAATAAATTACGGCGGCCGCTCGACATCATCAGTCTCGCCGGAATGGGCATTGCCGGTGGTGCCGATCTCAATCATTTCCTCAATGCGAGCCGATCTGCACGATCACTGCTGTATAGCGGCAAACGCCTGCTGCGCCACGTCCGTGACGTGATATGCCACGGCCGCAGCATGCACCTGGTGAACGGCAATGCACTGGTAGCCAGGCTGCTCAAAAGCGCAGTGGACCGTAACGTGCGCTTGTTGACCGAATCGCCGGTACAGAATCTGCTGTTAGAGGATCAGCGTGTGGTCGGTGCACGCTTCGAGCACAGCGGACGCCTGAGCGACATCCGGGCACGACGTGGTGTGGTGCTGGCCTGTGGCGGTTTTCCCCACGACCGGCAGCGAATCGCCCACCACTTCGCCCACGCACCTGTCGGCACCGAACACTTGAGCGCTGCCCCCAAGGGCAATACCGGCGACGGCCTGCGGCTGGGTGAAAGTGTCGGGGCTGGCATGGCGTCCGACCTGGCGCATGCCGCAGCGTGGGCTCCAGTCTCTCGGGTGCCACGGGAGGACGGTGGTTTCAGTGGCTTCCCGCACTTGATGGAACGGGCTAAACCGGGATTTCTCGCAGTGCGTCCGGATGGGCGGCGCTTCGTCAACGAGGCTGACTCTTACCATGACTTCATGTCAGCACTGTTCGATGCCTGCGGACCGGAAGAACCACCGGTATCCTGGCTGATTTGCGATCATCGTGCGCAGCGGCGCTATGGCCTGGGCTGGTCCAAACCCTTTCCATTCCCGACGCAGTCCTATGTTCGCATGGGCTATCTGTTCAAGGATTCGACTTTAGCGGGACTTGCCAGCCAATGCGGGATTGATGCGCAGCAACTGCATGCCACGGTCAGTGCATTCAATCGATTTGCCGAGAAAGGCTGCGATCCGGCGTTTCGGCGCGGCGAATCGCTGTACAACAAAAACCAGGGTGAAATGCTGCATGGTCCCAATCCATCCCTGGGCAGCCTGCGTCACGGCCCGTTCTATGCTGTGAAGCTGGTTGCCGGCAGCCTCGGCACTTTCGCCGGACTCAAGACTGATGCCTGCGCTCGAGTGCTGGGCAACGATCAAACGCCGATTGCGGGATTGTTTGCCGTGGGCAATGACATGAACAGCATCATGAACGGTTATTACCCCAGCGGTGGTATCACCCTCGGGCCTGGCATGACCTTCGCCTACATAGCGGGAAAAACACTCGCAGGCCAGGCCGATGAGTAAGCCATCCTGCCCATCACCCCCGTCTACGCAACCATTGCAAAAAGCCTTTTTTCTCGATGGCCTTCGGCTCTTCCTGGGTCATGGTGTGGGCGATTTGCAAACGGAAATCCAGCAACGCTTTCATCGCTTCACCGATGTCATGGCGGGCCTCAACGCACGGCCTGAAGAATTCCTTGTCGATCCGGTACAGGTTGCAGAACGTCAGTGCGGCAAATTCCGCTGGCAGCGCCGTACCCGAGACGATCCCGCCTTCGCCAATCACTTCGCCGGGGCCCATGCGCCCGGCTTCGAACTTCACACCGGCGCGGCTCAAGGCCACCGTCACTACGCCCGATTCGATGATGTACAAGTGATCGCTGACCTGGTTGGCCGGCAAAATCACTTCACCTGGCTGAAAAATCTGCCGGGTCATGGCCTGGCTGACGTCGTCTTTTTCTTCCTCACTCAACGTTGTCGCGAAGATGCTCGCGTTATCCAGCAAGCCCCGGGCTTTTGATTGCACCGGGGGCAAACTGGTTTCGACAGTCGACAGCCAGTTGATACCGGCCGCCTGCAAATGCCGATACGCCAGATCGTAGAGCTGGTTGCGCACATTGCGCTTCTGATCCATCGACACCACGAAGCCGCTGACTTCGTACTCCACGCCATTGCTACCGGTACTCTTGATCGTCACTTTCGGTGCCGGTTTGGTCAACAGGATGCGGCAGCCTTGCGCCGCCCGTTCAAGGGCATCGAACACCCGGTTCGGGCGCACAAGAGGACTGATCAGCAAGCTGATCGAGACCCCGAACATATCGCTGGGCCGACTGAAATTGGTGATCTTGGCCTTGGCCGCCATCGAGTTGGGGATCACGATCATGTTGCCCTGAGAGGTTTGCAGGAACGTGGCACGCCAGTCGATATCGGTGACCCGGCCTTCGGTGCCGTCGATGGCGATCCAGTCATCGATTTGATAAGGCTTGGTGGTGTTCAGGACGATCCCGGAGAACACATCGCTGAGGGTGCTTTGCAGGGCCAGACCGACAATGATCGCCAAGGCGCCGGACGTTGCCAGAACGCCCTTGACCGGCAGATTGAGCACATACGCCAGGGCGGCGATGACCGCTACCAGGAAAATCACTGCGCCGAGAAGATCCTGGAGCAAGCGCCCGGTGTGCCCTACCCGGTACATCATCACCGCACCGATGATGACTGTCAGGGTGCGTGCGCCGAACAACCACCACATGATCTGCAGCACGGTGGTCGCGAACTGCAGCGTCGCGTCATCGACCGCAGGCCCCGGCTCCCATGGGCTCAAGCCTTGATGGAACAACAGCGCGCTGTACAAGGTAAAAATCACCACCCGCGCAAGTACTTTCCAGTTGTACCGGTGGGAACCGACCACACGCCACATCACCATATCAATGAGGATCAGGAGCAGGCCGCCCATCAAGGGACTTTCAGAGAACAAGGACAACATCGGGCATCTCCCGCTCCAGCCAATGGTCGCCGCGCTACTGCGGACCTGTATCCGACCTTTGAAGGATAGTCAGGCCGGCCGAAAGAAGTCGGCGGATTGCGCGTGAACATGTCCCCCAAGGTGGCTTAGTGCAGTTTTTGTGGCTGCTCTGCGCCAGCCCTTTGCGCTCACCCAGCCGTCAGTCGGCGTGGCAAGTTCTGAACACTGACTTACACTGCGATACAGCCGCGTTCCAATGACTACTCAACGGATCGATGGGTCCCAAGGCAATCCGGTGATCTGGGTGACGCCAACATGAAAACGCTCATGGCCTGCTTGGCCGCTGTGTCCGCTGCCAGCGTTTGCCTGGTGACGGTCCCCTGCACCCAAGCCGCATCTTTTGCCACCAGCTACGATTGCACCAAGGCAACGGCTACGGTCGAGAAGCTGATCTGTCGCGACGCGCAACTGGCGCAGATGGATGTCGAATTGATGCGTCTTTATCGCCTGGCGCTGACGGATGAACATTCAGTTCCGCGCCCGGATAAAGTACTGATCGACCAGCAGTTCTGGGTCGATGCCCGTGACCAATGTGCCTCCAGGCCTGACCCCCGGGCATGCACGATCAGCAGTTATGCCCAGCGCGCGCACCAGCTGCGCCAAGGTTCGGCAATCGTCAGGACCAAAGACCCATACCGACTCACCGAAGGCCCTCTGGCATTTCGCTGTAACGGGCTGAACGCATTGGTTTCCGCGACTTTCTTCACCACCCAGCCAGGTGTCGTTTACCTGGCGTGGGCCAATAGCTCGATCACCTTGAACCAGGTGCCGAGTGACGTTGGTACTCAATACATTGGCAAGGATTTGCAGGGAACCTACAGTTTCCGGCAGGACGGCAATGGCGTCCTGTTCCAGAAACCGGGCTCGGGAATATTGACCTGTACGGCTGAACCGACGGGCTGAAGTTCATGCCGGTGAATCGCGCACCCACTGCCAGAAAAGCTGATACCCGACCGCCAGCACCACCGGACCAATGAACAAACCGATGATGCCGCTGGTGACCATGCCGCCCAAGGCGCCGATCAGTACCACCGGCATGGGTACGTCCACCCCACGCCCCAACAACAATGGCTTGAGGACGTTGTCCACCAGGCCGGCAACGAAGACGTAAATCGCAAAGATGATGGTGACCGTGCTGGGGCCTTCCGTGGCAAAGACATAGGCGATCACCGGCACGGTAATCAGCGTCGCGGGCAATTGCATGATCCCCAGCAACAGCACCGCCAGGGCCAGCAGGCCCGCACCCGGCACGCCCTTGAGGACAAAGCCGAGCCCGACCAGCAACATCTGAATGAAAGCGATACCGACGACACCCAGCGCTACGGCACGGATGGTTGCCGTGCATAAGGCGGCGACACTGGCGCCCTTCTCCGGCCCGTTGATGCGCGAGGCAATCTGCACGGAAGCACGGCTGCCGGCTTCGCCGTAGGCCATGAAAATCCCGGCAATGATCAGCGCGAAAATAAAGGTCAGAAAACCCATGCCCACACCGGCCAGTTTGCCCAGCAGGCCCAGGCTGACGCCCTTGATTTGCGGGATGTATTTGGCGGTTAGCCCGGGAAGGTCAGTTGCCGCTTGCTGCCACAGCGCAAACACCCGGTCACCCACCAGCGGCCATTGCGCCACGGATGCCGCCGGCGCGGGAATATGCACGCCCTCGTCCTTGACGACGCTGATGGCATTTTCCACTGAGTCGGCAATCGAGGTTCCCAGCAGGTAAATCGGCACCATCAGAATGATGATTGCCACGAGCACGATGAACGTCGCAATGCGCCCGTCCTTGTGCCCCAACGGGCCTCTGAGACGCTTTTGCAGCGGATACAACGTGATCGCCAGG
>Ga0182008_10002846_pt1 | contig 10707 bp, 6 predicted proteins | sample Sormic07211129_1_FD_120482 | JGI IMG/M metagenome (GOLD analysis project Ga0182008, IMG submission 120482) | Rhizosphere microbial communities from Sorghum bicolor, Mead, Nebraska, USA - 072115-129_1 metaG | ecosystem: Host-associated > Plants > Roots > Rhizosphere | place: USA: Nebraska...
GGCATCCCATCGGGTGTAGCTACTCCCCCCGTTGATCAGGATCTCTTCTTTTGCGGTGATGCTGATCCTGTTGGCTTCCAGCTTGATGTCTAGCTTGGCCATGAGCTTGATGCTGTCCTGCAGCGCCACGATGTCGATGCCCGCGGTGGCCGCCGTCAGGCGAATGGCCTTGTAGGCGAAGAGGCGCATAGCGTCCTTGACGCTGGCCAACAGGCTCTTGCCTGCGCTGATGCTGGTGTGGCCGCCACTGCTCAGTGCGGTGTGCGCGACGCTTGCGATGTGCGTCGTCGTGCCGGCGGTGCTGTGAATGCCTGCCGGGCTGGCAAGCACCAGATGGGCTTCGTTGAGTTCCGGGAAGTGGCCCTGCGCCGTGTTGCCGCCCTTGCCCTTGATCGCGTCGTTGTGCTCCTTCAGAACCTTCGTGACGGCATCCTGATCGCCTGTGTTGTGCGCCTTGGTCTGCTGCGCCATCTCGCTCAGCCCCTCATGCAGATCGCGCGCCTGCGTGAGCCTGAAGATGGTCTCGCCCATGTCGGTGATGTGCGCCTGCGCATTGGGTCTTGCCTCCGTGGTGAGCAGCAAACCCTTGGCGGCGCGGACGGCGCCATGGCCGTCCGTGCGCAGTTCGACACCCTGGCCCCGGTCATCCTTGCGACCTGCCGTGTCTTCGATGCGCCCGATGTGTCCGAGACTCAGGCTGCTGCTCAGGTGATCGCTCTTGAGCTGCGCCTGGATCTTGCCGGGATGGTCGTCGAGTTCCAGGTGGTTGCCTCGTGCACCCAGGCCGCTGCCATCCGGGCTCAGTTCGCGGCTGCGAAAACCCGACAAATTCTTCTGGTCGGGCAGTTGCCTGGGCGGCATGTTCAGCCGGTTGTAGACGCGCCCCGTGACGATGGGCCGGTCGGGGTCGCCATTCTCGAAGTCGACGATCACCTCCTGACCGATGCGCGGAACCTGCATGCCGCCGAACTGGGAGCCGGCCCAGGGGGAGGCTACGCGAATCCAGCAGGACGAGTTCTCGTCCTTGGTGCAGTAGCGGTTCCAGTGAAAGCTGACCTTGATGCGGCCGTACTCGTCGGTCCAGATTTCCTGCCCATTCGGGCCGGTGACGATGGCCGTTTGCGGGCCCGTGGTGTGGGGCTTGGACTGGGTCTGCGGGGAGCGGAAGATCTTGTTGGCGGGCTGAACCTCGAAGTCTGTATGGCAAACGTAGTCTTCCTGGCCGCTGGCATGCCCGCTTTCATGCAGGCGAAGGGTACTGGCGATGACCAGATACTCCTGGTTCGCCGCATCCTGCGGATAGTTGACCAGCGAGAAAGTGCATCCCGTCACCACCGCCCGCAGGTTGCCGCTTCCCCGCCCGCGGCTGCCGGGTGCGCCAGTCGCTTCCATGCGGGTTCGCGCGAGGTCGTAGCCTTCGCCCGGGTCGCTGTAGTCGCCCGGCCACTTGTAGATCTCCTGCGTGCTGTTGCCCGTGTTGCGCGGCATCCGGGAGGTCTGCTGGAGCCTTGCGCGCGGCTGGGTGAAATCGAAATCGTCAGTCACCCACTGGCCCGATTCGAGGTTTTCGATGCTGCAGAAGTTGTCGCAGTATTCCTCGTCGATCTTGTAGCCTGGCGGGTGGTAGCTGATGGCCTCGTAGGCCTCGCTTTCGAACCGCTTGTGGGCCCCGAGGTCGTCCAACAGCACCAGCCTGTGCGCACCTTCCTTGTGCTCGAAGAAATAGTAGATGCCGAATTCCTGCATCAGCCGGGTGATGAACTCGAAGTCCGTCTCGCCGTACTGGACCTGAAACACCCGCTGGGGGTAGCGATGGGTGACGCGCCTTTCAGTGGGGAAGCTGTAGTCGGCCAACACCTCCTCGAGGATCTCCAGCGGGGTCTTGTTCTGGAAGATCCTGTAGTCGCTGGTACGGGTGGCAAGGATCAGCCACGGCCGCAGAGTGATTTCGTAGATGCCTCGGCGGTTCTCGTGCTGCACGAACCGGGCAGTGGTCACCAGGCCGTTGATCTCCCGCGTACCGGCGCCCATACGGACCGCAAAGCCTTTGCCGTCCAGTTCGATGCAGATGCTGAACTCTTTGCCGATCAGTTGCTTGATCGGCACATTGGCGGTTATGTATTCGGTGAGCGCTGGGCTGTCGGGGGTCTGCAGGCGGACGGTGTATTCGAAGAGTTCGCCCAACGCCTCGCGGCCGTCAAGCGACTTGAACTCCAGCGCGGGGTTGCCCAGCAGGCTGGGCATGGCGGCGCTGCCGGCGGAAATGGTCCGCGAAACGGCAAAGATGGAAGAGGACACGCACAGACCTTGACGAGTGATCGTTCAAAAAGTCTGAGGCCTCTATGTCCAGCACCTTTGCAAACAATGGTCGCCCGACCTCCGTCAGCGGACAAACCCAAAAAGAGTGCGGAGTAGTTGGCAGAACTTGTTGTGCTGCGAGATATTGACCGACGCATCGCTACAGGCGCCGTGAAGTGGAATCGCGAGTTCGACAGCTAGCCAGCCTCCGGCGCCGGCCGCAGCAACCAGCGCACTTCCTGCGTCTGCTCGCTGTCGGGGTAGCGCGACTCCATCGTGGTGAGGATCGGCTGCGCCATGTCGGCGCGGCCCAGCCCCTGCACCAACGCGCGCGCCGCGAGCTCATAGGCCTGCGGAATCGTCTCGTTCCCGCGGAAGCGGCGATCGAACCCCGACAGCAGCGCGAGCGTGGCGTGCGCATCGCCGTTACGCCATTCGGCCCGCGCCATCGCGATGACCGTGGCCGCATCGTCGAGCGCAAAGGCCTTGTCCTTCTCGCGGCAGGCCTTGAAGACCTTGAGCGCTTCGGACGAAAGATCGCGCCGCATCAAGAGGGGAATGAAGCGCCTGGCCTGGTCGAGCATCGTGCTCTGCTTGTCCGGCATCATCGACAGCACGCGGTGGTAGCGGCGCTGCGCGGGCACGTCGTCGATGGCGGCGGTGCGCTGCGCCTCGTAGGCGGTGCCCAGCGCGGCGGCCAGGTCGCCTTCGGTGATGAACTGCGCCACTTCGGCGTCGATGCGCTGTGCGGCGATCTGCGCGGGCGTGCGGCGGTCCACCGGCATGCCGTCGCCCACGCCGCCACCGGGCACCACGTCGATGCCGAAGGCGTCGTGGTGCTGGTACATCACGTAGCCCAAGAGGCTCGCCATCACCCAGCCAAAGTAGATGAACGCGAAGTTGAGGATCGGCAGGATGATCCGGCCGTCGAACATCGGCGCCACCATCGAAATCGCGACCTGCGCGCCCGTGCTCAGCATGAACAGGAACAGGCACAGCAGCGCGTACGGCCAGCCGACGGTGCGGATCGCATCCCACACATGCCCCGGATTCATCGCCTGGAAGAAGCTGCCCGACTGCACCAGCACGAGCACCGCGGCCGGAAAGCTGAACGACATGACGAAGAGCGCGACGGTGCCCAGCACCGGCTCGTACCACGCAAGCCAGCCGATCAGGAAACCCTGCACCAGCGAGATGGCGAAGAGCTTCCACGGCAGGTAGGTCCACTCGTCGCTCGATTCGCGCCCGAAGTCGGCCGACTGCCAGATGCCGCGCGCGCCCAGCGCGGTGATCTTGAAGCCGTAGCGGCTGGCGGCCAGCATGATGCCGACTTCGATGACGATGAACGCCAGCACGTCGGGCAGGAAGAAGATCGCGTCGTAGAGCAGGCTGCAGAACGACAGCAGGAGGCCATACGCCAGCGGCCGCATCTGGAGCGGAAAGGCGAAGAAGCTGTTGAGGCGATGCCAGAACGGCGGCGGGGGTGGCAGCGAATCCTGGACGATCATGGCCGCGCCTATTTGCGGAAGAAGTCGCTCTGGCTCATGGCGCCGCGGCCGCCCACGCGCACCACCGTGGCTTCGTCGGCATGCACGAGGCGCACCTGGCCCAGCTCGCGCTCCAGGCGCTGGGTGAAGCTGGTCTTGAACTGGAGGATCGATTCGCCCATCTTGAGCACGCTGGTGCCCTGGACGGTGGCACTCTTGCGGTCGGGCGCGAGCTCGACGCTGTCGATGTTGTAGTCGTACTCGATGGAAAGGATGCTGCCGACCTGGTCGCCGATGGCGCGCAGCTTCTCGAAGGTGCGGTGCTGGGCCTCGCAGGCTTCGTCGCGGTTGTGCGTGGTCTCCACCGTCTTGCCCATCATCGTGGTCTTGCTCTCGATGACGGCCTTGCGGCTGAGCTGCTTGCACAGCTTGTCGGCGTCATTGGCGGAAATGGCGCGCGCTTCCTTGTAGTAGTAGTCGCGCACCATCGGCTCGTCGAGCTTGCGGCCGCCGATAAAGAAGTACCACGCGCCCACGCAGAGCACGATGACGATCGCAATTTGCTTCATTCCACCTCCCGCGCATGCGCGGCCCCGCTCCGATTTTGCGGGGCAGTATACGTTAACGAATGTTTCCAAAACCGGGGTTTTTCGGGGATCCGGCGACCTGTTGTTTGAATCCGGCAGCCCTGCGGGGCCGTACCTTGTCCATGCCCAGCGATGCCCGACAATCCGCCGATGACAGCACCCAGCCCCGACGCCGAACTGATGGCGCTGATCGATCGGATCGGCCATCGCGACGAAGCCGCCCTGCGCCAGCTCTACGACCGCACCGCGCCCAAGCTCATGGGTCTGGCGATGCGCGTGGTCCGGCAGCGCGAATGGGCCGAGGATGTGCTGCAGGAGGCGTTTCTCACGGTCTGGCGCGTAGCCGGCGACTACCGCGCCACGCTGAGCCCGCCCCTCGCCTGGCTGGGCCTGATCGTGCGAAGCCGCGCGCTCGACCTGTTGCGCCGCCGCACCGCCGACCGCGCCCAGCTCACGCAGGAGTTCGACGAGCTGATGGCCGACACCCTCGAATCCGACGCGCCCAACCCCGCCGACACGGCCGATGCGAGCGAGCAGGCCTGGGCGTTGCACCAGTGCCTGAGTCAACTCGAAGGCAAGCAGCGCGAAGTGGTGAGCCTCGCCTACCTGCGCGAGATGAGCCACGGCGAGCTGGCCGAGCAGCTCAAGCTGCCGCTGGGCACGGTCAAGACCTGGATCCGGCGCGGCCTCGAGAAGCTGCGCACCTGCATGGGTCGTTTTGCGTGACGACGGTGAAGAAAGCAGCCCCTCCATGAACCTCACCGCCCACCCCGAACTGCTCGAACTGCTGGCCGCGAGCCACGCGCTCGGCACCCTGCGCGGCGGCGCGCGGCGCCGCTTCGAGGCCCTGGCGCGCGAACAGGCGCCGGTGCGCGCCGCAGCGCTTGTCTGGCAGAGCCGGCTCGCGAGCATGACCGAGCTGCAGAGCCCGATCGTTCCCGATGCCGCCGTCTGGACCCGCATCCGCAACATCATCGATGCCGAAAAGGCGCAGCACGCCATCGAACGGCAACGCGACGAAGCCAATGCCAAGGCTGCGGCCCATCCACAGGGCGGATGGCTGCGCAGCCTCGCGCTCTGGCGCGGCGCCACGGCCGCCGGCGCGCTCGCGACCGTGCTGGCCGTGGTCGTCGGCATGAACCTGCGCGACCAGCTGAACAACGCGCCGGCCGTGCAGTACGTGGCCGTGCTGTCCGACGACCAGGCCGCCGCCTCGCTGCTGGTGACCTTCGATCCGAAGAAGAAGCAGCTGGTGCTGCAGCGCGTGGGCAGCTACAGCGAAGGCACCGACAAGTCGCTGCAGCTCTGGGCCCTGCCGCCCGGCGGCGCGCCACGTTCGCTCGGCGTGCTCGACAACGCACCGGCCCTGCGGCTGGCTGCGTCAGAATCCGATGTGCACCAGGTGCCGACCCTGGCCGTTACCTTGGAAGCCAAGGGCGGCGTGCCACCGGGCAGCGGTCCGAAGGGTCCCGTCGTGTTCAAGGGCGCCCTGATCGAAAAAACAATCTGATTTGCTTTCTTCCGTCTTTCCGATGCCTTCGATGAAATCCGCGCTGGCCGCGGCCGCGCTGCTGATGGCGGCGCTTGCCTCCCACGCCCAGACCGCCTCGGCCGCTTTCCCCTACGAGGCGGACGGCGCCACCGCCGCCGACGCCACCTCCGACTACCTCGCCGCCAAGGCGCGCTGGCACAACGAGCTCGCGGCCTTCGCACGCGCCGACCAGGAGCGCCTGCCGCCCCCGGGCGGCGTGGTGTTCGTGGGCAGCTCCACCGTGCGCATGTGGACCCGCCTGTCGCAGGACTTCGCCCGCGTGCCCGGCGGCGTCGTCAACCGCGGCTTCGGCGGCTCGACGCTGGCCGACTGCAGCCTCTTCGCCCGCGAACTGGTGGTGCGCTACAAGCCGCGGCAGGTGATGGTGTATGCGGGCGACAACGACCTGGCCGAGGGTCGCACGCCGCTGCAGGTGCTCGACAGCTTCGCGCGCTTTGCCAACACGGTGCGCGCAGAGCTCCCGGATGCGCGCATCAGCTTCATCTCGGTCAAGCCCAGCCCGTCGCGCGAGCAGCTGATGCCGCAGATCCGCGAGACCAACCACGTGATCTCGGCCTACCTCAACCTGCTGCCCAACAGCGAGTTCATCGACATCTACACGCCGATGCTCGGCGCCGACGGCCGGCCGCGAATGGAATTGTTCCGCGGGGACCGGCTGCATATGACGGATGAAGGCTATCGGCTGTGGCACTCGGTGATCGCGTCGCACCTGCCGGGGGCGACTCCGCCGCCTGCGCCCTCCAGCCTTCCCTGACCTGCCTCAGGCCTGCGCCGGCGCGGTCGGCATGTCATCCGCCGGCGGCGGCACATCCGCCCCGCGCGTGAACCGCGCCACGAAATACATCCCTGCGAACACCGAGAGCAGCAGCAGCCCGTCGCCCCACCATGGCCGCGCGGTCTGGCTGTCGCCGTAGAAGGCCAGCACCAGCAGCACCGCCACGAGGTGCGCGCAGAACACGGGCAGCGAGGCCGACCCCATCGCCTCCAGCCAGTGCAGCCGCGGAATCCGGCGCATCAGCCAGGGGCCGAAACGCACCGCAAGGATGCCCAGCGCCACGAGGTTCACGAGACGCAGCGGGCCGAGCTGCCACTTGTCGAACAGCAGGTTCAGTTCAACATCGCCGCCGAACGGCGCCTGCCCGTTGATGCCGGTGTGGCGCCAGTAAACCCCGTAGAGCGCGATGCCGGCCGCCAGCACCAGCAGCCACCACGGAAAGCGCAGCGGCCGTGCCTCGGGCCCGTTGCGGGTGGCGCCGATGCACAGCCCCGCGAACCAGAGGAACTGCCAGGCGTAGGTGTTGAAGGCCCCCATCTCGTGGAACGGCACCGGAATGCGCAGGTAGTGCACGGCGAGGCCGTAGATCCATTCGCTGATGCCGAACTGCGCCGCCGCCCACACGGCCACGCTCGCCACCATCACCAGCGTCCAGCCGTGGCGCATGGCAAAAGCCAGCACCCAGGGGCTCATGAGCATGAAGAAGATGTACATCGGCAGGATGTCGAGCAACGCCGGTTCGTAGATGAGCAGCAGGCCGAAGAAAAAGCCGTCGCGCGGCTCGGCCAGGTAGTACGACACCAGGTTCTTCACCGCCGGCTGGTCGATGTGCAGCCCGACCGCGGCGATCACGGTGAACAGGAACAGAAGGATCGCCGCCTGGCACAGGTAGACCTTGACCACGCGCCGCCAGAACGCGACGCGCATCGACTCGACCCCGCGAACGTAGCCGATGCGGCTGTAGACCAGCCCCGCCACGAAGGCCGACAACAAGACGAAGCCTTCGGCGGCCGAGACGAAGCCGAAAGGCTGGCCCAGGGGATCGGTCAGGCGAGTGGGAAGGTGGGTGACGGTCATCAGCACGAGCATCAGCCCGCGCAAGGCGTCTATTTCCCAGTAGCGTTTCATCGGTCGGCGGCGAGGTCTTGGTGGCGGTCTGCGCGGCGCACGCACGACGTGGTGGATTGTAAGAAGGCTGATGCAAACCGCGCTCGGCCGGGGTGCAGATGCGAACGACATATGACGGTTGGCACTGCCGTACTGACGCGCAAATCGGCTACGCTGCGCGCTGCCCCAAGGAGGAGATTCCGTGACCCGCTTCGTTCCCCCATTGCTCCTGGCCGCGAGCACCCTGCTGGCCGCCCCGAGCTTTGCACTTCAGATCACCAGCCTGACGCCCCAAGGCGAGGTGGCGCGCGTGCGCCAGATCGTCGCCAAGTTCGACCAGGCGGCCGTCAATTTCGGCGACCCCAAGGCGCCCGCCCCGCTCTCGGTGAGCTGCACCGATGCACAGGCCGGCAAGGGCACCGGCCGCTGGACCGACGCCAAGGCCTGGGTCTACGACTTCGAGAACGACCTGCCGCCCGGCGTGCGCTGCACGGTCACCCGCATCCCCACTTTCAAGCCAAGCGCGGGCGGCGAGCTGACCGGTCCGGAGCGCTACCAATTCAATAGCGGCGGCCCGTTCGTGCGCAGCTACATGCCGGGCACCTATTCCCGCATCGACGAGCAGCAGATGTTCGTGCTGGAGCTCAACGGCGCGGCCACGCTGGAGAGCGTGCGCCAGAACGTCTGGTGCGCGGCCGACGGGGTGGGCGAGCGCATTCCCGTCAAGCTGCTCGACGGCGAGCAGCGCGCGGGCGTGCTCAAGGCCTTCAACCGCGACAAGGCGGCCGAGAAGGAGCCGCTGCGCTTCATCACGATGCAGTGCAACCGCACGCTGACGCCGGGCGCCAAGGTGCAGGTCGTCTACGGCAAGGGCGTGGCCACGCCCTCGGGCGTTGCCAACAACGTGGAGCGCCGGCTCGACTACCAGGTGCGCGAGCCTTTCGCCATTTCGTTCACCTGCGAGCGCGAGAACGCGCAGTCGGCGTGCCTGCCGCTGCGCCCGATGCAGCTGAACTTCAATGCGCCGGTCACGCGCAAGCTGGCCTCGCAGATCGAGCTCAAGGGCGACGGCAAGACGATCAAGGCCAAGCTGGACAACGACGGCGGCACACAGAGCGACGACGACGTGGTCAGCAACGTGAGCTTCGGCCCGCCGCTGGCCGAGAGCACCCAATACAGCATCGAGCTGCCCTCCAAGTTCGAAGATGCCTCGGGCCGCGCGCTGGCCACGCCCGGCACCTTTCCGCTGAAGGTCGCGACCGGCGCGATGCCTCCGCTGGCCAAGTTCGCCGCTTCGCCCTTCGGCGTGATCGAGCGGCTGGCCGAGCCCGGCACCCCGGCCATGATGCCGGTGACCGTGCGCCGCGTGGAGCCGCAGCTGATGGTGAACGCGCTCACGCCCGGCAAGGTGAGCGACATGAACCCGAAGACCGACGCGGAAATCATCGCGTGGTTCCGCAAGGTGCGCCGCTACGACAACTACACCGTCTCGCGCGAACAGGCCCGCCAGGACATCAAGGGCGCGCTGCCCCCGGTCATCGACAAGAACGACCGCACGTCGCTGCAGACCCGCATGCTGTCGCTGCTGGCCGGCCAGCCGGGCGTGAAGGCGCTGGACATGCCCAAGTCCGACGCGGGCGATCCGCGTCCGTTCGAAGTCATCGGCATTCCGCTGACACCGGGCTTCCACGTGCTGGAGATCGCCTCGCAGAAGCTGGGCGAAGCCCTGCTCGACGAGCGTTACCCCGCCGGCCGCACGATGTACGTGCGCACCACCGCGCTGGCCACCAACCTGGCGGTGCACTTCAAGCTGGGCCGCGAGAACTCGATGGCCTGGGTCACCACGCTGGACAAGGGCAAGGTCGTCGCCGGCGCCGAGGTGCGCGTCTCCAGCTGCGACGGCAAGGCCGTGGCCACCGGCACCACCGACGCCAACGGCATCGTCACGCTGCAGGGCATCTCGCCGCAGGCACCCAGCTGCAACGGCCCGAACGAGTACGACAGCGGCGCCTGGTTCGTGAGCGCCCGCGCCAAGGACGACAAGGGCGTGGAAGACCTCGCCTTCACCTTCAGCGACTGGCAGCGCGGCATCGAGCCCTGGCGCTTCAACGTGCCCACCAACCTGCAGCCCGAGCCCGACCGCATCGCCCACACCATCTTCGACCGCACGCTCCTGCGCGCCGGCGAAACGGTGTCGATGAAGAGCCTGATCCGCACGCAGACCAGCAAGGGCTTCGGCCTGCCGGAGAACCGGCCCGACACGCTCGTCATCACCCACACCGGCAGCGGCCAGCGCTTCACCCAGCCCTTGAACTGGCGCAAAACCGCCACCGGCGGCCTGAGCGCCGAGAACAGCTTTGCCATTCCACCCGCCGCCAAGCTCGGCGTGTACGAGGTGATGCTGCGCAGCGGCGGCAAGGACGCCAACGGCGACGGTGAAGACGGCGATGAAGGCGGTGGCGGCCGCAGCTTCAGCACCGGCATCTTCCGCGTCGAAGAGTTCCGCCTGCCGGTGCTCGAAGGCCGCATTGCGCCCACCGAGAAGAAGCCGCTGGTGGCCGCGACGAGCGTGCCTACCGACGTGCAGATCAACTACGTGGCCGGCGGCGGTGCCGCCAACCTGCCGGTGCGCGTGTCGGCGATGGTGCGCGGCAAGAGCCTGAGCTTCTCCGACTACGACGCCTTCAGCTTCAGCCCGCCGCGCGCCGAACAGGGCGACGGCACGCAAGCGGCCGCCGCGGCCGATACCGCGGGTGCAGACGAAGACATCAACAGCGCCAGTGACACCCGCGTGATCGCCGACAAGCTGCCGCTCACGCTGAACAAGGACGGCGCGGGCAAGGTCACCATCGACAAGGTGCCGAAGGTCAAGGCCGCGCGCGAGCTGCTGCTCGAAGCCAC
>Ga0182008_10002847_pt1 | contig 10706 bp, 13 predicted proteins | sample Sormic07211129_1_FD_120482 | JGI IMG/M metagenome (GOLD analysis project Ga0182008, IMG submission 120482) | Rhizosphere microbial communities from Sorghum bicolor, Mead, Nebraska, USA - 072115-129_1 metaG | ecosystem: Host-associated > Plants > Roots > Rhizosphere | place: USA: Nebraska...
CCGAAGAAAAACGCGGCCTGTCGGGCGGCCTGATCCCGATCGAGAACTGGTACGCGCCCTCGCTCACCTCCAGGCGTGAAGCTTCGGTGGCCGACTGGGAAACGCGCCATGTGGTGGCGCTGCTGAAGAACGGCACCGCGCCCGGCGGCTCGGTGATGGGCCCGATGGCCGACGTGGTCTTCCGCAGCACGCAACACCTGAGCGAGGCCGACCTCACGGCCATGGCGCTCTACCTGCAGAAGCTGCCCGACGCCACCGCGCCGGCACCCGCGCCGCAGCGGCGCGACGTCGGCACCATGGAACGCGGCGCGCGCATCTACGACCAGCGCTGCGCCTACTGCCACGGCGACGCGGGCCAGGGCGCGGCAGGCGCCTACCCGCCGCTGGCCGGCAGCCGCGCGGTCAACATGGACACCCCCGCCAACCTGATCCAGGTGGTGCGCCACGGCGGCTTCCTGCCCGCCACGGCCGGCAACCCGCGGCCCTACGGCATGCCGCCCTTCGGCCACGTGCTCGACGACAACGACATCGCGGCCGTGCTGACCTATGTGCGCGGCAGCTGGGGCAACGGCGCGCCGGCGGTGTCGCAGCGGGACACGATGCGGCGCTGAGCGCGAATGCATATCCCCATTGAAAGGCCATTTATCCCTAAAATAGGGATAAATAGCCTTCATTCGGGGATTCAATGGGTTCCGTCGACTTTCTCTTCACACCCACCGTGCAGCGCGTGCTCGGCACGACGCTGAGCCATCCGGAACGCTCGTTCACGCTCCAGGAACTGCTGCGTCAGGCCGACGCGGGCCGCGGCAGCGCCCAGAAGCAGATCGACCGGCTGGTCGATGCCGGCGTGCTCATGGAAGAGCCCCGCCGAGGTCGGCAGCGAAGCATCCGCGCCAACACCGCGTTCTTCCTGTACCCGGAATTGCGCAGCATCGCGCTGAAGACCTTCGGCCTGATCGAACCTGTGCGCGAGGCGCTGCAAGCCCACGCGGATCGCATCGACGAGGCCTTCATCTTCGGCTCGGTGGTGAAAGGCACGGACACCGCGACGAGCGACATCGACGTCATGATCGTGGGCACGGTGCCCCCGCTCGAGTTGTTCGAAGCCTCCAGCCGGTTGCAGCAGAAACTCGGACGTGTGGTGCAATTCAATGTCTATGAACCGCAGGAATGGCGCCACCTGGTGAAGGAAGATCCGGTGGTATCCCAGATCGTCCAGGGTCCCAGACTCGAGGTGATGCCGCATGCCCAGACCGACTGAATACGAGAACCTCATCCGGACCCGCGCGCTCGAGGCTGTGCAACCCACGCCCGGCGCGGTGGCTGGCTTCCTGAAGAACGCGGAGAGCTTCCTGGCCTTGTCGAAATCGCTGCTGGCCGGCACGCCGCTGGCCACCGAACCGATGCAGGTCTTCACGAATGCCTACGAGGGCTATCACCAGTTGGTGCAGGCCGTTCTCGAATTCCGCGAAGTACGCACCAAGGAGGCAGGCCGCGCGTTGGCGATCCAGCGCGTCAGCGCCGACTTGAAGCTGCTGCCCGCGGAGATGGATGCGGTCATTCGCGCGCACGAGCGGCGCAACGCGACCTCGTACCGCTCGCCGTTTCCGCCCTTGTCCAAAGCCGACGCCGCGACGATGTGCGGCATCCTGGAGCGATATCTGCCCGCAGCCAGAGCGCTCACTGGCGTCGCGAACGCGCCCGTCGCCCCTTCCCCATGAAACACTCCATCGCCCCCGTCCCCCTCGACAAAGCCTACCGCCTGCTCAACCACGGCCCGACGGTGCTGGTGTCGGCCCGCCACGATGGCGTCGACAACGTGATGGCCGCGGCCTGGGCCTGTGCGCTGGACTTCGCGCCGCCCAAGCTCACGGTCGTGCTGGACAAGGCGACCAGGACCCGTGAACTGGTCGAAGGCAGCGGCACTTTCGTGATCCAGGTGCCGACGGTCGCGCAGCTGACGCTGACCCACACGCTGGGCACGCGCAGCCTGCACGAGGCGGCCGACAAGCTCGAGCGCTCGGGCGTGCAGCTGTTCCGCATGCCCGGCAGCGACCTGCCGTTCGTCGACGGTTGCGCGGCCTGGCTGCAATGCAGGCTGATCGCGGAGCCGCACAACCAGCAGGCCTACGACCTGTTCATCGGCGAGGTGGTGGCCGCCTGGTCCGACACGCGGGTGTTCCGCGACGGCCACTGGCATTTCGAGACGGCCGACCCGGCCTTGCGCAGCCTGCACTACATCGCGGGCGGGCACTTCCTGGCGATCGGGGAGACGCTGACGGTCCCCACGGCGCCCTAGCAGCGGCTCAGCGCGCCGCGTGCGCCTGCGGCTGCAGGCAGAAGGCGAAGAAGGCGTCGAGCTCGGTCGACTTGTCGAACACCGCGTCGGCGCCCAGCGCCAGGCTGCGGTGGCGGATGCTCGGCGTCGGGTAGTTGGTCAGCACCACCGCATGCTGGCCGGGCGCGCGGTTCTGCAGCTGGCGCAGCACGCCCAGGCCCGAACCCTCCTTGAGGAACAGATCGACCACCGCCAGCTGCCAGGCCTCCGGATGGCGCGCGAGCCAGGTGTTGGCGTCGTGCTCACCCTCGGCGATGCCGACCACCTCGGCGTGGGCCAGATCCTCCAGCGTCGGGACGAGGTTGTCCCGGATGGTCTGGTTGTCCTCGACAAGAAAGATCTTGAGTGTCATGGCCGGCTTGGGACGCCGCGCAGGACGCGGCCTTCAGGCGTGTACCGCTCACGCGGCGGGACGCTCCAGAAAAGCCGGCAGGCCCGCGGCCACGCGCTGCAGGAAGGCGAGCTCCCGTTCCGGCAGGTCGCAGGGCACGGTGTCGAGATGGCACAGCGTGCCGAACAGGGTGCCGCCCTCGGCCACCAGCGGAATCGCGTGGTACGACACCACCACGCCCTGGTAGGGATGGCCGTCGAGCCGATGGTCGAAGGCCGAGTTCTCGGTCTGGAAGACGCCGTCGCGGAACACGAACTGGCAGAAGCTGTCCTGCAAGGACACCTCGGCCAGGAAACCGGGCTGCACCGCACCGGTCTTGTCGATCAGGTGCACGCATTGCAGCATCTCGCCGTTCAGGCGGTAGATCGCGGTGTAGCGGTGCGCCACCCGCTCGTTGAGTCGCAGCAGCAAGGCGCGCAGCCCCTCGCTCGAGGCGACGTCCATCAAGGCATCGATGGCGGTGTCGGAATCAGGATCGGGGTCGGCGGAAACCATGCGGCAATGTAGCAGCGCGGGCGCCCACCCCGTGCAGGCCAACTGCCCGACCGGAGCGAAGCACGCGCCAACACTCAGGCGAGGAGCTCTTCCGGCGTCTTGCCGGCTTCCAGCGCCGCCTTGAACCAGACGGGACGCGGACCGCGGCCGCCCCAGGTGTGGCCCTGCTCGTCCTTGTACTTGGCGGCGGCGGGCGAGGCCTTGGCCTTCGCCCGGGTCTTCGCTGCGGCCTTGGGAGCGCGCTGGCCGGCGCTTTTGCGGGCCGTTCCCGCGCGCTGGGGCTGGCCCGAGAAATCGAAATCGTCCGCGCCGAAGCCGTACACGCTGATCGCTTCCTGGATCCGGGCGCGCACGCCGTCGGCTTCCTTCTTTCGCAGCTGATCGGCCTGCTTTTGCAGCTGCTCGATCTGTTTTTGCACCTGAACGAATGTTTTTGCCATCGAAAAATTGAACCTTGACACAGAAGAAGGCGGAGCATACGCCACCGAATCGGACCGGCCCGACCGTGCCGGTCCGCCCTCTTTTCCGTCAAAGCGTCCCGCGAAAGGCGCCGCCGTCGAGCAGGATGTTCTGCCCCGTGAGGTAGCCGGCCTGCGCGCTGCAGAGGAAGGCGCAGGCGGCGCCGAACTCCTCGGGCCGGCCAGCGCGGCGCGCAGGAATGGTGGCGTGCTTGTCCTGCGTGTACTGCGCGACCGACTGTCCGGACCGCTCGGCCGCCGCGTGCGCGAGCCGGGCCATGCGAGCGGTGTCGAACAGGCCGGGCAGCAGGTTGTTGACCGTCACGTTGGCCGCCGCCAGTTCGCTCGAGCGCGCCAGCCCGCCCACGAAACCGGTGAGTCCGCTGCGTGCGCCGTTGGACAGGCCCAGCACTTCGATCGGCGCCTTGACCGCGCTGGAGGTGATGTTGACGATGCGGCCGAAGCCCCGCGCCACCATGCCGTCGACGTAGGCACGCATCAGCGCGATCGGCGCCAGCATGTTGGCCTCGAGCGCGCCGATCCAGTCGTCCCGGTCCCAGGCCCGGAAGTCGCCGGGCGGCGGCCCGCCGCCGTTGTTGACCAGGATGTCGACCTCGCCGCGCACCGCCCGCACGGCATCGCGGCCCGCCTCGGTGCCGATGTCGGCGGCGACGGTCTGCACGCAGGTGCCGGCCGGCACCCGGTCGTCGCGTCCCAGCGCCGCGGCCGCCGCGGCCAGGGCCTCGGCGCCGCGCGCCACCAGCAGCACATGCACGCCCTCGCGCGCCAGCGCGCTCGCGCAGGCCAGCCCCAGGCCCTGGCTGCCGCCGCAGACCAGCGCCCAGCGGCCCTGGATGCCCAGATCCATCGCCCGGCCTATTCCTGAGCGACCAGGTTGACCAGCGTGCCCACCTTCGAGACCTCGACCTCGATGCGGTCGCCGGGCTTCATCCAGATCGGCGGCTCGTGGCGCGCGCCCACGCCGCCGGGCGTGCCGGTGACGATCACGTCGCCGGGCCGCAGGGTGGTGAAGCTCGAGATGTAGGCGATCTGCGAGGGGATGTCGAACAGCAGCATGTCGGTGGTGGCGTGCTGCATGACCTTGCCGTTGAGGCGCGTCTGGAGCGTCAGCACCTCGCCGTCGGCGATCTCGCCGCGCGTGACCATCCAGGGGCCGAAGCCGCCGGTGCCGCTGAAGTTCTTGCCCGGCGTCCACTGCGTGGTGTGGCGCTGCCAGGCGCGGACCGAGCCGTCGTTGTAGGGCGCGTAGCCCGCGATGTGGGTCCAGGCATCGGCCTCGGCGATGCGGCGCCCGCCGCGGCCGATCACGATCGCGATCTCGCCTTCGTAGTCGAGCTGTTCCGATTCGGGCGGCCGCAGCATCGGCTGGCCGTGGCCGATCTGCGAATCGGCCACGCGCATGAACACCGTCGGATGGCCGACGCGCTCGCGCTTCATCTCGACGCGGTGCTCCTCGTAGTTGACGCCGATGCAGAAGATCTTGCCGGGCTCGGGAATCACCGGCAGCCAGGTCACGGCTGCGAGCGGCACGCCGGCCTGCAGCGCGAGGCCGGCTTCGCTCTGCGGCAGGGCCTCGGCGGCGATCGCATCCTTGAGCGTGGGCAGGGCCGGCGTGGCCAGCGGGACGACGGTGTCGCCGACCACCGCGCCCCAGCTGGCGCGGCCGTCGAGTTCATAACTTGCGAATTTCATGGGTGATGCTCAGGGGTGGAAAAAAACGAGAGATGAGGGCACCGGACCAGGCCGGATCGACGCCATGGCCGCGGGTGATCGAGGCATCCAGGGCGTCGTCCTGGCATCGGGAGCGGACCACCGGACGCAGAAGACGCAGAGGTTTCGCAGAAGAAAGCCAAAAAGGAGATTTCCCTTCTTCGACTTCTTTCGCGTCTTCTGCGCCGTCTCCGCGTCCTCTGCGTTCGGACGTTCGTTCCCGCATGCCGTCAGGCGGCCTTCAGTTGACGGAGATGTTGCGTTCGGCGATCAGCTTCTGCCAGTGGCCGCGCTCGTCGACGATCACCTTCTGCATGGCCTCGGGCGTGCTCGGCGTGATGTTGGCGCCGCGCTCGCGGATCGGCACGCCGACCTCGTCGGACTGCAGCGCGCGCACCAGCTGGTCGTGCAATCGGGTCGCCACGTCCTTGGGCAGGCCGCGCGGCGCGATGAAGCCGAACCAGATCTGGTCGACCATGCCGGGCACGACCTTGCTGAGCGGCGGGATCTCGGGGGCCTGTGGCGACACGGCCGCGCTGGTGACGCCGATCGCGCGCAGCTTGCCCGACTGGATCAGCGGCAGCGCCAGCGGCAGGTTCTCGAAGGCCATCTGGATGTTGCCGCCCATCAGGTCCTGCATCACCGCCCCGCTGCCCTTGTAGGGCACATGGGTCAGCGTGACGCCGGTGCTGCGCTGGAGCATCTCGCCGTTGAGGTGCGCGCTCGAGCCGGTGCCCATGGAGCCGAAGTTCACGTTGGGTGTCTTCTTCAGGTAGGCCACCAGGTCGTCGAGGTTCTTCACCGGCAGGTCGCGGTTGACCACCAGCACGTTGGGCAGCGTCACGGCCAGGGTGAGCGGCAGCACGTCCTTGAGCGTGTCGACCTTCATGTCCTTGTAGAGCCAGGGATTGACCGTGAGCACGCTGGCCGGCACCAGGCCGATGGTGGCGCCGTCGGGCGTGGCATGGGCGATCGCCTGCAGGCCCAGCACGCCGTTGGCGCCGGGCTTGTTCTCGACGATGACCGGCACGCCCATGTTCTGCGCCAGCACCTTGCCGGTGAGGCGCGCGACGATGTCGGCCAGGCCGCCCGGCGGATAGGGCACGACGATGGTGATGCGGCTGGGGTCGGCGGCCAGGGCGCTGCCGGCGAGCACGAGGCCCGCGAGCCCGGCGAGGGCCAGGCAGGCGCGGCGGTGGATCTTCTTCAACATGGGTCTTGTCTCCTGTGGTTCTTGTGGGGAATCTCTGTCAGGGGTGCGCGAGCGCCTGGGTCACGGTGGACTGGTAGAGCTCGCGTTCGGAGATCTGCAGCGAACGCTCCCAGGGCCAGCGGTGGATGGGTTTCTGCGGCGTCAGGTCGACCGGCCGGCCGCCCTGGAAGATCGCGCTGAAGCGGGTCTTGTCCTGCAGGATGCGGATGTCGGCCAGCGGGTCGCCGTCGACCACCAGGAAGTCGGCCAGCCGGCCCTTCTGCAGCGTGCCGAGGTTGGCCGCATCGACCGTGACCGCCGCATTGCGCGTGGCACAGGTGATGACCTGCAGCGGGCTCATGCCCAGCAGGTCGACGAAGAGCTCGAGCTCGCGCGCATGCCACTCGCCATACGGCGTGACGGCGAAGCCGGTGTCGGTGCCGCACATCATCTGCACGCCGTTGCGCCAGGCGTAGTCGAGGTTGGTCACGGCCAGGTCGAGGTCGCGCCGGAAGCGGTCGAGGCGGCCCTGCGAGCAGCCCGCGATGTGGCCCCATTGCGCCACGTTGGCCACGAAGGTCAGCGTGGGGCAGCAGGGGATGCCGCTTGCGGCCAGCTTGTCGGCCTGGCGCCGGTCCATGAAGTCGGCGTGCATGATCCAGTCGATGCCCGCGTCCACGCAGTCCTCCACCGACTGGCCGCTGCGCGCATGCGCGGTCACGCGGCGGCCGAGGCGGTGCGCCTCGTCGACGATCACCTTGAGCTCTTCGGCGCGGAAGGCCGGCACGCTGCCGCCGCCCGGCGTGAGCGTGGCCGATTCGCCGCTGGCCGCGATCTTGATGAAGTCGACGCCGTTCTTGATCTGCTCGCGCACCTCGTTGACCATGTGGCTCGCGCCTTCGGTGAGCACGCCCACGCCCGAGCGCGGCGAGCCCACCCACGAGGGGAAGTAGTCCGTGAGTGCCGCATGCGTGCTCAGGTAGCGCGCGGCGGCCGAGATGCGCGGCCCCGGGAACAGCCCGGCCTTGACCGCGTCGCGCACCGCGACCGCCACGTACCAGCCGCCGCCCGGGTCGCTGCACGAGGTCACGCCCGCCTGCAGCACGGTCTGCGCGTGGTACATGGCCCGGATCGAGCGGTACTCGGCCGAGCCGAACAGGTCCTGCTCCTCGATGCCGCGCGCCACGCCGTAGCTGATGTGGCAGTGGGCGTCGATCAGGCCCGGCATCACGGTCTTGCCGGCGGCATCGACGGCGATCACCGCACCCGGCGGCAGCGGCCGGCCCGGGCCCTCGCCGGCCTCGATGTCGGTGATGCGGTCGCCGCTCAATTCCATCCAGTGCAGCGGCTGCGGCGCGTCGCCCGTGCCGTCGATCAGCCGGCCGCCGGTCAGGTAGCGCTTGGTGTCTGCGGAGCCCGTCACGGCATTCACTTCCACTGCAGCCCGGCGGCCTGGTGCGTGGCGCCCTGCCCCGCGAGGAAGTCCAGCAGCACGCGGTTGAACAGCTCGGGCTTCTCGTAGTAGGCGGTGTGGGCCGCGCCGGCCAGCAGCGCCAAGCGGCTGCGCGGCAGCATGGCGCGGGCCTTCTCCCCGACCGCGGGCGGCACGGTCTTGTCTTCCTCGCCCCAGACCAAGAGCACCGGGAAGTCGGTGCCGGCCAGCGCTTCGCCCACCACGTCGCGGTCCAGGTCGGCGGCGATGTAGCGGCCCAGCGTGGCGAAGGACTCGGCGGCGCCGGCCGAGTTGTTGATGCGCCATTCCTCTTCCTGCATCTCGGCCGTGACCAGCGCCTGGTCGTGGATCACGCGCGCCAGCTTGGTCGCCACGCCGTCGCGCGTCTGGTTGTTGGCGCCGGCCTGGATGCGGCCACGCGCCTCGTCGCCGATCGGCACCAGGCCCATGCTGCCCACCAGCGCGATGCCGTCGATGCGCGCCGGGTGGGCCACCGCGTAGGCCGCCACCACATGGCCGCCCAGCGAGGTGCCGACGATGGTCGCGCGGTCGATCTTCTGCGCGTCGAGGAATTGGCCGAGGAAGTCGCGGTAGGCGGGCACCGAACAGGCGACCTCGGCGCCCTTCGATGCGTAGCCGTGGCCCGGCAGGTCCAGCGCATAGACGTGGTAGCCCGCCGCCGCGATGGCGTCGATGTTGCGCACCCAGCGGTCGGCGCGGCCGCCGGTGCCGTGCACGAAGACCACCGCGCGCTCGCCCTGGCCGGCCTCCAGGACGCGGGTGTGGAGGCCTTGGACGGAGAAGGGATAACTGATCACGTTGCTTCCTTGAAAAGTGGACTTGAAGACCATCTATTCACTTAATGAATAGTCTATTCATTAATCGTACGAGCCAATGGCCGGCGGCTGCATCAGGGAGTTCACCTAGGACCGGGGCAGGCCGCGAGACGCGCGAACGCGCGCCGGCGTCAGGGTCGCCAGAGGATCAGGAAGAAGAAATAAGAGCCTGCGCAGCCAGTGGGTGCGCAGGGCGGCCCGTGTCTAGCCGGCCGTGTCGAGCCGCGCCGCCGCGCGGCGCAGCTGCTCCACCGCGTGCATCAGCGCGAGGCCCGCTTCATGGCGCACCTCGGGATCGGCCAGCGCGGCCGAGGGCGAGGTGCAGTTGAGCACGTAGGGCGTGCCGCCGGGCGCGCTCGGCAGCGGCACCGCCACCGTGCTCAGGCCCGGGAAGAAGACGTCGATGTTGGTGATGAAGCCGGTCTTGCGGTAGTCGGCGATCGCCTTCAGCGCGCCCTTCTCGTGCTTCCTGTAGAGCGCGGCGTCGGCCGCCTTGCACTCGTGCAGTGCCTGCGCGCGCGCCGCGTCGTCGAGCCCGGCCAGGTAGGCCCAACCGGTGCCGCTGTTCATGATCGGCACCTCGGAGCCGACCCGCACGTTGACGTTGAGCACCGCGTTCGGCGCCTCGTAGCGCTGCAGGTAGAGCATCGAGGTGCGCTCGCGCGTCGACAGGCTGGCGCCGCCGTGGAAGCGCGTGGCCACGTCCTGCAGCAGCGGGCGCGCGAGCTCGGCCAGCTCGAGCGTGTCGAGGGCCGCGTAGCCCAGCGTGAGGATCGACAGGCCCGGGCGGAAGCGCGAGCCGTCGCGGTCGGCGATCAGGTAGCCGCCGTGCTCGAGCGTCTTGCACAGCCGCCAGACGGTGGGCTGGGGCAGCCCCGTCATGCGCGCGATGTCCGAGCTGCCGAGGCGCTCGCGCCCGAGGTCGAAACAGCGCAGCACCTCGAGCCCCCGCAGCAGGCCCGTCACCAGCGGCTGGCCCTTCTGCTCCTTCGTACCTTCACTCATCCTTGACTCTCGCTCTCCACAGATTCCGTGCGTTCGCTGCCCTGCCCTCGGCGGCGCGGACGGGAACGTCCGCCGGACACGGGCCGCAGACCGCGAGGGTGCTGCGAGCATAGCGCCGGCGCGGCGGATGGAGGCGGTGCGCGTGAAGGGCGCGCGGTCGGCCTCAGGCGGCCGGCGCCTGCGGCTCGCCCAGCGACAGCATGAGCCGGTTGGCCCAGTTGAAGAAGGCGGCGCCGTGGATCACGTCGGAGACCGCGAGGTCGTCCAGCCCCACGGCCCGCAGCGCCTCGACGTGGGTTGCGTCGAAGGCGACGGGCGTCGCCGACAGCGCCACCGACGCCGCCACGATCGCGTCCCAGCGCGGGTCCAGCGCCGCGCCCACGCCTTCGTCGAGCAGGCGCTGGATGTCGGCCGAGCGCGGCGAGAAATGCGTCGCGAAGCGCGCATGCACCGAGGCGCAGTAGATGCAGCCGTTGTAGCGCGAGGTGGCCGCGGCCGCCAGTTCGCGCTCGGCGCGCGGCAGGCCGGCCTCGGGGTTGTAGAAGATGTCCTTGTCGGTGCGGGTGCGCGCGCCGAGGATGTCCGGGTCGCGCGCCAGCAGCATGAAGTACGGCGACTTGGCGCGCGAGGCATCGACCAGGCCCGCCAGGTGGCGATCGGTCAGTTCTTCCTGCGGCAGCGGTTCGAGCCAGGGCAGCCATTCGAGCTGCGCCTGGGTGAAGGCGCTGGGCGGGACATTGCCGGGATGCGAGAGGGTCTGGGTGCTCATGGGGGAAGTCTGTTCAGGCGATGGCCAGGGAAGGTTGC
>Ga0182008_10002848_pt1 | contig 10706 bp, 7 predicted proteins | sample Sormic07211129_1_FD_120482 | JGI IMG/M metagenome (GOLD analysis project Ga0182008, IMG submission 120482) | Rhizosphere microbial communities from Sorghum bicolor, Mead, Nebraska, USA - 072115-129_1 metaG | ecosystem: Host-associated > Plants > Roots > Rhizosphere | place: USA: Nebraska...
ATCCGACGGGCAGGCTTTTCATGCCGCCGGACAAAGCAGGCATAATACCGCGCCTTTACCCGTGAACCGGTAGCCCCGTGAACCCAACGCCCGCCCTGAACACCTTGCGCCCCTCGGCTTGTCCGGGGTTGCTGCGTATTGTCCAGGCGCTGGATGGCGGCATTTGCCGGATCAAGCTGGCCGGCGGTTCGATCAGCGCGGCCCAGGCCCACGCCGTGGCTGACGCGGCCCAGGCCTATGCCGGCGGGGTGATCGAGGCGACCAACCGCGCCAACCTGCAGATTCGCGGGATCGGCGCCGAGCAGGATGCCCTGATCGCGATGTTGCTGGCTGCGGGCCTGGGCCCGAGCAACGCCGCCGGTGACGACGTGCGCAACCTGATGCTCAGCCCCAGCGCCGGTATCGACCCGCAGATGCTGTTCGACACCCGCCCACTGGCGGGGCAGATCCTCGCCACGCTGGAGAATAATCCGCGCTTTCATGCGCTGTCGGCCAAGTTCGCCGTGCAACTGGATGGCGGCGAGGCCCTGGCGATGCTCGAACATCACCACGACCTGTGGTTATCGGCATTCGTGCGCGAGGGCGAGACGTTGCTCGCGTTTGGCCTGGCAGGTTGTCCGGGCCTGGACGCACCCCTGGCCGCCGTGCGATTGGACCAAGCGCACGCGTTGGTAGTGGCCGTCCTCGACGCGTTCCTTGACCTCGCGACCCCAGAGCAAACCCGCATGCGCCATGTGCGTGTGGACCACCTGCTGAGCCATCTGCGCCTGCCACTGCTGCCGATCGACAACTTCAAACGCCCAGCCAGCGGCGCCTTGTTGCACCTTGGCACTTATCCACAGCCTCAAAAAAATCAGTTTTATGTCGCCGCCGTCGCCCCCTTGGGCCGCCTGGATTCGACGATGCTCAAGGGCGCCGCACGACTGGCCGGCGACTATGGTGACGGCACCTTGCGGTTCACCCCCTGGCAAGGCGTGCTGTTGCCCAATGTCGAAAAGCCTCATGCCGTGACCGAACGCCTGTCGCAATTGGGTTTCCTCTGCTGCACCGACCAACCGCTGGCCCGCATGGTGGCCTGCACCGGTTCCAGCGGCTGCGGCAAAGCCCTGGCCGACACCAAGGCCGACGCCATGCAACTGGCCGCGCAGGCACCCGGCGTTGAGGCGCACCTGTCCGGCTGCCCACGTTCCTGCGCCGCCGCGCACACCGCGCCGGTCACCTTGCTGGCGGTGAGCCCCGGCCACTACGACCTCTATTTTCGCGATGCAGCCCACCCAGGTTTCGGCCGGCTGCACGCGCGCAACCTTTCCATTGAAGCGGCGGGCGCCGTGCTGCGCGCTCGTCCACGGAGCAACACCGATGATTGATTACATCCGCGACGGTCAGGAGATCTATCGCAACTCCTTCGCCATTATTCGCGCGGAAGCCCGGTTGGAGCGGATCCCGGCGGACCTGGAAAAACTCGCGGTGCGGGTGATCCATGCGTGCGGCATGGTCGATGCCATTGACGGCCTGCAGTTCTCCGACGGCGCCGGCAAGGCTGGGCGCGATGCGCTGGCCGCCGGTGCGCCGATCCTGTGCGATGCGCGGATGGTCTCCGAAGGCGTGACCCGCACGCGCCTGCCGGCCAACAACCCCGTGATCTGCACCCTGCGCGACGACAGCGTTCCCGAGCTGGCGCGAGAGTTGGGCAACACCCGCTCCGCTGCCGCCCTGGAGCTGTGGCGCCCGCATCTGGCGGGCAGTGTGGTAGTGATCGGCAACGCACCGACGGCGCTGTTCTACCTGCTGGAAATGCTCGATGCCGGCGCACCGAAACCCGCGTTGATCCTGGGCTTCCCGGTGGGTTTCGTCGGCGCCGCCGAATCCAAGGCGATGCTCGCGGCCGACAGCCGTGGCGTGCCGTTTGTGATCATGCAAGGCCGCCTGGGCGGCAGCGCCATGGCCGCCGCCGCGGTCAATGCACTCGCCACGGAGGTCGAATAATGCCGGCACGCGGACGTTTGCTCGGCCTGGGCGTCGGCCCCGGCGACCCGGAGCTGATCACCGTCAAGGCTTTGCGCCTGCTGCGGGAGTCGCCGGTGGTGGCGTACTTCGTGGCCAAGGGCAAAAAGGGCAACGCCTTCGGCATCATCGAAGACCACCTGGTGGCGCAGCAGACCCTGATGCCGCTGGTGTACCCGGTGACCACCGAAGCGCTGCCGGCGCCGCTGTCCTACGAGCAGGTGATCAGCGATTTCTACGACACCGCCAGTGTCGAGGTGGCCGCGCACCTGGACGCCGGCCGCGATGTCGCGGTGATCTGCGAAGGCGACCCGTTCTTCTACGGCTCCTATATGTACCTGCACGACCGTCTGGCCGAGCGCTACGAAGCGCAGGTCATTCCGGGCGTGTGCTCGATGCTCGGCGGCGCTTCGGTACTTGGCGCGCCGCTGGTGTATCGCAACCAGAGCCTGTCGGTGCTCTCGGGCGTGTTGCCCCATGACGACCTCAAGCGTCGCCTGGCCGATGCCGACGCGGCGGTGATCATGAAGCTGGGCCGCAACTTCCCCAAGGTGCGCCAGGTACTCGAAGAACTCGGCCTGGCCGGGCGTGCGCTGTACGTGGAGCGCGCCACCATGGCCAACCAGAAGATCGTACCGCTGGATCAGGTGGAGCCGATGTCGTCGCCGTACTTCTCGCTGATCATCGTGCCCGGTGAACGGTGGCAAGGGTGATGACTCCAGCGATTGTCATCCTGGGCCAGGGCAGCCTGGCCACGGCGCGCAGGATCCAGCAGGTTTACCCTGGGGCGCTGATCCACGGCCTGTCGGGGCGCGTTGCAGGTGCGGACCAGGCCTACAACGAATTCGGCGCCACACTGCGCGAGCTTTACCGGCAAGGCACGCCGCTGATTGCCTTGTGCGCGGCCGGTATCGTGATCCGCACCCTGGCGCCGTTACTGCTGGAAAAAGGCGAAGAGCCCGCCGTGCTGGCGGTGGCGGAGGATGGCAGTGCAGTGGTACCGCTGCTGGGTGGCCTGGGCGGCGTCAACGGCATGGCGCGCGAGATCGCGGCGGCGTTGAACGTGGCCGCGGCGATTACCACCAGCGGTGAGCTGCGCTTCGGCACCTGCCTGCTCAACCCACCCGCAGGTTACGAACTGGCGGACCTGGAGTTGGGCAAGCGCTTCGTGTCCGACTTGCTGGCGGGCGAAAGCGTGCGTATCGAAGGCGCGGCGCCGTGGTTGGATCAAGCGAATCTTGCGCAGGACCCGCAAGCGCGGTTGGCGATCCATGTGGGCAGTGCCGCGCGCGCCGCCGTTGCCAACGAATTGCTGATCTATCCGAAAAACGTGAGTGTGACCTGCAAGCCCGGCGCGCAGTTGGCCGAGCGTGTGCGTGCTGCGTTGCATGACGCGGGCATTGCCGTGCAATCGCTGGCGTGCCTGCTAGCCAGCGAAACGCACATGGCCGAGGCGACGTTGCATGAAGCGGCATCGGCACTGGCTGTGCCGCTGCGTTTCGCCAGCATCCGGCAGGACGCCGACCTCGTGATTCAGGTTGCCGAGCATCCCCTGGACCTGTCCGAGGTAGGGCGCCCGCGTGGCCGTCTCGCCGTGATCGGCCTGGGCCCCGGTGCGGCCGAGCTGATGGTGCCGGCGGTCAAGGCTGAATTGGCGCGCTGCACCGACGTGTTGGGCTATGAAACCTACGTGCGCATGGCCGGGCCGTTCCGTGACGACCAAGTGCAGCACTGCACCGATAACCGTGAAGAAATGCAGCGCGCACGCCATGCGTTCGAATTGGCCGCCAGTGGCCGTTCGGTGGTGGTGGTGTCGTCCGGCGACCCGGGTGTGTTCGCCATGGCGGCTGCGGTGATCGAGGCGTTGCATGACTCCAGCGACCCGGCCTGGCATCAGGTCGAGCTGGAAATTCTGCCGGGCGTCTCTGCGTCCCTGGCCACCGCCGCCCAGGCCGGCGCGCCGCTGGGCCATGACTTCTGCGTGATGTCGCTGTCGGACAACCTCAAGCCGTGGTCGATCATTGAAAAGCGCCTGGACCTCGCCTCCCAGGCCGACCTGGCGCTGGCGTTCTACAACCCGATCTCGCGGTCGCGCCCGTGGCAATTGGGCCGCGCCCTGGAAATCGTTGCGCTGCACCGTACGCCGCAGACGCCGGTAGTGCTGGGTCGCGATATCGGGCGGCCCGGCCAGACGCTGCGCGTCACCACTCTGGGTCAACTCACCCCGGACCAGGTGGACATGCGCACCATGGTGCTGATCGGCTCGTCCACCACCTGCACATTCGCGCGGGCCGATGGCGGTACCTGGGTGTACACACCGCGCTGGTATGGCGAAAAGCCCGGCGCCTGAGGCTGCATGAAAACTCCGATAAACCCTGGGTGATCGCCTGGTGTTTTCGGCGCTTTTTTCTTTTTTGCACAACGAAAACCGGAACGTCCAGTGAGCTGCCCCGTAATTGCGGGGCAATGTTTTGCGCTGGCTGTGCGCAAGCGTTGTTTGTCGTATGGCAGCGCCGCCGAGCCCTGGACTAGGGTGAAAGCAAGCCCCATGTGGGGTGCTTGTGGAGAACTGAAATGGAGCGACATCACAGAAGGATCAATACGGCAAAGCGGCGCAAGTTGATTGCCGCCTACAAACTGCCCGGCGCACCGGGAGCGCCTGTCACGCAGGTGTTGGACACCGACGAAGACAGCAATGCGGCGGTGGTCAACAACGGCGTGATTTCGTTTGCCGAGGGCCTGTCGGGGCTTAATCGCGAGTACATTCGCAAAAGCTACCTGCTGGCCAGCAGTTACGTCAGCGATGTGTTGAATATCCAGCGCGGCAGCGAAGCCTGGTATGACGAATTTATCAAGGTGATGATCAGCCTGGGCTGGCTGCCGGTGCGCAGCCGCTTCGAGCGCGTCTCGAGTTCCGGCAGGGGCCTGACGGTGCAACTGGCGGCACTGAATCTCATCGCCACGTTGCTGGCGTCGACATCGCTGTCCGGGCCGCTGCTGGCCGCGCTGCCGAAGCTGGCCGCTGATGCACTGGAGGCCTTGAAGCAGCAACCGGCGTCTTTCGAGCTGTTCAAACGCAACAGCATGGTGCATCAGGGCGGTGATTTTGGCCTGGCGTCCTGTGCCGAGTCGGACGGTGAATTGACCATGGTGCTGGTGACCTACAGCACCCAGGGCGCGAGCAAACAGGTGGGGCTGCCGTTCCTGGAATGGGACAGCTCGTCGTTCGAGGCCTTCAGCGGGCAGACCTGCCTGGTGTTGAATACCTCGGTGGTCAACGAAAAAACCATCCGGTTGATGCGCGAGAGCGCCGGCGACAAGGTGCACTTGGCGATTGCCAAGTACCGGATCTAAGGCACCAGATAACCGCGCACGCCGGTGAAGATGATTTGCGCGGCGAGGGCGCACACAAACAGGCCCATTAGGCGGCTGACAATCTGCAGGCCCTGGTCACCGAGAATGCGTTCGATACGGTTGGACAGATACAGCACCACACCCACCGTGAGACTGGCCAGGGCGATGCTGAGGATGGCAGTGAGTTTGTCATCCCAGTGCGGCTGGCTGACGCCCATCACCAGCAACGCACCGATGGTGCCGGGGCCGACGGTGAGCGGGATGGTCAGCGGCACAATGGTGACGTCCTGCTGCACGTTGTCGGTCTGCACCGCCGACTTGCCCTGGGCCATGCCCAGGGCGGAGATGAACAACACGCTGCCGGCGCCGATGCGAAACGCGTCCACGGTAATACCGAACACACTGAAAATCACCCGGCCGAACAAGTAGAGCAATACGCTGGAAACCAGGGTCGCCAACGCCACTTTCCAGGCCAGGCGCCGCCGTTCTTTGCTGGAATAACCACGGGTCAGGCTGATAAAGCAGGACAACACGAAGAACGGGCTGTAGAGCACCAGCATCTTCAGGTAAACGCTGAATAACACGTGGAGCATGGGGGTGGCTCGCGACAGTAAAAGTGGGGAGAGTCTAACAGGCGACACAGAGCAATGTGGGAGGGGCAAGCCCCTCCCGCATTGCAATTGCATTTCAAGTCAGGACGGGGCGTGTTCGGGCCGCTGTTGGCGCTGCGCCACCCAGAACTCCACCAACTCGCGCAACTGCGACAACTCCACCGGCTTGGCCATGTGCCCGTCCATACCCGCCTGGCGTGCACGCTCTTTGTGCTCCGAGAGGATATGCGCAGTGAGCGCCACCACCGGCGTGCGGATGCGTTGGTGGCTGACTTCCCACGCACGCAGTTGCTGGGTGGCTGAGAAGCCATCAAGGATCGGCATTTCGCAGTCCATCAACACCAGGTCATAGCGCTGGGCTTTCATCGCCTCCAGCGCTTCCTCGCCGTTGCTGGCGGTGTCCGGGTTGAGGTTGAGTTTGCCGAGCATGCCGCGAATTACCTTGGTGGAGATGCTGTTGTCTTCCGCCACCAGGATGCGGAAGTCGCTGGGCACCGTGACTGCTTCCGGCGCGTTGGGGGCGGGGCGCGGCGCAATGTTGCCTTTGCTGCGCTGGGTCAGTTCGTCGGCCAGGGTCGTCTTTAAGGTATAGCCGGCCACCGGTTTGGCCAGGATGCGCTTGATCCCGCAGTTACGCGCGATGATCTTGCTGGGCGCATTGCTGATGCCGGTGAGCATGATCAACAGAATGTCGTGGTTCAGGCTCGGGTCTTCCTTGATCTTGGCCGCCAACTGCATGCCGGTCATGCCGGGCATGTTCTGGTCCAGCAGCACCACATCGAAGTAATCACGCAAGTGCGCCTTGGTGCGCAGCAGCGCCAGCGCTTCCTTGCCCGAGGGCACGGCGCTGACGTTGAGGCCCCAGGCCGAGCATTGTTGCACCAGCACTTTGCGGCAGGTGTCGTTGTCGTCCACCACCAGCACGCGGGCGCCTTTGAGCGGGCCGTCGAGGTCGGAAGTCGGGTGCTCCAGGCGCTCGGGGTCCAGGGGCAGGGTCAACCATAAGGTGCTGCCCTGATGGCTGCCGCTCTTGATGCCGAATTCGCCGTTCATCAACAGGATCAGCTGGCGAGCGATCACCAGCCCCAGGTGGCCGCTCAGGCGCGTGGCCGAGAGGAAGTTCTTGCTGTGCAGTTCGCTGTGCAGCAGGGCGTCACGCTCGGCGGCATCCATCGGTACGCCGCTGTCCTGCACGGCGATGCGCAGGCGCGGCTTGGTGCTGCGGTCGTCCAGGGCCACCACGATCAGCACTTCGCCTTCATCGGTTTTATGCAGGGCGTTTTCCAGCAGGCTCAACATGGCCTGGCGCAGGCGCGTCGGATCGCCGCTGATGACGCGGGGTACCTGGGGCTGGATAAAGCTGATCAGCTCGACGTTCTGCTGCTCGGCCTTGGCGCGAAAGATGCTCAGGCAATCGTCGATCAGCGCGTTGAGGTCGAACTGCACATCGTCCAGCTCAATCTGGCCGGACTCGAGCTTGGAAATGTCGAGAATCTCGTTAATCAGCGTCAGCAGTTCGTTGCCCGCACTGTGGATGGTTTGTACGTAGTCGCGCTGTTTCACCGACAGCGGCGTGCCGAGCAGCAGTTCGGTCATGCCCAGTACGCCGTTCATCGGTGTGCGGATTTCGTGGCTGATCTTCGCCAGGAACTCGGCCTTGGCGGCGATTTCGGCATTGCTGGCGGCCAGGTCGCGGCTGAGGCTGAAACGTGCCTCGACAATGGCGCGCTGACGTTCGCCCAGTGCCAGGCTCATCAGCAGGCCGCTGATGCAGATAAAGGCGAGCAGCGTCACGATCAGGCCCTGGGGCGATACCATCGTCAGGCCCAGCAGTGCCGGCAGGATGATCAGGGTGCCGATATTGAAAACCACCATGCCGGCCACGAACAGGCGCGCCGGACGGTAGCCTTGCTGCCAATGGTAGGCCGAGACGAACAACATGCTCAGGCCCGCCAGGGCCACCAGGACGTAGGTGATGATATTCAGCGGCAAGGTGTTGACGAACAACAGCAGCAGGCCGCACAGCACGATCAGCAGGATGTCGGCCATCAACAGCCGGTTCAGCATGTGAGGGCCCAGCGGCATGAAGAAGCGATAGGCAAACATCAGGCCGCACGGCGCCGTCAGCAGCAGGGCCAGGTAGGCGCCAGGGGTTTGGATCGCATGCCAATTGGGCAGCCACGGGCCGACCAGGTTGAGCAGCAGCGCCAGGCTGAGCATCAGTAACGTTTCGCAGGCCGCCAGCCACAGGCTGCTGCGCGAGCGGTGGTAGGCGAAGCGCGTGAGGTTGTGCAGGATCAGCATCAGCAGGCAGCCGAACAGCAGGCCGTAGATCAGCGTCTGGGTCTGGTCGGCGGCCGCCAGTACGGCCGGTTCCAGGGTGATGTAAGGGCGCAGCTCATGTTCCGAGACCAGGCGCAGGTAGACCTCGAGCGGTCTCTGGCTTTGCGGCAGCGGCAGCATGAAGTCACTGCTGGGCAGCGGGCGCTGCGCCTGGGGCTGGCGGGTGCCGGTGTTCTGTTGTTCCACCAGGGTGTCGCCGTCGAGCACGTAGAGGCTCAGTTGCGACAGGTCCGGGGCGAATACCCGCAGCACCTGCTCGTGCTTGCCGGGTTGCAGCTTGAAACGCACCCACAACGCACCGTCCGGTTCCGCAGCGGTAATGCGGTCCAGTTCGATGGGGCTGAATTGATTGGTGTAGCGAGAGGAGCGGATGTCGCTCAACTGCAGATCGGCCTGTTCATCAAGCAATACTGCCCAGCCACTGCCTTGCGCGGCGGCCTGGGCCGGGAGCAGGCAGAGCAGCGTCAGCAGACTGACAGTGAAACCTATGGCGATCCTGAGCCAGCGCACGGCGAAATCCCTTCGTAGGTTGATGCACGGGTTAACTATGCGCGGCAGGCCTGTATACGGCAAGGGCCTTGGGCCCTTGCCTAACCGAACGGATAGCTACTGGGTAGTCGCTGTTCAGCTGTTCTGGCCACGTTCGCGGGCAATGGCGCGGTAGCCGATGTCCTTGCGGTAGAAACAGCCGTTCCAGTTGATCCTGGCGGCCAGTTTATACGCCTGCTGTTGGGCGGCATCGACACTGGCGCCCATGGCGGTGGCACACAACACACGGCCGCCGGCAGTGACGACCTGGCCATCCTTGAGCGCCGTGCCTGCGTGGAACACCTTGCCTTCCAGCGTAGCCGCCGCGTCCAGGCCTTCGATCACGTCGCCCTTGGCGTAGTCGGCAGGGTAGCCGCCGGCCGCCAGCACAATGCCGACACTCGGACGTGGGTCCCACTGAGCTTCAACCTTGTCCAGGGCCTGGGCCAGGGCGGCCTCCACCAGCAGTACCAGGCTCGATTGCAGGCGCAGCATCACCGGTTGGGTTTCCGGGTCGCCGAAGCGGCAGTTGAACTCGATGACTTTGGGGTTACCGGCTTTGTCGATCATCAGGCCGGCGTAGAGAAAACCGGTGTACACGTTGCCTTCGTCGGCCATGCCGCGCACGGTCGGCCAGATCACCAGGTCCATGACGCGCTGGTGCACGTCGGCGGTGACCACCGGTGCCGGGGAGTAGGCGCCCATGCCGCCGGTATTCGGGCCGGTATCGCCGTCGCCGACGCGCTTGTGGTCCTGGCTGGTCGCCATTGGCAGCACGTTCTTGCCGTCGACCATCACGATGAAGCTGGCTTCTTCGCCGTCGAGGAATTCTTCGATGACGACACGCGAACCCGCCTCCCCGAAGGCGTTGCCGGCAAGCATGTCGCGCACGGCGTCTTCGGCTTCCTGCAGGGTCATCGCGACGATCACGCCTTTGCCGGCGGCCAGGCCATCAGCCTTGATCACGATCGGCGCACCTTTTTCACGCAGGTAAGCCAGGGCCGGCTCGATCTCGGTGAAGTTCTGGTAATCGGCGGTCGGGATCTTGTGGCGGGCCAGGAAATCCTTGGTAAAGGCTTTCGAACCTTCCAATTGCGCAGCACCAGCGGTGGGGCCGAAGCAATCCAGGCCACGGCTGCGGAACAGGTCCACCACACCGGCTACCAGCGGTACTTCCGGGCCGACGATGGTCAGGGACACGTTTTTTTCGGCGAAGTCGGCCAGTTGCTCAAGGGCCAGTACGTCGATCGCGACGTTTTCACACTTGGCTTCGATAGCGGTGCCGGCGTTGCCGGGGGCGACGAAAACTGTCTGGACGCGAGGGTCCTGGGCAACTTTCCAGGCCAGGGCGTGTTCACGGCCGCCGCTGCCGATGATCAAAACATTCAAGTCAGACTCCTTCAAAGGAAGTTAAAAGCTGCAAGCGGCAAGTTAAAAGCAATCTGCATTGCCTCACCCTACGTTGCGCAGCCTTTAATGAATGAGGCTGCAAGCGAAAGTAAAAGCGATCCCGGTCTACTCTTACTTGCCGCTTGCAGCTATAAGCTCGCTACTTCACGCAGTGGATCAGTGGCGGAAGTGGCGCATGCCGGTGAAGACCATGGCAATGCCAGCTTCGTCGGCCGCGGCAATCACTTCGGCGTCGCGCATCGAGCCGCCCGGCTGGATCACGGCGGTGACGCCGGCCTTGGCGGCGTTGTCCAGACCGTCGCGGAACGGGAAGAACGCATCGGAAGCCATCACCGAACCCGCTACCTGCAAACCGGCGTGTTCAGCCTTGATCGCGGCGATACGCGCCGAGTTCACACGGCTCATCTGGCCGGCGCCGACACCGATGGTCTGGCGGTTCTTGGCGTAGACGATGGC
>Ga0182008_10002851_pt1 | contig 10704 bp, 11 predicted proteins | sample Sormic07211129_1_FD_120482 | JGI IMG/M metagenome (GOLD analysis project Ga0182008, IMG submission 120482) | Rhizosphere microbial communities from Sorghum bicolor, Mead, Nebraska, USA - 072115-129_1 metaG | ecosystem: Host-associated > Plants > Roots > Rhizosphere | place: USA: Nebraska...
CAGCCCCCGGCATGGATTGCCAGCTTGGCCCAATAACGCCCCGCACTGACGGGGCGTTTTCTTTTTCCGTTAGGCATAACACAAACACCTCAAGCAGCCTCGCACATGCGGGGCTTTTTCGTTCCTGGAGATTGAGCCTTATGAGTTTCTTTCACGGTGTCACGACCACCTCGGTCGATACCGGCGCACGCACCATCTCGTTGCCGTCGTCCTCGATCATCGGCCTGTGCGACACCTTCACCCAGGGCGTTATCGGTGGCGGCACGGCCAAGGCCGGCGAGCTAAAACTGATCACCACCGAACGCGAAGCGATCGCGGCCTTCGGCGCCGGTGCGGCGATCACCAAGGCTTGCCAGGCGATCTACAGCAAAGCCAAAGCGGTGATCGTCGCCATCGGCGTGCCCAAGCTGGACGACCCCGCGTTGCAGACCTCGGCGATCATCGGCGGCGTGTTGGCCTCGGGGCAGCGTACCGGCCTTCAGGCGTTGCTCGATGGCAAAAGCCTGTTCAATGCGCAGCCGCGGCTGTTGATCGCGCCAGGTCATTCGGCCACGCAGGCGGTGGCCACCGCCATGGACAGCCTGGCACAGAAGCTGCGGGCCATCGGCATCATCGACGGCCCCGGCACCACGGACGAGGCTGCCATGGCCTACGCCGACAACTTCGGCAGTCGTAACCTGTTCATGGTCGACCCAGGCGTGCAGTTCTGGGACACCGGCACCAGTGCCACCGTCGATGCGCCGGGCTCGGCCTGGACGGCAGGCCTGTTCGCCTGGACCGACGCGACCTACGGTTTTTGGGCCTCGCCATCGAACAAAGAGTTCGTCGGCATCACTGGTACCACCCGCGCCGTCGAGTACCTGGACGGCGACGAGACGTGCCGGGCCAACCTGCTCAACAACGCCAAGATCACCACGATCATTCGCGACGACGGCTACCGCCTGTGGGGCAACCGCACGCTGTCCAGCGATGCGAAGTGGGCATTCGTTACCCGGGTGCGCACGCTGTTCATTCTTATGGACGCCGTGCAGGCCGGCCACAAATGGGCGGTCGACCGTTCGATCACCAAGACCTACGTCAAGGACGTCACCGACGGTCTGGAGGCGTTCATGCGTGACCTGAAGAATCAGGGCGCGGTGATCAACTTCGAGGTGTACGCCGACCATGAGTTGAACACGGCCAGCCAGATCGAGCAGGGCAAGGTGTATTGGCGCATTCGCTTCACCGACGTACCGCCGGCCGAGAACCCGAATTTCCTTTTTGAAGTCACCAACGAATGGATGACCGAAGTGCTTGAAGCCGCCTAAGGAGGCCCCCTGATGATTCCTGAAGTTCTGTCCAACTGCGCCGGGTTTATCGACGGCGTGAGTTTTTCCGGTGAAATGCCGAGCCTTACCCTGCCCAAGGTGGTTCTGAAAATGGACACCTACCGGGGCGGCGGCATGGCCGGCGAAATCGAAATCCCGACTGGCGTGGAAAAACTCGAAGCCGGCTTCACCACCAACGGCGTGCGTCGCGAGGCCTTGAAGTGGTTCGGCCTCTCAGACCGCACTGCGTGCAATGCCGTGTTTCGCGGCTCGTTCAAGGGCCTCAAGGGCAAGGTCACCCCGGTCATTGTCACCATGCGCGGCGGCCTCAAAGAGGTCGATATGGGGGACTGGAAGCCCGGTGAAAAGGCCGAGAGCAAACACAACATGGCGCTGACCTACTACAAGCTCGAGGTCGATGGTCGGTTGATCTACGAGATCGACATGGTCGGCATGGTGCTGGTGGTCGACGGCGTCGATCAACTGGCGGAAGAACGTTCGGCCTTGGGCCTTTAAGGAAAAAACATGACTCAAGCAACCGCAAAAGAAGTGCTGCCTAAGTGGCTGCAAATCACCGAAGACGGCTTTCGCATCACCCTGAAATACCCGACTGAGCTGAGCGGCGTGTTGGTCGACAGCATGTCGATGCGTGCCCCCTGCGTGCGTGATATTCGTGCCGCACAGGCCACCTGCAGCGGTGATGAGGAGAAACGTGAGATGTCGCTGTTTGCCTCGCTGACCCAAACCCCGGAAGCGGATCTGATGGCGCTCAAGCTGGTCGATTATATGCGTCTGCAGGGCGGCTATTTTCGTCTGGTCCAAGACGACGGCGTTTGATGCAGCCACGTTGAAAACCCTGGCCAAACGAGTGGCCAAAGAGACCGGATTCTCGGCGGCCGAGATCATGGCCATGCCATTCAACGAACTGGTGTGGTGGCTCACGGATTGAGCCACCGTTCATTTCTCCGACGCATAGGGCAGGCATATGGCGAACAAACTGGCGCTCGGCTTTGTCATCGGTGGCGCCGTCGATTCGACGGTGGGCAAAGCGTTCAAGGACGTCGAAAGCAAAATCAAACACCTGGACGCGGTGGGTACCAAAGCTCGGGTGCTGCAGAACACCATCGGCGACACGATCCGCCTGCGCGAGGAGTGGCGCAAGGCGCATATGGCCGGCGCCGAAGGCGCGGGCAAGCTGCTGACCAAACTGGAAAAGAACCTCGAGCTGCTGAAGAAACAGGGCATCGAGGTCGGTCGGCTCAACAAGGCCTACACCGCGATGGGCCGGGTCGCCGCCGGGGCAGAATTGAAGGCGCTGGGGCACAGACAACTGGAGGAGGGGCGGTCGGGCCTCAAGAGTAGCGTCGGTCAGGCCGGGGCCATGGTCGCCGCCGTGGCCATCCCGACCAAGGTCAGCGCGGACTTCAGCGCGATCATTCGTGACATCGCGATCAAGGCCAACATTGCCAACGATCCCAAAGAAACGCAGATGTCCAAGACAATTATCGACACGTCACGGGACACCGGCATGGCGCGCAACCAGGTGGCCGAGGTGGTCAACGCGTTGGTCGGTGCCGGCATGGAGCTAGACAATGCCCTGCAATACGCGCCGACGGCGGCCAAGTTTGCTATTGGGCAAGGGTCGGACGGCGGCGAAACCGCGCGCATGATCAACGCCCTGGGGCAGAACGCCAAGATCACCGATCCGGCGATGATGCAAAAGGCCCTGGAGGCAATTGCTTATCAGGGGCAGGCGGGCAGCTTTGAAGCGGCCGACATGGCTAAGTGGTTCCCTGAGCTGCTGGCGGGCATGGGCAAACTGGGCATCACCGGTATGGACTCGGTGACGCAACTGGGCGCCATGCTGCAGGTGCAGATGAAAACTGCCGGTGGCTCCGATGAGGCGGCCAATAACCTGAAAAACTGGATGGAAAAGATCGGCTCGGGAGAGACGGTCGCGGCCTACAAAAAGGCCGGGATTGATTACCAGGCGTCGATGACCACCGGCCTGCAAAGCGGTATGTCGACGCTGGAGTCGAGTTTTGCCCTGGCGCAGAAGTACATCGCGGCGACCGATCCGAAGAAAGCGGCGGCCATGGCGCAAGCCACGGCGAAGATCAGCAAGGAGACGGACCCGGAAAAGGCCAAAGCCATGATCGCGTCTCTGGAGCAAGCCTTGCGCACCGGTGACCTGTTTTCGGACATGCAAGTCAAGGCGGCTCTGACTGCGTACACGCAGAACAAGGACCTGTACAACAAACTGAAAAATGACTCGGCACAGGCGGTCGGTATTCTCGACAAAAACCTGGCGGAACGCCGGCAGACGTCCTCACAAAAATGGGCCGAGATGGCCCAGAGCATGGATGACGGCATGCGCAGCATCGGCGATGCGTTGCGGCCGGTGACCGACGCAGTGGCTGATGGCATTACCAGCATGGCCCGTCGCCTGACCGAATTCTCCGATGCAACCCCGCGTCTGGTGACCGGCATCGGTGCCGCTGTGGCCGGGTTGGTCGCCCTGAGTACTGTGGTCAGCGCGTTCAAAATGGGCAAGGGCCTGATGAACATTGGGCGCGGCACCTTGTTGGGTAACCCGAATATTCCGCAGAAGGTGATTGTCACCAACATGTCCGCCCTGGGTGGCGGACTGGAGGCCGGCGACCTCGATGCCGGTGGCGGCAAGGGTAAGAAGGGCGGTAAGGGCGGCGGTATGGGGCGCGGTGGCAGTATCGCGGCGGGCATGAAAGGGCCGGCCGCATTAGCGGTGATCGACGCCGGCTTCAAGGCCATCGACACCTACAACAACGCCGTGACACCGGACGAAAAAGCTCAGGGTTACGGCGAGGCTGTCGGGGGATTGGCAGGCACGCTGGCCGGCGCGGCGGCGGGTGCGGCCATCGGTACGGCCGTGCCGCTGATCGGCAACATCGTTGGCGGACTGATCGGCGGTTATCTCGGTTACATGGGCGGCGATGTCCTCGGCGGTTATGCCGGCAAGTCGATGTTTGGCTCCGATAAAGCGCTGAAGAGCCTACCGGTCGTCGGGCCGCTGATGATGACCAATGCCGGGCAGAACATCCCGCCGGTGATGGGCGATATCGCCCGTTCGTTTGCGCCGTCGAAGTCCTCCGCCACGCCGGGCCTGTTGCCGGAACGAGAGGCTGACAGCCCCGCGTTGGGCGATGTCACACGCTCCCTGAGCAAACCTACGGCGCCGAATGTGCCGGCGTTGTTGGCCCCGGTTTCTGCAGCACCCAAGGCTGAGCCACCAAAGATCGAGCAGCGGGTTGAGATCCAGGCCCCACTGCACATCACCGTGCAGGGCGATGTGAAGGATCCGGCGCAACTGGCTCGGGAGCTGCAGCCCTACATTGATCAGCAATTGCGCCAGTCCACCCAGCAGCTGCAGAACCGCACGCTGTATGACGAACCGCATGTGTAACGAGGATAGCCAATGGCTTATATGGAGCAACTGCAGTCGGGGCTGAAATACCTGGCGACAGCCGGCGAGAGCGGTCGGCGTAACCTGGACGGCATGCTGGGACCGGTCAACGGTGCCATCAGTGAAATCAGTGGTGCGGCATCGGAGTTGGAAGGCGTGCCGTTCGTGGGGCCAGCGATCGGGCAGAAGCTGCAACGGGTGATGCGGGGTGTCAACGCGGCTCAGGCCAAAGTGGGACAGGTGGTGGCCACCTACAACAAGGCCTCGCGCGCCGTGTCGCAGATCGATGAGCGCATGGGCCAGTTGAAAGAGCAGGCCGCCCGAGCATCCACAGCAATCAACAAGCTCGCGGGCAAGGTCAGTCCCTCGCTGGTCAACATCGTGCCCACCGGTTCGCTGGCCGGCGACAGTACGCCACTGCCGGAGGCGGTCAAGCCGTTTCCGCACCTGTTGATCGTCCAGCCGCTGGACCCCAAGGCACCGGCTTATTACTTCAACCTGGACACCGCCGCCTTTGATGAGCTGCGCCGTTCGACCGAGTTTCGCTGGGCCGCGCAGGAACGCCTGGGCCGACGCCCGGCGCAGCAGGCAGTCGGTATGGGCGAAGAAAAGATCACCCTCAAAGGGGCGATTTTTCCCGGCTTCAAAGGCGGGATCAAGCAACTGGATACGCTGCGCAGTCTCGGTGCCCAGTTGAAGCCCCTGACCCTGACCACCGGTTATGGCGACGTGCTGGGCACCTGGTGCCTGAAGAACGTCGAAGAAGAACAGAGCGCGCTGCTGCAGGGCGGGATCCCGCGCAAGCAGGCGTTCACTTTGGAGTTTGTGCGCTATGGCGACGACTTGCAGAACGTCTGACGGGGATCTGCTCGACACCCTGTGTTACCACGCTTACGGCCACCTCGGCGGCACCGTCGAGGCGGTGCTGGATGCCAATCAGGGACTGGCTGATGAGCCACAACCGTATCGGGCCGGTATTGTCATCGAACTGCCGGATCTTCCCAGTGCGACACAAGAGGGTATAGCGCTTTGGAATTGATGAACTATAGTCATGGTGTAGCTCAGTTTCACTCCCCTTTAAAACCCGCCTCGTGCGGGTTTTTTTATGGGAAAAATAAATGACTCCAACCTTTCGTGTGGTCGCCGACGGCGCCGACATTACCCAGCGGATCAATGACCGGCTGCTGCAGCTCAAGACCACCGACAAGCCCGGCATGGAGTCCGACGAGTTCGAGCTGCGTATCGACGACCGCGACGGCGGCGTGGTGCTGCCTCCACGCGGGGCCAGCATTGAGATCTTCCTGGGCTACGCGGAAACCAAACTGGCCCGCATCGGGCGCTACGTCGTCGACGAGATCGAGCTGTCCGGTCCGCCGGAGACGCTGGTGATCACCGGTAAGGCCAGCGACATGCGCGGCAGCGGCAAGACCACCCGCAGCGGCAGCTGGGAAAACGTGCCGCTGTCGCGGATCGTCGTCGACGTCGCCGCCCGCAACGGCTGGCAGGCGGTCTGCCCGGTGCAGACCAAGGTGCCGCGTGCCGACCAGCTCAACGAATCGGACTTCAACTTCATCACCCGACTGGCCAAGCAGTACGACTGCACAGCGAAGGTGGCCGACGGCAAGCTGCTGGTGATGCCGCGCCAAGGCGGGCAGAGCGCCTCGGGCAAGGCGTTCGGCGTGGTAACGATCCAGCGCCGGGACGTCAGTCGCTTCCAGTTCAGACTCGGCGACCGCAACACGCACAAGGCGGTGTCGGCCAAGCACCAGGACAAGAAGACCGGCAAGCTTGCGGTGGTCACCCTGGACAACGACGAATCGCCGGACGGCTTGCCGCCGGTGCACACAGACCGCCACATCTACCCGAACAAATCGGCTGCCGAAGCGGCGGCCCAGGCCCGCCTCACCGCGTTCAACCGATCCACGGCCGGCGTCCGGCTGGAGATGGTAGGACGCACCGACCTATACGCCGAGCGAACGATCAACGCTCAGGGCTTCAAGGTCGGGCTCGATGGCGAATACCTGGTCGACTCGGTGGAGCAGGTGTTCACCCAGTCCGGCTGGAGCACGACGGTCGAGTGCAACGGCGGCAAGAAGGGTAAGGCGAAAGCCAAAGGCAAAAAGAAAAAACCGGCGAAGGATCTGAAGGTCGTTCAGCTCCAGCGGTAGCGCCGCATCCCCCCAAACCCAAGGAGACCCCTATGTCACTGACAGAACAGCAGCTGCAACGCATCATGCCCAACGCCCGCCGCCAAGCGGGCGTTTTTGTATCCGCCCTAAACACTGCGATGACCCATCGGCAGATCAATACGCCGCAACGGCAGGCTGCGTTCCTGGCCCAGGTCGGGCACGAATCCGGCCAACTGCAGTACGTCCGCGAACTGGGCGGCGACGAGTACCTGAGCAAGTACGACACCGGCACTCTGGCTGTGAGGCTGGGCAACACCCCGGAGGCGGACGGTGACGGTCAGCGCTATCGCGGTCGCGGCCTGATCCAGATTACCGGTCGCAATAATTACCTGCGTTGCAGCCTGGCGCTGTTCGGCGACGAGCGTTTGCTGCGCACCCCGGAGTTGCTCGAGTTGCCGCAATGGGCTGCCGAGTCGGCCGCGTGGTTCTGGTGGGTGCGCGAGCTGAACGCGCTGGCGGATCGGGATGAGTTCGAGGCGATCACTCGCAAGATCAACGGCGGCCTGAATGGCCTGGCAGATCGGCTGCAGATGTGGGAGCGGGCGAGGGCGGTGCTATGCGTATCGTCGACCTGATCCCGGCACCGTATCGGCTGTTGGCCCAAGGTGTACTGCTGGCCGGTTTGATCGGCGGGTCTGCCGCGTTAGCGTGGCAGGTTCAGGACTGGCGCTACGGTCGCCAGCTTGAGCAGCAAGCCCGCCTGCAGGCTGAAACCTTCAACCAACTGACCATGGCCGCTGTAGCGCAACAACAAGCCGAGCAGGACAAACGTCTCGCCCTGGAACAGCGGCTTTCCGCCAATGAACAAACCCATTACCGAGCCCTGAGCGATGCCCAACGTGATCAAGGTCGCCTGCGCGACCGCCTTGCCACTGCTGATCTGCGCTTGTCAGTCCTACTCGACTCCACCGATGCAGCCAGTAGCCGCACAGTGTCAGCCACCACCTCAACCGGCGGCATGGTTCATGGCGCCACAAGAGCCCAACTTGACCCGGCGCATGCTCAACGAATTATCGGCATCACCGATACCGGCGACCAAGGACTGATCGCCCTGGCAGCCTGTCAGGCCTATGCCAAAGAAGTCTCAACACCGAAGTGAAAAAGAGCGACCGGAGTGGATGCGTCAACATCCAATCCGGCCGCCGTCCCTGCAGATTGTCCCTGCAAGTCCAGCCAAGGCTCTTACTCCGTGCACGAAGCGCGGCGAGCCTAGCACCTGTTTATCCATACAGTAAAGGTCTTGCTCTCAATGTCTTCACCCATCATCCCTTGGATGGGCGGCAAACGCCGCCTGGTCGACCGCCTCCTTCCGCTTTTTCCGCCACACGAATGCTATGTCGAAGTCTTTGCCGGCGGTGCCGCTCTGTACTTCATGAAGCCCCAGCCTTCGCCGGTGGAAGTCCTCAACGACATTAACGGCGACCTGGTCACGCTTTACCGCGTCGTGCAGAACCACCTTGAGGAGTTCGTGCGCCAATTCAAATGGGCGCTCAGCTCGCGACAGGTGTTCGAATGGCAGAAAATGACCCGCCCTGAAACCCTCACCGACATCCAGCGCGCCGCCCGATTCTTCTACCTGCAGCACCATGCCTTCGCTGGCAAGGTCACCGGACAGACGTTCGGTACCGCGACCACCGGCCCGGCCATCAACCTGCTGCGGATCGAGGAAAACCTCTCGGCCGCTTGGCAACGCCTGTCCGGCACCTACGTTGAAAATCTCCCCTGGCTTGAATGCGCGGAACGCTACGACCGTGCCCATACCTTTCACTACATGGATCCGCCTTACTGGCAGACCGCCGGCTACGGCGTGGACTTTCCATTCGAGAACTATGAGCGCATGGCCGATTTCATGCGACGCTGCAAAGGCAAGGTCATGGTCAGCATCAACGACCATCCGGATATCCGCCGTGTATTTGAGGGCTTCCACTTTGAGACTTTGGAGATCCGCTACACCACGACGAACCAACGGCAAGGAAAAACTGAAGTGAGCGGCGAATTGGTGATCCTTAATTGGGAGCCTGCGTCGTTGGGTGGACTGTTTTAGTTACCAAAGTTGTCCACCAGCGCATCGAGTCAGCCGGAAGTTCAGGCAAGTGGGGAGCTGATAGGGTTGATCAGGCTGCTGTGCTGATTACGAAAATTGCTCAAAGGGCGGTCGACCTTGAACCACACGAAAGCCTCGGTTGGTTCCTTCTGCAACAACACTATTTGTTTGGCGCGTTCTTTCGGTGTAGCCGGATTCAGCCATTCCCGGGCCAGTTCGGGATTGAGCGTCACCAACTGCCGGTCGTGAATGTCCACCATGCCGCCATTGCTGTCGTCGGTGATGAACACGAATCCGTCATGCTCGTCCGGTTCATGGTCATGCCCTGGATACTGACCTATCGTGGCGCACAGGATCGGTGCGCTATCCTTCCGACGGATCAGGTAGGGCTGTTTTTTCGGTCCACCCTCGTAAACCCATTCAAACCAGTTGTCGATCGCGACGATCGCCCGGTGCGGCCATATTGCTCTGAAGAATGGATTGTGATCGACTTTCTCTACCCGGGCATTGATGGCGGCGTGGTCCTTGGTCCACTGCGGTCGCCATCCCCAGCGCACCATGTCGGCCTGCAAAAACTGACCTTCCTGGTGAAAGAGGGCGAGCTGAGCGGGCGGCGCGGCATTGTAGAACTCGAAAGGCTGGTCGCCTGCGTAGTTGATCAATGCGTTTGGAATGCTGAGCTCCGCGACAAAGTCATGAATGCCCCGGTACTGGGAAAGACGTCCGCGCATGGTTGGAGCCCTCCGGTTGTGCTTTCAGCGTAGACCCAGCACTTGGCGGCTTGATGCGAAGCCTTGTCTAGCGCAAGCGGGCGCGCCCTCACCGTGTCGCCGTCATGCCGCGCGAACGTGTATGCACCGGTGCTCGAGAGTCCACAGTGAATGCGATCCGTGCGGATCTTATATTGGCCCTGCTAAAAACAATGCGGGGGTGGTTTCTACGCCACCCTCGCATTCTTTCACGCGCGCGCTGCCTCAGGCGCTGCCATGGACAATGTCACTGCTCAGCAGATCGACCCCGACCAAGGTGATGGTCGTGATTTGTCCGCCCGTTTCGGCAATCGTCACGACGCTGTTAGCGCCGCTGTTGTCGATCGACTGCACAACGGAGCCCTGGTCGCCGTTGAGCACCAGTGTGTCGCGCAGCCCTGCGCTGGCATCGAAGCCGGTGACCTGGTATTTGTTCTGGGTGAATGACAAGTCGACGTTGAAGGCATCCCGCTCACCGGCCGTGCCAGCCAGCGTGAAGTCGAAGGTGGTGCCCAAGTCGTTGGCGAACAGGTTGGCGTCGAAACCACTCGTCGCCGAGTCCCCATCCTTGTCCGTCAGCGTCGCGTTGAACGCCAGCTTGATATCGCTGGCCATGTTCTCGGTCTGCTGAATGAATTGGATCACCGGGATCTTGACATCGCCTCGGCCCATCGTGAGCTGAACCGCATCGATCAACTTCGTACCTTGTTGCTGAACGAGGAAGGACACTTGTCCGCCAGCCTCCGGCGTCAGGGTGTTCACCTCGGTGAGGGCCGAGAACGTGCCATCCTCATAGTAGGCCCTGTAGTACAGGTCTTCGGTTGCCGTGTTGTAACCTCCCACGGAGTTATCGATGAAGATCTTCATGCCCGCCAGCAGGGTCTCCGGATTGATCACGAAACTTTCATCGGCAGAACTGATGGCCGCCAGGTTATCTCCCTGGAGAATGTTATTGCCGACGCCGATGCCGGAC
>Ga0182008_10002853_pt1 | contig 10702 bp, 14 predicted proteins | sample Sormic07211129_1_FD_120482 | JGI IMG/M metagenome (GOLD analysis project Ga0182008, IMG submission 120482) | Rhizosphere microbial communities from Sorghum bicolor, Mead, Nebraska, USA - 072115-129_1 metaG | ecosystem: Host-associated > Plants > Roots > Rhizosphere | place: USA: Nebraska...
CCTCGTCACGGTCGACGGCGGCCGCGGCGAACGGTCGGCGGAGGACAATCCCGTTCCGGAGGAACAGCTCCGCGAGCATCTCGATGCACTCGCGGCGGCGGGTGCGGACGAGGCGATCCTCGTGCTCGATCCGATCGACGCAGGCGCCGTCGGCCGGGTCGCAGACGTGCTTTTCTGAGCGCGGATGGCGACGATGCGCGACCTCGACCGGCTCGCCCTCGAGCTGCCGGAGGCGACGAAGGAGGTCGACGGCGACGGCCGGCCGCGCTACGCCGTGAACGGCAAGTGGTTCGTCTTCCACCGGCAGCCGCGCCGGGACGCTCCGTTCGACGACGTGCTCGCCTTCCGCACCGAGGGCCTCGAGTCGAAAGAGCTCTTGCTCGCCGACCCGCGCGGCATCTGGTTCACGACGCCGCACTGGAACGGGTACCCGGGCATCCTCATCCACATCCCGGACCTGAAGCGGCTCAGCAAGGCCGAGCTGCGCGAGGCCGTCGTCGAGGCGTGGCTGATGCGCGCGCCGAAGAAGCTCGCGCGCGCGTACCTCGACGCTACGTGAGCGGGCGCAGCACGACCGGGCCGGCCTTCCGGTCGCCCTGGTGCTGCTTCGTGACGACCCACGTGTCGTGCGGCTGCAGCCGGTACGGCGCGTTGAGCGACACGTCGACCGTGCCGGTCGAGACGAACGAGCCGCACGGCGCGTAGATCTTCCCGTCCCGCACGAGGAAGACCTCGTAGTACCACTTCTTGCCGAGCTTCGGCAGGCCGGTCGCCGACAGCCGCATCGGCCAGTTGCCCGAGCTGTCGACGGGGAGGACGCGAAGCGACGCAAGCGCCTTCGGAGCGGCCTTCGTCCCGGTGAGCTGCAGCGACGCCTCCGCCGCGAGCCCGCCGCCGCGGTTGCCGGCGAGGTAGCCGAGGACGAACGCGATCGCGAGCACGGCTGCGATCGCCGAGATCGCGGCGAGCCGGCGGCGGCTCCGGCCGGGGCGGCGCGCGAGCGTCATCGCAAGCGTCGGCTGCTCGAGATGCGGCGGCAGCTCTGCCGGCGGCCCCGCTGCGACGAGCAGCTCATGGACGCGCTCCAGCCGCTCGCGCTCGGCGCCGCGGACGTCGTCGTCGAGCAGCTCGTCGAAGTCCGGGCTCACGACAGCTCTCCTTCGAGGACGTCGGCGAGTCGCGCGAGCGCGCTCCGCGTCCTCGTCTTCACCGTTCCGAGCGGAATGTGCAGGTACTCGGCCACCTCGCTCTGCGACAGGCCGCTCCAATACGCGAGCTCGACGACCTCGCGCTCGCGCACCGGCAGCTCCTCGAGTGCGCGGTGCACGCGCCACGAGACGAACGAGGACTCTGCGCGGTCGGCCGGGCCCGGATCGGTCGAGACGATCTCCGGGATCTCGGCGCTCGTGTCCACGTGCGTGCGGAACCGGTCGACGATCGCGTTGCGCGCGATCGCATAGAGCCACGGTGCGGCCGGCCCGCGCTCGGGCCGGTAGCTCGCGGCCGAGCGCCAGACGGCGGCGAACGTCTCCTGGACGGCGTCCTCGGCGCGCTGCCGGTCTCGGAGCCGGCGCAGCGCGAGGCCGAGCATCGAGCGGACGTAGCGCTGGTAGAGGAGCTCGAATGCCTCGCGGTCGCGGTCGGCGACACGGACGAGCAGCTCGGCATCCGTCGCGTCGGGCGCCCGACGGGCCACTGGCTCGTCGTTGGGAACGGCCCGCAGGCGCGGGGTCTCGAGGGCGAGCTCCATATCTCCCCTGTCCTTACGCATGCGCCCCATTATCGGTTTGACGAGAGCTTTACGTCCATCTGACATGAGAACGACCGTGAGGCGGGGATAAGTCCGGGGAGAGATCGAGGCTCCACGAGGAGGGGATTTCCGGATGAAACGCCTGATGATCGCGTCGCTCGCGGGAGTCGCCGCGCTCCTCTGCGCGGCGGTCGTCGGGGCGGCGACGACGACCGTTCAGGTCACGAAGAACGGCTTCACCCCGAAGTCGATCACGGTGACCGTCGGCGACACGGTGACGTGGCACAACGCCGACAGCCATACCCACCAGGTTGTCGCGGACAACGGCGCCTTCGCGTCGCCGGCGCTCGCGGCGAACGCGTCGTGGTCCTATACGGCGTCCAAGAGCGGGAAGTTCACGTATCGGGACGCCTACGCGACGACGCATCGGGCGACGCTGATCGTGAACGCCCCGCCGGCGACGCTGTCGCTGACGCCGGCGCTCGGGACCGTCATCTACGGCAGCTCGACCGCCGTGAACGGGACCGTGAGCAACAACCTCACGAACGAAGCGGTGACGCTGACGTCGCAGGCCTACGGCAAGAGCGTGCAGTCGGTCGCCTCGACGACCACCACGACGGCCGGGGCGTTCTTCTTCGGCGTGACGCCGACGATCCAGACGACGTACACGGCGCACTACCGCTCGTCCAACAGCACGCCGGTGACGGTGAACGTCGCGCCTCGCGTCGGCTTCGGCCAGAGCGGGTCGTTGTTCATCGCGAAGGTGACGTCCGACCTCGGCTACGCGGGCCGGTTCGTGATCGTCCAGAAGCGGAACGCCGTCGGCGGCTGGTACTCGTTCAAGCGCGTGTACCTCGGCGACAGCTCGCGCGCGACCTTCCGCCTGAAGCTCGCGAAGGGCCACTACACCCTCCGGCTGTACCTGCCGCCGAGCCAGGCAGGCGCCGGCTACGTGCAGGGCTTCAGCCGGCTGCTGCCGATCGTGCGGAAGTGAATTCGAAGCGTGGGGGCGCGCGGACCTAGCCGCGCGCCTCCGCGTATCTCCGTGCGACCTCGTCCCAGTTGACGACGTTCCACCACGCCTCGAGGTAGGCGGGGCGCTTGTTCTGGTACTTGAGGTAGTACGCGTGCTCCCAGACGTCGATCCCGAGCAGCGGGACGTCGTCCTGGATGAGCGGTGAGTCCTGGTTCGGCGTCGAGTAGAGGGCGAGGCCGGTGCCGTCCCAGACGAGCCACGTCCAACCGGAGCCGAAGCGCTTGACGCCGCCGTCGTTGACGGCCGCCTTCAGCGCGTCGACACCGCCGAACGCGTCGTCGATCGCGCTCGCGAGGTCGCCGCTCGGGGCGCCGCCCCCGTCCGGGCTCATGATCTGCCAGAAGAGCGAGTGGTTCGCGTGGCCGCCGGCGTTGTTGCGGACGGCGTTCTTCTTGTCGTCGGGGATGACGTCGAGGTCGTCGCCGAGGATCTGCTCGACGGAGTGGTTCGCCCACTCGGTTCCCTCCAGCGCGGCGTTCGCGTTGTCGACGTACGCCTTGTGATGGAGGTCGTGGTGGATGCGCATCGTCTCCGCATCGATGTGCGGCTCGAGCGCGTCGTATGCATAGGGAAGATCAGGGAGTTCGAAGGCCATGACTCGACTATAGACTCCGGCCCCATGACGACGCTTGCGTTCCAATTCGAAGAGATCGCGCCGCGCGAGCTGCGGCCCGAGATGTACGAGCTCGACGGCATCTCGCGCGCAGCGGTCGAGGCGCACTACACGCTCTACCAGGGGTACGTCAACAAGCGGAACGAGATCCTCGGCAAGCTCGCCGAGGTCGACCTCGGCAAGGCGAACCAGGTCTTCAGCGACCTCCGCGCGCTCAAGGTCGACCTGACGTTCGCGATCGGCGGCATCAAGAACCACGAGCTCTACTTCGCCCATCTCGGCGGCGGCGGCGGTGCTCCGAGCGGCTCGTTCGGCGCGCTCGTGAAGCGCGACTTCGGCTCCGTCGACACGTGGCACGCCGATCTCAAGGCGACGGGGATGGCCGGGCGGGGTTGGGCCTGGACGGCATACGACTGGGACGAGGGTCGCCTCTTCAACTACATCGGCGACGCGCAGAACACATTCCCCGTCTGGAACGCGACGCCGCTCGTCGCACTCGACGTGTACGAGCACGCGTACTTCCTCGACTACCAGACCGACCGCGCTGCCTACATCGACGCGTTCTTCGACAATCTCGACTGGGACGTCGTCAACGGCTGGGTCGACCAGTACGGCATCCCGACGAGCTAGACCACACACATGCTGACGGCCCTGTTCGTCGTCATCGGCTACCTCAGCGGCTCGATCACGTGGGGCTACTGGCTCGTGCGCGTCCTCCGGCACGAGGACATCCGCACGCGGGGCAGCGGGAACGTCGGCGCGACGAACGTGTGGCGTGTGTACGGGCGCAAGCTCGGGCTGCCGGCCGTGCTCCTCGACACGGCAAAGGGCTTCGTCCCCGTGTTCGTGGCGACCAGGGTCGCCGGCCATGACGCGGGCGCACTGACCGGCGCTGCGGCGATGCTCGGTCACTGGCGGCCGCTCTTCCTCAAGTTCCAGAAGGGCGGGAAGATGGTCGCGACCGCGGGCGGCTCCTTCCTCGGCCTCGCCCCGATCGTCGGCGGTCTCGGCGCGGGGGTGTGGCTGCTCGTCTTCGGGCTCACGCGCTACGCCTCGGTCGCGTCGATCACGTCGGCGCTCTCGCTGCCGCTCTGGAGCTGGCTGCTCGGCTATCCGTGGCCGGTGACCGTGTTCGCAGGCGCTGCGGGGCTCGCCGTCGTCGTCCTGCACCGCGCGAACATCAAGCGGCTCGTGCGGGGTGAGGAAGCGCGATTCTCTAGGCCCGCAGCCAGTCCCTGAGCTCGGTGTGCTTCAGTGGGCCGTGGCCGCCGCCCTGCAGCTCCGCGCGCAGCTCGCCGACCGTCCCGTAGCGCTCCGCGACGACCTCGTGCGCGTGGATCGTCTCGAAGTTGACCTGGCGCGACAGGACGAAGTCGTCGTCGTCCAGCGCGGGGAAGTCGTCGACGACGCTCTTGAGCGCGACGCGCACGGAGTCCTCGACGAACCGCGGCTGCAGATGTGCGTGCTCGACGACGAACAGCTCGTCGGGACGCTTCAGGAGCTCGTAGATCGGCGAGCTCATCGACGCCTCGACGAGCTCGACGAGCCGCTCCGCGTTCAGCCGCTCCGTCGTGCCGACGTAGAGCCGGCCGAGGCCGCGCTGGTTGTGGGTGGCGAGCGGCACGAGCTCGAGGATCCGCTCGACGTCGGCTCCCTCGAAGCCCGCGTCGAGCAGTCGCTCGGCGGCGCTGCCGCGGACGAGACCCTGTGCGCACGGGCAGGCGTTGATGCCGATCGCTTCGACCCCGACGACGCGGCGCACGCCGCGCGCCGACGCGGCTGCGATGCCGACGAGCGTCACGAGCTCCTGCGTCGCGAGGTTGGTGACCGGCGTTCGGCGCTCGTACGGGTACTGCGCGCGGATGTGCACCTCCGCGAGCAGCGCGCGCTGCCGGTCGACGATGTGGGTCGCGACATGCTCGGCGAGATCCTCGACGAGGAAGACCTCGGCGCCGACGACGTTCTCGATCGCCTCCTCGAACAGCTCGGGGAAGCGCGACATGTGCACGCCCTTCTGCGAGGGCTCGAGGTCGACGGTGCAGTCGATCGTCGCGGCGATCAGCTTCTCGTGGCGGCCGCGGCCGATCCGCACCGCCTTCTGCACGCCCGTGACGCCCGCGCGCGAGAGGCCGAGCGCGACTTCCGGTGGCGCCGCCTGGAGGTCTTCCACACGGGTACTGTGCCCGACGGACGTGTCCGACGACGCTTCCTTCGCCCAGCTCGTCTCGCTCGCCTGCCACGACGTGCGCACGCCGCTCGCCACGGTGCACGGCTTCGCGAAGACCCTCGAGCGCACGATCGAGCTCGATGCGCCGGCCGACAAGTACGTCGAGATGATCGGGCTCGCGTCGACGGAGATGGCGGAGCTGCTCGACACGCTCTCGGTCGCGGCGCGGATCGAGTCGGGCCGCTACGACCCCGCGATCCGGAGCATCGACACGCTCGAGCTCGCGCAGCATGCACAGGAGCGGCTGGACGGCGTCGGGGTGCGGGGCGAGGGAACGACGATCGAGACGGACGTCGAGGCGGTCGACCGCGCGGTCACGTCGCTCGTGCGCTGCGCGCTCCGGCACGGCGGCCTCGACGAGGTCGGCGTCGTCGTCGACGGCGTCGAGATCGCGGTCTCGCCGATCACGCCGGCGTCGGCGCCGGTCGTCCTCGGCGACGACCTGCGCGACCTACGCGCCGCGGTCGCGGTGCGCGTGATCCGAGCGCTAGGCGGTGACGTGCGCGTCGACGACGAGACGCTGGTGGCTCGGCTCGGCTAGCTCGTGGCAGGCGCGGCAGCGCGCCTCGTACGAGTCGAGCGCTCCGACGACGATCGTCGCACCGTCCGCTGCCGCCGGGAGGCCGTTCACCAGCCGCTGCGTCATCGTCGCCGGGCCGCCGCAGCGGTGGCAGACCGCCTGGAGCTTGTCCACGAGCTCGGCGCGGCAGAGCAGCTCGGGCATCGGGCCGAACGGGAGGCCGCGGAAGTCCTGGTCGAGGCCGGACGCGACGACGCGCGTCCCCCGTTCGACGAGCGCGTCGATCACGACGACGATCTCCTCGGGGAAGAACTGCACCTCGTCGATCCCGATCACGTCGTAGTCCTCAGCGAGGCCGGGGATGTCGCGCGGCCGGGCGACGGCGACGGCGCGCATCTTCGCGCCCGCGTGCGAAACGACGTGACCGATGTCGTACCGGTCGTCGATCTGCGGCTTGACGATCAGCGCACGCTGCCCTGCGATCTCCGCACGCCGGAGCCGGCGGATGAGCTCTTCGCTCTTGCCGCTGAACATCGGGCCGCAGACGACCTCGAGCCACCCGCCGCGCTCGGGGAACAACCGGATCACGCGCGGGAGCCTAGTGCGCGCGTTGGACGGACTCGAAGGCCCAGCGGGAGAGCAGCCGCAGGCTGACGATCCCGAGCGGGCGGCCGTCCTTGACCACCGGCAGGTGGCGGAAGTTGTGGTCGAACATGATCCGCGCGGCGTCCTCGATCGTCGTCTCCGGCTCGATCGTCACCGGGTCCATCGTCATCCACTGCCGAACGCGCGCCTCGGCCGGCCGAGCGCGCTGTGCGACCGCACGCAGCAGGTCGCGCTCGGTGACGATCCCGATGACGCGGACCATGTCCTCGAGCACGACGACCGCGCCGACGTTCGCGGCGTGCATCTTCTCTGCGGCCTCGCCGATCGTGTCCGACGGCTCGACCGTCAGCACGTCCTTCACCATCAGCTCGGCCACGGTCTCCGCCATGGCCCGAGCCTAACGCAGCAGGCGTGACAAGCGCCGGTCTTTCAAGGTCCGGCCGCCCGTCTGACAGGTGGGGCAGTAGTAGATCGTGTGCGACTCGAAGTCGACCTGGGCGATCGGGGTGCCGCACACGTCGCACGGCTCGCCGAGCTTGTGGTGGATCCGGTAGGTCTTCGCGTCGGAGGCGCCGCGCTCGCGGAGCTCGAGGCCGCGTGCCAGCTCGCTGTTCATCGCCGCCGCGAGCCGCTCCATCTCCTCGTCGGACAGCTCGGTGCTGAGCGCGTACGGCGACAGCTTCGCCGCGTGGAGGATCTCGTTCGACCAGGAGCGGCCGATCCCGGCGACGAGCTTCTGGTCGCGGAGCAGCGCGTGCAGCCGGCGCGAGTCGCGGCCCACGATCGCCTTGACCTGCGCGGCGTCGAGGCCGAGCGCGTCGGGGCCGAGGTGCGCCAGCTCCGCATCCACCTGCTCCGGCGTGTAGAGCCAGACGCCCGCCTGCTTGCGGCGCGCGTTCTCGGTCAGGATCAGCTTCGAGCCGCCGACGAACTCGAGCGCGAACGCCGGCAGCTTCGGTGCCTTCTCGCCGGCGGCGAGCGTCTTCAGCCGACCGGACGTCATCAGGTGGATGAGCAGCACGAGCTCGCCGTCGTCGGTGGGGAAGAGCAGCCGCTTGCCGCGCCGCTCGACGCCCCTGAGCCGGCGGCCGACGAGCTCGTCGAGCGGCGGGTCGAACGTCTTCAGCGTCGCGATGTGCGCGGGGCCGGCCTTCGCGATCGGGAAGGCGGAGACCGGGTCATTCAGCTGGCGCCGCCACGCCTCCATCTCCGGGAGCTCGGGCATCGCCGTCCACGGTAGCGAGCGAGAGGATCGGCTTCGCGAGCAGCGCCGCCGCTGCGACGGTCGAGATCGCCGCGCCGACGAAGAGCGTCGTCCGCAGCCCGATCGCCGCTGCGAGCGCGCCGCCGAGGACGCTGCCGAGCGGGATGATCCCCCAGACGATCCAGCGGCGTGATGCGTTCATCCGGCCGAGCATCCGGGGCGGGACGTGCGTCTGGTAGAGGCTGATGCCGTTGATGTTGAAGACGACGATCGACAGCGCCGTGACCGCCTGCGCGGCGACGAGCAGCGGGATCGCAACATGCGGCGTCGCGAGCGGGACGAGGAAGAAGGGCAGCCCGCCGAGGAGCGCCGCGATGAACAGCGCGGGGCCGAGGCGGAGCAGGATCGCCACCCGTCGCGCGACGAGCGCGCCGACGAGCCAGCCGATGTTCCCGAGCGAGAAGACGAGGCCGAGCTGTCCCGCAGTCAGCCCGAGCCGCCGGACGGCGAAGACGAGGATCAGCGGTCCGGTGATCCCGGTGCCCAGGTTGAAGACGGCGACGAACGTCGCCATCGCGCGCCAGCGGGCGTCCGTCACGAGATAGCGGAGCCCGTCGGCGATCTCGCGCGCGAGGTTCCGCTGCTCCGTCGGCGGCTCGATCTCTTCGCGCCGTTCGATGCGGCCGACGAGGAGCGCCGACCAGACGAAGCTGACGGCATCGGCGGCGATCGCGTACGGCGCGGTGAGCCACTGGACGAGGAGGCCCGCCAGTCCGGGGCCGGCGATCTGCGAGCCCGAGTTGCTGAGCTCGAGCTTCGCGTTCGCGTCGACCAGGTGTTCCCGGTCGACGAGCGCCGGGAGATACGACTGGTACGAGACGTCGAAGCAGACGGTCAGCGTCCCGGCGACGAAGCCGACGACGCAGAGCTGCACGTACGTGACGTGCCCGACCGCGGCCGCCAGCGGCAGCGTGCCGAGCGCGAGCGCGCGCCCGATGTCGGCACCGATCAGCACGGGGCGGCGGGCGACGCGGTCGACCCAGGCGCCGGCCGGGAGCGCGAAGAGGAGGAACGGCAGCATCTCGATCGCGCCGAGCAGCGAGACGCGGAAGGCCGACGAGTGGAGCGAGAGGACGGCGACGAGCGGCAGCGCCAGCTGGGAGACCTGGGAGCCGAAGCGGCTGACGGTCTGCGCGGCCCAGAGCCGCCGGAAGTCGGCGTGGCGGTAGAGCGGGCTACGCATCCGCCGCGGCGGGGCCGGGCAGCGGCGTCGTTCCCTCGAGGAGCCCGCCGGCGAGCTCGGCCTGCGCCGGTGTCGGCTCCTCCACCGGCTCGGGCATCTCGCGGATCTTCCGCACCGAGGTGAGCGCGACAGGGAGGAAGGGCACGAGGCCGCCGAACGCGCCGACCCACAGCGCGGTGCGGAGGCCCCACCAGGTGGCGATCGCGCCGCCGGCAAGCGAGCCGAGCGGGATCGTCCCCCAGACGATCCACCGCATCGCCGCGTTCATCCTCCCCTGTAGCCGCTCCGGCGTGATCGCCTGCCGCAGGCTGACCTGCGTGATGTTGTAGGTGACGCTGCCGAAGCCGAACAACACCTGGGCGAGCATCAGGAGCGGCAGCGGGAACGACTTCGGGGCGAGCGGCACGGCGAGGCCGGCGACGGAGAAGACGCCGGCGGTCAACACGATCGTCCGGCCGACGCCGAGCGCCTTGTTCAGCCGGCCGGTTGCGAGCGCGCCGAGGATCGACCCGGCGCTTCCCACGGCGAAGACGAAGCCGATCTCGAACGCCGAGAGGTGGAGCGTCCGGACCATGTACAGCACGACGATCGCGAAGAGCACGGAGCTGAAGAAGTTCGACGAGCCCGTGCACGCGGCGATCGCCCGGAGCCACGGATGGCCGGCCACCCACTGCAGGCCTTCCTTGACCTGCGGCCACATCTTCGGACGGGGTGTCGCGTCGTCGTGTTGCGGCGGCGTCTCGCGGTGGCGCATCGTCACCATGAAGAGCGTCGACGCGACGAAGCTGACCGCGTCCGCGAGGATCGCGTACGGCGCGGTGACGGCGGCGATCAGCGCGCCCGAGACGCTGGGGCCCGCGACCTGCGACACGCTGACCGTGAGCTGGAGCTTCGAGTTGCCGTCCACGAGGTGCTCGCGCTCGATCAGCGCGGGGAGGTACGACTGGTACGCGACGTCGAAGAACACGGTGAAGATCCCGATCACGAACTGCAGGACGAGGAGGTGCCACATGCGCAGCTCGTGGAGCGCCCACAGGATCGGCACGAGCGCGAGGAGGAGCGCGCGGGCCGCGTCTCCGACGATGAGGATCTGGCGGCGGCGCAACCGGTCGACCCAGACGCCCGCCGGCAGCGCGAAGAGGATGAACGGCATGAAGCCGAGCACGCCGAGGAGCGAGAATTCGAAGGCGCTCGCGTGGAGGCTGACCGCCGCGAGGAGCGGGATGGCGAGCTGGGAGATCTGCGAGCCGAACTCGCTGATCGTCTGACCGGTCCAGAGCTTGACGAAGTCGGGGTGCGACCAGAGCGCGCCCTTCGGCCTCTGCGGCTTACGCATCGGGCGCTCTCCGGTAGAGCGCGAGCGCGAGGCCGTACGGCGTCCCGTCCGCGTCGTCGCAGGCGCGGAACTCGTCCATCAGCTTCGTCAGGCGCCGATCGAAGCGCTTGGCGTCGGCCGGGCGGAGTCGAACGCGGAGGACGCCGGAGCAGGCGGCGGCGTCCTCC
>Ga0182008_10002855_pt1 | contig 10699 bp, 11 predicted proteins | sample Sormic07211129_1_FD_120482 | JGI IMG/M metagenome (GOLD analysis project Ga0182008, IMG submission 120482) | Rhizosphere microbial communities from Sorghum bicolor, Mead, Nebraska, USA - 072115-129_1 metaG | ecosystem: Host-associated > Plants > Roots > Rhizosphere | place: USA: Nebraska...
CATTGGAGGCTGCGCCGCAAGCGCCGCATATCTGGGTGTATCCGCCGACGGAAGCGGCTGACGGAATAATTGTGAATCCGGTTTATCCGCCTGAGTACAAGGATTTCATTCTTGTGTTTCCGGTGGGTTCCGGAGTTTTACCCGTCTACATTGTTGTCAGCACCCGGACCGGAGATCACGAATACTACCCTCCGCCCGAAGTACTTCCCGCTTACCCTGACGCGAAGATCGCAGGCCGGAAAACACCTGTCGTAGGTGGTGGTGGACTTCGTAAACGGTGGAAAACGGCGAAAGGGTTAATTTTGGAGTGGGATTCTATGCATGGTGCGATCGAGATGTATGACGCTAGAGGCAAACACATCGGTGAGTTCGATCCAAACACAGGTGAGCAGACGACCAAGTCAAAAAACAAAAAGTCCAAAAAGAAAAAGGAAAGGAGAATAGAGCCTTGAGATTTCTAGTAGAAGCCTTTGATAAAAAAACGGATTTCCAAGCCTTTGTTGTTGAATTGCCGCAAGGCTGCGATGAGCAAATTAAATCCATCATGAGTTGGACTACAGATCAACAAGGCTGGGAAGGCTATAACTTGTCCCCGACGCAACTGTCAGCAATCGAACGGTTAATAGGAAAGTCCATCCAGGACACAGAACATTACTTCCAACTCACGTGCAATGTGTGAAGGCAGCAGACACAAAAAACCCCGACCAGTCAGCAACAATCTGCATAATTTTGCTGGAGTTCAGGCTGATTCTGAAAGATTGGCGCTCCGCAAATGGCTTGCCGGGATTTAAGAACTAACAGAAAAGAAAAGCCCGCATGGCGGGCTACAATCTGCACCTACACACTATCAGTCAAATTTGGTTAGCTTCTCACGTGCTCTGTGAAGGTCATTCATCACCCGGTCAATCTCGCCTTTAAGCTGGTGTTCTTTCTCTTCAAGGTTGGCGATGAGGGTTTCAATACTCTTCTTGTACGCCGCCTCTACATCATCCAGCGTGTCGGCTGTGAGCACAGAGGCTTCTGTATGAACTGGTGCGTGTGTTCCCGTGCTGCCAACACTCTTTGCGGTCGGTGGATTCAGCCAACGCTCCAATCCTCCATAGGTGATTTCTAGCTCAGTCCCTTTGATACGTTCATGAAAGCTCTTGCGTGTCTCTCCTTTGGCAGAAGCTTCCTGCCATGCTGCAATGATTCTTGCCTTTACCTCTGGGGATTTTGCCTGTGCCATCGTGGAAGCTCCTGTGTGTATAACACATGAATGTTGTGTGAGACGACTGTAACACACAAAATTTCACACACACAAATAGAAAACCTTACCAACACACTTGCATCACCTGCCCGGAGCTGTGGAAATGGGAGTGGTGAAACCTCCATAGCGAATGCCCTTTGCACGCTCAGCACGTCTGATAACCAACCTAGCCTCTAGGGATGGGTGCTTTCGTTCGATACTCTCTTCATAGATGTAGTTTGTGTCTTCCCAGAAAAGACAAATCTTATCCACGAAGTCTTCTAACATCTCTCTAGGGATTTGCATTGACTCCACTGGTGGGGCTTGGTCTGCCAATTTCGAGTGTAATAACATGTTATCAGGATCGTTATAGACCGGCCAAAGATCAGGGCGGATACCCCACAGTCTTGCACTAGAGTTGCCATCACCATGACGACACACATTGCCTACCAACATAAGAAGGTCAAGTGACTCAAATGATACGAACGAAGGTAGAGTGACACCCCGCAACCTCTCAAAAACTGTATTCAGCTCATCACCCCAATACACGGCCTGAACAGAGTTGGCACCCCGGCGATTAGAGACAGGGAATGGATTGATGTTCAATTGCTGCTGACAACCTGCAAGGTATGTGCGTATTTGCTGCTCCCATAGAGACTGGATAGACAAGCAAAATGCCATTCGTGTTTTGTAAATCAGCTCACTCAAGTCAGGTAGCATAAAATAAGAAACAGGGTCATCAGACTCTTCCCAATGCTTTACCTGTGCATCAAGAGCATCTAGTGACGGATTTACAACCAGAGTTAAGAAGTCCTTTGCAATCGGCCCATACCGATATGTGTAAACGTCAGCCAAACAATTCGTCCATGTGAAAATTTCAGGCATCACCACACCCTCCGACACTGGCTGTTACAGCCTAAATGGTATTGTGGAAGGCACGATCTTCTCAGCCAAAACCGGTTTCCCCTTTTGTTGTAGGAGTCGCTTAACAGAGTTTGCGGCTATGACTGTAGAGGTGGTTGGGCCAAGGATTATCCTGTCAATGATGCCCTCTAGGGAGAGGTGTTCTCCAAACAAACCCTCAAGAGGCTTCACCTTGAATTTTAGCTTTGGTTCAACTCCCCGTGGAGTGATTGCATACCCCAGCATGTCTTTGAGCTTGCCTTCCTTGTCTCGCTCATTCATGTAAACAATCCGCCACTCTTGTTCTTCATGAAAGCCTTTATGTTTGGTAAAGAGTGAAAAGACTTTGAGCCGTTCGATCCAATGATATGCGATACAATACAAGTCTCGGTCAGTGGGCGTTGTACCAGTCACTACCTCCGCTATTCCCTTGATCTTCGCAGCTATCCACTCCAACCGATTTGCAGTTGTCTCATACCGCACTGCACCTATGATAAAGGGTGACTCTTCGGTAGCACTGATTTTGGACGTATCGAAAACGATAGCTACACCACTTCCACCTGCACCATACCCACGCCACATTGAAAGTAGCCCGTCTCGGTCTTCGGGGTCATGCTTCGCCAAACACATGATATAGGTGTCAAACACATGATTCAGATCGAACTCTACGAACAGATTATTAAAATGAGCTATCAAATTGTCGTAAAGCTGGTCATCTGTAAACGTAGCTTTCAGCTCAGCACTGTTTCTGAAAGCGTTAGCACCTTCAATCATGCCGAAGCGAAGTTCTTCTAAATCATTCATGTAGAGTGGATGAGAAAACCAAATCTCATCATTAGCCATCATCCCTTCCAACACTGCGACAGAAGTGTAATGAGACAGGAGAGGACGTTGGGCAGGGAAATCACCCTCCGCTTCAAGATCACCCCACACCACTGAGTAGATATTATCTTCAATACTCATATGTAATCGTCCTTGTCTAAAAGATCACAGATACACGATTCGACTAGCAAATACTAGGGAGTGACTGCTACCGCATCCAGCGTAGGCGGAAGCCCCGCCCGCCGCCAGACGGGAATCACTTTTCAAGGGGCGATTTGACACAACAGAAAGAAAATAAGCAGAGGCGTTTTCCACACAGAACCAAATTTCCCGCCAAAATTTTCAGCCTCATGTTTTATGAGCTTGGATTTGCACGGGGGAATATAAGCTGGAGGAGTTGTGCTGGGTGGTGGAAAAGCTAGTTTCAAGCGAGAGGTATCAAGCAACATGCGAGCGCCCAAATAGGAATCGCTCGTAATTCTAAAATAACCTGTGACCTTCTGAGAGCCTGCCCACGCTGTTTACTTCTTGAAGGTGACGTTGAGGCTCAGCATCAAGCGACGTATTGTTGTAGGACTCCACAGGCCACCACGTGAAGTGTGCTTACCCTTAGCATTGAGGCAATCAGCGAGAGACTGAAGTGTGTCGCAGCCTTGATAGAGGCAGGCCATTACGTGAGGTGCTATCTCAGTGTGGTGGCTGTTTTGTTTGACGACTTCACAACCCTGTGCAGCTTTCTCCTTCTTGGCTGCTCTAGCCACTGAGGCATTGTCTGAACGACGTTTCACCTTTGCCTGAGAAAACACACAGCCATCATCAGCACGTTGCTGTAGAGCCTTAAGGGCATCCTTTGTACGTTGGCTGATGAATGCACGTTCCTGCTCAGCAAGGGCAGCGAATAGATGTAGTTGGAACTTGTCAGCTTGGGGCATGGTGGCAACCTTGAAGTCAACACGCTTCATGAGGCTGGCTATGTGCTCAACATCACGACTCAAACGGTCAAGCTTAGCCACCACCAAGGGCAAGCCCTGTGCAATCGCCTTGGAGCATTCAGGACGTTCTAGGGGTGCTACAGAACCTGAGATTGCCTCACTGTAGATGTGAGTGACGTTCCAACCCTGTTGGCGTGCTGCTGTCTGGATGTACTCAACCTGAGCCTCTAGGCCAAGGCCGGATGCTTCTTGTTTGCCTGTACTCACACGAACATAACCTACAATATCAATCACACACCACCTTGACATTTCCTGTGTGATTACATCTTACATGTGAAAATCATATATGACAACTTCTATATGGGCGTATAGAGAATGTCAAACACTTAGAGGACGTGTGTCAGGTCACACATTCCGGTGTGCGTCAACAGGTTTAATTCTCTCTTGGGGGTTTGTGTTCTATTTGTTGTGTATTTGTGGGATACCCTCTTGACTGGACACACTTTTGTGTGATTGTCCTTTGAGGGTGTGTTCTGCCTGATGCTCTCGCATCAAGAGGATTACCACCTCAAGGAGATTCCATATCAACCAACCAACATATCCAACACCAACCAATCAGCGTACCCGCTGGAGCCGCCATAGGTTCAATGGCTTCTATGTTCATTGGAGTTGAAGGGTAATCCTGCTCATGCCTCGGGGCATGGGGCTGTGACTCTTTGAACGTCCGTTCAGGGGATGCACAGCAGGTGCTCTCTAACGCTCTAGAAGCTGCTGTATCGTGTAGTGAATGCCATCCGCACAGCCTCACCTCTTGAAGCGCCTCAGAGCGCCTTCTAGGCGATTGCTACTCATGATTAGCGGCCAGTACACTGGAACATGCTTAATGGAAACGGGACAAAGGAACGATGGCAAGCCCAATTGAAAAACCGTTCGAGACTGCACGTGAGCTGATTGAGTATGTGTCACCTCTAAACCCTATCTGGGATGAGGCACGATACATTTTCAGGGGCCAACCAAGCGACGAATACAAGCTGACACCCTCAGTGTGCCGGAGCGGAGAAGGATCGTTTGCATTTGGCTCGCCAAGAAGGATGTTTGATAAATCAAGTTCCAACCAAGTAGGGTTTGAGCTGGAAATACTCAGAAGGTTTCTAGATGGCTGCGATAGGTCAGGTCTAGTTGTGCCGGGATACTCAGAGCAAGTCAAAAGGAAGCTCTCAGATCATCCGTTCTTGTTCCCTGAGTCTTTTCTACCATGGCCCCCTGAGCAACTATACGAAATCATGGCTGTAGCCCAACACTATGACGTGCCCACCCGCCTATTGGATTGGACTGAAAGAAGTTTTGTAGCATGTTACTTTGCAGCGTCCTCAGCCAACTTTGAGCTAGATAGTATGAGGATGCCAAAGATTGCGGTCTGGGCACTAGACACAACCTTTCATGACAGTTGGAAAACAGTAAAGATTATTAGGACGCCGGGCGGCACTAGCAGAAATCAGGCAGCACAGTCGGGCTTATTCACCACACACAATGTTACAAGATATGGCATCAATGACGAATATCAGTCAGAAGCCCTTGACGATGTTGAGGAAATTTACAGTAGAGCCAGAAGCCTCCGACCACTCATCAAAATGACATTGCCAGTTAGTGAGGCTCCTGAGCTGTTGGAAATGTGCTCTAAGCTCGGCGTTGACGGGTCTACACTTTTCCCCGGCTACAATGGCGTTGCCAAGATGGTGAAAGACTGGGCTAACGTTGAGGTTGGTGTGAGGATGTCTCAATCAGCTATAGACGAAGCAAACGCTGATGGCTACGACCACGATCCTGATTTCCACTGATTGCAGATAAAAACACGATCATGGCGAACGGCCATTGAAAAGCCATCATCCTAGCCCCATATCTTGATCACACCGTAATTAGCGGTTAGTCAAGCTACACTGAGAAAGGATGCATCGTATGATCAAGGTAATGCTGTCGTTAGACCTGACCAATGCAAAGGATAACCGCCCTGAGTTTTACAGCGCCTTGGAAGACGCAGGTTGGAAGAAGGCACAAAATGTTGACACCGTTTGGTTAAAGGATTTCAACAAGTATACAAATCTCGATGAGCAAACTCTGACCAATATCAAGAATGATATTGCCACCCCGTTTGTAGATGCCCATAAGAGCCTAAAACTGGATAAAATTTACTATGTGGCCCAAATAGGCAACGGCATAGTTATCAGTCGTGTAGTTGAAAACCGTAGGGGCGATGTAAAGGCTTACCCTCAGGACGTATTCTGACTCGGTCGTCTTGTAGAGACCCGATGATCATACTCATCGGGTTTTACACAGATGGCAATCCAGAGACATCACTACCCCGTTTAACACCAGTATGTTTGTGATATCAAATGGAATCCCGCTGAATGCCCATGTTCCGCTGATTGTGATGCTGGCTGTCCATGTGGTGTGCGGTGTTAGGCACGTTTACTTTCAGGGCTGAGCACTCAGTGCATTATTACATTGAGCGGTAAGCTCAATGTCTTTCGCCTGAATCTTTACTGTAAACTGACTGTTCATATCAATGTCACTCACCAACCAGTTTGAGCACGGCAAGACCAGTCATAGCCCTTGCAGCAGCTTCGACAGTGACATCCCCACCCCCTCAGCAAGCACCTTGGCCGCATCAGGGCTTGGGTTGGTAGCCTAAGTCTTTTTCTACCAGTTGAATCAACGTGGATGGGCTGCATTTCAAAGCACCAGCTAACTTGAACAGTATCGCAATCGTTGGCTGATTGACGCCTCTTTCAATCAAGCTCACGTAATTGCGTTGTACATCCGCCTCCAGTGCTAACTGTTCTTGGGTCAAGCCCGCTTCCTGTCTTTTCTGTCGCAGTACACGCCCGAAGGCCAACCCGATCTCCAATGCCATTGCTCCACTTTAGTGAGCGGGCACTGTCATGGTTGAGCACCAATCGGTCTTCACAATATACTGTGAATTTTACACCTCAAAAAAATGGATCAGTCCAAAGGAATATCTTGATGAACACCGTTTCTCGCTTGCTGTGCCTGCTCCCCCTGATCGCATCTGCTGCCATGGCGGACACCTACCCTCAACGAACGCTGATAGCAGGATCGATGGTTTGCTTCAAAGCCGGAGACTGGAGCGACATGGTGGAGGCTTCAATCGATCAGGATGGGGACGCCGCTACACGTTTGGTCGATTCTGGAAAGTGCCGAGTGGTTTCGAAAGCTACAAAGGTGAGCGTCATCGAACCCAGCTCCATGGAAAAATCTTCAATGATCCAGCTCCCAAGCGGCAAAACCGCCCATACAGCAAACGGCTGGTTACGTTGATTTCTGCACAGCAAGGGAATTGTGTGAGTAGCTGCTCTCGCTCTGACCTCCGGTCGAACAAGGACGAATCATGAACAATCAGCTCTATTACCTGAGCAGCCAGAAGAAGAAAACCAATCACATCCTGCACCTGCTGATGTGCATCCCCACTTGCGGGTTGTGGCTCTTTATCTGGGGCATCACCATGCGGAGCAATGACGCACACAACAAGAAGCTCGACAAGCAAATCAATCAGATCATGCACTACAAGACGCAAGGCTTGAGTGATACGGACACATACCAACAGATCAAGAATGACCAGTTGAACTCTGACGTGCTTCAAGGGCGAGTGATCTTTGTGATTCTGGTAGTGGTGTTTCTGTACTTCTACCTGCGGTAACTGCTGCACACGCAAGGTAACTGTTGCACACGTAAAGCGGAGCTTTGAGCATGATACCCTCCCAGCTTCGCTGAAGTGTTCGCACCGAAAACGTCAGTTTTCAATTGTGCTCAGCTACGGCGTGACCGCCGACATTCCTTCGGATGTACTCTAGTAATTAAATGAGATTTACACAAATCCAGCTCTTCGCTTGTGATCTTGATCTTGATCTTGTTTGCTGATGCAAAACTCTTTTTAATCGTTCTTGTTAATCATTTTTATTATTCGTTCTTGTTAAATATCGTTCTTACTACAAGCTCATCCTGACCTACCCCACGAGGTTCAATGTGACCTACCGCAGGTGTCAGGATGAGCTATGGCTGGTATCAACCTGAGCTACGGATATCCCACTGTGGCTCATCATCCCAACCTGCTTGTTCGCTCGGAGGGAGTCTCACCGGCTCAGGAGGCACAACTACTGGCTTGGCGCGTGCTAGAGCCACAGGGAATATGATTGGTGCATAGTCTGGAGTACGCTCTTCCTGCACCAATGGCAGTGACGAGGGCGTAACCTTTTCGACAGGCGCCAGCATCAGGTCTTGGACAATGGTGTAACTGTTTGAATGGGCACAGCCATGCACTCGTCGCTGGGTCTTTTTCAAATAGCCATGCTTATCCAAGAGCTGGATGAATCGCTTCACCGTACTGACACTGCAACCCGTGTACTTGGCGATATCATCTTGGTTGTCAAACCAGTTTTTGTGCTGGGCAGTGAAGAAGTCATAGCGATCCTTCATCCACACCCAAAGAATCTTGTCTTGCCCACTGAGAGCCAAGTGCTCGCCAGTTGTTAAGCTAACCCATTGCGTGGCAGCCATTAGGGGGCGTGGCATTTTGCAGAATGATTCGGTCATGCGTTAGTTCTCCTTGTTCAAGTTCGTTTCAATAGGCAATTCCCTCGGGGTTGTGCCGGTTAGTTGGTAAATCGCAGACAACACTTTACCGAGCATCTTGCACTGTATGGGTGCGGGACGTGTTCGGCGTGGTTGATTGAGTTGCGAACTGTACACGAGGAATGCACTTCCTGTCAACCCACTAGTTGACATGGCGTGAACCTGTTGATCTAGAAAGTGGCTCTTGCACCATTGTACTGAGCCTATCCTTCACCCATTACAGTGCGAATCTGTAGAAACTGATTTCCGGTGCGGAATCCGGCCTTTGCTTAGTCTGGACGCCCTTTTTATCCAGTAAACACGGAATGAAACGGAGGTGGCAGTTCGGTACGTGACAAAAAGTCGAGGAGGTTTTACAGCGGTTTTCGGTAGGTTTTCAATGTGTTTCTGACGTCAATTACGCGACGTCAGATTCCCAATCCGCTCCAGACTTTTCAGACACTTTCTTCAACAAACTCCGTGCCGTTCCAGCGTAGGTGCTGGGTGATTGGAGTATTTTCAAACTCCACGATTGCAGCACCCACGCGCTTGGAGTTAGGCATATCAAGTTCATGTAGCACATGACCATTCTCAATCACCCTGTACGTTTCTGTGGGCCGATGTGAACCTTTGTACTCGTACACCTGGCACTCACCCCCAGTTTGAAGGTGTGGCTCATCTACAGTGATTGCGGTGCCGTCACAGACGATGACATATCCCACGCCTTGTAGCAGGGCGTTTAACCTCATTTGATCGTCATCCAGCAACGTATGTTGGAGATCAACCATGTCATCCATAGACACTGGAGCCGGTGAAACTTTGAGCAATGCCTTCTCCTGCTCAAGCAGTTGAATCGAAGCTGTCACCTGCTCCAACTTGGAACGAATTGGCGGAAGCATTCCAAACTCTGCAAGGGAGTCAGCAAGGTTGGCAGACTGACGCTGTAGCTCGGTCAACTCCCCCTCAATCTCAATCAACCGCTTCTCACCTGACGTGAGATTCCGACTCTGAGCTGCACGCTGCATGGCGCCATACATTGTCTGGCTGCGAACAAAATCGAGCACGTGCATAGGAATCGAGCTTCCATTTGTACACCCATCGGCGCCTTGACGATGACGCCGGTAGCAACGCATCACAGCGGGAGAACGCTTCGTGTCCACAACGCAGTAATTGGTGCCACATCGCCCACACCGAACCAAGCCAGATAACAGATATTTGGAAGGAGCTGATCGCGGGACATATCCATCCTGCAAACGCTTCTGCACCCTGTACCAGAGTTCTTTACTGACGACTGGAGGGTATACATCCTCAATGTCGTTCCAGCGTCCAATCGCGGTGGGGTTCCGCAACCAACGCTTCAATGTGGTGGGATTAATAGTTTCAACTGACGGGTGTTTTCCACGAATACGGGAAAGAATCCGACGCTCGCCAAGACCATCTGCGTAGTCCTCGAACACTTGAACAATGATTGGAGCAAGACCTTCGACAAGCTCACCCTCGGAAGTCAGCCAAATTGGTGTGTGACGTTTGACACCATCACCGGCAGCGGCCTTTTCCCTTTTCCGGGTGTAAGCGTCCTTGATCCTTCGACTCAACGCATCACTGTACTGGTGTGCCTGCTGGACTTTGGCAACCAGAAGAAAGAGGTTGTTCGAATTATTGGGATCGTTGCTGTATGTGATTCCATCGTCGAGTGTGATCAGCTTCACACCCGCGTTAACAATACCCGTGAGCAGATGTAGCATTACGGACGGTTCAAGTCTCCCGGCCCTGTCGATGGCTTCAATCAGAACAACATCAGTTGACTTAATAACACCATTCTCAACAGCGGCAAGAAGCTTGCCGAAGCCGTTTTCAAGGTGCTTACCGGAGTAACCACTGATGCCAAGGTCTTGGAAGCTTGCACCACTCAGAACGAATTCAGGATGGGCCAGCAGCCATTTGGCGACGTACTCTTGCTGGCGCGTGAGGCTATCGCCATGAGCCTGCTCTGCACTGCTGAAACGAATATATGAAAAAGCGACAGGCATTAAAAACCCCGACCGAGTGGACTAAATTGGCAATCATAACATCGCCGATTTCTTCCACCTGATCGGGGTTTTCTTTTACCTTTCGTTCCCGCTTAGTGCGAAACGCGGCTAGTCCCATCAACACTGGAAATCCGCACACGCTCGCCCACACGGAACAC
>Ga0182008_10002857_pt1 | contig 10698 bp, 8 predicted proteins | sample Sormic07211129_1_FD_120482 | JGI IMG/M metagenome (GOLD analysis project Ga0182008, IMG submission 120482) | Rhizosphere microbial communities from Sorghum bicolor, Mead, Nebraska, USA - 072115-129_1 metaG | ecosystem: Host-associated > Plants > Roots > Rhizosphere | place: USA: Nebraska...
CCGGCCTCGACTTCGCGGTAGGCACGTTCGAGCCGGGGTGGAAGTGGTCCGAATCCGTGGGGCCCATCGCCGGCACCGAGAGCTGCCAGGTCCATCACAACGGCTACTGCGTCCAGGGACGCATGCGCCTGCGCATGGACGACGGCTCCGAGCAGGAGGTCGGACCGGGCGATGTGTTCGTGTGCTCGCCGGGCCATGACGCCTGGGTGGTCAGCGACGAGCCGTGCGTCGTGTACGACTTCGCCGGCCAGATGGCGACCGAGTACGCGAAGAAGAAAGGCCAGTGAGGTCGGACCGGTAGCCGATGCTCAGACCGGCAGCAGGCGCGTGACCAGCGCGCCCAGCTGCCGGGCGGTCCGGCACTCGTACATCTCCACCAGCCCGGCGTACTCGGGCGCGGCGGAGTCCCCGGTGCCCCACTGGGCACGGGGCTCGGGGTTCAACCAGTAGACCCGGCGGGCCCGTTCGGCGATCTGCCGGACCGCGGCGAGGTTCGGGTCGCTCATGTTGGTCCGGGCGTCGCCGAGCACGAACAGCGTCGTGCGCGGGCTCACCGCGTCGCCGTACCGCTCCGCGAACTCGCCCAGTGCGACGCCGTAGTCGCTGCTGCCGTGCCAGCCCGTCAGCGTCGCCTCCGCGCGGATACGGGCGCCCAGCCCCTCGGGGTCGGCCGCGCCGTGCTCCAGGAGCCCGGTCACCTCGTCGATCCGGTTGACGAAGGCGAACACCCGCACCTTGCTGAACTGGTCGTGCAGCGCCTGCACCAGCAGCATCGTGAAGTCCGAGAACCCGGACACCGACCCCGACACATCGCACAGCAGCACCAGTTCGGGCCGGGCCGGACGCCGTCGGCGCAGCACCGGCTTCATCGGCACCCCGCCCGTCGACAGCGACCCCCGCAGGGTCCGCCGCAGGTCGATGCTGCCCCGCGCGGCCCGGCGCCGGCGCGCCGCGAGCCGGGTGGCGAGCTTGCGGGCGAGCGGCTGGACCGTCCTGCGCAACTCGGCGAGCTGGAGCTTGCCGGCGTACAGGAAGTCCACCCGGTCCGGCGTCGTGGCCACCGCGCGCCGGGCGAGTTCGTCCCGGTCGCGTCGCTCGGCGATCCGTCGTCGCGCCTCCACCGCCACCAGCCCGCGGAAGGCCTCGATACGCCGCCGGATCTCGTCGTCGAGCAGCCGGTCGGTGAAGCCCGACGCCCCGTCCCGCGCCCGCACATCGTCCCGGACCCGGGCCAGCAGCGTCTGCGGCCGCAGCCACTCCAGGGTCTGGTACGACGACCACCCCTGGGACTGCGGCGAGTTGCCGTATCCGCCGAACCCGTCGACCGCCTCCGCCGCCAACTGCCCCATCGAGGCGGTGTCGTCGGCCGCCAGCGCCGCCGCGAGCCGGTCGCGCAGCTCCTCCCGCCCCGGTCGCTCGCCCCCGGGCGCGCCGATGCCCCGCGGAAAGTACAGGTCGAAGACCGGGTCGAACACCTGCCGTTGGGCGGGTCCGTGCAGCAGCGTCGCCGCCAGCCCCTCCCGCAGCAGCTCACGGTCCGCCAGTCCCAGCGCCGCCACGGCCTCGGCCGCGTCCACGGTCTCGCCGGTGCCGATCCGCATGCCGTGCGCCCGCAGCGCCCCCACCAGGGAGGTGAGCCGTTCCGCGACGCCGGGCGCGGTCACACCGCGTCCAGGTCGAGCTTGGCCGCCGCCTTCAGGATGTCGTCCTGGTGCTTGAGGAGAACACCCAGGGTGTCCCGTACGACGGTCTCGTCCAGGGTGTCCGCGCCGAGCGCCAGCAGGGTGCGCGCCCAGTCGATGGTCTCGGCGACCGAGGGGACCTTGCGCAGGTCCATCGCCCGCAGCGCGGCCACCACCCGGACCACGGAAGCGGCCAGCGCCTCGTCCAGGCCCGGCACCTTCAGCCGTACGATCCGACGCTCCAGCTGCTCGTCCGGGAAGCCGATGTGCAGGAAGAGACAGCGGCGGCGCAGGGCCTCGGACAGTTCACGGCTCGCGTTGGAGGTGAGGACGACGAACGGGCGCCGGGTCGCGGCGATCGTGCCGAGCTCGGGCACGGTCACCTGGAAGTCGCTCAGCACCTCCAGCAGGAGGCCCTCCACCTCGACGTCCGCCTTGTCGGTCTCGTCGATCAGCAGCACCTTGGGGTCGTCGCCGCGGATCGCGGTCAGCAGCGGACGCGTCAGCAGGAACTCCTCGCTGAAGATGTCCGTGCGCGTCTCGTCCCAGGTCTCGTCGCGGCCCGCGCTGATGCGCAGCAGCTGCTTGGCGTGGTTCCACTCGTACAGCGCCCGCGACTCGTCGACGCCCTCGTAGCACTGCAGCCGGACGAGGCGCGCCCCGGCCACCTCGGCGACGGCCTTGGCGAGCTCGGTCTTGCCGACCCCGGCGGGGCCCTCCACCAGCAGCGGCTTGCCGAGGCGGTCGGCGAGGAAGACGGTCGTGGCGACCGCGGGCGAGGCGAGGTAGCCGGTGGTGGCGAGACGCGCGGAGACGTCGTCGACGGACGTGAACAACGGGGCCTCCAGGTGGGCGGCGGTGCCAGGCCTACTATCTAAGCGCTTGTTCAGCGTTTCTGTCACGTGCGATCTGCCGCCGGGCCGCGTTGCCAGTGGCGGCCGGTACGTTGCGGGCATGGGGATCTACTTGGTGAGTGTCGGTGCGCAGGAGTGGTTCGACGAGGACGCGGAGGACGGCGGGAAGGGGGCGGTCGCCTCGGCGCTGAACAAGGAACTGGAACGGCGCGGTCTGGCACCGTACGAGTCGGCCCCCGACAGAAGCGGTGCCGGGTGGTTCGAGGAGAAGATCAGCCCGCCCATGGGCGGCTTCGACGCGCTCTGCCGGGCCCACCTGACGCCCCGCGAGCAGGACCTGCTCGGCAACTGGACGGTCCTGGTGCCGGTCCCGCTCGACGAGGAGGTGGAGGTGCCCGTCGCCTCCGCCTACACGGACACCACGGTGATAGCCGGGGCACCCCAGGTGCTCACCCTCGCGGAGCGGCTCGCGGCGGTCATCGGACTGCCGGCCGAGGTACCGGACACGGCCGGGAACCTGGGCCTGACCTTCTGGTTCCTCGAAGGCGAGGCGGAGGAACTGGCCGCCACGCGCCCCGGGGCATGGGCCGAGGACCTCGACACGGCGTTCTACGTGGCGCTGTACCTGCGGGCCGCCCAGTACTCGCTGCGTCACGGCTGCCCGATGACCTACTGCTGAGGGAGAGGCGCCGGGCCGTCACCCGACCGGCTCTCCCACCAGCACCACCTCCAGGGTGCGCGGACCGTGCACCCCCTCGACCCGGTCCAGCTCGATGTCGCTGGTCGCCGACGGGCCCGAGATCCATGTCAACGGGCGGGTCGGATCGAGGCGTTCGAGGGCCTGGGGCACGGCGGAGACCACCTGGTCCGGGACCCGTACGACACAGATGTGGTGGTCGGGCACGAGCGTGATCCGGCGACGGCCCTGGTCGGGGGAGCCGTCCAGGACGATGGTGCCGGTCTCGGCGACGGCGACGGCGCAGCCGGTGACCACGCTGTCCACCGCGTCCAGTTCGTGGGGGGTGCTGACGGCCCGGTCGGGCACGTGTGTCGCATCGGCGGCCGACAGCCACTCCGGCGGGAGCCCCGGCGGTACGAGCACCGTGCGCGAGCCCCGCTCGGCGAGCAACCGGCCGATCTCACCGGGCAGTTCGTCCGGCGTGCACCGGTGCACGATCGCCCGGTAGTCCGCCAGGTTCTCCGCCAACAGCTCCACCGTCCGCCCGGCACTCCCCTCGCCGTGCTCGCGCAGATACCGCCGCTCGATGGCCTGCGCATACGGCGTGTCGTCCGTCGGCACGTCGGCCAGCGCGCGCCGCACCCGCCCCAGGATCCGTTCCCTGCTGCTCACTTCGCGCCTCCCTCGCCGCCCCGCGTGCGTTGCCACCAGTCCCGGAACGGCTCCGGCGGAACCGTCGGCAGATCCCGGCTCTCGCTCCACGCCCTGCCGGGACCGGGCAGGGTGCGCGGGTGCAGCCGCCGGGTGCGCGAGGCCAGCCGCTGACCGCCCCGCAGCGCGCCCGGATGCGTGAACGCCCAGCGTGCCGCGCGCATCGCCGCCCGCTCGGCGGCATGTCCCTTCGAGGGCTTCAGCACCACCTTGTTGCCCTCCCGGGTGACCTGCCCGCCCTCGACGACCCGTTCCCGCAGATGCACCAGCACCTCCGGGATGTCGATCGCGACCGGGCACACCTCGTAGCAGGCACCGCAGAGCGAGGAGGCGTACGGCAGCGAGGCGTCGATCTCGCTCGCCGTGCCCCGGAGCTGGGGGCTGAGGATCGCGCCGATCGGGCCGGGATAGACGGAGCCGTAGGCATGGCCGCCCGCCCGCTCGTACACCGGGCACACATTCAGACAGGCCGAGCAGCGGATGCAGCGCAGGGCCTGGCGGCCGACCTCGTCGGCGAGGGTGTCGGTGCGGCCGTTGTCGAGCAGGACCAGATGGAAGTTCCGGGGACCGTCGGCCGCCTCGGAGTCCGTCGTGCCGGTCCACATGCTCGTGTACGGGTTCATCCGCTCGGCCGTCGAGGAGCGCGGGAGGGTCTGCAGGAACACCTCCAGGTCCTGCCAGGTCGGCAGGATCTTCTCGATGCCGACGACCGAGATCAGCGTCTCGGGCAGGGTCAGGCACATGCGGCCGTTGCCCTCGGACTCGACGACCACCATCGTGCCCGTCTCGGCGATCATGAAGTTGGCGCCGGAGACACCGACCTTGGCGCGCAGGAACTTCTCCCGCAGATGCAGCCGGGCTGCCTCGGCGAGTTCGGCCGGCGTGTCCGTCAGCCCCTCGGGGGCCGGACGGCCCCACTCGCTCATCTCGCGGGTGAAGATGTCGCGGATCTCACCGCGGTTGCGATGGATCGCCGGGACCAGGATGTGCGAGGGCCGGTCCTTGCCCAACTGCACGATCAGCTCGGCGAGATCGGTCTCGTAGGCGCGGATGCCCTCCGCCTCCAGGGCCTCGTTGAGCCCGATCTCCTGCGTGGCCATCGACTTGACCTTGACGACCTCCGACTCCCCGGTCGCCTTGACCAGGTCGGCCACGATCCGGTTGGCCTCCGCGGCGTCCGCGGCCCAGTGGACGGTGCCGCCCGCGGCCGTGACCGACTCCTCCAACTGGACCAGATAGCGGTCGAGATGACGCAGCGTATGGTCCTTGATCCGCTTGCCCGCCTCCCGCAGCTCCGCCCAGTCGGACACCTCCGCCACGGCCTTCGCCCGCTTGGCGCGGATGGTGTGTGTGGCGTGGCGCAGATTGCCGCGCAGCGTCGGATTGTTCACCGCCTCGTGCGCGGCCTCGGGGAAGGCCGGCATCCCTACGAACGTCCCGCTCATGCCGCCGGCTCCTCTTCCGTGCTCGCCAGGATCTCCGCGATGTGCACCGGCCGCATCCCGGTGCTCAGCCGGGCCATCGTGCCGCCGATGTGCATCAGACAGGAGTTGTCGGCCGCGCACAGCACCTCCGCGCCCGTCGACTCGGCGTTGCGCACCTTGTCGGCCCCCATCGCCGCCGAGACGTCGGAGTTCTTCAGCGCGAAGGTCCCGCCGAAGCCGCAGCACTCCTCGGCACCCGGCAACTCGGCCAGCTCCAGCCCCTTCACGGCCTGCAGCAGCCGGCGCGGCCGGTCACCGAGCCCCAGCCCGCGCAGGCCGTGACAGGTCGGGTGGTAGGTCACCCTGTGCGGGTAGTAGGCCCCGACGTCCGTCACCCCCAGCACATCGACCAGGAACTCCGTCAGCTCGTACGTCTTCGGCACGACGGGCGCCAGCGTGGCCGCGAGGGTGTCACCGCGCCCCTCGGCCCGGGCCCGCTCACCCATCCGCGGATACAACTCCCGCACCATCGCCCCGCACGACCCGGACGGCGTCACGATCGCCTCGTACCCTCCGAAGACATCGGAGAAATGCCGGGCGAGTGGCTCGGCCTCATGCCGGTACCCGGTGTTGTAGTGCGCCTGTCCGCAGCAGGTCTGGGCCATCGGGAAGTCGACGTCGACGCCCAGCCTGGTCAGCAGTTTCACCACGGCGCGCCCGGTTTCCGGATACAGCGTGTCATTGACACAGGTCAGGAACAGGGCGACACGCATCGCGGCTCCTTGTGATCGATCATCGGATGGGTGCAGCGTAATGCCCTGAGGCGGCCGAGGGGAGACCCCATCAGTCCCCGGTGATCCGGTCCTGTGCCTCGCGCCAGCGCGCCGTGTCGCCCCGCGGCTCGTACCGCGTGAGCGGTTGGGTACGGGTGAGCAGCCGCCGCATGCCCGCCAGATCGCCGACGAGCCCGTGCGCCCGCGCCTGGACCAGCACATTGCCCAGTGCCGCCGCCTCCGTCGGACCCGCCACCACCGGCAGCCCGCACGCGTCGGCGGTCAGCTGGCACAGCAGGGCGTTGCGGGTGCCGCCGCCGACGACATGGACGACGTCGACCGGATGGTCCGCGAGCCGCTCCGCGTCCGCCACGGCCTTGCGATGGGCGAGGGCGAGCGAGTCGAGGATGCAGCGGGTGATCTCGGCGGGCGTCCCGGGAACCGGCTGCCCCGAGGCGCGGCACGCCCCGGCGATCCGCTCCGGCATCCGCCCCGGTGCCAGGAACCCCGCGTCCCCCGCGTCCACCACCGACCGCAGCGCCGGCACCTTGGCCGCGTCCAGCAGCAGCGGGCCGAGCTCCGGCTCCCCCCAGGCCCGTACGCACTCCTGGAGCAGCCACAACCCCATGATGTTCCGCAGATACCGGACCGTGCCGTCGAGCCCCAGCTCATTGGTGAAGTTGGCGGCCCGGCTCGCCTCGGTGAGCACCGGTGCCGCCAGCTCCAGACCGGCCAGCGACCAGGTCCCGGTGCAGATGTACGCGAACCGCTCCCCGTCGGCCGGCACGGCGGCCACGGCGGACGCCGTGTCGTGCGAGCCGACCGTCGTCACCGGCACCGGCCCCCGCAGCCCGGTCTCCTCCAGCACCTCCGGCCGCAGCACCCCCGCCGGATCGCCCGGCTGCCGCAGCGGAGCGAACAGGCCCAGGTCGATGCCCAGCCGGGAGGCGATGTCGTACGACCACTCGCGCGTGCGCGGATCGATCAGCTGGGTCGTCGAGGCGTTGGTCAGCTCGGTGCCCTGCTCGCCGGTCAGCCAGTAGGCGAGCAGGTCCGGGATGAGCAACAGGCGCTCCGCGGCAGCCAGTTGGGCCGACTCGCGCGCCGCCACCAGCTGGTACAGGGTGTTGAAGGGCGCGTACTGCAACCCCGTCGCCGCGTACAGCTGCTCGGCGGGCACGCTCGCCCACACCTTCTCCGCGACGCCCTCCGTCCGTGAGTCCCGGTAGTGCACCGGGTTGCCGAGCAGCGCCCCGTCGGAGTCCAGCAGCCCGTAGTCCACGGCCCAGCTGTCGATGCCGACCGAGTCGACCCGCCCGGCCGCCCGCAGACCGTCCAGGACACCCCCGTACAGCGCGAGGACGTCCCAGCGCAGTCCCTCGGGCAGGCGCACCGGCCGGTTCGCGAAGCGGTGGGCCTCGGTCAGCTCCAGGCTGCCGGCGCCGACGCGGCCGACCATGACACGTCCGCCGGACGCGCCGAGGTCGACCGCGGCATACGACTTCACGGCGGTGCTCATCGCAGGAAGGCGGCCGCGACGCCGGCGTCGACCGGGACGTGCAGCCCGGTGGTGTGGGTCAGCTCCCCGCCGGTCAGCGCGAACACCGCGTTCGCCACATGCTCCGGCAGCACCTCGCGCTTGAGGATGGTCCGCTGCGCGTAGAACTCGCCCAGCTTCTCCTCCGGCACCCCGTACACGGCCGCGCGCTGCGCGCCCCAGCCGCCCGCGAAGATCCCGGAACCGCGCACGACACCGTCCGGGTTGACCCCGTTGACCCGGATGCCGTGCTCGCCCAGCTCGGCGGCCAGCAGCCGTACCTGATGGGCCTGGTCGGCCTTGGTGGCCGAGTAGGCGATGTTGTCGGGACCGGCGAAGACGGCGTTCTTGGAGGCGATGTAGACGATGTCGCCGCCCAGCTCCTGCGCGATCATCACCCGGGCCGCCTCCCGGGACACGAGGAACGAACCGCGGGCCATGATGTCGTGCTGCAGGTCCCAGTCCTTCGCCGAGGTCTCCAGCAGCGGCTTGGAGATCGAGATACCGGCGTTGTTGACGACCAGATCGACCCCGCCGAAGGCGAGCACGGCCGCCTCGAACGCCGCGGCGATCTGCTCCTCGGACGTCACGTCCACGGTGACGGCGACGGCCTGGTCCGAGCCGCCCAACTCCTCGGCGACAGCCGCCGCGTTCGCGGCGTCGACGTCGGCGACGACCACACACGCGCCCTCGCCGACCAGGCGCTTCGCGATGGCCCTGCCGATACCGCTGCCCGCGCCCGTCACCAGCGCGACCCGCGACGCCAGCGGCCTGGGCTGCGGCATCCGCCGGAGCTTGGCCTCCTCCAGCGCCCAGTACTCGATGCGGAACTTCTCCGACTCCTCGATCGGCGCGTACGTCGACACCGCCTCGGCCCCGCGCATGACGTTGACGGCGTTGACGTAGAACTCGCCGGCCACCCGGGCCGTCTGCTTGTCCTTGCCGAAGGAGAACATGCCGACACCCGGTACCAGCACGATCGCCGGGTCGGCGCCGCGCATCGCGGGGGAGTCGGGCGAGGCGTGCCGTCGGTAGTAGGCGGCGTACTCCTCCCGGTATTCGGCGTGCAGCTCCTTCAGCCGGGCGATCGCCTCGTCCAGGGGAGCGGTGGGCGCGAGATCGAGGACGAGCGGCCTGACCTTCGTCCGCAGGAAGTGGTCGGGACAGGAGGTGCCGAGCGCGGCGAGGCGCGGATGCTCGGCCCGTGCAAGGAAGTCCAGGACGACCTCGGCGTCCTCGAAGTGCCCCACCTGCGGCTTGTCCCGCGAGGCGATGGCCCGGACGTACGGCGCGAGAGCCGCCGCCCGTGCACGGCGCTGCGACGGTTCCAGGGCCGCGTATCCCTCGATCACCGGCCCGAAGGGCTCGGCCCTGCCCTTCTCGGCCAGGAACTCCTCGGCGGTCCGGATGATGTGCAGCGAGTTGCGCTCGCACTCCTCGGAGGTGTCACCCCACGCCGTGATCCCGTGCCCGCCCAGCACACACCCGATCGCCCGCGGGTTGGCCTCCTTCACGGCCGCGATGTCGAGACCCAACTGGAAACCGGGCCGCCGCCACGGCACCCACACCACGGTGTCGCCGAAGCACTCGGCGGTCAGCTTCTCCCCGTCGGCCGCGCAGGCGAGCGCGATCCCGGAGTCGGGGTGGAGATGGTCGACGTGCGCCGCCTCCACCAGCCCGTGCATGGCCGTGTCGATGGAGGGAGCGGCACCCCCCTTGCCGTGCAGGCAGTAGTCGAACGCGGCGACCATCTCGTCCTCGCGCTCCACGCCCGGGTACACGTCGACGAGCGCCCGCATCCGGTCGAGCCGCAGGACGGCCAGACCGCCCTCGGTGAGCGTGCCCAGGTCGCCACCGGACCCCTTCACCCACATCAACTCGACGTCACCGCCGGTCACGGGGTCGGTGTCGATGCCCTTCGCCGAGGCGTTGCCACCGGCGTAGTTGGTGTTGCGGGGGTCGGCGCCGAGCCGATGGGAACGGGCCAGAAGGGCGGCGGCTTCGGGGTGGGGTGCCATGAGCGGGTCTCTTCCTTGCGTTGTCGGGACCGTGGGGACCATGCGGGTTTTCGAGAGGCGAGGGTCTTCGAGAGGCGAGGGTGTTCGAGAGACGAGGCTCAGGCACCCCAGCCGGCCTGTGTGCCGCCGACACGTTCGGCGGCGATCCACTGCTGCCATCCGTTTGAATCGTTTCAGTGAACTTAGCGACAGGGCTGCGGCGCCGTCAAGACGTCGGCGCGTCCCTCGCGAGGTCCGCTCGGCGAAACGTAGCGTTTTCCATGTCGGAACTCTTGACGAGAGGCCGTGGCGCCCTCACGATGCCGTGAAACGTTTCACCACTCTCGGCTGGCTGGTTACACGTGTCATCCGATATGTGAAACCGACCCCTCGTCCCCGATCTCCGCTCTCCGAAAGGCCGCCTCGATGAGCAACGACGCCATCTCCAGCGGGCCCGTCAAGCCACGCGTGACCCGCGCCCAGTGGCGCCTGGCCGTTCTGTCCGGCATGGCTTCCTATCTGGACTCGGGCATCATCGTCTCCTCGGGCCTCTCCCTGGGCCTGTGGCAGACCCGCTTCCACCTCTCGTCCTGGGGGCTGGGCGCGCTGAGTGCCGCCCTGACCTTCTCCATCGCCGTCGGCTCCCTGATCGGCGGCCGCCTCGCCGACCGCTTCGGGCGGGGACGCGTGTACGGCATCGACATCCTCGTCTACGCCGTCGGCGCCGCCCTGCTGGTGTTCGCGCCGAACAGCGCCTTCCTCCTCGCCGGTCTGATCATCGCCGGTCTCGCCGCCGGCGCCGACCTGCCGACCTCGCTCGCCATGGTCTCCGAGCACTCCCCGCGCTCGGTCCGCGGACGGCTGATCGGCGCCACCCAGACCATGTGGGTCGTGGGCATCACGGCCGCGATCGTGATCGGCTTCGGCACCTCCACGCTCGGCTATCTCTCCGCCCAGATCCTCTTCGCGCACCTCGCCGTAGTGGCGCTGGCCGGCTGGGTGCTGCGCAACCGCCTCCGGCTCTCCCCGGTGGCCGAGACG
>Ga0182008_10002858_pt1 | contig 10698 bp, 6 predicted proteins | sample Sormic07211129_1_FD_120482 | JGI IMG/M metagenome (GOLD analysis project Ga0182008, IMG submission 120482) | Rhizosphere microbial communities from Sorghum bicolor, Mead, Nebraska, USA - 072115-129_1 metaG | ecosystem: Host-associated > Plants > Roots > Rhizosphere | place: USA: Nebraska...
AAATTTATTCATGTAATAGGTAAATAGTCCTAATTTATTAAGGACTATTTACTTCAATTATAAAAAATTATTCTTCCCAGGCAATAGGAACGTAAATCGTTACGTAGCCATCAGCGCCGACCATCTCTGGAGATAAGGTTACCGTGATAGATCCATAACCCGTCCAGTTTCCCTGACCTCTTTCTGCGCTAAACTCATAGGTTCCTGCAGGTAAACCGTTAATTATACCTGGTAACTGATAAGGCAAAAATGTTCCAAACGAAGATGGTCCATTTTCAACATAATAATCATCACCGCTTTCCTGATTATAAATGGTAAAGCCTGGTGATTCTGTTGATGTGGAAGTGGTTACACTGCCGTCGAGATTTCTGTAACCCAAACGAACATTATAAGTGGTCACTTTAGCTTTTGTACCGCTAACAGATTGTGGTACTTCTGGTGTAGCATATGTTGTGAGTGATGCAACACACATTACAAGCATGCAAATTGAAATGATCTTTTTCATAATAAATGGTTTTAGTATAACATAAAGATCCTAAAATATTTTCAGTTATGTGTAAAATCAAGATTATAAAAGTATTAATTAAAATATCTTAAAGTAGATTTAATACTAAATATCGAGCGGTGTAACAAGCAAAAGAGTTAGGTATAATTAAAATCGTTCGCTCAAAGCGATTGCAATTTCGGGCAATGGCATTTTCCAGATACCATTCAAAGATTTAATGTTTTATATTTTGTCTTATAATTAATATTATGTTAAGTTGAATATTCCATTGCCGCCCTATTTCCTTAAATTTCGAAAGCAATTATAATTCCTGAAGTTTCCGGTTTAGCTCCTGAACTTTGTCAGTAGCGTTCTTTTTGGTGTAGATATCAATCAGTAACTGAACTGTTTTTTTGTCGTTCGGATTAATCTCGTTGGCACGCTGCAAAGCGAACTGCGCACGGTTAATCAATCCATTATATTTAGCCGCTTTATCGGCCTCATTTTTACTCAGTGTTTCGTTAGCTGTATTGATATACGCTAAGCTCAGTTGATATAAGGCATCAAAATAATTCTGATCAGTAGACAATGCTTTATCATAAGCTAAAATTGCTGTGGCATTATTTCCGCCAACCTGTTGCAGGTATCCGTAAAGAAAATACAGCAATTTATTTCCTTTTTCTACTTTTAAATTGCTTTCGATTAATCCCTGTGCTTTGCTAAAATTTTCTGTATCAAGTAAAAGATTGATATAATCGTTGGTTAAAAAACGGTTAAACGGATTAAGTGCCAACCCGTCTTCCAGGGTTTTTATCGCAGTTTCACTTTCCGATTTGACCACATACATCTGTGCCATTTTCTGAAAAACAGATGGATTTTTGATTCCGTTTTCTTTAGCGCGTTTAAAATAAGTTAAAGCTTCATCATAAGCCTGAATATTTAATGCGCAAATTGCAGTATTTAAGGCTAAAGTGGTATCGGCCGGAAAATTATCACCAACTTCCTTTAAATCTTCAAAAGCTTCTTTAAAGTCGTTGTTAAAAAAAGCTTCGTTACCCTTTTCTTGTTTTTTGATCAGAATATTGTGGCTTGAAGCCTTAATCAATCCTGAATTGTCATCATAACGATCAAGCGATTTTGCCTTCGCAACCGCATCTATCGCATTATCATAATACTTATTGGCATTATTCGGATCAGTATCAATTAATGAGGCAAACGACATCAGATAAGACTTTATTGACCAGGTTTCGGCCCAGTTTTTTGTTTTATTATCTTTTTCAGCAGCATCAATAGCCTTTAAACCTTCATTTATAATGTTCAATTGCTTTTTCTCATCTTCTTTATTGGCAATAGCTGCCTGTAGCTTACCCACAGCATTCCGGGCAATTAAGATCTGGCTTTTTTGAGCCACAGCATTAAATGAGACGAAAATTAGGACAATTAATGATACTTTAAAGCAATTTTGCATGAGCTAAATAATGTGATAAAACCGTAATAAACCATAAAAATAAACATAAAAAAAAGAGCCCCGAAATTTCGGGGCTCTTTTTTTAGATCGGTATCAGAATTATTGTTTAGGCAATGCATCTAAACGTTTCTTGATATCCTCGTAATTTTTAGTGTCGTTTCTAAAAGCATAAATCGTTTTTAACGTTTCCAAAGCACCCTGGTTTTTAGCATCCACTTCTAAAGCTTTTTTATAAAAAGGAAGCGATTTGTCTAACAATGCATTCATCTTACCCGTTACTTCGTTAAATTCTTTCACTTTTTTAGGATCGATTTTATTTCTGTCGGCCTGTAATTTTAAAGCCTGACTGAAATAGATGTTGCCTAATAAAACCTGATAGCTGGCATTGTTTGGCTCTTTTGTAGCTAAAGCTGTTAACATCTGCTCCGATTTTGCTGCATCACCCCTATCAATGTAAATCTGTGTTTCAGTTTTGATCCAGTCGGTATTTTCAGGGAATTTTGCAGTGGCTTCTTTAATTAGCGCTAAAGCTGCTGTAGTATCTTTCTGTTTGCTCAAAGTAGCATTAAGAATTTCAGAATATAAATCTTTAGACTGGGGTGAATTTAAAGCGATTACTTTTTTAAATTGAGTAATCATCGCTGGATAATCCTCAATATTTCTCGCTGCAATACCGGCGTTTAAATACATTGCCGTATCCTGAGGGTTAATTACCGTTGCAGCCACAAATTTTTCGTAGGCTGTTTTGTAATCTTTTTTATTGTATGCAATTACACCACCATTTCTAACGGCATTGCTCACATTGGTTTCAGCTAAACTAATGTTATCTTTTTCACTTCCTTTAGTATCTAATTTCTTTGCTTCAACAATGGCATCCTGAGCAATTTTTAAATTTGCATCAGCATTAGTGGTACTGGTCGAATCTAAAATTGCAGCAGAAGAGGCAAATAAAGCACGGTAAGACCAGGCTTCAGGCATCACTTTAGATTTTTCATCGGCAATGGCTTTATCGGTATGGGCTAAACCTTTTGCTAAAGCTTCAAGTTTCTTTGCCAATGGAGTTGTTGCACTAGAATTGGTTATCTGGAATAAATTCCAATCATTTTTAGCGGCATTAACTTCACTTTTCTGAGCAAATGCAGCGCTTACCGCACCTGCTAAAACTATACTTAGAAATACTTTTTTCATAATTTTTATGCTAATCTTATTTTTAGTTAATTTTCTTCTTCCGTTTCGTTATCTGATTCACCATCTTCTTCTTCAGTATCATCTGCTTCCGCAGTCGTATCGGCTTCCAGCTCTTCACCGTCTGTAACTACAACATCAGTTAAATCTACTGTTTCTTCTTCATCTTCCTCGTGATCGATTTTAGTTACCGAAGCAATTTCGTCATCACCTTTTAATGAAATTAAACGAACCCCTTGTGTGGCACGTCCCATTACCCTTAGCGCTGAAACCGGAATTCTGATTACAATGCCTGAACGGTTAATGATCATCAAATCTTCGCTATCAGTAACGTCTTTTATTGAAACCAACTGTCCGGTTTTTTCAGTAACGTTAATTGTTTTTACCCCTTTACCACCACGGTTTGTTACACGGTAATCTTCAATATCAGTACGTTTGCCGTATCCTTTTTCTGATACTACTAACACCGTAACCTCAGGATTGTTTACAGCAATCATGCCAACAACCTCATCCTGATCGTGCGCAAGCCTTACACCACGCACCCCAGTAGCGGTTCTTCCCATCGGACGAACGGTTTTTTCATTGAAACGGATGGCCCTGCCAGAGCGCAATGCCATTACAATTTCGCTCTCACCATTGGTTAAACACGCTTCTAATAAGATATCGCCTTCGTTAATGTTGATGGCATTAATACCATTTACACGTGGGCGTGAATAGGCTTCAAGAGAAGTTTTCTTTATGGTACCTTTTTTAGTACACATGATGATGAAATTGTTCTCTAAATATTCCTGGTCTTTGAGGTTTTTAACTTTAATATAAGCCTTAATTTTCTCTTCTTTCGGAATGTTGATGATATTCTGTATCGCCCTTCCTTTACTGGTTCTCGAACCTTCCGGAATTTCGTACACCCTCAACCAGAAACACCTTCCGGCTTCGGTAAAGAATAACATGTAATTGTGGTTTGTAGCTACCAGCATGTGCTCAATAAAATCTTCATTTCTTGAGGTACTGCCTTTAGAGCCTTTTCCGCCCCTGCCCTGCGCTTTAAATTCGCTTGCTGGTGTCCGTTTTACGTAACCTTCATGAGAGATGGTGATGACCACTTCTTCATCATCGATGAAATCTTCCATGCTCATGTCTTCAGCTGAGTGAACGATGGTTGTTTTACGTTCATCGCCAAACTTCTGTTTTACTTCTTCCAGCTCATCTTTGATGATTTTCATCCGTAAACCTTCGTCTGCCAGGATAGATTTCAAATATTCGATGGTTTTCATCAATTCGGCATATTCTTCTTTGATTTTATCACGCTCTAGTCCTGTTAAACGACGGAGTGTCATATCCAGGATTGCCCTGGCCTGAAGGTCGCTCAGTCCGAATTTTTCCATTAAGCCTAAACGGGCTTCTTCTGGTGTTTCAGACGCACGGATCAATTTAATTACTTCATCCAAGTGATCCAAAGCAATTAAATAACCTTCTAAAATGTGTGCACGTTTTTCAGCCTCAGCCAATTCGTATTTGGTACGGCGAACGATTACATCATGACGGTGATCCACAAAATGCACAATTAAATCTTTAAGATTTAACATTTGCGGACGGCCTTTTACCAATGCAATGTTATTTACACTGAAAGAGGTTTGTAAAGCCGTATACTTATACAGGTTATTTAAAACGATAGATGCATTGGCATCACGTTTAATTTCATAAACGATACGGATACCATCTTTATTCGATTCGTCTTTAATGTTGGAGATACCTTCAAGTTTTTTCTCACCTACCAATTCAGCAGTACGCTCAATCATCTGGGCTTTGTTAACCTGATAAGGAATTTCGGTAACAATAATTACTTCACGGTCCTTAATGCTTTCAATTTCAGCCTTTGCACGCATCACAATACGTCCACGGCCGGTTTCAAAAGCTTCTTTTACGCCAGTATAGCCATAAATAATACCACCTGTAGGGAAATCAGGAGCTTTTACAAACTTCATTAATTCCTCTATCGTGATATCTCTGTTATCGATATAATTTACTACCCCATCAATTACTTCCGTTAAATTGTGTGGTGCCATATTGGTGGCCATACCTACCGCAATACCAGAAGATCCGTTCACCAATAAGTTAGGGATTTTTGCAGGTAAAACGGTTGGCTCCTGTAAAGTATCATCAAAGTTTAACTGAAAATCTACCGTATCTTTATTGATATCGGCAAGCATTTCTTCCGCAATTTTCGAAAAACGTGCCTCGGTATAACGCATTGCCGCCGGAGAATCGCCATCAATGTGACCAAAGTTTCCCTGTCCGTCAACCATTGGATAGCGTAAGCTCCAATCCTGAGCCATACGTACCATGGTAAAATATACAGATGCATCACCATGCGGGTGATACTTACCCAGAACCTCCCCTACAATACGTGCAGATTTTTTATGTGGTTTATTACTGGTTACACCAAGATCGAGCATACCATATAAAACACGGCGGTGTACCGGTTTTAATCCATCGCGTACATCAGGCAAAGCCCTTGATACGATAACCGACATTGAGTAATCAATGTAGGCCGATTTCATCTGCTCTTCTATGTTAATTGGAATGATTTTGTCGTTCTGCTGATTTTCTAAATCTTCTGCCATAAATTATTATTCTCGCTACTTAAAACGATATTAAAAAAGGGTATTACTATAACCTTGCGAATTTAGCAAAATTTAGCCGGATTAAGGCATTGTGGAAAATTTTTGAGCTTTGTTATAGGTTTTTTATTCCCGATACAATTTTAATTTGTTGAAGGCCAGATTAAGCGTTTTTGATTACAACCTGAAAGGTTCGTGAGATTGAATTGGTGTTTTTTTTGGAAATGTAGGCAGAACTAAAATTTATATTCTGAAGTAATTCTGATACTTTTGTTTTTCAACCTTTTAAAGATGGCTAATAAGAAGAAATCCGCAATGAGTTTTATTATGGTAACCCTCCTGATCGATTTTACAGGTTTTGGGATCATTATCCCGGTGTTACCTAAACTTATACAGGATTTAACCGGTAGTGGCTTCGGTTTGGCCGCAGAATACGGGGGCTGGCTCACGCTGGCTTATGCATCAGTACAATTTGTAAGCGCTCCAATTATCGGTGCATTGAGCGATCGGTATGGACGAAGACCGATATTGTTAAGCGCCTTGTTCGGTTTAGGTATCGATTACATCTTTTTAGCCTTTGCTCCCTCGATAGTCTGGCTGTTTGTAGGACGTATAATTGCCGGCATTACAGGAGCCAGTTTTACCACTGCCCAAGCTTACATTGCAGATGTTTCATCTCCCGAAAAGAGGGCGCAGAATTTTGGTTTGGTTGGTGCTGCATTTGGTGTTGGCTTTATTTTGGGCCCCGTTTTAGGCGGCATTTTCAGCCATTTTGGTACTCGTGTTCCTTTTATGGTTGCTGCAGGTTTATCATTGATTAACTGGCTTTATGGTTATTTTATATTGCCAGAATCGTTACCGGTTGAAAAACGCAGGGCTTTCGACTGGAAAAGAGCCAATCCGATTGGTTCACTGCGGAGTATCGGTAAATATCCGGCATTGGCGGGGTTGATGGCTACCTTGTTCCTATTGTATTTTTCCAGTCATTCGGTTCAATCTAACTGGACTTTTTACACCATGGAAAAATTTAACTGGGATGCGGCATGGGTTGGTTATTCATTGGGTTTTGTAGGGTTGGTGATCGGAATTGTACAGGGTGGATTAATCAGGGTGATTTTACCTAAAATAGGCGAAAAAAAGGCCGTATACTTTGGCCTCATTTTATATGTAATCGGCTTCGTAGCCTTTGCTTTTGCATCTAAAGGCTGGATGATGTTTGCCTTTATGCTGCCTTATGGTTTGGCCGGAATAGGCGGACCTGCTATGCAGGGGCTCATTTCCAATCAGGTGCCTGCCAATGCACAGGGCGAAATGCAAGGTGTTTTAACCGGTTTACAAAGTTTGGCTGCCATATTCGCTCCATGGGTAATGACACATATTTTTGCCTACTTTATCGAAGGAAATGCCCCGGTTTATTTCCCTGGAGCACCATTTATATTAAGTGCAGTGTTAACTTTGATTGGGTTGTTTATCTGTTTGAGAAGTCTGAAGAAATATCATTAGTGGCAAATGTGGCTGTATCTCTAATTAGAAAAATCGTCGTCACTGAAGCGCAGCGGCAGACCCGCCTGTGCGGACAGTCCTGCACGTACAGGCAGGGAGAGATCTATTTTTGAGATAGATTTAGCTTCGCTGAGCCTTCGGGTTTTTGACTTCGTTGCACTCCGCTCGAAATGATGGTCGCTTGGTTGGGAGTAGAATCTTACAACAACTCATTCGCCAAATTTGCCAATTCACTCCGCTCCCCTTTTTGCAAAGTGATGTGAGCATAAAGCGGATGGTTTTTCGCATTTTCGATTAAATAAGATAACCCATTACTTTCCGAGTCGAGATAAGGTGTGTCAATCTGGTAAATATCGCCTGTAAAAACAATCTTAGTATGCTCCCCTGCCCGCGAAATGATGGTTTTTACTTCATGTGGCGTTAAGTTCTGTGCCTCATCAATGATGAAGAAGATTTTGGTGAGGGTCCTGCCCCTAATAAAGGCCAATGGTGCAATGGCTATTTTTTCTGTCGTAATCAATTCGTCAATCTTTTCCGACATTTTATCATCGCCGATAAATTGTTCTTTAATAAACCGTAAATTATCCCAAATGGGCGCCATAAAAGGATCAGTTTTCGATTTGGCATCGCCTGGAAGAAAGCCAATGTCTTTATTGCTCAAAGAAACAATTGGCCGGGTAACATAAATCTGCCTGAAGTTTTTACGCTGTTCTAAAGCGCTGGCCAGCGCCAGTAATGTTTTTCCGGTTCCGGCATTTCCCTGAATGCTTACCAGCTTAATCTCCGGATCTAAAAGCGCATGGATGGCAAATGCCTGTTCGATATTTTTAGGTTTGATTTTAAATATTGCATCGGTAGAAACTGCCGATATGGTTTTTAAATTATGGTTGTAAAATACACTGGCCGTTTTCCGCTTATTTTTTAAAACGTAAAAATGATTGCCATTTTTGGGCGGTAGTGTTATTTCACCAGCATCAATAAATGCATGTTTTTTAACTTTTTCGATAATTTCAACTGGAAAATCAGCTATCTCGGTTTTTCCGGCATAGAGTTCATCTACATTTTTAATTTTGCCTGTTTCGTAATCTTCTGCATTTAAACCCAAAGCTTTGGCCTTTAACCTCAGGCAAATGTCTTTAGATACCAATATTACTTTTTTGTTTGGATATTCTTCCTTCAAACTTAAGGCGGCATTTAATATTTTATGGTCGGTTTTGCCTTTCCCATAAATTTCTTCTGCATCAACAATTAGAGGTTTTTCGTTCAGTATTACCCTGAATTTACCTGAACCGGTACTTTTTAGGGAGATCCAATCGCTGATGAGTTTTTGTTTTGAGGTTTCATCAATCAGGCGGATAAAACTTCTGGCTTCAAAGTTCCTGGTATCGTTGCCGCTTTTAAAATGATCAAGCTCTTCTAAAACCTGAATCGGAATGGCCACATCATGCTCGTGGAAATTATTGATCGCATCATGATCGTATAAAATAACCGAGGTATCTAAAACGAATATCTTTTTTGACGGACTGAAGATTGATTTACCTTTTTTGGCCATTTGGTAAATTTAATGTTTTAGCGTTTAAATATGCTAATTTTCTTAAATGTTTAGAAATGTGTGATGGTGATTGGTAAGATTGTTTTACTGAATTTGTTATAGTATGTTTCTGCTATGTGTAAACCCTGAAATAAATCCCGCCCAACGTACAAGGGCGGCGATTGCAGGTGCAGGATTAATAGCTGGGCAAAATAAAAACGGGGACTTTCTTCTTTCGATTAAGTTCCCCGTTTTAACTTTAAAATAACCGTAGTTACCTTTAAAGCATCAAATTTAATTTACTTTGATTTTTCCGTTATCGTTAGGTTTTGCAACTTTTACGATTCGTGAAAATTTATTTCCAGCTCATCCATTCGTAAACTTTGGAGCTTTCTATAAGTTCTGTTTGGGTCTGTGCGATTTTCTTACTGTCCAATCTTTCGATGGCTATATATATTCTTACTCGGTTTAACCCTTTCAGAAACTAATCGTTCCCCTTAAACGTTCCGAAAAAATTCCCTTTCGGTTCTTTCTTTCTTTTGGCTCGTTTGATCAGAATTCAAAGTAATTCGTATTTGATATCATCTAATTTAGTGTATAAACCTTTATTTGTCAAGGATAAAATAAATATTTTTTAAACAAAGTTATTCACTTGAAAATACTGGTTATCAACAGGTTGATACGGAATAAACTTCATTTTAATCATCCGTTGCATGGTTATGTAGGTTTATTAACAATTATCTCCGGCACACTTATCAACATGCCCGGATGTATTTAATATTTAATTGATTATCTTTTTTCCGCGTAAGCGTAAGAAAAAAGCAAAAAACTTAATTTTAATCCCAACAAAAAACATCGCTATTATGTTATTTTTGTAACATGCAGATCAGGCAACCCATTAGAAATATACAAGACTTTTTATTGAGTACCTATTTTGCTGATGGACTACGTATTACCATAGGCGTGCTGCTTCCTTCTCTAATTTTCGCGCAATTTGGCTTGTTAAAGTACGGTATGACATTATCTCTAGGTGCCTTGTGCGTAAGCGTAGTAGATAGTCCGGGGCCAATGGTGCACCGTAGAAATGCGATGTTGATTACTACGGCCCTCATTTTTACTTTTTCCATCATAACCGGCCTCACCAATAAAAGCCATTATTTTATCGGTTTTTTATTGGCCATATCAAGCTTTGTATTTTCAATGTTTTATATCTATGGCGTCAGGGCAGCATCAGTAGGTACTGCAGTTTTGTTGATCATGGTACTGAGCATTGATGATATACGCCCGTGGCAAGAGGTTTTGTTACATGCTGCTTTAGTGCTGGCTGGTAGTTTGTGGTATACCGGGTTGAGTTATTTTGTGTATCGTTTACGCCCTTTTCGTTTGGTACAGCAATCGTTAAGCGATTCTATTTTAGAGGTGGCAGAATTCCTGCGGGAAAAAGCCAAGTTTTACCATCAGAATAATAACTACGATAAAACTTATTCAGACCTCTTACAACTTCAGGTTTCCGTTCACGAAAAACAAGATGCCGTAAGAGAACTGTTATTCAGAACCCGCGAAATTGTGAGGGACTCTACTCCCGAGGGCAGATTTTTGTTATTGGTATTTGTTGATATGGTAGACCTGTTTGAGCAGGTGATGTCTACCTATTATAATTACCAGCAATTGCACGATCAGTTTGATCAAGCAGGCATCTTATCAGATTATGAAATGGCCATAAAGCGGATTTCTTATGCCCTTGATGATATTGCATTTGCCCTGAAAAGTGGAGGTGTACCAGTAATTTCCAAACGTCTGTTAATTGAGATCGAAAGGTTAAAGATCAAAATCAACAACCTTGAAAAAAACAATCAAAATCAGGAGTACAATACCCTGGGTATTATCGCCCTAAAAAACATTGAGG
>Ga0182008_10002862_pt1 | contig 10694 bp, 12 predicted proteins | sample Sormic07211129_1_FD_120482 | JGI IMG/M metagenome (GOLD analysis project Ga0182008, IMG submission 120482) | Rhizosphere microbial communities from Sorghum bicolor, Mead, Nebraska, USA - 072115-129_1 metaG | ecosystem: Host-associated > Plants > Roots > Rhizosphere | place: USA: Nebraska...
CCCATGCCGGGCCGGTCCCGCAGCAGGCTGCGCGTCCACTCCTCGCGGATGTGGACGGACCACTTCGCGCTATAGAGGTCCGCGTCGGCCAGGCGGAGCAGCACGTCGCGCAGCAACGCCGGGTACAGGACGTTGGCGTCGAGCACGGCTGTGTACCGGGCGCTTCCCGCCACTCACAGCTCCTCGCCCATCTCCTGGGAGAGGTCGTTCAATTGTTTGAGGGCGCCGGCCGACCGCTGCTTCTGCTCGTCCTTGTAGCGCATGAGCTCTTCGAACTCGATGCGGCGGTGCCGGTTGATCAGCCGGCACTTCAGCCGGCCAGCCTCGATTTCCTTGATCACGAAAGGACGCGACACATTCAGGAGTGCCGCAGCTTGCTGCGTCGTGAGTTCCAGCTTCTGCGGGACGAGCATCATCGGCTCGCGCTTGGCCATCTGGCGCAACACGTCGGCAAGGAAGTGCAAGGCACGCGGAGGCAGGAGCAGCACCGGGGCTTCGCCCTTGCCGTCCCTGTCCACTTCGATGGTTACTTTGATCGCTTTTGCCTTCGAGTGATCCAGGGCCGCAACCAGGCACGCCGTCGCCGCACCGGCCATTTCCGCTTCCATTTCGCTGGCGGGGTCGAGTATCTGGTTCATGCTGGATCCTTTCATAGCTGGCGCCTCAAGCGAAATATACGCATTAAACGAAATATTCGCAACTGACGGGCGCCGGAAAGAAGATGGCACTCTTGTCAGCAGGCGCCTTCATTCAGCGGCCGGATTCTGCGGCCACCCAGCGGATATTCCCTTGTCCCCGCGGCGCTGCCGCCTTGATCTGAAGCTCGCTGAGTTGCCCCATGGTGTACCCAAGATCGGCTGCGGTTGAATAGCAGTCTGGGGTACACCGTGGGGTACGCGCAAGAACGAGACTGTGTGAGATTCGGTGATGCCGCTTGAGCCGTCATTGGCAGGTTAAGTCCTTGATGTACAAGGGCTTTTGAGCTGCCTTGGGATCTACCGAGAAAGAAAAATGGTGGCCTGGGGCCGAGGCAGAATCGGGCAAGGACTTCCGCATGCACATGAACGCCCCGACATCACCCGCCATTCTCCAGCTCTACGACCTGGGCTTTTCCTATCCGGGCCAGCCCGCGCTCGCAACCGGCTGGTGCGCATCGTTGGGCGAGGGCGTCACGCTGCTGCATGGCGACACGGGCAGCGGAAAGTCGACCCTGCTGCGCGTGATCGCGGGCGCGCTGCCTTCGGCTTCCGGAACGCTGACGCTCGCGGGCGTGCGGCTCGACGCCGAGCCCGAGGCCTACAGGCGCAACGTGTTCTTCTGCGACTCGGCCGCCGAAGCCTTCGACCAGTTCACCGCGCGTGCGTGCACGGCCACCCTGAGCGAAGGCGACGCGGGCTTCGATGCGGCGCTGTGGCAGGCGCTGGTCGAGGGTTTCTCATTGGCGCCGCACATCGAGAAGCCGATGTACATGCTCTCCACCGGATCGAAGCGCAAGGTGGGGCTGGCGGCCGCGCTGGCCTCGGGCCGCCCATTGGTGCTGCTCGACGAACCCGAAGGCGCGCTCGACGCGCGCTCGATCGGCTGCCTGTGGCAGGCCGTCGCATCGCGGGCCGGGCGCGCGGGCCATGCGATCGTCATTGCGAGCAGCGCGCGGCTCGATCACGTTCCGAAGGTTCCGCTCGCCGGCTGCATCGAGCTGCCGTTGCGTTGAGCGCGGCACGCGATCAGGGTGCCGGCGGACGTTGCAGGCGCTGCCAGCCGATCACGGGCCAGTCGCTTCTCGACTGGTCGGCGTCACCGCCATAGACGACACTGCCGCCTTCCAGCGCCTCAGGAAACGACGCAGCAAAACTGCGAAGGCCGCGAAAGTCATCGGCGTTCACTGTCACGCCGGCCTTGATCTCGACGGCGCGGAGCTTTCTACCGTCGGGTATCGGCAAGTCCACTTCATTGCCGATCGCATCCCGGAAAAAGTACATCTCCCCTGACTCGCCTTGATTGAATCGCGTCTTGAGGGCTTCCATGATCACCAGATTTTCAAACAGGCTCCCAAAGAGCGGGTCTCGCGCGACCTGGTCGGCGCTGCGCAAGCCCAACAGCCAGAAGGCCAAGCCGACGTCATAGAAGTACAGTTTCGGACTCTTCACGAGGCGCTTCGACGTGCTGGTAAACCAGGGCGGTAGCACATGCACGATATAACTGGTCTGGAGCAGGTCCAGCCAGGCCCGAGCAGTGGCATGCGACACGCCGGCATCGTTGCCCAGACTCGTGAGGTTCACGAGCTGACCGACCCGTCCGGCGCACAGGCGGACAAAACGTCCGAATCGCTGCAAGTCATGAACGGCCGCCAGCTGCCGCAGGTCGCGTTCCACGTAGGTGGCGAAATAGTCCCCGAGCGCGCGCGACGGGTCGAGCCCCCGGTCGTGGATGCGCGGATAAAAGCCCGTGAGCAATGTCTGCGCCAGCGGCGGGACGGGGTGCAGTCGGGCCACCTCGGGGAGCGAGAACGGCAACAGGCGAAGCACGGCCGTACGGCCGGCCAGCGACTGGCTCACCTGGGACATGAGCTCGAACTGCTGGCTTCCCGTCAGAACGAAACGTCCAGGGGTTGGGTCGGCGTCTACCATCGCCTGAAGGTAAGAGGGGATCTGCGACGCGCGCCGAATCTCGTCGATGATGGCGCCAGCCTCGAGGCCCTTCAAGAAGCCACGTGGATCTTCTTGTGCGAAGCGCCGCGTGTCGGGATCCTCCAGCGTGACGTACGGCTTGTCAGGGAACAGGCTTCGACACAGTGTGGTCTTGCCACTCTGGCGAGGCCCCGTCAGGGTCATCACAGGGTACTGACGAGACAGTTGCGCGGCGAGCGGCGCGATGTCGCGAGGAATCATGACATGCGATTTCACGCATACTGTGCAAATTGAAGATTTAATCTTGTATTTGCAGACCCTAGCCAGTCTTCACCAGATGTGGAAGAACGGGCCGACGCGGAACTGACCATGTTCCCTGGGTCCCGCTCCCCGGCTGCATCGAGCTGCTGCTGCGCTGAGCGGTCCGGCGCAAGAGGTTCATTTCAGAGCGCGGACTCCCGAGTGCGATCGCGGTCCTTCCACTTGACCTCTCCTCGCTTCGGCTCTTGCTTGACTTCGCAAGCTCTGCCCCAGCGGTCCTCGCGCCAGTCCATGTGTCGGTCGTTGCGCCGCCAGCGGCAAGTGCTTACGCTCAGCGCCGATACGGATTGTGGGGGCGGCGGTCGTAGCGGTCGGGCACGCCGTCGCGGTCGCTGTCGCGGCGCGCGTGGCGGTAGCCGGCATGGCGGTCGTGGCGGTGGTCGTAGCCGTGCCGCACGACATGGGGCGGGGGCGGCGGAACAACGACCACGTGCGGGCGATAGCCATGGTCTCCAAGGTGCGGCTGCGCTTGCGCAGGAGCACTCAGGGCGGCCAGAGCGAGCAGGGTGGCCGCAGCCAATGCGAGGGACAACTTCTTCATTGCAACTCCTTCGAGTCGTTGTATTCAGGAGTTCCCATGCTGAGGGCGCCATGTGAAGGGCCGGTAAGGCTGCGGCGAATTTCCGATGAACTTTTTTGCGGGGCATTGCGGCATGCGCAGGCGCCGCCTCCCTAGACGGGCGGCATTCCCTTCAGCGCCCTCGCGGAGCGGGCGAGCCCTTCGAGGATCCGGCCCGACACCGCGGCCGGAAAGTGCGCGGGCAAGCGCGCGGCGATCCGGTCGATCACGCCTGGCGTTGCCGCGAGCACGCGCTCGATGATGTTCTCGGCATCCGGGCCGTAGTGGCACTTCTGTGCCATGGCGTTGAAGTGGCGCCGCTGGATGGTCTTGAAGTGGTAGTGCCTGCTCTTGCCGGACAAGGCCATCGCGAGCTTGGCCTCGTGCCTGGAAAACTGGTTCGGGCCGTTGCCTTCCAGGGGCCAGATGGACATCACGTCGTAGAGGGGCGTCAGCCTGTAGCGGCCCATCGGGAGCCAGGCGATGCTGAAGTTCTTGGCATGCCCGTCGGGCGCGCCCAGCATCCAGAAGAGCAGCTGCGCGGTGAGGAGCGTTGCCAGGTCTTCCTGCGCGTTGACCGAATTGCGCAGCACGTCGGCGAGGTCGGTCATTCCCGGTCCGCCGTCCGCTTCGTATTTCAGGTGCGACGGCTTGCCGAGGGCCTGGCAGAAGTCTTCCTGCGGCAGGCGCAGCCACCAGTTTCCGGAGGAGTGCAGCCGGCGGTCGAAGCGCTCGACGGCCAGCACCTTCTGCGAACCGAACCGGAGCAGCGCGGTCCGGGGCACGGGAAGGCCGTACGCCTGGAGGATGTTCAGGCAGAGCCATTCGTTTTCCACCGAGGTGCTGAAGTCGGCCCTGCGATGGCCGACCAGGCCCAAGGGCAGCTTCAGGATATGCGTCGTGGGGGTCGAGCCCTGCGGGCGCAGCCACTGGCCCTCGTGCCACAGAAGTGCGGTTTTCTCCTGGGCGCCCGCCAGCGAGATGCGCGGCTCGTCGCCAGGCACGGCCTGCGCGGCGAACCTGCCCGGATCGACCGTCTGCAGCAGCAGCCGCTCGACGCCGGCTTCGCTCATCGGTTCGCCCTCGATGCGTTCCACATCGGCCGGGCTGGCGTGCTCTCCCAGCAGCTGGATGGCGCCCACGCAATCCCTGCCGATCGCCTGCAGCAGGTCGAAGGCCTGCGTCGTCTGCGTGCCGAAGCGGCTCGCGATGCGCTGGCGGATGGGCAGGCTGTCCGGCAGCAGGTTGTCGAAGTAGTTACTGACGACTGCGCCCTTGTGGGTGAAGCCGCGCACCAGCGGCAATGAAAGCGAGAGCGGGCGCCCGGCGGGCGAATCGGCCCAGGCATCGTCATAGCGCAGTTCGTCCGCCCCGTGCGCGGGAATGCGCCAGCTGCCGACCCGTTCACCGTTGGCCCAGATGGACAGTGCCTGCAGGCCCCGTGTGCGTGCCATGCTCACCACTCCTGGGAAGCTGCCTGGCTGCCGGTGGGCGCGGGCTTCCTGGAGCCCACCACCATCTCGAGGCCCAGCACGCCGAAGATGGCCAGCAGCTGTTCCAGGCTCAGCGAGCCAGGGTTGAGTTCCATGTGGGACATCCGGCTCTGGCTGATGCCGAGCCGCTCGGCCAGCTTGACCTGCGAAATGCCCGCTTCCTTGCGCGCGGCCTTGAGCAACGCGCCGAGCTGGGAGGGAACCGAAAGGACCTGCTGCATGTGAATACCAATGAGGTTGGTATCCTGAGATTACCTATGTCATGGGTATTTGTCAAAAACCCATCACATGGGTAATCTCGCAAATACCCATGGGATGGGTATCTGGCCGGAAGCGCGGCCGTCCTCGAAATCCTACCGGCCCAGGAATTCGATCGCCTTGGGCACGAAGTCCGCATGGAACTGGAACAGGCCGCCATGGCCGGCATCGGGGTAGATGATCAGCGTGCTGTTCGGGAGCCGCCGCGCCAGTTCGCGCGAGTTCGCGGTCGGGACCATCCGGTCGTCGTCGCCGTTGACGACGAGCACGGGCTGCTTGACCACCGAAAGGTCGGCCGGGCGTTTGCGGCCCCAGGCCTTCACCGCCCGCAATTGCGCCAGGTACGCGGCGATCGTGATCTCCTTGTCGCGGTTCTCGGTGCGTTCCTTCAATCGCGCGAGAAAGGCCTGGCCGGCTTCGATGCCGCCCGGCGTGCGCGTGAAGAACAGGAACTGCTTGGGGTCCTGGCCGGTGAGAAGACCCCGCAGCAGGTCCCAGTGCGCGACCCTCGCCACCGTGCTGATGCCCTCGCCGCCCGCGGGGCCGGTGGCTGCGAGGATCATCTTGCGCACGAGCTGCGGCGCCTTCAGCACGATGTCCTGGGCGATCATTCCGCCCATCGAAAGGCCGAAGAGATCGACCTGCGCGAAGTCCATCGCCTCGATGAAGGCGATGGCGTCGCTGGCCATCTGTTCCACCGAATCGGATGGAGAGCCGCTGGATGCGCCGACGCCGCGGTTGTCGAAGGCGACCACGTGGTGCCTTGCCGCGATGCCGTCCATGATGCGCGGGTCCCAGTTGTCCAGGACGGCGGCCAGGTGCACGAGAAACACCACCGGTGTCCCGCCATGGTGCGCGCCCAGCTCCCGGTACGCAAAATCCACGCCCCCGGCGGAGATGGATTTCGTTGGAACGTCCGCCCAGCGGTGCACTCAGGCCACCTGCGGAAGGTAGCTGGGCCTGGGCGCCGTCATCCCTTGCTTGACCTGCTGCGTGAGCTCGTCGGCCAGCACCTCGTCGAGGCCCGACTCGAGCCCGTCGAGCGCACGCTTCACGATGTCTTCAGGGCTCGTCTTCGGCACATCGAAGCCGCGCGTGAGATCGGTGTCGACATAGCCCATGTGCAGCGCCAGCACCTGCGTCTTCTGCGCCGACAGTTCGCTGCGCAGGGCATTGGTAAGCGACCACGCGGCCGACTTGCTGGCCGAATAGGCCGCCAGCTCGCCGCCGTTCACCCACGAGGCAATCGACAGGACGTTGAGCAGCGCGCCGCCGCCGTTGGCCTTGAGAATCGGCGCGAAGGCCTTGCTCATGCGCAGCACGGCAAAGAAGTTGGTCTCGAAAATGCGCCGCGCCGTGTCTTCGCTGTCGTCCGCGAGAAAGCCGCCCGGCTGGGCGATGCCGGCGTTGTTGACCACCAGCGTCACATCGGACGCCGCCGCCGCCGCGGCCGCCACGTCTTCAGGATTGTTGACGTCCAGGCGCAGCGCCTGGACGCCGGCCTGGGTCACGGTTTCAGGGTTGCGGGCGCCGACGTAAACCTTGCGGGCGCCGCGGACCAGCAGCTCGCGTGCGAATGCCAGGCCGATGCCGCGATTGGCGCCCGTGACGAGGGCGACGGAATTTTCGATCTTCATGAGGAATCTCCAGGAAAAGAAGGGAACGGGAAATGAACAGGGCTCACTTGAGCTTGACGACGACCTTGCCCTTGGCGCGGCCCGCTTCGACATAGGCCAGGGCTTCGTTGGTGGATTCGAACGGGAACACGCGGTCCATCACGGGCCGGATGGCACCGGCTTCGATCAAGCGCGTGATCTCGCGCAGCTGGGTACCGTTCGCCCTCATGAAGAGGAACGAGTAATCGACGCCGCGGTTTCCGGCCCTGCGCCGGATGCCCGAACTCAAAAGCCGCATGACCAGCTTCACGAAACCAGGCGCGCCGCTCTGCTTGGCGAATGCCGGGTCGGGCGGTCCGGAGATGGAGATGAGCTTGCCGCCGCGCTTGAGCACGCGCAGGGACTTCTCGAGCGTCTTGCCGTCCTGGCTGTTCAGGACCACGTCGTAGTCGCGCAGCACATCCTCGAAGTCCTGCGTGCGGTAGTCGATGACGACGTCCGCGCCCAGGCTCTTCACCAGCGCGGCATTGGCCGCGCTCGTCGTGGTGGCGACGGTGGCGCCCAGGTGCTTGGCCAGCTGGATGGCCAAGGTGCCCACGCCGCCGGAGCCCGCCTGGATGAAGACCTTCTGGCCCTTCTTGAGCCCCGCCTTCTCGACCAGTGCCTGCCACACCGTCAGGGCCACCAGCGGAATGGACGCGGCTTCTTCCATCGTGAGGCCCTGCGGCTTGGGCGCGAGCGATGCCTCCTTGACCGCAACGAACTCGGCGAAGGTGCCGATCCGGAAATCGTCCGCCCGCGCATAGACCTCGTCGCCCGGCTTGAACTGCCGCACGCGCGGGCCGACCTTGGCCACGACGCCGGCCACGTCATGCCCCAGCACGAGGGGCAGGCGGTACGGCAGGATGAGCTTGAACTCGCCGTTCCTGATCTTGGCGTCCAGCAGGTTCAGGCCCGCGGCATGCACCTCGACCAGGACCTCGTCGTCGCGCAGCTCCGGCGTCGGCATGTCGGCCGGCCGCAACGCGGCTTTCTTGCCGTATCGATCGAGAACAAATGCTTTCATGGTTTTCCTTGTTCCTGGCGTATCCAGGTCTGTGAACGGCCCAGCATTGGCACACCGATGTAGCCGCGCACGCTGAGCTTCTTGCCGTTGTCGGTCAGGCGCACGGTGCTGCGGTAGACCTTGCCGTTGTCGGGATCGAGGATCTGGCCGCCGGCGTATTCGCCGCCTTCCTTGGCGAGGCCGCTGAGGATCACCAGCCCGACGGCCGGTGCGTTCCTGTTGGCGCCTTCGCACTTTTCGCAGGTCGGGTTCGGGTCTTCGTTCGGCGCCGGGAACACCTTCTCGATCTTTCCCTGGAGGACGCCGTTCGATTCGGTGAGGCGGATCAGCGCCCGCGGCTTGCCGCTGACGTCGTCGACGTTCTTCCACAGGCCAACGGGCGATGTCTCGTCCGCCCGGGCCGGCAGCGCCGTGAGCGCAGCGGCCGCGGCGAGGCCCTGGAACGCGAGTGCGAAAAGGAGCGGAAGCGCGCGCGCCTTGCCGGCAGGGTTTTGCTTGTGTCGCATGATGTTCATCATATTTATGGGCGAGCAAAAAGGGATTCGTGGGATTCGTGCCGCGGCGGATTCAGGCCGGCGTCAAATGCTTCAGCGCAGCCTCGCACAGGCTGGCCGACAGCGCCGGCTCGTCGACCGCGCGCGCGAGCAGCAAGGTGCCGACCATGGTGGCGACGGTCACGACTGCGCGTTCATGCGCAGCGGGCTGGCCCCAGTCGGGCGACTGGCGCGCGACGAGGTCGATCATTTCCTTGAGGTGGCGGGTGGTCACGCGCCGCACTTCGGCGGCCTGGCGCGGCGTTTCCGAGCCCAGCGCGGCCAGCGGGCACCCCATCTCCGCATGCGCCACATGTTCCGGCGAAAGGTAGGCACGCAGCATGGCGGGCAGGGCCTGCCCGGAGGGCTCGTCGGAAGCGGCCTTGGCGGCGGCCGCGGCCGATTCGGTACAGGCTCGGCCCGCGGCTTCGGCCAGCATGGCTTCGCGCGAGGGGAAATGGGCGTAGAAGGCGCCATGGGTCAGGCCGGCTTCCTTCATGATGTCGGCCACGCCGGTGCCGTCGTAGCCGCTGCGGCGGATCGCACGGGCAGCCACGGACAGGATGCGCTCGTGCGAGGCCTCCTTGGCCGCTGCCCTGACGCTGTGCTTTATGTTTCGCATGATGCGTATCATACATCTTATGCGGCCACGGCGCCAGCAGGGCTGTTGCGGCAGAGCGTTCCTGGGCGCCGCCGCGCAGGCGCCGAGGCGGTCTCGTCAGAGCTTGATGCCCGCGCCCTTGACTGTCGGGCCCAGCACGTTCACCTGCTCCTTCACGAAGCCGTTGAACATGGCGACGGTCTCGGGCTTGGCCACGATGCCCAGATCGGTGAGCTTCTTCTGGATCTCGGGCATCACCAGCACCTCGTTGCAGGCCGCGTTGAGCCGCGCCACCACGTCCTCCGGCAGCCTGGCCGGGCCGGACAGGCCGAAGAAGTTCTCCAGCACCAGCTTCGGCTGCTTGAGCTCGGCGATGCTCGGCACGTCCGGCATCAGCGGCGAGCGCTGGACGCCGGTCACGGCCAGGGGCACCAGCTGTCCGCTCTTGAAGAACGGAACGTAGGCGGTGATGACGTCGATGCCCACCGGAATGGTGTTGGCGATCAGGTCGGTGGTCATCGGCGCGCCGCCGCGGTAGGGCACGTGCACCATGTTGATCCCGGTGATCTTCTTGAGCAGCTCGCCGTGGATGTGGCCGATCGAACCGGGGCCGCCCGAGCCGAAGTCCATGCGGCCATCCTTGCGTCCGGCCGCCTCGAAGTCCGCATAGCTCCTGAAGCCCGAGGACTTGCTGGCCATGATGACCAGCGGCGCGGCGCCCAGGTAGGCGATGTGGCTGAAGCCCGCCACCGGATCGTAGGGCTGCTTGTCGAGCGTGAAGGGGCCGAGCGCGATCGGCGTGGTGTTCGAGAGCATCAGCGTGTAGCCGTCGGGCGCGGCCGCGGCCACCTGCGCGCCGCCGATCGTGCCGCCCGCGCCGGGCTTGTTGTCCACGACCACCGGCTGCCCGAGCTTCTTCGACAGCTGTTCCGCGAGCAGGCGCGCGAGCACGTCGCTGGAGCCGCCCGGCGGAAAGGTCACGATGATCTTGATCGGCTTGTCGGGCCATTGCGCGAAGGCGGGCAGGGCGAGCGAGGCGGCGCCTGCCGCGAGCATGTGCAGCGCAGTGCGGCGGGTGGAGCGAAAGCTGGTAGTGGTCATGGCGTTGTTCTCTGCGGGCGGTGGGGGGGAAACCACCGGATAGCAGGAACCGGGCCCGGCGCGGAAAGCCGCAATCCCGCCAAACTTGTTACTCCCGCGGCGGGGTGGGCGGTGCCAAACTTTTCTTCTCGCCCAACCAGGAGATTCAAGCCATGACGACTTCCACCGAGAACGGAAAGAAGGGCACCGCGCCCGCCATGCACACCCCACCGGTCGTTTCGCCCGAGGCGTGGGAAGCGGCCCGCGAGCAGCTGCTCGTGAAGGAAAAGGCCCAGACCCGCGCGCGCGACGCGCTGGCCGCCGAGCGCCGGCGCATGCCGTGGATGGCCGTGGAAAAAACCTATGCCTTCGAAGGACCCGCGGGCAAGGTCGGCCTGCCCGAGCTGTTCGACGGCCGGCGCCAGCTGATCGTCTACCGCGCCTTCTTCGAGCCCGGCGTGTTCGGCTGGCCCGACCACGCCTGCCGCGGCTGCTCCATGGTGGCCGACCAGGTCGCCCATGTCGCCCACCTGAACGCCC
>Ga0182008_10002863_pt1 | contig 10684 bp, 13 predicted proteins | sample Sormic07211129_1_FD_120482 | JGI IMG/M metagenome (GOLD analysis project Ga0182008, IMG submission 120482) | Rhizosphere microbial communities from Sorghum bicolor, Mead, Nebraska, USA - 072115-129_1 metaG | ecosystem: Host-associated > Plants > Roots > Rhizosphere | place: USA: Nebraska...
CTCCGCCTCGCCGCGCGCCTCCTGCATCAGCTTCTTGTGCTCCTCGAGCAGGTTCCGCGCCTCGTCGCGCGCGTGGTCGGCCTCCTCGATCGAGCGCGCGATCTGCGCACGCCGCTCGTCGATCATCTTCTGGATCGGACCGAACGCGTACTTCCTCAGCACGAAGAACGTGATGAAGAACGCGACGATCGTCCAGATCATCAGGCCCGGCGTGACCTGGATGAGTGCGTTGGACGCGAGCATCAGTGGTTCTCCTGGTGACGGACGTGGATGCCTCGCGTGCCGGCACCAAGCGAGACAAGGACGCAGGGGGCGCTCGGGCCGGTCGGCCCGGGCGCGACCGAGGACGCGGTATCGCGCGGCGTGATGGCGCGCGAAGCGCCGCGGTATGTCGCCGGGAGAGCCACTAGACCAGCACGTAGGCGAGCAGCCCGCCGATGAGGCCGTAGAACACGACGGCCTCGGTCAGGGCGAAGCCGAGCCACTGGATCCCCTGCAGCTCACCGCGGAGCTCGGGCTGGCGGGCGACGCTCTGGATCATCGAGCCGAAGATGTTCCCGATGCCGATGCCCGCGCCGAGCGAGCCGAGACCGATGCCGAGGGCGAGCGCGATCGCCTTGCCGGCTTTGGTCACGTCGCCCGACGTGGCGGCGATGACGGTGTGGAGCATTGGTTCCTTCCCCTTTTCCTAGTGGTCCGGCTCGATCGCCGAGCCGATGTAGATGGCGGACAGAGCGGCGAAGATGAACGCCTGGATAGAGACGACGATCACGACCTCGAACAGGTAGAAGACCGTCGCCGCCGGAACGACGAGCACCGCGAGGATCACGTTCTCGAGCACGAACATCAGGCCGATGAACGTGAGGATCAGCATGTGACCCGCGAGCATGTTCGCGAAGAGCCGGACGCTCAGCGAGATGAGGCGCATGAACTGGCCGAGGATCTCGAGCGGGACGATGAGCGGCAGGATCGCCTTCGGCACCTCCGGGATCCAGCTCTTGAAGTACTTGACGGGACCGTTGCAGCGGACGCCTTCGAAGTGCGTGAAGACGAAGGTGAGCAGCGCGAGGGCGAGCGTCACCGACAGCGACGACGTCGCCGCATAGATCCCCCAGACTGGGACGTGATGCCACGTCTCGCCGGTGAGCGGCAGCGGGATGAACCCGAGCATGTTCACCGTCCAGATGAAGAGCATCAGCGACGCGACGTACGGGAACCAGCGGCTGATGGCCTTGTGCGGCAGCCCCTGCTCGGCGACCTGCGTCTGCGCGATCTCGTAGATCATCTCTCCGACCGCCTGCCTGCGGCCGGGCATCTTCACGCGCATGACCGTCATGCCGAGGAGGATCGTCAGGCCGCTGCCGATCAGCAGGTACGCGACGGCCTTCGTGATCGAGAGGTTCAGCGGGCCGAGGTGGATCGGCAGCCAGTCGTGCTGCTCGAACTCCTTCGACGGGTCGAATTCGCCGCGCGCCGAGGCGGCGCCAGGAGCCGCGAGCGCGAGCAGGACGACCGTAAGCAGGCGGTACTTCACCGCGTCACCCCGAAGTACGTCGCCAGGGAGAGGCCGAGCTCGAATGTGTACGCGAGCGCATACGTCACCGCGGCCGCGACGGCGAGATCCGGGCTGGCGACCGCCGCCGCAACGAGCACGACGAGCAGCCCGACCGCCTTGAAGAAGAGTCCGAAAGCCTGCACACCAGAGGCGGCGACATTAGCGGCATCCCCGCGGGCACGGCGCAGCAAGGCGTCGATCGCATGGACGGCGACCCAGATCACCGCGGCGAGCGCCCAGCCGCCGATCGGCCAGCCGGCGACGAGGAAGACGGGGAGCGCGAGGAGGACGACGAGGCCGCTTCCGAGCGTGGGAATGAGGTGTCCCGGCTCGGGCCGGGGCGTGGAGAACAGGGCCGTCTTCATGTCAGAAGGCGTTCCGGTAGCGCCGGTAGACAGCGACGATGCCGGCGAGGATCCCGATGATCGCGCCGACGAGGGCCCCGATGCCGGCCGAACCGACGGCCCAGCCGATCAGCGCACCGAGGCCGATGCAGAGAACGAGGGCGGCAAGTAACACGCCTCCGGCCCCTGCGGGGTCGAAGGAAGAGGGAGAAGCGGCCTGCATCGGCAGGAGGATTGTAACAGCCTTTTTCTTGTAGAAGACGGGGTTTGACGCAACTTTGTACAATCGTCCTCGTTGCGCCGCCCGAAGATCCTCTTCGTCCACGGCAGCGTCGTCAACGGCGACGCCACCTGGGGCGCCCAGGGGCCGCTCGCCGACCGCTTCGAGCTCGTGATCCCGAACCGGCGTGGCTTTCCCCCCGGCCCCGACGTCGGTCACGTCGACTTCGAGGACGAGGCCGTCTGGCTCGGGGAGCTCGTCGAACCGGGCACGCACCTCGTCGGCCACTCGTACGGCGGGGTGATCTCGTTGTTCGCGGCGGTGCGGTATGCCGATCGACTCCGCTCGCTGACCCTCGTCGAGCCGCCGGCGTTCGGAATCGCCCGCGGCAACGCCGCGGCGGACGAGTTCGCGGCGAACGCGGCGGAGCTCTGGGAGCACGGGCCGTCCGATCCGGCGGAGTTCCTGCGCTCGTTCCTCGCCGCCGTCGGCTCCTCGATCCCGCCGGACAGCTTCACGCCCGCGCTGCTGCAGGGCGCGCGGACGCTGATGGTCGAGCGCGGCCCCTGGACGGCCGAACCGCCGCTCGACGAGCTCGCCGCGACGCCGTTCCCGAAGCTCGTCGTGAGCGGCGCGCATCACCCGGGGTTCGACGCCGTCTGCGACGTGCTCGAGGCGAAGCTCGGCGCCGAGCGGGCCGTCCTCCCGGGTGCGGGCCACTCCGTTCCGCGGGTGGGTCAGCCGTTCAACGACGTGCTGGCCGACTTCGTCACGCGATCTTCTTGAGCGGGTCCTGCGCGGCGCGCCGCCGCTGGATCGGATTCGCGAGCTTGACGATCTCAAGGACGTAGACGACGTAGACCGAGATCGCGACGGCGAGGAGGCCGATCGCGGCGGCGCCGACGGTCGACCAGAGGTGCCAGACGCCGTGCGCGCGGAACGGGATGAAGCGCGTCGCGAGCGCCGCGCCGGCGAGCGAGAGGCACCACGCCCAGATCGTGACGGCGGCGCGGCGCTGCGAGAAGCCGCGCCGGAGAAAGCGGTGATGCAGATGCGCCTGGTCGCCCTCGAAGACCCGCTCCCCGTGCTTGATACGCCGCATGACGACGAACGTCGTGTCGACGATGGGGACCGCGAGCACGAGCAACGGGAAGAACAGGGCGACGGTCGCCGCCGTCTTCAACAGGCCCTGGATCGCGATCGTCGCGAGCACGAAGCCGAGCAGCAGTGCTCCCGAGTCGCCCATGAAGATCCGCGCCGGATAGAAGTTGTGCCGGAGGAAGCCGACGCAGGCGCCGAAGACGATCGCGGAGAGGATCGCCGCATCGGGCTTCGCGAGCGAGAGCGCGATCACCGAGAAGGTCAGGCCGGCGATGCCCGACACGCCCGCGGCGAGCCCGTCGAGCCCGTCGAGGAAGTTGACCATGTTCATGATCGCGACGATCCAGAGGATCGTCAGCGGCGCTCCCGCCCACTCCGGCAGCCGGTGCACGCCGAGCAGCGGGAACGTGAAGCGGTCGACCCAGATGCCGAACCAGACCGGAATGCCAGCCGCGACGAGCTGGCCGCCCAGCTTCTCGAACCAGCGCAGCCCGCGGAAGTCGTCGACCGCGCCGACCGTGACGGCGACGGCGGCGCCGAGGAGCAGTCCGCGCGTCTCCCGGCCGAACGGAAGGAATGCAAGCGCCGGCACGAAGATGCCGAGAAAGAGCGCGAGCCCGCCGAGCCGCGGGACCGGGCTCCGGTTGAGCCGCCGGCCGCCCGGCGCGTCGACGACGCCCAACAGGCGCGCCATTCCGCCCACGGCGGGCGTCAGCAGGACGACGACGGCGAGCGCGACGAGCGCCCCCCACACGACCTGGAGGTGCTCGCCGAGGACGTGAAGGACGTTGTGATGGGCCGAGCCGACGTCTCGCGCGATCGCGACGACGCTCATGGCGTCACGTTACCGCTCGGCGTGGCCGTGTCCTGCACGCAGCGCGCCGGCGTCACTTCGTTCCATAGAGACGGTCGCCTGCGTCGCCGAGGCCCGGGACGATGAAGCCGCGCTCGTCGAGCCCGCGGTCGACCGCGGCGCAGACGATGTGCACGTCGGGATGGTGCTCGTGGATGTAGTCGATCCCGGGCGGCGCGGCGACGATGCAGACGAGCGTCACCGACTGCGCGCCGGCCTCCTTCACGGCCTCGATCGCGGCTGCGCTGGAATGGCCGGTCGCGAGCATCGGATCGAGGACGAGCGCATCGCGGTCCTCGAGGTCGGTCGGCAGCTTCGAGTAGTACTGCACCGGCTCGAGCGTCTCTTCGTCGCGATACATGCCGATGAAGCCGACGCGGGCGCTCGAGACGAGCGACAGGACGCCGTCGAGCATTCCGACACCGGCGCGCAGGACCGGGCAGACCGCCACCTTCTTGCCGGAGATCCGTTTCGACGTCATGCGCTCGAGCGGCGTCTCGATCTCGTAGTCCTCGGTCTGGAAGTCCTTCGTCGCCTCGTACGTCAGCAGCAGCGTGATCTCGTTGCAGAGCTTCCGGAAGTGGACGGTCGGCGTCTCGGCGTCGCGGAGATACGACAGCTTGTGCTGGACGAGCGGATGCTCGACGACCGTCAGGCGTTTCGTCTGGAGCATCAAGCTTCGTACGTGGTGAAGCCGCGGAACCCCGGGTAGAGCGGCCGCTTCTCGCAGAGCGCCGCGACGCGGGCACGCAGGCTCTCGATCTCCGGCGACTCGGTCAGGGCATCGACGATGACGTTGCCCGTCTCGCGGAAGTCGTCCTCGTCGAAGCCGCGCATCGTCATCGCCGGCGTCCCGATTCGCACGCCCGACGCGACCGTGGGCGGACGCTCGTCGAACGGCACGGTGTTCCGGTTGACGGTCACGTTCACCTCGTGCAGCCGGTCTTCGGCCGCCTTCCCCGTCCACTCCGAGTTGCGCAGGTCGAGCTGCATCAGATGCGTGTCCGTGCCGCCCGTGACGAGCTCGAGCCCGCCGTCGATCAACGTCTGCGCGAGCGTGTCGGCGTTCGCGCGGATCTGCCGCTGATAGTCGCGGAACGCCTCGCTCATCGCGATCTTGAAGCACGTCGCCTTCGCGGCGATCGTGTGCTCGAGCGGGCCGCCCTGCATTCCCGGGAAGACGGCACGGTCGACGGCGGCGCGATGCTCCTCCTTGCACAGGATGAACCCCGCGCGCGGGCCGGCCAGCGTCTTGTGCGTGGTCGAGGTGACGAAGTCGCAGTGCTCGACCGGGTTCGGGTGGAGGCCGGCGGCGACGAGACCGGCGAAGTGCGCCATGTCGCAGAGGAGATACGCGCCGACCGCGTCGGCGATCTCGCGGAACTTGTCGGTCTCGACCGTCCGCGGGTACGCGGAGCCGCCGCAGACGATCAACCGCGGCTTCGCCTCCTTCGCGAGCTGCAGCACCTCGTCGTAGTCGACGGTCATCGTCTCGCGCGACACGCCGTACGAGACGATCGTGTAGAGGCGCCCGCTGAAGTTGACCTTCAGCCCGTGCGTGAGATGGCCGCCGTGGTCGAGGCGCAAGCCGAGGATCGTGTCCCCCGGCTGCAGCACCGACATGTAGACCGCCATGTTCGTCTGCGCGCCGGCGTGCGGCTGGACGTTCGCGTGCTCGGCGCCGAAGAGCTCCTTCGCACGGTCGATCGCGAGCTGCTCGATCTGGTCGACGACCTCGCAGCCGCCGTAGTAGCGCTTGCCCGGATATCCCTCGGCGTACTTGTTCGTCGGCACCGACCCGACTGCCTCGAGCACGGACGGCCAGGTGAAGTTCTCGGAGGCGATCAGCTCGAGCTGGCCCCGCTGGCGCTCGAGCTCCCGGCCGAGCAGGCCGGCGATCTCCGGATCGACCTCGCTCAGGCCGGTCGTGACGAGCTGGTGAAAGCCCTGCTCCACCGTGGACACGCCTGGATGCTACTCGGTCGATCTGCCGATACCCTCGGACTGCCGGATCGCCAGGGCTGTCGAGGTTGAAGATGCTGAAAGCCGTCGCAATCGCCGCTGCGGCCGCGGCCCTCGCCGCGCCGTCGGCAGTCGCGGGCCGGGGGCTCCAGGTCGGGGTCGCCGAGGATGCCGCGATCTGGGGCGACCCGGACACGGAGATGGAGCTGGCGAAGCAGGCGGGCTACGACACGATCCGCCTGACGGCGCAGTGGACCGCCGGGCAGACCGCCATCCCCGGGTTGTTGATGGGGCGCCTCCAGCGCGCCGCGACGGCGGCGACGCGGCGCGGCATCCGACCCGTCGTCTCGATCTACAACCGGGCGGAGACGTTCACGCCGTCCGAGCCGACCTCCCGCGCGCAGTTCGTGAGCTTCGCGGTCTCCGTGGTGCGCGAGCTGCCTTGGGTGACGACGTTCTTCGTCGGCAACGAGCCGAACTCGAACGTGTACTGGCGGCCGCAGTTCGATCCGAAGGGCGGCGACGCCGCAGCGGCCGCCTACGAGCAGCTGCTCGCGGTGACGTACGACGCGATCAAGGCGGTGCGGCCGAACGTCACAATCGTCGGTGGCGCGCTCGACTCGCGCGGCACGGACGACGCGAGGTCGAAGAAGCAGTCGCATTCGCCGACGGCGTTCATCCGCGACCTGGGGGCCGCGTACCGCGCGAGCGGCCGGAGGGCGCCGATCATGGACGTCTTCGACGAGCATGTGTACGCGGACAACTCGGCGCTGCCGCCGAGCATGCCGCACGCCGGCACCGGAATCGCAGCAGGGGACTACGCGAAGCTCGTGGCCGCGCTGGGGAAGGCGTTCGACGGGACGGCGCAGAAGGGGTCGACGCTGCCGATCCTCTACGGCGAGTTCGGGGTCGAGTCGGCGATCCCGGCGTCGAAGGCGCCGCTGTACCACGGGACGCAGTCGGCCCCGGCGGTCGACGAGGCGACCCAGGCGCGGTACTACGCCGAGACGCTGAAGCTCGCGCTCTGCGCACCGAACGTGATCGGGCTGACGACGTTCCACGTCACGGACGAGTCGGATCTCGCCGGCTGGCAGTCCGGCCTCTTCTACGCGGATGGGACGCCGAAGTCGTCGATGTGGTTCGTTCACGCGGCGATCGCGGCCGCGCGCGCCGGCACGCTCGCGAGCTGCCCCGACGGAATTGCACCGACGGTGTCGCTGCAGGTCGGAGACGGCTCCATCACGGCGAGTGCGAGCGACAACACAGGCGTCGGCGCGGTGCAGCTGCTCGTCGACGACCGGATCGTCGGTGTCGACTACGTCGCGCCGTACCGCTTCGCGTGGCGTCCGCCGAAGAAGCGCAGCTACGTCGTCGAGGCGCGCGCGGTCGACGCGGCAGGGAACTTCGGCGCGGCGGTCGCCGCCGTCGGCCCGCGCGATGCGAGCGGCTCGTTCGCGTGGCGTGCGCCGAAGACGGGGCCGGTGACCTTCCGAGCGTCGGGCGTCGTGCGCCGCTTCACCGCCAGGCGCGGCAGCGTGTATCGGCTGAAGGTCTCGTCGCTGCCGCTCAGCTGGCAGGGCTGAACGCGCCAGCGCCCTGGCGGAGGACGCGCGGCTCCTCGCCGGTGAAGTCGATCACGGTCGAGGGCGTCCCGAGCAGGTCGCCCGCGTCGACGACGACGAGCCCGCGCAGCTCGGGGGCGAGGGCGTCGACGCTCCTCGGATCGGGCTCGCCGTGCAGGTTCGCGCTCGTCGCGACGACGACGCCGAGCGCACGCACGACCTCGGCGGCCGCCGCCGGGAGGTCGGGGACCCGGACGCCGATCTTGTCCGGCGTCTCCCCGCAGATCCAGGGGAAGCGGTTCGCCGGATTCGGGAGGATGAGCGTGTACGGGCCCGTGAGGATCTGTCCGCGGTCGAGCTCCGGCACGACCGCCAGCAGGTCGTCGACGCTCGCCGCGAGGAGCGCCGACGGCTGCGCGAGGTCGCGTCGCTTCAGCGCGTACAGGCGCTCGGTCGGCGCACGCGTCGCGGCGTCGCAGCAGAGGCCGTAGACGGTGTCGGTCGGCAGGATGACCGGATCGCCGCGCCGCAGCGCGGCGACGGCGTCAGTCACGCGTCCCCTCGACGACGCGCTCGACGCCGGCGAGGTCGGCACTCACGCGGACGGCGGCGTAGCCGGTCGAACGCAGGGCCTCGGCAATCTCGCCGGCTTGCCCGTCCGCGACCTCGAGCACGAGGGCGCGCGTGCGTGCGATCCGCGCGATGCGCTCGTGGAAGCCGCTGCCGAGCAACGCGAGCTCGGGCTCGTGCCCGAGCTCCGGCTGCAGCCCGATCAGCGACTCGACGTACGGCGGGTTCGAGACGACGAGGTCCCAGCCCTCCTCGGCCGCCGTCTCGTCGCCCTCGTGCAGCTCGACGTCGAGCTGCAGCCGCTCGGCGTTCTCGCGCGCGAGCGCGAGCGCATCCCGCGACACGTCGACGCCGACGACGTGTGCGTCCGGACGCTCGTCCTTGAGCGAGAGCGCAATCGCACCGGAGCCGACGCCGATGTCGAGGACCCGCGGCGCCTCGACGCCTTCGAGCAGCGTGAGCGCACGTTCGACGACGATCTCCGTCTCGGGCCGCGGCACGAGAGCGCGCGCATCCGTCTTCAGCGTCAGTCGCCGGAAGCCCCACTCCCCGAGCACATACGCGAGCGGTTCACGGCGCTCCCGGCGCGTGACCAGCCCGTCGAGCTCCACGTCCTCGTCGAGCCGCCCGTAGACGCCGCTCCGCGTCGTCCCGAGCACGTGGGCGACGAGCCACTCGGCGTCCACGCGCGGCGTGTCGACGCCGGCGGCGGCGAGCCGCTCCTCCGCCTCCCGGAGCGCGTCGCGAACGTTCACTCGCCGAGCGCGCGCCTGCGGTCGTCGGTCGTCAGCGCCTCGGTGAAGGGGTCGAGCTCGCCCTGCAGGATCCGGTCGAGCTGGTGCACGGTCAGCTTGATTCGGTGGTCGGTGAGACGATTCTCGGGGAAGTTGTAGGTGCGGATCTTCTCGGCGCGCTCGCCGGTGCCGATCTGCGAGCGCCGCGTCGCGTCGAGCTCGGCGCGCTGCCGCCCGAGCTCGCGCTCGTACAGGCGCGCGCGGAGAACGCGCATCGCCTTGTCCTTGTTCTGGAGCTGCGACTTCTCGTCCTGCATCGAGACGACGACGCCCGTCGGCAGGTGGGTGATTCGCACGGCCGAGTCGGTTGTGTTCACCGACTGTCCGCCCGGGCCGGTCGAGCGGTACACGTCGATCTTCAGGTCGTTCGGGTCGATGTTCACCTCGACCTCCTCGGCCTCCGGCATGACCGCGACGGTCGCCGTGGACGTGTGGATGCGGCCCTGCGCCTCGGTCTCCGGGACGCGCTGCACGCGGTGCGTGCCGCCCTCCCACTTGAACACCGAATACGCGCCGTCGCCCTTCACGGCGAAGGTCACCTCCTTGTAGCCGCCGCCCTCGTTCGGGCTCGCCTCGAGCTCCTCGACCTTGAAGCCGCGGCGCTCGGCGTACCGCGCGAGCATCCGGTAGAGGTCGCCGGCCCAGAGCGCGGCCTCGTCGCCGCCGACGCCCTGCCGTACCTCGAGGATCACGTCCTTACGGTCGGCTGGGTCGCTCGGGACGAGCGCGAGCCGCAGCTCCTCTTCGAGCCTGGCCGTCCGCTCCTCGAGCTCGGGGACGAGCTCCTTCAAGTCCGCGTCGTCGCGCGCGGCGGCGAGGTCGTCGCGCGCGCCGCGCCACTCCTGCGCGAGCTTGAACGGCCCTTCGAGCTCCTTCAGCCGCCGGCCGACCTCGGCCGCCTCCCGGTGGTCGTTGTAGACGGACGGGTCGGACATCCGCTCCTGCACCTCCTTGTAGGAGCGCGCGAGCTCGTCGATCAGGCTGTCGAAGTCGCCGGCCATGGCGTGGCAAGGGTAGCGTTGCGGTTTCGTGGAGCTCGTCGAGGCACGGACGCTCGGAGACGCCTGGCTCGAGGTCGCGCGACGCATCCTCGACTCCGGCGACGAGGCCACGTGGGGCGGCGCACCGACGCGCGAGGCCGCGCACCTGGCGATCGTCGTCGAGGAGCCCGACCCTGCCGACGGGCTGATCGCGGAGCTCGGCGACCCTGAGTGGCTGCGGTGGATGCACGCGAACTTCTTCGAGACCCGACCCGTGGCGGAGCTCGGCGGCGCGGACAGCTACGCGACGCGGCTGTTCGACTACGAGCACAGCGGCCGCGACCAGCTCGCGTGGGTCGTCGACCGGCTGCGCGCCGATCCCGAGTGCCGCGACGCGACGATCACGACGTTCCAGCCGCACACCGACACGACGTACATCCCGTGCGTGTCGCTGCTCGACTTCTGGCTTCGCGACGGATCCGTCGAGCTCGTCGTCTACGCACACGGGCTCGACTTCGGGAAGAAGGCGTACGGCAACCTCGTCGAGCTCGCGGCGCTGCAGTCGCACGTCGCGCGGGAGCTGCGCTCGAGCCCCGGGCGTATCGTGCTGCACGTGAAGACGGCGCACGTCTACGAGCCGGAGCTCGAGCTGATGCGTGAGCTGGCTAGCTCGCCAGCCGCGCGTCGAGCGTGATCTCGGGCACACTCGCGAGCGCCTTCGAGACCGGGCAGTTCTCCTTCGC
>Ga0182008_10002864_pt1 | contig 10679 bp, 9 predicted proteins | sample Sormic07211129_1_FD_120482 | JGI IMG/M metagenome (GOLD analysis project Ga0182008, IMG submission 120482) | Rhizosphere microbial communities from Sorghum bicolor, Mead, Nebraska, USA - 072115-129_1 metaG | ecosystem: Host-associated > Plants > Roots > Rhizosphere | place: USA: Nebraska...
CTGTTCGGTGACACCGATTCGGTGAACATCTACCAGAACGCCGATGGCAGCGTGTACCACGCCGGTATCGAAACCCACGACACCATCGAAGACATGCTGCGCTACGTGCACTTGTCGCCGGAAGAACTGATGACTCACTACCGCGACAAGTGCGCCAGTGCCCGCATCAGTGCCAGCGAACGTACCCAGTTCCTCGATGCGTTGCGCCTGGGCCTGACACGTTCTTCTTACCTGTCTTCCTGAGGTAAGCATCACGCTCATCAGGTTGTCTGAAAATTTCCCGTTCGCTACGGAAATTTCAGATGACCTGGTGCGGCGTTTCTCTTTTTTCAAGCGAAGCGGCCTACGTCCTCGGCTATCCAAGTCATTTGGTCTTCTTTTCGCGTAGGTCATTTCCTAAGTTGTACTTCACCTCTCTACTCGGCCATGGCTCTCGGCGAGAATCCCCGGCCGCCCCTCCTGTAGAGAATCGCCGATGTTCGATCCAGTCAACGAACCTGACTTCCGTCTGGACGTAGCAGGTCTGTCCGACGCTTTCGAGGTCCTGGCCTTTACCGGTAGAGAAGCCATCAGCGAGCCGTTCGTGTTCGACGTGCAATTGCTGATCGAAGACCCCGCGCTCGACCTCGCCAGCCTGCTGTACCGTTCGGCTTCCCTGCACTTCGGGCCGCAGGGCAACCGTGTCCATGGTCAATTGCAGGAACTCGTCCAACGCGACCATGGGTCAACGCTCAGACTCTGTCACGTGCGTCTCGGCCCGAGGCTGGCGTGTCTGGCGCAGCGCTTCAGCCGGCGTATTTTCAGCGCGAGGACAGTGCCGCAGATTCTCGATCAAGTGCTCAGGGAGCACGGCATTGTCGGACAGCAGCGGCGTTTCGAACTGCAGGGCGATTACCCGCTTCGCGACTACTGCACGCAATACCGCGAATCGGACCTGCAATTCGTTCAACGATTGTGCGCCCAGCAACGGCTTCATTATCACTTTGAGCACCGGGCGCACGGGCATTGCGTGGTGTTTGCCGATGGGCAAGGGCATTTCTGCAAGGGCCAGGCGGTGGATTTCCGCCCCGAAGGCCACCCACCGGCTGTGCGCCGTTTCGAGGTGCAGCGTTGCGTGGACAGTACCGCGCAGACTGCGCAAGGTCACTCGGACCTGCCGACGCTGCGCAGTGGTCAGTTGATGCCGTTGTCCGGTCATCCGGTCCGCCAGTGGAATCATCTGTGGTTGCTCACTCACGTCGAGCATCAGGGCAGTCAGGATCCGCGGGTGCCTTACAGCAATCATGTGCGGGCGGTGCATTGGCAGGCATCGTTCGAGCCACCCCGTTGTGTGGATAAACCCCTGATGCACAGCCTGCAACGTGCATGGGTGGTGGATGTCGATGAGTCCCGTCCCGACCCTTCCCGACCGGTGGCGGTGCAGTTTGACTGGGTCTATCAAGGCGAGGGGGCTGCGCCGAGCCACTGTTGGTTACCGCTGGCGCCGGAACTGCAAGCCGTCGGCGTCGGGTCGCTGAGCGAGGGCGCGGAGGTGGTGGTGAGTTTTGTCGAAGGCGATCCGGATCAGCCGATGATTACCGGCGTCATACACCTGCCTGCCCGTGACGACACTGGGCAGCAGGCGCAGGTATCCATCGCCGACGACGCCCCGCCGGAAGGCGTGCAGGACTGGTTGCGTTCAGGCGAGCCCTTGCTGTTGCTCTGTCTGCTGCCCGGCGGCGGTAGTTTCAATCATTGTGCGCAGACGATCTGTACCTGTCGGACGTTGACGCAACCTGGCTGGAGCGGCATCGCATGATCGACGTGCACATGCCCGATCCGATCGCACAATGGTTGCTCTTGGACAGATCGGGCGCACCGCAGGCGAGTTTGACGTTGCAACGCACTCTTGCCGAGGCGTCGCAGTTTTCATTGTTCGAAGGGACTGAATGGCATGCACTGAAAGATCACGGTCCGGTGTTGGTCGACCTGCGGACTTGCCCGGCACTGGCGGACACTTGCCGACACGACGCACACCAATGGCAAGGTTTGTTGCTGACCAGTGAGGCTTGCGCCACACCATTGCTCGCGCACTTGCGGCGCATGCTGACGGTCTCGTTCGGCCTGCATCATCGGGCACTGCTCAGCTACTACAACCCGCAGACCGCCAGTTACTTCTTCGATGCCTGCGATGCCGGGGAGTTGACTCGCTGGTTGGGGCCGATCAGTCAATTGCGCTGGTTCGGCGGGACTTGGGCTGACCGGGCGATTGGCAGCCAGGGTTGGCAGCAGTTGCTCAACCCGGGGCTTGCCGTGCGTCCTTTGGCGCCAGAGGAAGACCTCAGCCCCCGGCAACGGGAAAACCTGCAAACCTGTCTGCTGGAGCAGCATGCCTGGCGCTGGAGCCAGGCCACCGGCTGCGAATATTTGCGCTTGTGGTCGCATCTGCAGGAGGGGCTGGCGCTGGGCTTCAGCGAGCGGCCGGTACTCGATGGCTGGTTGTGGTTGCGCTTGCAATACCACGGGGCCGTGCCCCAACTGCCGCTGGTGGGAAACACCCAGCAGGAGCGCCTCGATGACCTGCGTAGCCGCTGGCAGGGCGACGAGCCGCGAGCATGACATTCGAAGTCAAAATCGCCTGGTTGCCGAGCACAAAGCCCTCTCAATGAGCGCGGGCGAACCAGCCGTCGTGGCGGCGCAGGCGCCAGGCAATGGCCCCGAGAGTCAGGCTGCGGAGCAACATGAACAGCAGAAAAGTTATCCACAGGCCATGGTTGCCAAACCCTTGCAGCGCCCAAGCGAATGGCACCAGCAAAGCCACGGTCAGCAGCATGCCGTTACGCATTTCACGGGCACGGGTGGCGCCGATGAACAGGCCGTCGAGCAGGTAGCTCCAGACGGCGATCAATGGCAGCGCAGCGAGGTAGGGCAGATACATGAATGCGGTATCGCGCACGCTGGCAATGTCGGTCTGCATTGCGATGAACAGGTGCCCGGCCAACAGGAACAGCACGGCGAAACCCAGGCTCGCCAGCAACGACCAGCCGCAAGCCACCACCAGAGACCGACGCAGGGCATCGCGGTCGCGGGCACCGATGGCATGCCCGCACAGGGCTTCCACCGCGTGAGCCAGGCCATCGAGCGCGTGGGCGGTCAGCAGCAGGCCGTTGAGCAACAGGGCGTTGGCCGCGACAGTGGCGTCGCCCAACCGCGCACCTTGTACGGTGATCAGGAAAAAAACCGATTGCAGGGCCAGGCTACGGATAAAAATGTCGCGGTTCACCGCCAGCAACGGGCGCCAGCTCTGCCACAAGCCCAGGGCCGCCCAGACAATGTGACCGGGGTAGGCGCGCAAGGCCTGGCGGGTCATCAACAGGCCGATCAGCGCGCCGGTCCATTCGGCAATCACCGAGGCCCGGGCCGCACCGACCACGCCCCATTCCAGGCCAAGGACAAACCACAGGTTCAGGGCGATATTCACCAGGTTGGTGCTCAGGAGAATCACCAGTGGCGCCCGGGCGTTTTGCGTACCGAGGAACCAGCCGACCAGCGCATAACTGGCCAACGCTGCGGGCAGGCCGAACAACCGCGTATGGAAAAACTCGCGGGTCATCTGATCCAGCTCTGCCGACGGCTGCATGAAGTGCAGTGCCGCCCCGCTCAGCGGTACGCCCGCGACACCCAGGACAATCGCCAGCCCCATTGCGAGCAACAGCCCCTGCAACAAAATCTGCCGCAATGCCGCACCGTCCCCACGTCCGGCAGCCTGCGCGGCAAACCCGGTGGAACCCATGCGCAGAAAACCCATGGCCCAGGCCAGGAAGGTGTACAGGCTGGCCCCGACCGCAACGGCACCGAGCTGATGGGCGTGGGGCAGGTGACCGATGACGGTGCTGTCGACCAGTGCCACCAGCGGTACGGAAATATTCGAGAGAATCATCGGCGCTGCCAGCGCCCAGACCCGGCGATGGGTAGGACGGTCGCGCCAGTCGGCAATCAGCTTGGACATGCAGGCTCCTTGGAGGAGCGGGCATTGTAGCGACACATGTGCATGTGCCGCGCTTCAATGTGGGAGGGCGTCAGTGCATGATCCAGCTAAGCAACCACAACCCCAGCATCAACCAGATGATCCCCATGATGATCGACGCATTCATGAACGCGCGGATCGCCGACCACAGCAGCACCAGCCCGAGGATCAAGACAACGATGCTGATGATCGAGGTGTCCATGCCCAGCGCGCGGGACAAGCCGTCGACAAAATTGCTGCTGGCGCGGCTCACCAGTTGGAACAGGCCACTAAGCGCATCAACGATGAAACGGATGACAGAACCAATGGCTTGACCGAGCCATTCGAAAAAACCTTCTACCTGCATGGAATGAGCGTCCTGATGAGTTCGAGCGTTGGGCCATTGATCGCGGTGGCGAGTTCCCCACAAGCATAGAGTGTTGTGCATGACCTGTGGAAGCGAGCCTGCTTGCCGATCTTTGTCACTTGCCTTCACCTGTGATCCCCCCGAAGCTATACGCCTTCAGGAGAGCCCGATGAACCTTGTTGAATTGACCGAACGCCTGCACGCCATCCGTGACCGCAATGACTGGCAGCCATTTCACAGCCCGAAAAACCTGGCCATGGCCGCGAGTGTCGAAATGGCCGAGCTGGTGGAAATTTTCCAGTGGCTGACCGAAGACCAGTCGCGACAGTTGCCCGCTGACAAACTGGCCCATGCCGGCCAGGAAATCGGTGACATCGTGCTTTATCTATTATTGCTGTGCGGGGAGTTGGGGCTGGACATGAATGACGTGGTGCGCAGCAAACTGGCCGACAGCGAGCGGAGGTTCAGCTGATGAGCGACCGTCATTTCGATCAACTGGCGACCCGTTTCGCGGAAAAAATCTACGGCGGTGCCAAAGGCGCAATCCGTTTGGCGGTGCTGCAGGCCGACCTGGCCGAAACCCTGCCGGACCGGCCATTGCGGGTGCTGGATATCGGCGCCGGTCTGGGCCACATGTCGTTGTGGCTGGCCGAACGCGGGCATCAAGTGACGCTGGCCGAGCCCGCCGAACCGATGCTCGAAGGCGCCCGCCAGCGTTTCGCCGAAGCCGGGCAAACCGCAACGTTCATTCAGGCGCCGTGGCAGGATCTGCTGGGTCAATTGACCGAACCTTACGATCTGGTGCTGTGCCACGCGGTGCTGGAATGGCTGGCCGAGCCCCACGCGATCCTGCCGGTGTTGCATCAATTGACCAAGGCCGATGGCTGGCTTTCCCTGGCGTTCTACAATCGCGATGCGCTGATCTATCGCAACCTGCTCAAGGGCCATTTCCGCAAGATGCGCAAGAACGACATGGCCGGCGAGAAGCAGAGCCTGACCCCGCAACAACCCGTTGATCCACGGGAATTGGCGGCGCAACTTGAAGGTCTGTGGCAGGTCGAAACCCAGAGTGGAGTGCGGGTTTTCCACGATTACATGCCGGTGGAGTTCCAGGCCCGCGCCGAATTGGTGGACTTGCTGGAAATGGAGCTTGCCCACCGTCGCCACCCAAGCTTTGCCGGGCTTGGGCGTTACCTGCACTGGATCTGCCGGCCGGTCTGATCGGAGCGCAAAATGAAAACTCGTTCAGGGTTGCTGCTGTTATGTCTGGGTTTGGCTGCATGTCAGGGCAGCAATCCGTACGTGGCGTCCTCCAAGCCCCTTCCCCCGGCGCCAGCGCAGGCGGCCAATACCTTTGATCGCAGCGCCTACCCGGCACCACCGCGTGACTATGGGCGTTATCGCAGCTGGGCCTGGCTCAATGGACAAATGCCGCCGGGCACCGCGTGGGCAGATTCGGCCCAGGTTGCCGAAGCGGTCAGCAGCGCGCTCGATCAACGCGGCTTGCGCCCGTTGCATGACAACCGTCCGGCGGACCTGTTCGTCAGCGCCGACCTGCGCATGGAAACCCGTTTGCGCCAGGTCCGTGACGATTACTACGGCGGTGGCTACTACGGCGGTTATGGCGGTTACAACCGTTACGGCAATGGCTACGGCGCCTACACCGCAGTCCCGATCGTCCGCACCTATCAGGAACAGGTCGTGGTGGTGCAAGTGGATTTATACGATGCACAAAGCGGTCAAGCCGTGTGGAGTTCCAGCGCTGAAACCAGCAATCGCGGCACTCAGAGTGAGCAGGTGGATGCCATACGCAAGGCTGTAGAAAAGGCGCTGTCGGCGTATCCTCCCAGTTAGATAACAAGCCATTCGCAGGTTCATGTCTTCAACCGGAGAATCATCATGTTCCGCCGTTTCGTTTTACTGGCAGTGGCCGCACTGCTCAGTGCCTGCGCAGCCAACCAAGTCAATCATGACTTCGACGCCAGCCGCGACTTTGCCGCCTATCACAGCTGGAGCTGGAAAGAGCCCGTCTTGCAATATCGCCCCGATGATCCACGGATCAAGAGTGACCTGACCGAGCAACGCATCCGCCAGTCAGTGACCGATCAGCTTGATCAGCGCGGGTTGCGCCCTGCTGCCACGGGTGCCAAGGCTGACTTGAATGTACAGACCTATCTGATTGTCGAAGAACGCCAGCAACAGATAACCACCAACTACGGCGGCGGTTATGGCAACCCGTGGAGTGGCTACTGGGGCGCGCCGATGTACAACGAGACCCGGCTCGTCTCATACAAGGTCGCCACGATTCAGATCGACCTGTTCGACGGCAGGGACGGCAAACTGGTGTGGCGCGGCAGCGACGAACAGATACTCAGCCGCACGCCCAATCCAGCCGATCGCAGCAATGCGATCCACGAAACCGTCACCCGGATACTGTCCAACTATCCACCCCGGTAAACACCCCACAAACCCTGTAGGAGCGAGCCTGCTCGCGATAGCGGATTGTCAGTCGACACAGAGGCTGACTGATCCAACGCCATCGCGAGCAGGCTCACGCCTACAGGGTTTTTTGTTGTCTTGGCTGGCGAGTTGCCAGCAGCCTCGTCAACCCTTGTCTACACTGCCTTGACCAATGGAGGTAGCGCTCGGCAACGCGCCGGCAAAGGAGTGCGCCATGTCTCCCCGCATGCAGTTTCGCGGCCCGGCCCGGCAACGTGGGGCAATCGGTTTGATGGCCGCCGCCACCCTGGCGATAGCGCTGGGGTTCACGTTGCTGGTGATCGACACTGGCAGGCTCTACATGGAACAGCGCAAGTTGCAACGGGTGGCGGATACCGCAGCGCTGGAAGCCGTGAGCCGCGATGGCAATTGCAAGTCCGGGCAGAGCGCAACCATCTACGCCAGCCAAAGCGCAACACGCAACGGCTTTACCGTGACCGCGGACAACACGCTGACTGCCAGTTGCGGCACCTTGCAGACCGGCGCGGATAACCTCCGTGCGTTCGTAGTCGACGCCACTAAAACCGCAGCCGTTCAAGTCATCGTCAGCCGACCTGTCAACACCAGCATCGCAGCCGGCATTGGTGCGTTGCTCTCCGGTGGGCCGGTCAGCCTCACGACCCGGCTCAGCGCCACCGCCGTCGCCGCCGAACCCAAGATCACCCTGGCCCAATTGAGTATTCGCAGCACGTTGTTGAGCGTCGACAGCGCAAGAGCAAACCTGTTGAACCCCCTGTTCTCGACGTTGTTGGGCGGCAATGTCAACCTGACCGTCGGCGGTTGGGACGGGTTGGTCAAGACGGATATCAACCTGCTGAAATTCATGGACCAGCTCGCCATCGAACTGGGCGTGTCCGCCGGGAACTACACCGCGCTACTGAATACCCAGGGTTCCGTGACCCAATTCATCAAAGCCGCCGCCAACGTGGTGAACCTCAACGGCGCTACGGCGCAGGTCAAGACCGCGCTGGCCAATTTGCAAGTGGCGGCCACCGGCGCCTCGCCGATCAAGCTGGGGGATTTGCTGCAATTGCAAACCGGCACGCAAGAAGCGGGGCTCGACGCTACGGTGCAGCTGTTTCAATTGATTCAGGGTTTTGTCCAACTGGCCAACAAGAACAGTGCGGTGATCGCGACGTTGCCCGTGAATGTCTTGGGGTTGGCTGGGGTGTCGACCCGCATCAAAGTGATTCAGCCCCCGCAGTTTTCTGCTGTTGGCGACCCGGCGCTGGCGAAAGTCGCGCCGCTGGGCGTGAACAGGATTTATGTGAGCACGGCGCAGGTTCGCGTATTGGTGTCGGTTGATCTGTCATTGATTAATCCGGTAATTCAAGCGGTCAATGCAACGTTAAAGATTCTGACTGATACGCTTAATCCAGTGTTGGGGCTAGGTTGCTTACTCGGAAACTGCACTCAAACTGACTTTAATGTCCTGCCCAGTGGGCTGAACATCGACGTCGGTATTGAGGCCGGCACAGGCAGCAGTTATGTGACCGACTATTCCTGCGCTAGCCCCACCAACAAGAGCCTCACTGCAACCACCGATATTTCGGCCATGAAAGTTAAAGTTGGCCTGATCGATGATGCGACCTGGCTTTCCTCCTCGACAGCTCAAAGCCTTTCCCCGCTGCCCCTGGTCGATATCGGATCGATAAACTGCAGGAGCCTGTCGGATTGTGACTCGAGAGTACCTTTCGGCGGCGGCGGTACCGAAATCGTGATCGACAGCCCGGTTGCCGGCAAAACCGAACCCAACTACACCTTTGCCAACCCTCATGAAATCAACGTTTCACCGATCCCCACGCATCAGGTCACTATGTCCGGAGTAGTGGGCAGTCTGAAAGGGACGCTCGGCGGATTTAAGTTGATCAAGCACACGCCAAATATCAGTAGTCTGCTGGGATCGTTGCTCAATCTGTTGGTGTCGACGCTGTCCGACGTTGTCTCGCTGTTGATCACCGCCATCAGCGGCCTGCTCGCGCCGCTGGTCGACCCGATTGTCGACAGCCTGCTGCTGAACCTGGGCATCGACGTCAACAAGGTCGACGTCGGTTTCAACCTGACCTGCGGCGAGAAAGGCAAAGCCTATCTGGTGATCTGATCCGAGGCGACCCCTTCGCGGGCAAGCCTCGCTCCTACAGGGTAGGTGGCACAATTGGCAGCTCGATACAAAAGCGTGCGCCCTCGGTGGAGTTACGCACGCTCAGCCGTCCACCCATGTTCTCGACAATCCCGTAACTCACCGACAACCCCAGGCCTGTGCCCACGCCCACCGGTTTGGTGGTGAAGAACGGTTCGAAGATTCGCTCGAGCAATCGCGGGTCGATACCGCCACCATTGTCCTCGACCCACAGCCGCACCGATTGCTCGTCTCGCTCGGCGTACACCGCAATCCAGGGTTTGAAATCTGGGTTGCTTTCGCGTTTGCCGAGCAACGCATCCCGCGCGTTGACCATCAGGTTGATCAGCACTTGTTCAAGCTGATCGACATACCCGCGTACCTGTACTTCAAAAGCGCTTTCACTGATTCGCAAATCAACGCCCTTGCCGCGCATGCCTTCGGCCAGTAATGACAGCGTGCCTTCGATGGCCTGGGCCGGGTTGAACGGGTGTTGTTCGATCTCCGAGCGGCGGCCGAACACGCGCATGTGATCGACCACCCGCGCGGCGCGTTGCACCTGCGTGTCGATGCGGTTGAGCTTGTCGGTCAGGTAGTCGACCTGCACATCGCCGTTGCTCAGGCGTTTAAGCACATTGACGATGGCCATGCGCATCACGTTCAACGGCTGGTTGATTTCATGGGCCAGGCCGGTGGCCATTTCACCCAGCGTGGCCATTTTCGCGCTTTGCGTGAGCTGTTGCTGGGAGCGGCGCACTTCGGTGTTGTCGCGGCCAACGGCCTGAACTTCGAGCAATCGGCCCTGCGCGTCGAACACCCCGCGATCCGACCAGACCCACCAGGCGTGCTCGCGGCCGGGCAGTTGCAGATTGATTTCTGCGGTGCTCACCGGGAACTCCGGGCTCAACTGGCCCAAGCGCTGGAGGAACGCTTCCCGCTGTTCAGTTGACATCCAACTGCCCAGATCGACCCCCGGTAATTGCTCAGGCGCGCATTCCAGATAAGTCGCCAGCGGCCGGTTGCCGAAGGTCAAGGTCAGGTCCGGCCGGTAGCGGCAGATCATTGCCGGTGAGTCTTCCACCAGAATCCGGTAGCGCTCTTCGCTTTGCTTGACCTGTTCGGCGGCCAGGGTGACTTCGGTGACGTCCAGCCACAGGCCCACGGCCTCCACCGGCAAGCCGAGGTCATCGCGCAGCAGTTTGGCTTCGTCGAGGATCCAGTGGTAATCACCGCGATAATCACGCAACCGATAGCGCACGCTGACCGACCCTTCGCGCAGCAGCGAGCGGCTACGTTCGAAGTAGCGGTCTCGGTCGTCGGGATGAACCTTGTCCACCAGCGCGGCACCACCACAGTCGTCGAGTCCCCAGCCGAGCAGCGGCAGCAGGCTGTCACTGTAAAACGTCGGTTGCAGCGCGCCTTCGACATACTGCTGCACGTAAATAACGGCAGGGGAACTGGCGATCAGATTGTCCAGCCGGGCATGGGCGGTCGCGGCCTGTTGCTCCTGGTTCTTGATATCGCTGATGTCGAGCATGAACCCCACCAGACGACGGTTTTTGCCGATACCCACAGCCTGGCCTTGCAGGCGATACCAGATCGGCGTGGCCGTCGAACCCGGGCGATGCAAACGCACGCACATCAGCAAGGGGATGCCTTCATCCTGTAAGGCTTGCAAGCGACTGCGCAATTCTTCGCGGTCGGCGGGA
>Ga0182008_10002865_pt1 | contig 10677 bp, 5 predicted proteins | sample Sormic07211129_1_FD_120482 | JGI IMG/M metagenome (GOLD analysis project Ga0182008, IMG submission 120482) | Rhizosphere microbial communities from Sorghum bicolor, Mead, Nebraska, USA - 072115-129_1 metaG | ecosystem: Host-associated > Plants > Roots > Rhizosphere | place: USA: Nebraska...
CAGACGTAAAATAATTGAGCTTATTGTTAAGTGTTTGTAGGCATAAATTTATAAATTTGCCGTTAAATTTTACACTTTTTAACGTACAAATTACGTTCCAAATACAGAAGATGAGCAAAGAAATTACAAGTAGAGCAGCTGATTACTCCCAGTGGTATAATGATATCGTGTTAAAAGCAGATTTAGCAGAACATTCTGCTGTGCGTGGTTGCATGGTAATAAAGCCTAATGGTTATGCTATTTGGGAGAAAATGCAGGCTATACTCGATAAAATGTTTAAAGATACCGGACATCAAAATGCTTACTTTCCGTTATTCATCCCAAAGTCATTTTTCTCTAAGGAAGCTTCTCATGTTGAGGGCTTTGCGACAGAATGTGCCGTTGTAACACATTATCGACTTAAAAACGATGGGAATGGCAACATTATCGTAGATGAGACTGCCAAATTGGAAGAGGAATTAATTGTTCGCCCGACTTCAGAAACCATTATCTGGAATACCTATAAAGGGTGGATCCAGTCGTACCGTGATTTACCGATACTCATTAACCAGTGGGCTAATGTAGTGAGATGGGAAATGCGTACGCGGTTATTTCTTCGTACAGCAGAATTTTTATGGCAAGAGGGGCATACCGCACACGCAACCGCAGAAGAGGCTATCGAGGAAACAGAACGTATGCTGCATATTTATGCCGATTTTGCAGAAAATTGGCTGGCAGTGCCGGTAATCAGAGGACGTAAATCGCCTAATGAGCGTTTTGCAGGTGCTTTAGATACCTATTGCATTGAAGCGTTAATGCAGGATGGCAAAGCACTACAGGCCGGTACATCGCATTTTTTAGGTCAGAATTTTGCAAAAGCTTTTGATGTCAAATTTACGGGCAAAGATGGGAAATTGGATCATGTTTGGGCTACTTCATGGGGCGTTTCTACACGTTTAATGGGCGCTTTAATTATGGCCCATAGTGATGATTCGGGATTAATTATTCCACCAAAACTGGCACCAATCCAGGTGGTTATCGTTCCAATTTATAAAAGTGATGAGGATCTTTCCAAAATATCCGCATATGTGAACGAACTAAGCTTACGTTTAAAAGGTATGGGGATTTCTGTTAAATATGATGATCGTGATACACAACGTCCGGGTTTTAAATTTGCAGATTATGAAATGAAAGGCGTGCCGGTTCGCATTGCAATTGGTGGCCGCGATCTGGAGAATAAAACTGTAGAAATTGCGCGCAGAGATACCAAGGTTAAACAAACAGTACCGCAGGAAGGCCTGGATATATATGTAGCCAAATTATTGGAAGATATTCAGCAAAGTATGTTTAACAAGGCACTGGCTTATCGTGATGCGCATATTACTGAAGCCAACAGTTATGAAGAGTTTCAGGAATTGCTAGACACGAAAGCTGGTTTCATTTCAGCACACTGGGATGGGACGCCGGAAACGGAGCAAAGAATTAAAGAAGAAACAAAGGCAACCATCCGTTGTATTCCTTTAGATAATAAACTGGAAGATGGGGTTTGTATTTACTCAGGAAAACCATCTATTCAGAGAGTACTTTTTGCGAGAGCATATTAGAAGGAGGTATGAGACGAGAGATAGGAGACCATAGATTTGGATTTCTGCTCAAATCTCATATCTTAAAGCTTTAAAAATTAAAATCAGACCTGAAACATGAGTCAGTTGATTTGAGGTTTTGATCTCGTCTCCAATCTGATGTATCAGTTCTCCAATCATGATAAAAATGAAATTCGCAACTAAAGCCATACATGCAGGTCAAGAACCTGATCCAACCACCGGTGCAGTGATGACACCAATATATCAAACTTCTACCTACTGGCAAAAATCTCCTGGAGATAATAAAGGGTATGAGTATTCCAGAGGAACAAATCCTACACGTAAAGCGTTGGAAGATTGTTTAGCTGCATTGGAAAATGCCAAATACGGTTTAGCTTTTTCTAGCGGAATGGGTGCTACTGATGCGGTATTGAAATTATTGCAGCCAGGCGATGAAGTGATAACGGGAAACGATCTTTACGGCGGCTCGTACCGTATTTTTACTAAAATCTATACCAAATACGGGATTAAATTCCATTTTCTGGATCTTTCCAAACCAGAAAATATGCTGCCATATATCAATGATAAGACAAAATTGGTTTGGATAGAAACACCTACCAATCCAACCATGCAGATTATTGATATTGAAGGGGTAGCAAAAATCACCAAAGCGAAAAATTTAATCCTAACTGTCGATAACACTTTTGCATCGCCATACCTGCAAAACCCTATTGATTTAGGTGCTGATATTGTAATGCATTCGGTAACCAAATATATCGGTGGCCACTCTGATGTGGTAATGGGGGCTTTAGTAACCAATAACGAGCAATTGTATAAAGAACTGTGGTTTATCTACAATGCCTGTGGTGCAACACCAGGTCCGCAAGATGCTTTTTTGGTTTTAAGAGGCATTAAAACACTTCATCTCCGCATGAAAGCGCATTGTGAAAATGGGGAACGTATTGCACATTATTTAAAAACACATCCCAAAGTTGATAAAATTTACTGGCCTGGTTTTGAAGACCATCCAAACCATGATGTGGCCAAAAAACAGATGCGTGGTTTCGGAGGTATGATTTCGATTACGCTTAAAGGGGCTGATTTGGAAGAAACCTTTAGAATTTCAGCTAACTTCAAAGTATTTACACTTGCCGAATCCTTAGGTGGCGTAGAATCATTAATAAATCATCCTGCTACCATGACGCATGGCTCTATTCCGAAAGAGGAAAGAGAAAAGGTTGGTGTGACAGATAATTTACTTCGTTTAAGTGTTGGCGTGGAAGATATCGACGATCTTTTAGCAGACCTGGAAAATGCATTGGCTTAAAATTTAAATCGGGCATTATGGTTAACATCTGCCCGATTTTTTATTTTTTGTAAAGCAAGTGCTATTATAAAATTAATGTCCGTCCGGCTTTACACTAAATCTTTTTCGTTGAAGTGTTTGCTTCATAAAAATCCCGAAAACAAAAAAGGATGCCGTTTCAATCCGGTTTAGGTGGGCAATGTTGTGCTGCTATTTTCGTTTAACCACTACTGATATGCAATTTCTGGACCTGAAAAATTTTCTTGACCGTAAGGTTGAGCAATACAATCAGCCTAATTTTATCGCAAACGACCCGGTTTGTATTCCGCATCTTTTTGTTAAGAAGCAGGATATCGAAATTTCGGGCTTTTTTGCAGCGGTTTTGGCTTGGGGGCAACGCAAAACGATTATCAGTAAATGCAGGGAGTTGCTTAACCGGATGGATAACGCACCTCACGATTTCGTGCTTCACCATGGTGATGACGATTTAAAGCGTTTATTGAATTTTAAGCACCGCACCTTTAATGATACGGATCTGCTTTACTTTATTTCGTTCTTCAAAATGCATTATAGCCGTTTTGATAGTTTAGAGCAAGCGTTTTTGCCTAAGCAGGAGCCGTTTATCGATGCCTGTCCGGAGATAGTTGATGGAGGAGGAATGTATCCTGATACAACAGTTTGTTTGTCAGGACAGCCTAAGGTTTCTATAGAGCAATGCCTAAATTATTTCAGGCAATATTTTTTTTCGCTGGATGACTTTCCGCATCGCACTAAAAAGCACATTTCTTCACCACAACAAAAATCAACCTGCAAGCGCCTGAATATGTTTTTAAGATGGATGGTGAGGGCAGATAACAGAGGGGTTGATTTTGGGGTCTGGAATACGTTAAAACCTAAAGATTTGATTTGTCCGTGCGACGTACATGTAGATCGGGTAGGACGCTTGTTAGGTCTCATTAACAGAAAGCAAACGGATTGGTTAACTGCTGTAGAATTAACCGGCCAATTAAAAGAATTTGATCCGTTGGATCCGGTTAAGTACGACTTTGCTCTGTTTGGACTCGGTGTTGAAAAGGAATTTTAGCGTAATTTTGAATTATAAGTGAATAAAAACTTCTTTTTTTTAATCAATGTTATTATTATTACGGTGTAATTCTCTTCTTAGAGAAGTCGTCTACGCAAACCGTAATTTTTTATGATCGCAATTAATTTATCTGATAAAGACAGGTGGAAGAAATATAATAATTTTTCACCGCTAATCGCTTTTTTTAAAAACTTCCATCCATTAAATGAAGAAATTGAAAAACGCATTAATCAAGATACATTTCCGATTAGTTGCAAGAAGAATAAATATCTGGTTTCCCCGGGTGATACAAATAAATTTCTTTTTTTAATTGTAAAAGGGATAGTCAGGGGATTTATCAAAGATGGAGATACCGAAGTTACCACCTGGATTTCAAAAGAAGACGAAATTGTGGGAACAATACGGAATTTATGGGTGGAGAGCGAATCTGAAGAGTATCTACAGGCGCTGGAAGATGTAGACTTAATTGCCATTCCGCATGTTTTATCAAATTATCTTTTTGAAAATTTCACAGAAGCGAACATTGTAGGCAGAAAGATGATGGAGTTATATTACCGTTCGGCAGAGGAGCGCGCCTATATTTGCAGAATTTCTTCTGCTGAGAAAAGATATAAAAGATTTCTGGTTTCTTTTCCAGATTTGATCAATCGGGTTTCCTTAAAATATATAGCTTCTTTCCTCGCCATCAGGTTGGAGACATTGAGTCGTATCCGGACCAAAATCTAGTCCTTTTTCTGTAAGTCACTCTTTATAAATTTTCAATTTTTTCAATAGTTGGGAAATGGGAAACTCATATCCGACAGGGGATATTTTTAAGTTTAAAAATTAATTTTTCCCTGTAAATATGTATTATTAATAATACAAGAAAAAGAAAGCTGTTGATTTTTGTCAAAAAAACAGCGCTTTGTGTGTCCATAACACTTGGAGTGACAAATCGTATTATCTTTTTTCTTTTACTTTGTAGTATTGAAAAGACAGTTTTTTCGTTTTTTATGTCGGAAATAGCTTCCGGTCTAAGCTCCGAATCTGCGTTTTCAAACATTGTCTTTCTCCTATAAATATGTTCATTTTCAGTAAAAAAAAATCTTACTCTGACATGTCAATAACTAAGCAGAGGATTTATTTTGAGAAACCAGTTTTTTAGGAAACAATGCTCATCGAATAATTAAAATTTCAAGCAAAATAAGCAATAATCACCAAAAGATCCCTCAGCGGAAAATGAATAAATTGATACAGCTCATCTCTCCACGTTACTGCAAAGAAAACTACTTTAAACTAATAATCTTTTCATTGTTTTGGATGTTTTCTGCCACATCTGTTAGTGCACAGACTTACAAGAAACATTATATTGCTCCTGCTCCATGGCAATACTTTACAGTAGCGAATGAGTTGATCGTTTCTACAGTGAGTACAACACCAATTACAGTTACTGTAAAAAAAAGTGATGGAACTTTAATTACTACGTTAAATAATGTAGTGGCAGGTACGCCCGCTAAATACAGATTTTCAGGTGCAGTTACCAGTTTTCCTTATTTTAATTTAAACACAAATATCAATGCTGCCGGGCTCATTGTTGAGTCTTCTTCAGCAATCAGCGTTAACATCAGGAACGTAGCATCCGATGAAAGTAACGATGATTACATCAAAGGTAATTCTTCCCTTTTCAGTTTTGGCGATGCGGCGATAGGAAATAAATTCAGGGTAGGTTATTACCGTGATGGTGAAATTTACACCAGCAACAATCCAAATTATTCTACAAGGCAGCATAGACCTGTTTACAGCGTTATGGCGATTGAGAATAGCACTGTGGTAAGCATCAATGGTGTGGCAACCACTACTTTAAATGCAGGGCAGAGCTATTTGTTTACCGCGGCTATGGGTTCACTAGTTGAAACATCAGGCCCTGCGGTAATGAATACCAGTGGCCAGTTTGATGCACCAACTTATAGTACAGCATGTTATGACGGCGCCAGTAATCCGGTTCCGCCAATCACGGCATTGGGCAATGAGTATGTGGTAGTTAGGGGTGCTGGAAATAATATTGCCGAACAAACTACGGTTGTTGCATCTGAAGCCAATACATCCATTACTGTTTACAACTTTAATACAGCTGGTGTTTTACAGAGCACAAATACCTATAATTTAATTGCGGCTGGGAGTTTTGTAACTTTTCCAAATGGAATTGAAGGGGCTGGAAACAAAAATAGTCAGGATGGACAAATTTACTCTTCAAGCCGAATTGTATCAAACAAAAATGTAGTAGCCTATTCAGGTACTGCGCAAAATTGTGAGGTGGATGTGGCAACACTTGCACCGATCTCTTCTTGCGGAGGATCAAAAAGAGTGGAAACAGTAAAATTCCGCGACTTAAACGAAAGTAGAGACCTGCCATACTTCTCTTATATTATTTTACAAGATCCTAACGCTGTGGTTTGGTTGTCGACAGATAATGGCTACACCAATAAAAATATTGAAACCATTGCCGGAGTGGGGCTTAGAAGACAGATGGGGTCTACCGGACAGTACATCATTGACTTCGATAATGACGAAATTGGCAATCCAAATGTAATTACTTTAAGCAGTACATCAAGGCTGACGGTTAATATGGTTCAACAAGGTGGTGGCTTCTCCATGTCGAATTTTCTTTCGCCATTTCCGGAGAAAGCATTGAAACCAACTTTCACACAAACCGATTGTGCTTCGGCATTATTAACCGCAGATCCTTCTAGTGTTGCACCGTTTCAATGGTATCTGGATGGAGTAGCAATTGCCGGGGCTACCAATAACACTTATGTGGCACCAGTTTCGGGAACATATACGGTTACTTCGAAATTAGATTGTGGAATGAGTGCGCAATCTTTACCGATTACTGTTGCTTTATGTAATGTTGACCTGATAGCCGGTAAAACGGTTAGCGATCCATCTCCGGGACTTGGAACAACAGTTGCTTTTACGGTAACAGTTAAAAACTCCAATGTTGCCTCTGGTACGGTTACCGGCACCGGAAATGCGATTGGTGTTTCTGCTACAGATTTATTGCCTGCCGGATATTCTTATGTTTCAAGTACAGCCAGTACCGGCACTTCATACAATCCATCAACGGGTTTATGGTCGATAGGAGCGATGGCGGCAGGCGAAACTAAAACACTAACCATTAACGCAAAAGTGGTTTCATCAGGTGTTACAGATGCCTACAAAAATACGGTAACAGTTACCGGGCCACAGAGTGACCCGGTTTTAAATAATAATACCGCATCAGCAACAGTTACTCCTGCCAATATTTCGTTATACAGTGGAAACGATGCACAGGTAATCTGTAAAGGAAGTGCCATTACCAGTATCGTATATCAGTTAACCGGAAATCCGGTTTCGGCTGTGGTAAGTAACCTGCCTGCAGGTACAAACGGTAATTATGATGCCGGTACAAAGAGAATTACCATAACGGGGACACCAACAGTTCCGGCAACGGGATCTCAAACCTACACCTATACAGTTACTGCCAATTATGGTGCATCATCAATTACCACAAACGGGAAAATTACGGTTGTAGGAACACTTGGTACACCAGTATTTGCAAGAGGCACAACATCTGTAAGATGTGAGGGGCCAGGGGTAGAAAGTTATGTGGCAACTGCTGCAAACAGTAATTCAATCAGTTATAGTATAGCTCCTTCTGGCGCAGGTGTCATTAATTCAGCAACAGGCGAAGTAACGTGGTCTGCCAGTTACAATGGTACTGCAACCATTACTGCATCAGCGACTAACACTTGCGGAACGCAAACGGCAAATCATACGGTAACTGTTACCTCAACGGGAACAATAACGGGTTCTGCAACCCAATGTTCGGGATCAAACGGAACATTAACTTTAACAGGTGCTCCTGCCACGGTAGTACGTTGGGAATCATCAACAGATAACGGGATCAGCTGGACCCCGATTGCGAATACGACAACAACTTTAAATTATACGAATATAGCTGTAACGACCGTGTATCGGGCTATCGTTTCCGGTAACGGTTGTACAAATGCCATTTCTGCAACAGCAACGGTAACTGTAACACCACGCCCGGTGATCGCGGATCAAACCTATTACATCTGCAAAACTGGTAGCTTTAGTTTCAGTCCGGTTTATGCACCTAACGGAACAACATATACCTGGTCAGCTCCGGTACTTTCATCATCAAACATTACTGGTGGTACAGCCGGAACTGGTCAGTCTGCTATAAATCAAAGCTTAACCAATTCAGGTACAACTTTGCAGACGGCAACCTATACGGTTACACCAACTTACTCGTCTTGTGCTGGCAACACTTTCACTATTACCGTATATGTGGTGCCTACACTTACGGCTTCGGCAACCGGAACCACTATTTGTTCGTCATCCGCATTTAGTGTTATGCCGAATAGTAATGTAAACGGAACAACCTATGCCTGGACAGCAGCATTAACTAATGGAACAGCCTCTGGGTTTTCGAACCAATCGACAAGTACTGCCGGACCAATTTCGCAAACCTTGTTAAATACTTCCGGAGCTGACGCTACTGTACGTTATAACGTAACGCCATTTTACAATGGTTGTAGTGGCGCGTCTTTTACTTTTGATGTGATTGTAAAAACGGCTACCCCTGCACCGACAGCGACCAATCAGACTTTCTGCGAAATCTCGAACGCAACGGTTGCAGATTTGCTTACAACCTCGGGAACCAATATTAAATGGTACAATACATCGACTGGCGGAACGGCTTTAGCTCCGACTGCTGCTTTGACCAACGGAACTTATTACGCGAGCCAGACAACCAATGGTTGCGAAAGTACGGTTCGCGCCCAGATCACGGTAAGCATTACGGCTACGCCAGCGCCAACAGCGGGCAATCAGACTTTCTGCGAAATTGCCAATGCAACGGTGGCGAACCTGGTTACTACGTCGGGAACCAATATTAAATGGTACAGCACTTCTACCGGGGGAACGGCTCTAGCGCCAACGACAGCTTTATCCAGTGGTACTTATTACGCGAGTCAAACAGCTAACAGTTGTGAAAGTACGAACCGTACCATGATTACCGTAACTATTTATTCAACTCCAAAAGGATTTAACGATACCAAAACGTTAGATTGTACTGGAATTTTCAATTATAACCTTCAAACCGCCAATATTGATAATACAACAAATGGTGGAAATGCGGTGCCCGCCTCATTTACCTGGACAGTTAATTCAAATAGTAATGTAGCCGGTGCAGCAAACGGCTCGGGTAATACCATCAACCAAATTTTAATTAATAACAGTAACGCAGCCCAGACCATAACTTACACGGTAACACCGAAGGCCACGGGCGCTGGTGCCTGCGTAGGCAATACTTTTACGATTATTGTAAATGTTCCCGTTTGTTCATCTATTTCGATCACAAAGATAGCGGACGTGGCTAATGTTAACCAGGTTGGAAATACCATTAACTATACTGTAGCAATAACCAATACAGGAAACGCCAGCCAAACCAATGTAGTGGTTAATGATCCGTTGTTAGGTGGAGCTTTGCTCAATCCCGTAAAAACGGGAAATGCTGATAATATTTTAGATAAAGGAGAAATCTGGACTTACAGCGGGTCTTACACAGTGACCCAGGTAGATTTAAACAACAATGGAAAACCTGTAAGTAATTCGGGCAAAATTACCAATACTGCCAGTGTACAAACTACAGAGTTACCAACAGCAAAAACAGCAACTGCTGATGTTAATGTTACCCTTTCACCGGCTGTAACATTAGTTAAAACCAGTGTACTTAACCTGAATGGCAATACCATCAACTATATATTTACGGTAAAAAACACAGGTAACGTTACCCTTAGTAACCTGGTGGTAACCGATAGTAAAGTTAGTGGACCAATTACTTTAACGGCTACAACTTTAGCTCCTGGGGCAAGCACTACCGCTACCGCAACTTACACAATTTCTGCGGCAGAAAAAGCATTGGGTGCTGTGAGTAACACAGCAATCGTAACCGGGAAAAATCCTTTGAATGGAGATGTAACTGACGTTTCTGGTACCACAGCTAGCAATGATACTCCCACGGTAACGGCTACAGGAGTTTATGCCGTTGATGATGCCGGTACATTAAATGCGGTAAGCGGTGGCGTTGCAGTCGCAAATGTTTTGGTTAACGATAAAGTGAATGGAAATCAGGCTACTTTAACCAATGTAACCATCACTCAGGTATCAAGCAGTAATCCCAATGTTTCAATCGATCCTGCTACCGGTGCGGTGATGGTGCTTCCAAATACCCCTGTTGGAAACTATACGTTAGTTTATCAAATTGAGGATAAAGCAAATCCTGGAAACGTTAAACAGGCAACTGTTACAGTACATCTGTTAACCGGAGCTTTGTTGGCAAAAGATGATGCAGGTTCTGCCAACTCGGTAACAGGCGGCACAGCTATAACGAATGTATTGGCCAATGATAACTACAACGGAACTGCAACTGCTCCGACTTTGGCAGATGTCACCATCACCAATGGTACGAACGACAGCAACGGTAAGGTAACACTTGATCCTGCAACGGGATCGGTAAGCGTAGCCGCAAACACTCCTGCAGGCGTTTATACCCTGACCTACACCATCACTGACAAACTGGATGCTTCGAAAACTTCGACCGCTACAGTAAAAGTAACGGTGGCTTCGGGTGTAATCTTAGCTAAAGATGATGCAGGTTCTGCCAACTCGGTAACGGGCGG
>Ga0182008_10002866_pt1 | contig 10676 bp, 6 predicted proteins | sample Sormic07211129_1_FD_120482 | JGI IMG/M metagenome (GOLD analysis project Ga0182008, IMG submission 120482) | Rhizosphere microbial communities from Sorghum bicolor, Mead, Nebraska, USA - 072115-129_1 metaG | ecosystem: Host-associated > Plants > Roots > Rhizosphere | place: USA: Nebraska...
CATGGCTTTACCCAGGTCATTGGTCCACAGGCTGGCGGCCAGACCGTAACGGTTGTCGTTGGCCAGCGCGATGACGGCGTCTTCATCGTCGAAGGGCATTACGCCCAACACCGGGCCGAATACTTCTTCGCGGGCCACGGCCATGCTGTGGTTGATGTCGGCCAAAATAGTCGGCTGCACGAAAAAGCCGTCGCCCTCCAGCAGCTCACCACCGGTCACCACCCGAGCGCCTTCCTGCCGCGCCAGTTCGATGTGCTTGAGCACGCTCTGTTGCTGCTTGCGCGATACCAGCGGGTTGATGGCCGCGTCGCAGTTCATGCCGTCGCCAATCGGCATGGCCGATACTGCCGCCGCCAGCGCTTCCACGAACTTGTCGTGAATCGAGCGATGCACGTAGAAGCGCGAAGCCGCCGCACACACCTGGCCGTTGTTCAGCAGACCGCCGAGAATCGCGCCCTGCACGGCTTTTTCGATGTCGGCATCGGCGAGCACGATCATCGGGTTCTTGCCGCCCAGCTCCAGGGAGAAACGTGTCATGTTTTCCATGCACGCCACACCGACGCTCTTGCCCACGGCGGTGGAACCGGTGAACGACACTTTGCTCACCAGCGGATGGGAGGTCAGCACGCCACCCACCGAGGCACCACCACCGGTGACGACGTTGAACACGCCCGCGGGAATCCCGGCTTCGAGGGCCAATTCCGCCAGGCGCATGGCGGTCAACGGCGTTTCCATCGCCGGTTTGATAATGACGGTGCAACCGGTGGCCAGCGCCGGCATCAGTTTCCAGGCAGCGATCAACAGCGGGAAATTCCACGGCACGATGCCAACCACAACGCCCACCGGCTCACGCTTGGTGAACGCGGTGAACCTGGCACCCGGTGGCAGCGGAATCGACACGTCGAAGGTCTGGCCTTCGATCTTGGTTGCCCAACCAGACATGTAGCGCATGAACTCCACGGTGGCGTTCAGATCCAGCGCGCGGGCCATGTTGATCGATTTGCCCTGGCTCAGGGTTTCCAGTTGCGCCAGCTCTTCGGCGTGCTCCTCCACCAGGCGGGTGAAGTTCAGCAGGATGCGTTCACGGTCGGCCGGACGCAGACTCGACCACACACCGGACTTGAACGCCTGGTGCGACGACTGCACGGCACGCTCGACGATTTCCAGCGGCGCATCGAGGGTTTCGCACAACGTCTGCCCGGTGGCCGGGTTGACCACGGCGATGCTGTCGCCTTCGGCAAACACCCATTGCCCGTCGATGAAGCAGCCATGACGGCGGTCGAGAAATGCAGCTACCTGCGGCAGGATTTCAACGTTGCTCATAAATCACCTTTCGTTGAGACGAATTGTTCAGGCGCAGATCCGGCCTGATTAATGTTGTTCTTTGAGGTAGCACACGACCGCTTGACGATCATCCGCCGAGGCCATGCCCATGTAGGGCATATAGGTGCCAGGCACATAAGCCTGGGGTTGGGTGATGAGTTGCTCGATGTTCTCGGCTTGCCAGTCGATGTTCTTGTTGCGCATGGCCTGCGAATAGTTGAAGCCTTCCAGTGAGCCGGATTTGCGCCCCACCACGCCAGCCAGGTTCGGCCCCATCATGCCGGTTGCGCCTTTGCTCACGGCGTGGCAAACCCCGCATTCATTGGCAAACACTTCGGCGCCGCGGCTTTGCACCGGTGCGCAATCGGCCGCCAGCGCGGCCTGGACCAGGGTCAATGAGAGCAAACCGATGAGGGGCAAACGCAGGGAGGTGAACATAAGAAAACGCCCTTGAAAATCCACGCGCCCGCCAACAGACGAGCGCCAACACTGAAGGCGCCGGGGCAACGGTGCTCCGGCAGGTTGTGAGGGATTGTCGGCGGTCGCCGGCACAGAGGTTTTGCCCTGCGTGCCAGTCGTGTTGGCGGTTCTGCCAAACCGCTCAATCTGGCACGCACGACCAACTAATTGGCAAACAGGCAAAAGGCTCGAAAAAAGTCGCGACTTAGTATCCGGGCAGACCGCAACCCTGCGCTCAAGAACAAGAACGGATGCCACACCATGCTCAAGTCCCCCTTGCTTCGACTCTCCACGCTCGCGCTGATGATCAGCGCCGGCCAGGCCGGAGCCTACGAACTCTACGCCGATGACGACAGTCACCTGAACGCCACGCTGGAAGCGGTATTCGGCGTTTTCCACAGTCAGGAAAACTACGCCCTGTCAGGTCGTCTCGACGAAGGTTCTTCGTCGTGGCGCGAGGGTTACATCAAGTACGGCCTGAGTTTCGACCAGGGCCTGGCCGGTGTCGGTACCGCTTATGGTGCGGCGAACATGCTCAGCTCCGGCACCTGGGGCGACGGCGATGCTGCCGGCTTCAGTGACGGTTCGGAGCGCACCACCAAGTTCGAAGACGCCTATCTGGGCTGGCGCTCGGCTGAGCTGTTTGCGGTGCTGGGCGCCGACGGCATCGACTTGTCGTTCGGTCGTCAGAACATCGTCGTCGGCGACGGTTTCCTGATCAACGGCGACGCCCTGAACCTCGGCAAAGGCCTGGCCGATGGTGAATTCAACCGTGGCGGCGCCTATTGGCTGGCGGCGCGCAAGGCCTTCGACGAAACCGCGGTGTTGCGCATCGGTGGCAAGGAAGGCTGGCGCGGTGACCTGATGTGGCTGAAATCCAACAACCGTGCCCAGGCCATGACTGAAATGTACGTCGGCACCCTGGAGCACGTGTCTGAAGCCGGCACCGTTGGCTTGACCTACATCGACACCACCGACATCGACGAACAGTACGCTTCCCCGGTGCAACTCGAACGCGACGGCATGAAGACCTACAGCCTGCGCGCAACCGGCAACGCCGGGGTCAAGGATCTGTTCCTGTCCGGCGAATACGCCAAGCAGGACAAACCGCACACCGCCACCGAGGACGCCTGGTACCTGGAAGCCGGCTGGACCTTTTCCGAAGCACCCTGGACGCCCTATGCCGGCTACCGTTACAGCCGTTTCTCGGAAGGCTACGACACGCTGTTCTACGGTTTCAGCCGCGGCTTCGGCACCTGGTTCCAGGGTGAAGTGGCGGGCAACTATGCCGGTCCGTTCAACACCAACTCACGCATCCAGCAACTCAAGTTCACCGTCTCGCCGCTGGAGAACCTGACGGTGGGCGCGATGTACTTCAACTTCGACACGATCGACCGCGATCTGGGTAACACCGATGGCCACGAAATCGACCTGTACGCCGAATGGCACCTTAACGACCACCTTACGGTAATGCCGCTGGTAGGCCTGTTCCAGCCGGACAAGAGCGCCGACCAGGGTGGCACGCAGTTGGGCAACAACGACAAAAACCTCTACAGCCAGCTGATCTTTGCCACAACGTTTTAATTCCAGCTAACCCCTGTAGGAGCGAGCCTGCTCGCGAAAAACGTCAGGACAACGCGGTCATTCAGGCAGCCAGCGTCATCGTTGACGTCCATCGCGACGGTGCGACGATTCGACAGGCTCGCTCCTACAGGGGATCGGGTTCGCTTCACGGAAAAAGGTATTTCCCATGCACAAAAGATTTCTCACGATCCAGAGCAAGATCGCCCTGCTCGCTGGCCTCTGCCTGTTGTTGGTGGTGGGTTTGCTGATGGGGTTATCGCTCTACCAGACACACAAAAGCAGCCAGCAAGTGGCCGAGGCCAGCGGTGAAATGCTCGCCGACGCGGCCAAGGAGCACATGCAGGCGCTGGGCAAAGTCCAGGCCATGCAGGTGCAACGCACCTTCATGCAAACCCACGAGTTCGGCCAGGGCTTGTCGCGGTATTTGCTGTACCTCAGGCAACTCCAGCATCAGGGGCAACTGAACGCCAGACAACTACGCCAGGAGCTGAGCACTCAGCTTCATCAGGCCCTGATCGACAAGCCCGACCTGCTCGGGCTTTACGTCATTTTTGAAGCCGACGCGCTGGACGGCGCCGACGCCGGCTTCGCCAACCAGGCAGCCTTGGGCAGCAACGAAACCGGACGCTTTTCCCTGTACTGGGTGCAAAGCAAACCCGGCGAACTGCAGGCAGTGATCGGCGACGAAGGCCTGCTGGCCAACACCGAGCCGGGGCCGAGCGGCGCGCCCTACAACGCCTTCTACACCTGCGCCCGTGACACGCGTCAGGCATGCGTACTGGAACCGTACTTCGACGAAGCCTCCGGCAGTCGCAAACTGGTGACCAGCGTCGCTTTCCCGCTGCTGGAAAACGGCAAAGTGATCGCCGTGGTCGGCCTCGACATCAACCTCGCCGCGCTGCAAAACAACAGTGAAGCCAGCGCCCAGGCACTGTTCGACGGCCATGGTCAGATCAGCATCGTCAGCCCCCGCGGCGTGATCTCCGCCAACAGCCAGGATGTCAGCCGCCTCGGCCATCCGATGGACAATGCCGAGGTAATGGACGCCTTGCGTCAGGGCCAGCCAAACGTGTTTGTCGACGCGCAACAGATCAAGGTGCTCGAACCGTTGCCACCCATTGCCGGCGCCGCGCCATGGGGTGTTTTGGTGGGCGTGCCGCAAGACGTATTGCTGGCTCCCGTGGCTACCCTGCAAAAGCAACTCGCAGCCCAGGGTGTGCAAAGCACTGCGCTGGAACTGTTGCTCGGCGGCGGTTCTGCACTGCTCGGCCTGCTGCTGATCTGGTACACCGCCCAGCGCATCACTCGACCGTTGCAAGTGCTGACGCGGGTCATGGAAGACATTTCCCTCGGCGAAGGTGACCTGACGCGGCGCCTGCAAGTGCAATCGCGGGATGAAATCGGCCAGTTGGCAGCGGCGTTCAACCGCTTCGTGGAGCGTATTCATCAGTCGATGCGTGAGGTGTCGGCCGCAGCCCTGGGCGTCAATCAAGGGGCGCAGCGAGTGCTGGAAGCTTCCCATTCATCGCTGAGCAATTTCGACGACCAATCCAGCCGCACCAGCAGTGTGGCCGCGGCGATCAATCAATTGGGCGCCGCTGCACAAGAGATCGCGCACAACGCCTCCGATGCCTCGCATCAATCTTGCGCCGCACGGCAACAAGCAGAGGATGGGCGCCAGGTGGTGCAACGCACGATCGAGGTGATGAATGAATTGTCGGGCAAGATCAAGGCCTCGTGCGCCAACATCGAGGTGCTCAACGACAAGACCGTGAACATCGGGCAGATCCTTGAAGTGATCAAGGGCATTTCCCAGCAGACCAACCTGCTGGCACTCAACGCCGCGATCGAAGCGGCACGGGCTGGTGAAGCGGGCCGTGGCTTTGCGGTGGTCGCCGATGAAGTGCGCAGCCTCGCCGGACGCACCCAGGCCTCGGCGCTGGAGATCCAGCAAATGATTGAAGAACTGCAAGTGGGCGCCCGCGACTCGGTCACCACCATGACCGAAAGCCAGCAACACAGCGAAGAAAGCGTCACCATCGCCAACCTCGCCGGCACGCGCCTGGGCAGCGTGACCCAACGGATCGGCGAGATCGACAACGTCAACCAGTCCGTCGCCGCCGCCACCGAAGAACAGACGGCGGTGGTCGAAGCGCTGAATGTCGATATCACACGGATCAACACATTGAATCAGCAAGGGGTGGAGAACCTGCAGGCGACGTTGCGTGCCTGTACCGAACTGGAGCAGCAGGCTGGGCGACTCAATCAATTGGTGGGAAGTTTCAGGATCTGACATTGACGGCGTCCGTTACATCGCCATCGCGGGCAAGCCTCGCTCCTACAAGGATTTCTGTGGGAGTGAGCCTGCTCCGGGCAGCTTGGCAACGATGGAGCCGGCACATCCAACATCATTGTCGCCTGTCACTCGCGCCAATCTGGCATCCACAACCAACCCCATGGCATACACCCAAACATACCGCGCCGAACCGTCAGGCGCGGCGATGTCGACTGCACGACCGCCATCGCCAGCAAACCGGCTCCTACATGGATTTGTTCAATTCACCGATCTTTTCCAACCGCGCCCGTACGATGTTGCGGCTGATGTTCAGCAGTCGTCCGGTCTGCAGTTGGTTGCCATGGCAGAAGCGGTAGGCGGCGCGGAAAATGGTCTCTTCGATATGCTCGTAGAGGTCTGGAATGTTCTGTTCGAACAGTGCGTTCAACGCGGCTTCCAGGTCGACAGGGCCGGCAATGGCATGGACCGGTTGAATCGCTTGCTCCTGTTCATGACGAATGCTCGATGAGCGCATGTCCACCAGGTGCAAGTCTGCCGGTGCGACCCGCTGATTGCGGCAAACCAGCAAAGCGTGGTGAATGGAATTCTCCAACTCACGAATGTTGCCCGGCCAACTGTGTTCCAGCAGTTTTCGCTCGGCCTCGATACTCAATGAAGCGCGGTTGTAGCCCAGGCGTTGGCAATGTTCCTCGAGGAAAAATTCGGCCAACGGCAGAATGTCACCCGGGCGTTCGCGCAGCGGTGGCAGGCGGATCGTGGCGACGTGCAAGCGGTAGAAAAGGTCCTCGCGAAAATGTCCCGCCACCACCGCGTCGGCCAGGTTGACGTTGGTCGCGGCCACCAGCCGCACATTGATCGGAATCGGTGTGCGCGAACCCAGGCGCACGACTTCCCGCTCCTGCAGCACCCGCAATAATTTGACCTGCATGTTCAGCGGCAGATCGCCGATTTCGTCGAGAAACAACGTGCCCCCATTGGCCGCTTCGAACCATCCGGCCTTGGTCGTGGTAGCGCCGGTGAACGCGCCTTTTTCATGGCCGAACAATTCACTTTCCACCAGGGTTTCGGCGAAGGCTCCGCAGTTCACCGCGACGAAAGGCTCACGCCCCCGCCGGCTCAGGTGATGAATGTGACGGGCAACCAACTCCTTGCCGGTTCCGGTTTCGCCGATGATCAATGTGTTGGCTTCACTGGGCGCCAGGCGCTCAATGCGAGTGAGCAACTCCTGGGAGCGCGGATCCTTGAATACCAGAACGGTGGCCCGCACCGATTTGGTCAATTCGCGAGCGTTTGGATGAGTGATCAGCGACATGGTGCATTCCTGGCAGTAAAAGCGCGCGTTCAATATTGCACAAAGATGTTTAGACTAAAAAATTATTAATTAGTATTTGTATATTCCTAAATCGAATACATCATTTAACTGCTCCTGACCTGTTGCTGGAGCAGCAATTGGCGGGCATCGGGCTGCTTGCAGATCAACAATCTCCATTGTCCACAGATGCCGCCCTCCCCTGAAAAGCCCCGCCACACAGGGCCTGCAGCCATGTTTTCACGCTGTGGCATGCAATCTGCTCTCTCCCTCCCGACAGCGATCCACCTGTAGGAGCCGGCTTGCTGGCGATGGCGTCCCCAAGGACGCCGCATGACTTGCAGTCCTCATCGCCAGCAAACCGGCTCCTACGAATTGGGATTCGCCAAATGCCATCAAGGGAGATTTCCATGAAACGTTTCTGGCGTAACAGCCTGGTTGGCTTGACCGGATTACTGCTCAGTGCCATCGCATTGGCCGAACAGGCACCGTCCACGGTGAAGATCGCCATCGTCGCGTTCACTCAAGGCGGTAAACCAGTGTTTGGCGGTATCGCCGGCCGCGTGATCGAGGACGGTTGGCTCGAACAGCAACTGAGCCAGCGCGGCGTCAAGCTGGAATGGATCGCCCTGCCCCACGCCGGCGCCGGTCCGCAGATCAATGAAGGCTTCAGCAATAACAGCATCGACTTCGCCGTGCGCGGCGACCTGCCTTCGGTGATTGCCGGTGCCGGTGGGGTGCCGGGCAAGCTGATCGTGCCCGGCGGCAGCGGCAACAACATCTATCTGGTGGTACCGGCCGGCTCCGAAGCCAAGGGCATCGAAGACCTCAAGGGCAAACGCCTGGCGCTGCATCGTGGTCGTCCCTGGGAGTTCGCCTTCAGCAACTTCCTCGCCAGCAAGGGCCTGAAGCTGGACGACTTCAAGATCGCCAACCTGAACCCGCAAGTCGGTGCAGCAGCCGTGTCGGCCGGCAAAGTCGACGCGGCGGTACTGCTCAGCGAAGCCTATGCCCTGGAAGACAAGGGCGTCGGCAAGATCATCTGGTCGACCAAACAGGGCGCCAACGATTGGCGGCTGGTCTCCGACCTGTGGGGCACCGACCGTTTTGTCGCGCAGTACCCGGACATCACCCAGTTGCTGGCCACGGCCTGGATCAAGGCTGCATGGTGGATTTCCCAGGAACAGAACAAAGATGCCTACTACCAGCTCTCCTCCCGCGCCGGTACCGCTGAAAGCGTGCTGCGCCGCGACGACCAGAACGACCCAGTGGCCTGGAAGGACCGCTGGGCGCCGAAAAGCGACCAGCAACTCAAGACCCACTATCAGGCGCTGACCGCCTACGCCCTGGCCAATCAGCTGATACGCGACAACTACGACATCACCCCATCACTGGCCACCGGTTTCACCAACCAGGCGCTGATCGATCTGCAACTCACCGACTACTGGCCGGCCCTGCGCGGCCAGGTCAGCACCAATCCATGAATAGGGAAATCCAGATGAAACTGCCGCAAAAATTCGTCTTCGGCCTGAGCGTCCTGGCGCTGTCCGTGAGTGCCATGGCGGCCGGCGTGCACTCACCAAAACCCGACCCGCTGCAAGGTGATGGCCGTGTCTCGGCGTTCTACACCTGGCAGGAGGTGATTCCTGCCACACCGGGCAAACTGCTGCGCAGCGAACCGCTGGAAAAGACCTTGAGCCTGCCCAACGCCGCCAGTGCCCAACGGATTCTCTACAGCTCGACCGACGGTATCGACAACAAGACTCCGATCGTAGTCTCGGGCACGCTGTTCCTGCCCAAGGGCAAGGCGCCCGCCGGGGGGTGGCCGGTGGCAAGCTGGGGCCATGGCACGGTCGGCGTGGCAGATGTATGCGCGCCATCGTGGCAAGGCCGGTCCTATCGTGACGTGCAGTACCTCAGCCGCTGGCTCGATGAAGGCTATGCCATCGTCGCCACCGACTATCAGGGCCTCGGCGTGCCCGGTGGTCACCCGCTGCTGAACAATCGCATGGCTGCCTACGGCATTCTCGATGCGGCAAAAGCCGTGGTCACCGGTGTGCCGGGGCTGGCCAACAAAGTACTGATCGTCGGGCAGTCCCAGGGTGGCGCCGGCGCGTTTGCCTCGGCGGCCTATGCGCCGACCTACGCACCCGACCTCGGCGTCAAGGGCAGTATCGGCACGGGTGTGATCTACACCGTCGGCGCGAAAAACGTCGGTGAACAGGACGTGAACAAAGTCGACGCGTCCCTCGCCTATGGCTTCTACACGCTGCTCGCCGCGCAGCAATACGACCCGACCATCAACCCCAGGGACTTCTACACCGACAAAGCGCTGCCGTTGTTCGAGCAGGCTCGCACCAGTTGCCTGGCGGCATTGGTCAGCGATGTGGTGGGTGTCGGCCTGACCCCGGCCAATGCCAAGAAGGACTACAAGGGCGACCAGCTCGCGGCGTGGCAGAAGCAGGTGTCTTACCCGACCCTGAAACTGTCCCAGCCGATTTTCATCGGCACCGGCGCAGAAGACAAAACCCCGGCCGCCTCGACCCAGGTCGCGCTGATGCAGGACGCCTGCAAGACCGGCTCGGTGGTCGAGGGTCACCTCTACAAAGGGCTGGGTCATAGCGAAACGGTCAACGCCTCGCTCAAGGACTCGGTGCCCTTCGCCTACAAAGTCATCAACGACCAGCCCATCACCCCGATCTGCAGCCCCAGCGTGCAGTAAGACGGAGCCCGCGACATGAGCATTGAATTTTTCACGCGCCTGCCCCTGCACGGCGAAACCCAATTCCTCCCCGGCGACCCGCGCAACCGTGGCGACTGGCACCGTGGCGGCCCGAGCACCGGCGCCGTCTCGGCGTTCAGCGTCGGTGATCACTTCACCTACATCGACTACCTCGGACAAATCGCCAAGGCCGCGGAAATCAACGGCTTCGGCGGTGCACTGATGGTCAACGCGCCCTCCGGCGAAGAGCCGTGGACAGTCTGCTCGCTACTGGCCCGGGAAACCCGCACGCTGAAATTCGTTACGGCGTTCCAGCCCTATCACTACACGCCGTGGGTGGCGGTGCAGCAAGCGGCGACCTACCAGCGCGCCACCGGCAACCGCCTGGTGTGGAACATCATCAACGGCGGTTCGGATGTGATTCAGCGCCAGGTCGGTGATTTCAGCGCCCATGATGAGCGCTACGAAAGGGCCATCGAGTTCATGGACGTGGTCAAGGGTTATTGGCACAACGAAAACTTCCACTACGACGGCAAATTCTACAAAGCCGACGGCGGCGGCCTGCGCGGGCCCTTGAAGAAAGCCGAATTGCCGCTGATATGCACCGCCGGCTCGTCAATTGCGGCGCGGGAGTTTGCCGCCAAACACGCCGATTTCTATCTGATGCGCGCCGAACACCCGGATGAAATAGCCGCGTTGATCGCCGACATTCGCGAGCGCGCATTGAAATGGGGGCGCACGGATATTCGCTTCGGGCTCTCAATCGACGTCATCACCCGCGAGACCGAAGAGCTGGCCCGCACGGAAGCCAAGCGCTTCTTCGACGAAGGCATTGCCAAGGGCGCGGTCAAGGCTGTGGCGGCCCATGCCGGGCTGCGCACCGCACGCAAACTCAGTTACGAAAACGAGTTCGCGCAAAAGGCCGAAACTCAGAGCTTCGACGATTTTTTCATCCACCCCAATGTCTGGACCGGTTTCGGCTA
>Ga0182008_10002869_pt1 | contig 10672 bp, 8 predicted proteins | sample Sormic07211129_1_FD_120482 | JGI IMG/M metagenome (GOLD analysis project Ga0182008, IMG submission 120482) | Rhizosphere microbial communities from Sorghum bicolor, Mead, Nebraska, USA - 072115-129_1 metaG | ecosystem: Host-associated > Plants > Roots > Rhizosphere | place: USA: Nebraska...
GTTGATCGGCTTGGTGGCGGCGGTGGTGGGGAGTGTGTTTGCGCGGTCTTCGCTGGTGGGGTTGGGGACGCCGGCGGACGTGCTGGACGATGCGGTGGCGTATGCCCATGTGATGTTGTGGTTCATGCCGACGCTGCTGGTGTTTGTGTTGTTCACGCAGTTGTTGCGCGGGGTGAGCGATACGATGTCGCCGTTGTTGGCGCTGGTGGTGTCGACCGTTATTGGCCTGGCGCTGACGCCGGCGTTGATTCGCGGCTGGCTGGGGTTGCCGCCGCTGGGGATTCAAAGTGCGGCGTTTGCCGGGTTGGCGGGCAACCTGGCGGCGATGGGGTGGCTGGCATGGCGCTTGATTCGTCGGGGCCATCCGTTGGCGCCGGACCGCGAGTTTTTTGCGTCGATGAAGCTCGATTGGGGGATTCTCGGCAAGGTGTTGCGCATCGGTTTGCCCACCGGGTTGCAGATGGTGGTGTTGTCGCTGTCGGAGCTGGTGATCCTGGCGCTGGTGAACCAGCACGGTTCCCAGGCGACGGCGGCTTATGGTGCGGTGACGCAGATCGTCAATTACGTGCAGTTCCCGGCGCTGTCGATTGCGATCACGGCGTCGATCCTTGGCGCGCAGGCGATCGGGGCAGGGCGCATCGAACGCATCGGGCCAATTCTGAAGACGGGATTGATGATCAATGTATGCCTGACGGGTGGCTTGATCGTGCTCGGGTACGTGTTGTCGAGTTGGTTGCTGGCGTCGTTCCTCACGGAAGAAACGACGCTGAATATGGCTGAACACCTGTTGCACATCATGCTCTGGAGCCTGTTGGTGTTCGGCTTCCAGGCAATCATCGGCGGCATCATGCGCGCCAGCGGCACGGTGATGGTGCCGGTGGCGATTTCGATTGTGTGCGTGGTGGGTGTGCAACTGCCGGTGGCGTATTTGCTGGACGCGCGGTTCGGCTTGCCAGGGGTTTGGATGGCGTTTCCGGTGGCGTATCTGGGGATGCTGGCGTTGCAAACGCTGTATTACAAATTGGTGTGGCAGCATCAGAAGATTGAGCGGTTGGTGTAGCAGGGCGGCAGGGCTTGTGTATCGCTATGTAAGATCGGCGGTGAAAATACAGGTCATTACAAATCCGGTACGGGGTGGATACATCGAGGTGGCACTGTTTACCCAGGTCACTTTTGCACCTTGAATCGGAGTTTTCCCATGAATAAATGGCTGCCTGCCCTGGCCCTCGGTTGTGCCATGGGCCTGTCGCTTTCCAATGCCGCCCACGCTGCCGAACCGGCCAGCCCTTCGGTGGAGCATATGACGGTTGCCTACCGCAGTATCAAGGTTGATGACCTGTCGATTTTCTATCGTGAAGCCGGGCGGCCGGATGCGCCAACTTTGTTGCTGCTGCACGGCTTTCCCAGTTCTTCGCGCATGTATGACCCGCTGCTGTCACGGTTGGCGCAGCACTACCACCTGGTGGCGCCGGACTATCCTGGGTTTGGTCACAGCGATGCCCCGGATGCGAAGTTGTTTGTTTATACCTTCGATCATCTGGCCAGTGTTATGGAGCATTTCACCGAAGCACTGGGCCTGAACAAATATGCGCTGTATGTGCAGGACTACGGCGGCCCGGTTGGATTCCGAATGATGCTCGCCCATCCCGAACGCCTGCAGGCACTGATTATCCAGAATGCGGTTGCGCACGAGGATGGGCTCGGGCCGCTGTGGCAGAAACGGCGTGAGTTCTGGGCCAATCGAGCCCCGAACGAGGCGGGGTTGCGAGCGAGCTTTTTCTCGTTGGCGACCACTCGGCAGCGGCACGTCGGTGCCAATCCTGCGATAGAAGTTTTCAACCCGGATTTGTGGACCGACGAATACAACTTCCTGAATCAACCAGGACAAGCGGATATCCAAAGTGATCTGTTCTATGACTACCGCAACAATGTGGCCAGCTATCCGAAGTGGCAAGCCTGGCTACGCGAGCACCAACCACCGACGCTGGTAGTGTGGGGCAAGTTTGATCCGTCTTTTGACGTTGCCGAAACCGAGGCCTATCGACGGGATCTCCCGGCCGCGGACATTCATGTGCTGGAGGCCGGTCATTTTGCACTGGATGAAAAACCCGGGGAAATTGCGCGGTTGGTCGGGGATTTTCTTGCCAGGCATGTAGGGAAATAACCCTCAAGCGTCACGGTTGACTGGGCTGGCCCCATCGTGAGGAGGCTCGCCTGCAGGGGATCGGCGGTACGCAGGGAGGTCTTGATGACGGCCACCATCGCACCGACAATCAGGGGTGGGGGAAGTCACCGGCAGGCGCGATCGCCTGGGGAGGTTTTCCAATGAGCCCCTTGTCCCATTCCATCCTGCAGGATCGAGCAGCCGCAGGGCGGCGGTTGGTGGAGCCGTTGCTGCATTACGCCCATCGGCCTGATGTCATCATTCTCGCCTTGCCCCGTGGCGGTGTGCCAGTGGCCTATGAAGTGGCCAGGGCACTGGGTGTTCGCCTCGACTTGATGCTGGTGCGCAAACTCGGCGTGCCGTCCCGTCCGGAGTACGCCATGGGCGCGATTGCCAGTGGCGGCATTCAGATTCGCAATGAAGAAGCACTGCACTTTCATCCCATCGACAGGGCTGCTTTCCAGGCCGTGGTCGACCGCGAGAGCCGCGAGCTAAGGCGTCGAGAACAGGTCTATCGGGGATCGCGTGCGCCGGTGCATCTCAAGGACCAGGTGGTGATCCTGATCGACGACGGCCTGGCGACCGGCGCTTCGATGCGGGCGGCGGTGCAGGCGGTTCGATTGCAGGCGCCGTCGCGCATTGTGGTGGCCGTTCCGGTGGCGCCGGTTGAAACGGCCGAGGCGCTGCGCAGGGAAGTGGATGAACTGGTGTGCCCATTGTTTCCGGACTGGTTCACATCGATTGGGCACTGGTACGTGGATTTTTCCCAGACGTCGGACGCGGAGGTCATCGAGTTGTTGCAACGGGCGTGGGTGCAGGAGGCCGACTCGCCTGACGCCAAAGGTTGATCACCACGTCGCTTGCTCTGGTGAAGATTTGCTGTCATCGTTCGCGCTATTGGTAATCTTTCTTATTTGAGAAATTTTTTCGTATGCGCGATTTTTCCGTGGCCGGCGACGATCTTGCGCGTCGTCAGCAGACTTTCACTGAGCTCTACAGCAATCATCATTCATGGTTGCATGGCTGGCTGCGGAAAAAACTGGGCTGCTCGCAACGGGCGGCGGACCTCGCGCACGATGCCTTCATTCGGGTGCTGACCCTTGCCGAACCGCAGTCCATCAAGGAACCCCGGGCCTTTCTGGCGACGATGGCGGGGCGCTTGCTGATCGATGGCGCGCGGCGCCGACGGATCGAGCAGGCGTACCTTGAGGCGTTGGCGTTGCAGGCTCAAGACGCCGGCATGCCCGATCCGGCGGCGGTGCACGCGGCGCTTGATGCGCTGGAAAAAATTTCCGCCATGCTCGCCGGGTTGCCGACCAAGACCCGCGAAGCTTTTCTGCTTAGCCGCCTGGACGGCCTGACCTACAGCGAAATCGCCATCGAACTGAAGGTATCGGCCAGCACCGTGAAAAATTACGTCGCGAGTGTGTTGGTGCATTGCTACAACGCCTTGTACACCGAGGATTCGCCCGCGTGACGAGCCTCGATAAACCTACCGAGAAAATGATCGCCGAGGCCGCGCACTGGCTTGCGTTGCTGCACGACGAAGCAGTCACTGATCGTGACTGCGAGGCGTTCGATGCCGGGTGCAAGGCCGACCCGCGCCACGAACTGGCGCACACACGCATGCGGGCATTGTGGTCGAGCCTGGATGAGTTGCCGGCGGCACCGGCGCGGGTTGCACTCAAGCAGGCCTTTGCGCAACCGCGTCCGAAAGCCACAACCCGTGGCGCTCAGGTGTTCGGTCTGTTGAGCATGCTGTTCTGTGGGTGGTTCAGCCTGGAGAACTGGCCCCTGTGGTTTGCCGACCAGCGCACCGACGTAGGTGAACGGCGGGAGGTGGCGTTGGCCGACGGCAGCCGGGTGCAACTCAACAGCCATTCGGCGCTGGACGTGAAATTCGACGGCCAGCAACGGGTGGTCGAGTTGCTCACCGGGGAGATGTGGGTGGAGGTGGCCAAGGACGCCAAGCGGCCGTTCGTGGTGCGCACCGAACAAGGCACGGCGACCGCGCTGGGTACGCGTTACCTGGTTCGTCGCACGGACGATGGCGCCACCGTGGTCACGGTTCTGGAGTCGGTGGTCGCAGCCAAAGCCAATGGTGCCGAGGCGATCAAGGTCATGGCGGGGCAGCAGACGCGGCTCAAGGACGGGCAGGCGCAAGCACCACAAGCCATTGGCAACGCTGAGCCGGATGCCTGGACTCGCGGTTTGCTCAAGGTCGACGATCGGCCGGTGAGCGAGGTGCTTCAGGCCCTCGCCGGTTACCGTCGCGGACTGGTGCGTTTCGATACGCAAGCGTTGCAGGGCATGCGCGTTTCCGGGGTGTTCCGCCTCGACGATACCGACGCGGCACTGGCGACATTGGCGGACAACCTGCCGATCAAGGTGGAGTACTTCACGGATCTGTTAGTGGTGGTCAAGCCGCTGTAGTTCGCCAAAATCAATGCAGGAGCGAGCCTGCTCGCGATTGTGGAGTGTCAGCAATCATCCTTTTGGCTGACACGGCTCTCATCGCGAGCAGGCTCGCTCTTACATTTTTAATGCAAATCACTCGTATTCGTTGTCCGTTTTCTCGACATGGCCGTCATGGATAGTAACGCTCCCCATTTCACAGGACTTTCCATGTCACGCTTTGCTCGTCCCTTGCATCCCTTGGCGCTGTCGGTCGCGATGGCTTTTGTCGCGGTGCCCCTGCACGCCGCTGAACCAACATCGCCCGAAACCGCAACCAGCGCAGTGCGCAGTTTCGCCATCCCGGCCGGGGATTTGGGCCAGGCGCTGAACAGTTTCGCCGAGCAAGCCGACCTGACGCTGGCGTTCGACCCGGCGTTGACGCGCGGTAAAACCAGCGCTGGCCTGAGCGGTCAATTCAGTGCGCCGCAGGCGCTTAGCCGATTGCTGCAGGGCAGCGGCCTGAGCGCCATCGCGCTGTCGGCCACGCGTTATCGCATCGAGCCGACCCCCGAGCCAGTGGCCGGTACGCTGATGTTGGGCGCCACCGATATCAACGGTGCCTGGCAAAGTGAAAGCCCTACCGGCCCGGTGGCAGGCTACGTCGCAACCCGCGCGCTGTCAGGGACCAAAACCGACACGGCGTTGATCGAGACACCGCAATCGATTTCCGTGGTGACCAAGGATCAAATGCGCGCGCAAGGCGCCGAGAGCCTCAATCAGATTTTGCGCTACACCGCTGCGGTGGTGCCGGAAACCCGCGGCTCCACGGCTTCGCGTCTGGATCAGATGACCATTCGTGGCTTCTCCCCGGCCACTTATCTGGACGGCTTGCGCATGCCCGGCAGCCGGGATGCTTCACCGCAAAAGGATGCCTTCGATCTGGAGCGGGTAGAGGTGCTGCGCGGTCCTTCTTCGGTGCTCTATGGGCAGGCCAGCCCCAGCGGCGTGCTCAACATGGTGAGCAAGCGTCCGCTGGATACGCCGTTCCACGAGATCGGCATCGAGTACGGCACCTTCAACAAAAAACGTACGACCTTCGACACCACCGGCCCGCTGGATGATCAGGGCGTTTACTCCTATCGCGTTGCCGGCCTGTACGACGAGGCCGACGGCCAGCTCGAACACACTGAGACCCAGCGTCAGGCGCTGTCGTCGGCTTTCACCTGGCGTCCAAGCGATGACACTTCGCTGACGTTGCTCGGGCACTTCCAGAAAGATCCGAAAGCCGCCTCGTACGGCTCGGTGCCGGCCTGGGGCTCGGTGTTGCACAGCCCGTTGGGGCGCAGCATCGACGTCGATTTCTACGACGGTGAAGAGGATTTCGAGAAGAGTGACCGGGAGTATTTCTCTCTTGGCTACCTGTTCGAACACCACATCAACGACGTGTGGACCGTGCGCCAGAATCTGCGTTACCTGCAAAGCGAAGGCGATTACCGCAGCATCTACAACAGCAATCTGCGGGCCGATTACCGTACGTCCAATCGCTCGACCATTGCCACAGATGTGAACCTCGATTCCTGGACCGTGGACAACCAGTTGCAGGCCAGATTCGACACCGGCGCGGTGCAGCACACGGTGCTGTTTGGCGCCGATTACCAGAACACCAGCACCCACACCAAGTCCGGTTTCGGCACCGGGCCGACCCTGGATATTTTTGACCCGGTGTACGGTGCGCCAGTCACCACACCGGCGTTCACCTCTGACGCCACGCAACGCAACGAGCAAAAAGGCCTGTACCTGCAAGAGCAGTTGAAGTGGGACAAATGGGTATTGCTGTTGGGCGGTCGCTACGACTGGGCCGACAATAACAACAGCACCACCAACCTGCGTACCAACGCCAAGACCAAGACCTCGCTGCAAAGCGAAGCCTTCACCGGTCGCCTGGGCGTGGTGTACCTGTTCGACAACGGCATCTCGCCATATGCCAGCTACTCGGAATCGTTCGAGCCGCAATCAGGCACCGGCTACGGCGGTTCGGTGTTCGAACCCACCGAAGGCAAGCAGTACGAAGTGGGCATCAAGTACCAGCCGCCGGGCAGCAACAGTTTCATCACCGCTTCGGTCTTCGACCTGCGCCAGAGCAACGTGCCGACACTTGACCCGGACCCGACCCACATCTGCGGAACCGGTCGCTGTCAGGAACAGACCGGTGAAGTGCGCTCCCGTGGTTTCGAACTCGAAGGCAAGGCCAGCCTCAACGACAACCTGGACATCACGGCCGCCTACGCCTATCTGGATAACCGGATTACCCAGTCCAACAGTACCGTCAGCTACGCACCGTTGACCGACATCGCCGTCGGCCCGGCCGTGCCCGCCAAAGGCACCACGACCTATGGCGTACCGCGTCACACGGCTTCGGCCTGGGCTGATTACACCTTCCACGATGGCGTCGCCAAAGGTTTCGGCGTCGGCGCCGGTGCCCGTTACGTCGGTTCATCCTGGGGTGACACGGCCAACACCTTGAAGGTGCCGGGCTACACGCTGTTCGATGCTTCGTTGCACTACGACATCCCGCACCTCAACAGCCTCAAGGACAATCTGCGCCTGGCCTTGAACGCCAGCAACCTTGCCAACAAAGAGTATGTGGCGTCCTGCTATTCCTACTCCTGGTGCTGGTATGGGGCACAACGCACAGTGCAGGCGAGCGCGACTTATCAGTGGTAGGCATCAATGTGACATTCTGAAACGGGCTGCCTTTGAGGCAGCCCGTTTTTTGCGGTGGCATAAACGGTGGTTCTTTGCTTTAGTCCACCTACTGTCAGCTTACCCGCACACCGGAGAGTCCCATGAACTCTCGAGCATCACGTTTTATTGCATTGGCCTCCGTGCTTTTGTTCGGTGCGTTTCCTTGCGCCTATGCAGTCGAATACACCGACGTGAATCCCACGGCCAGTACCCTCAGTTTCACTTACAACCAAATGGGGTCACGGGTGTATGGCACCTTCAGCAAGTTCGTTGGGGTCCTCGATTTCGATACAACTCATCCCCAGGATGCACATGCGAAGTTGACCATTGACCTCGACAGTATTGAAGTGGATGACAGTGATGCCAGGACTGAACTTCCAAAGCCTGCCTGGTTCGACACGGCGACTTATCCGAAGGCAATATTTGAGTCGACTCGGGTAAAAGACCTCGGCAGCAACCGTTATTTGATCACCGGCAGACTTACTCTCCGGGGGCTCACTCGGGAGGTGGAAGTGCCGGTGCTGCTGAAAGCGGGAAGTGCCGTTGGCATTTTTGATGGCGAGTTAACGCTCAAACGCAGTGACTTCAAGATCGGTGCGGGTGAATGGGCAGACAGCGTTGTTTCCAATGACATTTACATTCGTTTCCGGATAGTTGCCCCCGAGCGCTGAAGTGGGGTGAGTTTCACCAAACGTGGGAGGTCTTGCCAAAGCGTGTCGGCCTGGAAGAAAATGAGAGTCATTATCAAATAAATCTGTATCGGGCCTTTTTCATGTCCTCCGCCGACCACTCGCTGCAACACGCCGTGCATACGCTTTATGAGGATCACCACAGTTGGTTGTGTGGCTGGTTGCGCAAGCGGCTCGGCTGCAACCACAGCGCGGCAGATCTGGCCCAGGACACCTTCATTCGTGTGCTCACCCAACGCAAGACCCAGGAGCTACGCGAGCCGCGCGCCTACCTGAGCACCATCGCCCGTAGCCTGATGATCGACATGTTCCGTCGCCGGGCGCTGGAGCAGGCATATCTTGAAACCCTGGCCAACATCCCGGAGCCGGTGGCGGTTTCCCCGGAAACCCGTTCGCTGATCATCGAAACCCTGATGGAAATCGACCGTTTGCTCGACGGTCTGGGTGAGCGCACTCGAGAGATTTTCCTGCTGGCCCAGCTCGATGGCCTGAGCTATGTCGAGATCGGTCGACGTCTTAATGTCTCGGTGACCACGGTGAAGAAACACGCAGTCCGCGCCCTGACGCATTGCCTGTTGCTCATCGAGGACTGAACCGTGGCCCGTGCACAACCGCTGGATTTCGCCACCCTCGAAGCCGCTGCGCGCTGGTATGTCGACTTGCGCGGCGAGGGGCCGGACGATGGCTTGCGCGAAGCGCATCGGCGCTGGCTCGAGCGTGATCCTCGTCATGTGCAGGCGTGGGAGCGCCTCGCACGTTTGCAGGACAAGCTTGGGCAGCTATCTCCCGCCGTCGCTCGCCCGACCCTGGCCAGCGCCCGGGCCAAACGCCGGGACGTGCTCAAGGTGTTGTCGATTCTGTTGATGGCGGGCGCCGCCGGGACACTGGCCTGGAATACCACGCCGCTGCCAACCTTGATGGCCGACCAGCGCACCGGTACCGGTGAACGTCGTCGGGTGCGACTGGACGATGGCAGCCAGCTGCAACTCAACACGGCGACGGCCGTGGACATCCGCTACAGCGCCCACTTGCGTGAAGTCCGTTTGCTGCAAGGCGAAATCCAGATCGAGACAGCGCGCGACGCGTTGGCGCGGCCCTTTGTGGTTCACACCGCCGAAGGCAGCATCCGCGCACTCGGCACCCGTTTTGTCGTGCGGCATGACACAGAGCAAACACTGGTCAGTGTGCAGGAACATGCGGTCGAAGTGCGCAGCGCGGTTTTGTCCGGCCCGGCGGTACGCGTCGACGCCGGTCAGCAGGTGAGCTTTCGCCGCGATGCCGTCGACGCCGTGCAGCGAGCTAGCGCGCAATCCGATGCCTGGACCCGCGACATGCTAGTCGTCAATGACTGGCGCCTGGAAGACTTCGTCCGCGAACTGCAGCGCTATCGTCCGGGCCACTTGGGATGTGATCCGGCGGTAGCGGCACTGCGTATCTCTGGCGCTTTTCATCTGACCAGTACCGATACCATTCTGGACAACCTGACGTCGACCTTGCCCGTGCGCATTCGCCGGTTCAGCCGTTACTGGGCCAGTGTGGAGCCGGTCTGAGTGATTAACCGAAAAAAACTTGCCGGAGGGGTTATTGATTTTGATTCTCGTTCGACTTGGTAGTTAGAGGCGCATTTAGACGCTGCCATTGACTGCCACACGGGCGAAAGGAAACTGCATGACCCCTCGCAATTCCCCATTGAGCATTTCTGCAATTGAGCCAACTGTCAGACCCTTGAGTCGCGCCGTGCATGTCGCATTGCTCGGTATGGCGCTGGTCGTCCCGTTGGGCATGACGGTGGTGACTCAACCGGCGTGGGCGCAAACCAGCACTGAAGCCGAATTCGATATCCCGCCAGGTCCGCTGGGCGCGGCATTGACCCAGTTTGCCGGCACCGCCGGGGTGACCGTGTCGTTCGAGCCGGCCTCTGCCAATGGTCAGAGCACCGCGGGGCTGCAAGGGCGTTATTCGGTGGAGGCGGGGCTGCGTCAGTTGCTCGCCGGGAGCAAATTGCAGGCTGTGCGTCACGACAACGGCAGCTATTCGCTATTGCCGTTGGTGGGTGATGGCGCAGCGCTGCAACTGGGGGCCACCAGCATTTCCGGCGCTGTGGTGGAGTCCGCTTACGGCCCGGTGGACGGCTTCGTCGCGACCCGCAGTGCCACGGGCACCAAGACGGACACGCCGATTCTGGAAATCCCGCAGACCATCAACGTGGTCACCGCCGACCAGGTCGAAGCCCAGGGCGCCCGCAACTTGACCCAGGCATTGCGCTACACGCCGGGGGTGAACACGGGCGGTTACACCGACCGCAACTCGATTGCCGATGAAATCACCAGCCGGGGTTTCGCACCGACGCCGCTGTACTTCGATGGCGCATACATCCCTTACGCCGGCAGCCTCGGCGGCGCGCCGCAGATCGATCCTTATACCCTGGAGCGCATCGAAGTGCTCAAGGGGCCGTCGTCGGTACTCTATGGGCAGAACCAGCCCGGCGGGCTGATCAACATGGTCTCCAAGCGTCCGACCACCGAGCAACGCAGCCAGATCAAACTGGGCGCAGGCAGCTACGACCGGGTCAACGGTGCCTTCGACACCAGCGGACCGATCGACGAACAGAAGCAGTTCACTTATCGCCTGATCGGTGTCGCTAACAAGGGTGGCGAACAAGTCGAGCACAACAGCA
>Ga0182008_10002870_pt1 | contig 10665 bp, 8 predicted proteins | sample Sormic07211129_1_FD_120482 | JGI IMG/M metagenome (GOLD analysis project Ga0182008, IMG submission 120482) | Rhizosphere microbial communities from Sorghum bicolor, Mead, Nebraska, USA - 072115-129_1 metaG | ecosystem: Host-associated > Plants > Roots > Rhizosphere | place: USA: Nebraska...
CGTAGCCATAACTGCAAAAGTAACTAATGCACTTATTTGCATAGCACCAATGTATAGATAGTAAGGTATATAAAAATTATATATAGATATTCACATCTCTATGGCTACTTCTACATGCTGGTTTAAATCAAAGAAACAATATGAAAGACTGCATCACTATAAGACAATAATTGAATGGCACTGTTGCAAATTAGGATGCTATATTGATTTATCTTCATAGTTTTAATAGCTAGCGCCCGGCTATGCAACAGAACAATGGGGCAGATCTGCCGCACATGTGATTATATAATAGCACCTTGGATGCTCGTGCTTGCGCTTCCTGGACCTGGCCCTTGTCTTCATTTGGTTGGTGTGGCAGCACTGGCATGCCCTACCCTCGGACTTCAGGTAGGTATACGCTACACGTCCCTACAGAATTTCCTTCCATCCTCTGCGCAGCTTTGAACGGACGGACTCGAAACACCTGGAATAATATAATACATCGAGTTCCCCTTTGCAGCGTTCTTTGAATCAATACACAACTTTCCATTTGTCTACTAAAGAACCTTTTAACTCTATCTTATTTCCCTCAGTTCTTATGTGACATCTTTGGTAACAATGACGCTCATTTGATAGCAGCAAATATTGCTTAAAAATCACTATTTTTGACTTAGATATCTATATATGGAGAATTCTTAACGATAGATGAAACTAAAACTGAAAGATGCAGCGAATGGTCTATGCTTTTTGGTGCTATTTTGAGAAATTTTGACATAGAGACCAGAATTGTTTATAACTTCCTTGACCATTGTTGGAATGAAGCGAAGCTGATACCAGACGGAAAATGGATCCATGTAGATTCTACTTTGACTTATCCAACTTCATTAAACCCTCCTTACTATTATGAAGAAAGTTGGGGAAAGAAATATGAATATGTGTTGGCCTTCTCTGGAGACAAAGTGGAAGGTGTTACCAAAAGATACACACAACGATGGGAAGACATACAGCAACGAAGACATGAGAACAACAGCAACAACTCGGTGAAACCGACTGACAACAAACCGATGCAGGAGCTCACATAATATATAGTGAATAAAAATGACAGACTGCTTTATCCTCATCAACTGACATAGAGCTAAGGTATGCAGCTAGAGTAATAACACCTATAATAATTTAGAATAATAATAAAGGAATAAGAAATACTAGTCTCTCAATACTCTCACTTCTATACATAGTGCTCTTAATATCATATTTGATACATAGTATTTGTGTATATAGTAATATGAATACAGATATTTCCAAGAGAAATAAGGACTCTAAAAGTAGCGAAAAGGATATTCAGAATGCTGCTATTGGATCTGTAACCAATGTTGGCGATACATCTAGAGATATAACAGATACTGGTGACGTAGCAAGAGCAAGCATAGCTAAAGGAAGAGAAGGTCAAGAGAGTAAAACAGCTAGTGGTACTACCGCAGCTGACATAGCCAAAGGACGAATAGAAAGTGACGAATCTATAATCCAAGGATCAACAACAACTCCAAAAAATATTGCTATTGAGGATGATAATGAAATGCCCGTAGAGGAAGTTGTTAGTTCCGGAACTTCACTGAGTGAAGATAAAAGTATTGATAAAGCAGATATCTATTCTACACAAGAGACAGGTACAAGACACCTTGACAGGGCTCAAGAAAAACCAGTAGAAAAAGTAGAGGATAAAAACAAGGGTTCTTGGAGAATTAAGGAAGAAAGAGAAGAGAACTGATTTCAAATCTTAAATTAATTATCAGTTTTATTGTATATTCGTTATAATCATGAATTTCGACTGATGAAGGGTTTAATTTGATAAACAAAAAAACAAACAAAAAAGCCAAAGATCTATCTTGCCAAAGTATACAATCGGATCATCAGTGATAGACATTTTATTCTGTATATATTATATTAGAAAGCGGACTTAAATAAAGGGACAAGATTGACGCGGGCTCGGAGGGATTAGGTCTCTGCATGTAATAAGGTTCCAATGTTTTCGTTATTTAGCTTTTTCCTTAAGCTATTGCTACATCCTCAGGCTGGAGTGGCATTTGTGATAGGCTCTCAAAAATAGCAAATCCTACTTTTGTCATAACTGGAACTGATGATAATAATATACCCACAAATCAGAATTGGCTAGTGACCATTTACCCTATCGCAAGGGAAAAACTGTAGAATCTCACGTAGACTGTCCTGCTGGAAACGTGCCTACAGGAGGAGGCTCTGACACAGGTGCAAACCCGGGGGACCCAAGACTACAATTTATACAGTCAACTCCCTTCACCAGCCAAGGGTTTACTGCCACCGGCTGGAAAGTAGCGGAATACAATCCTACGACAACAAATCTGTTTTTTTTGTAGTTGTTCAATGTGCAACTGTTACACAAGGGACATCGAACAGGTAGCAACCGGCTCAATAAATAAACAAATAAACAGAAAAATGGGACTGTGCAGCAGCAATAAAAAATACAATATAATATAAACTCCCAAACTACCTGCCAACCTATTTTTTATTTTTATTGGCGCTACAACTTACATACAGCAAAACACTAGATGCAACTAATGTATAAGACGTTTAATCTGACTTTAGTAAGTTGAAATGTATGTAATCGTGCCTGTTTAGCTACATATTGAGCATATAGTTATATGCTGCAAATTTAATCATATGGTTTACTTTGCAACACAAGCTAAACGTCTTTCTTAAGTAGATTTTACATTAATGTTATACTCTATGTCAAGCGATAGCGATACATATAGGATGGAAAAATGAGTAAATTTAGTCATAATGGCAACATGCAGTTTCTTGGCAGCTTATTAACGTGGATGGGAATATCATTAGCTATAAGTCTCGCCACCTCTTTCGTACTTCCATTTCCTTGGTCATTAGCTGTAGCAATAGGAATTTTCTCGCTACTTGACTTTTATTCAATAAGAAATACAAGCAGAAGGATGAGAAATGGCTATAGTGAAAGTACTGTATTTGATTCTCTCTCATCCTTGTTTAGCAGTGGTGATGGTGGTCGTGCGGCCAGGAATAAATCTTTGGGATATTACTGCATTAGTTGTGGAGTACCACATACACAAGTATCATGTCCGAAATGTGGTTCAAAGTTGAAAAAGATAGGATCATAATGATTAGTAAACTTAGACGTTGGAAACCAAAAGGAAAAATGTATAGTTTAACGTGTCTTCAATGCAGCCAGAGTTTTCTTTCGAGCTTTAGCCTTGAAGCACCGATATGCGGTACATGTCTGCAAAAAGCCAAATCTCTGGATTCGACTGTAGACTATGATAAAATCTGTAGCAAATGTGGTCATGAAGGAGCGATTTATGGAAAGGAAGTGTGCCGATCCTGTTACTATTCTGTATTTAAATAATAGATGATACAATGTCATGATGCTATGCTATTTTTTAGGAATATGTAACTAAGGAGAGGCTCTACAATTTACATGCTAAACGTTAATGAGACTGATACTAATCATGTGACTAGTAAAGACAAAGAGAATTCACACCAAAGGATTTATTTCTTGATATGCAATGCATGTTTTTGGTGTGCGTCTTGTATTGACGTAGAAAAAATGGCTACTACTAATAGCAAATGTCCATACTGCGATAACACCAGCTTAAAGTTAACACCTATTATATTATCTAGCGAGTAGAAATAATGTGGATGAGGATAAAAAATTACCTGTAACAAAAATAATCATTAAATTGCTCAAAATTCAGTACAATAGACTATGTTCTTTTCTGATCAAAACCAATGACTGAATATCTGTCACTCATCATCAGAAATACCGTTAGAACAGAGTATTTAGCGATTGCAACAGTCAGACACTCCAAACCATTTTTAATTTTTAACTGCAGAGAAACACTGAATCATTTAGATACAATAATAGGCCTCTAAAAAACCAATATCTACAGAAATCATCATTAGTAATAACTATAGATATACCATGATAAATCCCGTCATAATTGTTTTTTTGATGAAACAAGAATACTATCTAGTAAAGCCACTTTTACAACTGACATCTGTTTCCTTCTAACAATCCTAAACCTATATGTTTTGATAATTCTGCCATGTTTCTGAATTTAGATTGACAATAAGCGCATGTTAGGGATTCTTTTACCTCTGCCGGATCCATATTAATTAATCATAGATGATGGTTTCGTGTATTTAGTTAATACCTTTACTTTGCAACACAAAGCAAGCCTTGTAATTAAATCTCTTTTATGATAAGGATTTCATATGAGCATTTCGGCCTGCACAAAGTGGCAGAGGCAGGATACCGGGCTAACAGCTCGAATAATAGTTAGCTTCGGCATCCTCGCATTTTTATATATAGTATTTCTTGGTGTACTTGTATATGTTGGTCTTGATTTTGTTTCCATAACCCTAATTGCCTCCATAATGATTTTAGCACAATGGGATTTCTCTGACAGGATAGTACTTTGGAGCTCTTGAGCAAAGAAAGTTACTACGGAGCAATTTCCAAAACTGCATGATGCTGTAGAAAGAATTATTCCAAGAAATAATCTTCCTAAACCGAAAATAGCTGTAATCAATACAAATAAGCCATGCCTTCGCAACAGGCAATGGTCGAGTTCGGTAATAGCTGTAACGACAGGTCTTATCATTCTATTGGATACACTAGAGTTAGAAGTGGTAGTAATGCATGAGCTTACAGATATTAGAAACCGAGATGTTCTGGTTCTAACGCTTGCAAGTTTATTCTCTACTGTTGCCGGATATCTCATTCAATTTGGGTTATACGGTGGGGGCATGGGTTGTGGTTATGGAGGAAGAGATGATCATAACAACAAAGTTGGATCTATGATAATTGTAATAGTTGCGGCGATGTTAACTTGGGTTATTAGTTTTCTCATCATTCGTGCTATACCACGTTATAGAGAATTTGCAGCAGATAGAGGTGCTGCGCACATGACAGGTAAGCCAGTCAAGCTAGCGAGTGCTTTGCTGAAAATCAGTAGCAATATGCGTCAAATACCTACAAAAGATTTGCGTCATGTAGGAGGTTTGAATACATTTTTTATTATTCTTGCATTATCTGATAGCATAGTTGGAAATCTCTTCTCCACTCATCAACCAGTTGAAAAACGAATAAAGAAACTCATCCAGATAGAGGTTTCCACGAGTTAAATTTATCTAAATCTGTAAAATATCATATAGCGTAATAAGATTAGCCACTGTAAATAACATAGATAGTCTTTTAAATATTAAGTAATTCAATTGTTTAGATGGTTAAAGCTGAAAGCGATGCTGATATAAAGAAGGTTCATACCGAAACTATTACATTTAGGCTTCCCTCTAATCTTATAGACGGCCTACGAAAAGAAGCTGAATTAGACAAGATAAGCCTCAATTCATTTGTAATAAAAATATTTGCCAACCATATACAATGGGAAAAGTATGAACGGAAAGTTGGTCTGTTGCCCATGACAAGAACCTTCTTAAAAGAGGTGATAAATCAGCTATCTGAACAACAGATAGCGGATCTGGCTCAAAGAACTGAGAAGGAAACGTTCAAAAATATACTAGCGTTCATGAAAGAGAGTCATAGTACTGAGGATTTCATCTATATTTTGCGTACTTGGTTAACTGTGTCATGGATGCAGCTTAATATAGAGAAGAGAAATGGTTCATATCGCTTTCATATTCAGCATGATCTTGGAATTAAATGGTCACTCTATGTTAAAATACTTGTATCCGAACTTTCACAAGATATTCTTAGCAAAAAAGTACAAGTGAAAATCACCGAGTCTACAATAACCTTGGTTTTCCAGGAAGAACACTAAGCTTCATACTATGCAAACAAACATGTAAAAACAGATGACAAAAGATGCCTTTTTTTGAACTCAAATAAGAATTGAAAGTTGAAGAATTTAGAGTAGAAACCATCTTCAATTGTAGTAAATAACCCCTCATATAGATATTGAGATTGAGGCAATGAAAAAGGCGAGAAAACTTGCGCTCATAAGTGGTTATCCACTACATCGATAACCACATAAATAACAGGATTTGCTACTTGAGTCGCAGTATTCAGTAGTTGTTAAAGGTAAATTATAACGCTAATATACGGAATTTGATGTAGTGATTATTTTTTAGAAGAAGCAAGATTATAAAAGGTTCTTAATTAGTTTAGTTTGTAGCTTAATTCAGAAATAACGTCATTCATATGCGATTTTGAATACTACAACGAATATTAGATGTACGGTACTCGATTGTAAACCACGGCGATTCATAGTTTGAAGACTGAATTCGAAATTATGCTACAAACTATAATTAGTTATATGTTTATACTATTTATCAATAACCATTTTAGCTTGTTGTTGACGAATTCTAATGAAAGACAGTAGTAACGCGGCGGCAAGTATTCCAAATATTACCGTTAGAGATACGGCAATTGGTATTTCGAAAAACTCTGACACTATCATTTTGCACCCTATAAAGAATAATATCATGGCCAGCCCTGATTTAAGATAATAGAATTTCTCCATCATGCCAGCAAGTAAAAAGTATAAACTTCTCAAACCAAGGATAGCAAATATATTTGAAGTTATTACTATAAATGAATCAGTAGTTATTGCCAGTATTGCAGGTATAGAATCTAATGCAAATACTAGATCGGTCATTTCCACTATTACAAGAGCAACAAGCATAGGTGTGGCATACAAAACTTTATGACTATTATTTTTGCGTAAAAAAAATTTATCATTATTTAACTCAAAGGAAATGGGAACAAATTTCTTCATTACCCTTACAGCAATATTTTTTTCAATTGCCATCTTCTTTTTATCTTGTTCTTCTTTATTTTGCATGAGCATACGAATTGCTGTAAACAATAGTAAACCACCAAAGATGTAAATCATCCAGTGAAAACTTTCAAGAAGTGATACTCCTGCAAGGATGAGAGCAATTCTCATAATAATGGCGCTAAGAATTCCAGCCATCAGGACTTTGTGCTGGTAGACATGTGGTATTGCAAGAGAAGAAAATATAATCAAAAATATGAACATGTTATCAACGCTTAAAGATTTTTCAATGGCGTATCCTGTTACAAAAAGTAATGTTTCTTCATAACCTAAAGTCATGTATATTATTGCAGCAAATACCGCGGCAAGCGATATCCATATAATTGTCCATTCAAAAGCTCTTTTGACAGTCTGTTGTCGTTTTTGTTGAGGTGACTTTTTTACAGAAAGGAGTGAAGAAATTTCTCTTTTTTGATTGGAACCGTTATTATTGTTTTCACTTGTATTTCTTATCCTAAACATATGCCGAATCTTACCAATTATCCCAAAGTCTATTGCTAAACCAATGCCGATAAGAAGAGTGAAAAATACACAAATTATCAGATAATCGGCATTATTACTTGCAATAATAGAATCCAATGCTCTATCCTATAAATAGCTAGATCATGTGTCACATATTGCTACTACGTTTTCAGTGTATTGCATTGTATTATTATATTACTCAAAGCGGACATTCCGGCTCCTCTTGCTATATCTCGAATGGGTGTACGGTGGTTGTAGAGGTCTAAAACAAGCCTTTCTTTTTCTTCTCTCGTTAGAACCATGATATACTTGTATAAATATAAAATAAAATAAAATAGAGCTGCTACCATCTGTTATCATATTGTTACCATTGCTGTCATTCTGTTACCCTCTGTTACCAGGATATTTTAGTTTATGCTCAGAATAAAGTAGTAATACGCGCTAAGTTTGATGTCGAATTTCTTTTGAAACATGGTGTCAATTAATCAGTAATAGCTTGAGCTCTACATGTGACCAGTCACTTGATTTGCAATTTCAGATACATAAAAATATTGATGGTATGTTTTTAACCCAAGAATTAAAACCCTGTTCTTTTAGGTTCGATTTTTTGTTTCAAGCGGAAAAGATGAAATAATCATGACTGTATTAACTTACCTCATTTATACACACGTACATCCAAACATGCATAGTAGACCTTTTAATGTATGCCTTCTTGATCATCTTTTCCTTTTTTTAAATAGATGTAGAAAGAAACATTTGAGCTTCAACCTCTTCTTAACAAGAACATCCAGTGCTATCGGTATGGCTGCAACAGCTGCAACAATTACTGAAATATATGTGAGATCCAAATCATATTCGGCCTTTATGGTCTTCGGTCCATCCATTAATAAGGAGCCAGCAGCTTGAGTAGTAGTAGTCCCAGTAGGTATTTCCCCTTCCCAATGATCAAATTTCTTTGTCCATAAAGTTCCAGCCAGAGTCTTAGTAGAATAAGTTGCTTGATCATTACCATCATACCATCCACTCTTGTTTTTTTGTGTAACGTTACTATTATCATCAGCGTTAATTGCTTTAAGACTGTATTGTATTTTGTAGAGGGCCAATAGTTCTAGATTGGAATTTAAAGTTACATTTCTCTGTATATCACCAATTCTATTATTAGGATATCTTTGACCATCTGACCAAGCTGAGAAATTAGCTCTAATCTTACCCGGTGCAACATCGATTGTTTTAGGAACTATGACAGTATAATTCGTATTATATCGTAACATATCAAACATGGCCGCGCCATTGCTTGCTTCTTTACATCCATTGATCGCTTTACAATCTGTATTGTATATATTATTATTCTCTTTTTTACATGTGACGTCGTGAGCTTCACAAACTTTTACCTTAGATGATTTATTTATTTGACCATACGGATTTTGGAATCTTATCGTCAGGTTAGGATGTTTTCCTACCTCTTCATTTTTAACCACATTAAGCGGACGTAGTTCTTCAGGAGAAATATTACCACCACCGCCTGATGGATTTCTATTATACCAATAGCTCGCATTCCATTCATGTGATTCAAGAGCTCCTCCTCCTGGACCAAAAAGAGCAGTCAACTTAAGAAATACATTATAGTGTATGGGTTCTCGGGGCTTAAGAGAAAAAAAATGATTATAGGATTCGCCAGGACTAATCACCTGTGAAGTATTACTTTCACTATAAATGGGATGGCCAGACGAGGATGAACTAGAGTTAAGAAGATATACCGAAACATTAGAAAAGACTACCCAGTTTGCGGTAGCAAATTTATCTTTGATATATTGCAGAGTAACCCCAACTTGCAACGGATTATTGTGCTTGGGTTCAAAAACCTGAACTTCATCTGGATATGTGTATATTATTCTGACATTTCCTATGCTTGAACTTTGAGATTCTCCAAACCACCAAGTGTCTTGAAAAGACCATGCAAGAGCTATATTGTTAGCATGAGCCATCGATAAAATAAGTATTAGAATACCTGCCTAAAGGGATCCTATTAGCATAATTGGTTGACAAGACAGCATTGTTAACTTTTTGTATATCGCTCCAACCTTAACGTTGGAGGTAAAACTATGGCTCTCCTCCTGTGGAGGAAACAATCTCTGCATTTATATTTTTACCTACAGCTGATTTTTATGCATTTACCACTTGAATGGTAAAATGTTGAACACAATCTCCTGTCAAAACAGAATCGAGCTTTCTTCTCTTAATGCATACTTGAAGCTATCTTCCAATCCCAAAAACTGACTTCTTAGTTAGGAGCGAGTATCCCTGTTGTTCTGGTATCCATCTTAAAATCAAACCGTATTTGATTTCTCTATTAAATGTCATTTATCGAGTTTCCTTTCTCTCGGCTCTTATTGTAGTTGTTGAAGCTTTAAGCTATCCTATATGTTATGACCCTATTCTTACTAATGATAACTAAACTAGATATATTCGAGATTATCTAAGAATAGTATAAAACAATAGTATTCGATAGCTTTCCCCTTATTTTCTGGGTTGGTTCGAATTAATCTTGATTAGTTTGAAGACCTTTTCAAGATTATTACTAGGACTCGAAGAAGGACATCAACCCTCTCCTCCTTCGGAGGAAAGTTCTGGGCTCAGGTTATAATAGGTATGCCAAACATTGTCTGGTTGATTTGGATCTATGCATACAAATACACCATCACCATTGGCTGAATGATAAAACTCAGGCCTATGACACGCAATTAAAGGACTTTACAACGATGTACGACTGGGGAGTATTTCTTTAGTTTAGGGAGGAGTATGAGGATCTAGATCCTCATGGTTGTACATACAAACTATGAATGCGATCTGCATTTTCAGACATCAAAAAAATAAAGAGCAGCTTAAAGGATGATAGGAGTATTAGAAATGCAAAAAAGATTCTATATTCATCCAATGCAAGCTACACGTTAGGTAGCATGTTAAGGAACTGGTTCCTCATCTGAATATATAGATATATGCAAGTCACGCCGAAATGAAAAAATGCATTTTTTAGCTGCTACCAAAGATAATGTACTGTTACCACCAAAAATGGTGAATTCATTTGTAAACGTCATTATAGATTTTCTGACAATAAGAAAATATAGAAAAAAGGATATAAATAAGATTGCGCGATTAAGTTGAAAAATTGCTGATACTCAAGTAAGTAATTTGAGGACTAACTGTCGTATCAAATAATGAGTTGCGAACTTTAAATGTATACTACAAATATGCGGATCCGCCAGAGTTACTTTAGATTCACGCTAGTACAAGGTGAACAGTAATGTTAGCATTAGCCATCTTCGGAATAGCATAACGAAGAGACAATGCACTATTGATCCGAGTA
>Ga0182008_10002871_pt1 | contig 10664 bp, 8 predicted proteins | sample Sormic07211129_1_FD_120482 | JGI IMG/M metagenome (GOLD analysis project Ga0182008, IMG submission 120482) | Rhizosphere microbial communities from Sorghum bicolor, Mead, Nebraska, USA - 072115-129_1 metaG | ecosystem: Host-associated > Plants > Roots > Rhizosphere | place: USA: Nebraska...
AAGATGAACCACACCAGTTCCACCAGCATCAGGAATATCCCCAACACCTTGAAGAACAGGTGGTAGACCGCCAGAGCGATCCCGAAAAACAATGCCGCGCGCCATAACCACGAGCCATACCCCCAGATCAGCAAACGCCGTTGCATCGTCGGCGACCAAGGCTCCGGCGCCGTGGCACCGTAGCCGAACAAAAACTCGCGCAGGCGCCAGCGGCACAAGGCAAACGCCCGGCCTTGCAGGTTATCGACCTGCCAGAAATCGCTGAGCAAAAAATAACCGTCAAAGCGCATGAACGGGTTGAGGTTGACCACCAACGTCGTGATCCACGTAGCACTGGCGAGCATGAACGCCGCGGTGCGAGCCGGCCCGTCGGGCAGCAACGACCACGCCAGCAAGGCCATGCACGCCAAAAGCAACTCGGCCAGCACCCCGCCCGCGCCAATCAGCAACCGGGCCTTGCGATCATTGACCCGCCAGGCATCGCTGACATCGGTATAGAACATCGGCAGCAGCACCATGAACGCCACGCCCATGCTCTGTACCCGGCACCCGGCGCGCTTGGCCATGAACGCATGACCGAATTCGTGGCAGAGCTTGGCGAAGAACAGGGCCACGCCAAACGCCAATGCGCCGCCAAGGCTGAACAAATGCGGAAAGGTCGCGATAAACCGCTGCCAGTCCCGCGACACCAGAAACACTCCCAACCCCAGCACAGTGGGCAACCCGTAGCGCAGCGCCCGCGGGCCAAAGCGCTCCAGCCATGGCCAGGCACGGTTGAGAAAACGCTCGGGACGCCACAGTGGAATACGAAAAAACAGGTATTGATGCAGCAGCTGCTGCCACAGGCTCTGGTGCTGCGCAGCTACTTTAAGGCTGTAACTGGCCCGCTGCTGGGGATCGAGGGCGGTAATCAGGTCGTGGCTGCGCAAGAACACCAGCAACTGCTCAAGATCCGCAGCACCCAGCGCCAGTCCCGGCTCACGATTGGCCGCTTGCAGGACTTGCTCGGGTTCACCCAGCGACCAGTGACGCAACAATCGCATGGCCGTGGTACCGAGCTTGAAGTAACGCCCCCGCACCGGGTCGGCCAGCGTCCAGCAGGGCGCGCCGTCCAGCGCCGGCGCTGCCGGGGATAATTGCAGGTCGGCACGCAGGCCGGGCAGGCTCATTTACAGGCCCACGCTCTGACGCAAACCAGCCAGCGGTCGACGCAGCAGGTACAACGCCAGCGGCGCCCGGTCACCGAAGATTTTCGCCGTGCCGCGCAAACCGATGCGCGGGGGTGCCGCGTCGAAATTCGCATCCAGGCGATAGGCCAACTGCCCGCCTGCCGTGGGCTGCGCTTCATAAGCCGAACGTTCGAGCCTGGCCAGATGCCGTTGCAGCGGGTCACTGTCGAGGAACAAGGCGACCTCGGCGCCGGGCTCCAGGGAAATCGCATCGCCCACGGCCAGTTCGATACGCAATTGCGCCTGAGCCGGATCGGCGATCTCCATCAGTCGCTCGCCCGTCTGCACGGGTTTGCCGGTCCAGCGCTCGGCATCGGCAAATACCGCGATGCCATCGCGCTCGGCGCGCACTTCGCTGCGCTTGAGCAGCTCACGGGCGTAGTCACGCTCGGCGCGTTTCTGTTCGACCCGGGCGGCCAGCAAATCCAGTTTCGAGCTGGACTCGGCATCGGCAAACGAGCGCTGGGAGTTGGCCTTGAGTTCCGCCTCGGCAACCCCGAGGGCGCGTCCGGCGACATCGGCCTGAGCCTTGAGCGTGGTGCTTTCGAAGCGCAGCAACAGGTCGCCGGCCTTCACCGTCTGGTTGGGTTTGACCAGGAATTCGGCTATCACACCGTCCAGCGGCGCCGCCACCACCCGACCGCCCAGTGGCACCACTTCGGCCGGTGCCAAAACGGATTGGCGCACCGGGATCAACAGCCCGAGCAATAGCATTGCCACCAGCAATGCCTGGCGTTTGCGCGTCCAGCGCAGGCGCCACGGCTTGCGCGGTTGCAACGCCTGCCAGGCGTGGCTGTAGGTATCGCCCAGTTGCGACAGCAGCACTTGTTCGGCAGGGTTCCACGGAACGTCCCGGGCCAGCCACAACCCGCCGAACACTTCACCCTGGCGATCGATCAGCGGCAGCCAGAACACCTGCGCCGCCGACAGGCTTTGCCATTCCACCTGCAGTGATTCGCTGAGGACATCGGCGGCAATGACCCGCGCCTGCTGCAACTGCTCGCCTTTGAACAACTGCGCCACCGCCTGCTCGACGAACGCGACAAACGGCGAATTCGGTTCCACCGCGCTGACACCAGTCACGGCCTGCACCTTCCCGGCGATCAACAGGGCCGCATGGCGAAAGCCAAACAGTGCCTGGCCATCATTGACCAGGCTGTAGGCCAATTGGGCGGACGTTCGGGCTGCGCGGGTCTGGCGCTCCAAATCTAGAAAACGTGCGAATACCTGCTCGGCACCGCCGCTCACCGGCGCGTTCACTTGAACTCCGCGAAATGCGCCGTGCCGCTCATGCCCGCCAGCAACCCGCTGGCATCGGGCACGCTGGCCACCAGCAGCAAGGTCTGACTGCCTTCATCGATGCGCGCGCCCAGGCGCTTGACCGTCGCGTCCAACGGCTTGCCGGTTTCATCGGGAACAAAACTGAAAGTCTGCCCGGGCTTGAGTCGGGCCATCCAGCGCGAGGGCACGAGCAGGTGGATTTCCAGGGTGCGATTATCGACAACGTCCAGCAATGGCGCGCCGGCTGGAACGCTTTCAAAGCGCTGTACCTTGCGCTCGACGACCTGACCATCGAACGGCGCCAGCACGCTGCAACGCTTGACCTGCACTTGATACACCTGGGACTGCGCCTGGGTTTCACTGACCTTGGCCTCGGCACGTGCCACTTCGAAACGCCCGACCGAATTCAGCGCGGCCAGTTGCCGGTTGTGCGCCAGTTCTTCACCTGCGCCACGGCTGGCCGCCTGAGCGGCATTGAGCTGCGCCTGATAGGCCGAGCAATCGAACCGCGCCAGGGTATCGCCTTTCTTGAACGATTCGCCCTCGCTGAACGGCAATTCGACAATCCGCCCGGGGACCTCACTGGCCAGTACGGCCTGGTCCCTGGCGCGCAATACACCACGGGCCTCGGTGCTGGTTGCAGCACTGGCGCTCGCATCCATTTGCGCAAGCGGATCGTCTGCCCCGGGCGTTTGCGCCTGGACAACGCTCGCGACGAAGAAAAAACCCAACCCCAACACACAGAAAATCCGCATGACCGTTCTCCCTTTCGGATCAACGGAGTCTACGGCAGCGGCGATGAGCGTCAAGCAGATGGCCACCATTGCCTGTGTATCAGCGCTGCGCCGTCTCGGCCAACGGATAGACCGACTCCCAACCCCCACCCAACGCCTTGTACAACCCGACGGCCGCCAGCGACACGCCGGTCGAACTCTCGACCCACTGCTCCTGCGTGGCCAGCAACGCCCCTTGCACGGTGAGTACGGTGACGAAATCCACCACGCCCTCAACGTACTGCTGTTGCGCGGTATCCAGCGCAATGCGGTTCTGACGCACGGCGTCGGCCAGGCTGTCGCGGCGCAATTGGCTGGCGTTGTAGGCGGTCAGTTGGTCATCGATTTCATGCCAGGCGCGCAACACGGTTTGCTGATAGGCAATGGCCGCTTCCTGTTGTTGTGCTTCGCGCAATTGGAGCACGCCCCGCAAACGGCCACCGTCGAACAACGGCAAGCTGAACTGCGGGCCGATCCCGAACGAACGCGAACCCCAGGAGCCGAAATCACTCAGTTGCATGGCCTGAGAGCCGATGTTCCCCGACAGTGTGATTCGCGGATAGAAATCCCCCTTGGCCACGCCAATGTTGGCCGTGGCGGCATGCAGTCGCGCTTCGGCCTGGCGAATGTCCGGCCGACGCTCAGCCAGTTGCGAGGGCAAGCCAATGGCGACCTGGCGCGGCGTTTGTGGCACCGGGGCGTCTGTGGATAACTCCGCCGCCAATGCCTGGGGCGCTTCGCCCATCAACAGGCTCAAGGCATTGATCAGTTGCCACTGGTGCTGCTCCAGCGCGGGCAGGCGCGATTCGATGGCCGCCACCTGCGCGGCGGCTTCGGCGACATCCAGATCCGTCGCGACGCCGTCGGCCAGGCGCAGTTGCGAGAGCTTCAGGCTATGGCGGGCGACGTCGAGGTTCTGTTCGGTGACGAGCCGGGTGTTCTGCACACCGCGCAATTGAATGTAGTCCTGGGCGGTTTCGGCCAGCACCGACAGCAGCACACCACGCCGGTCGTTCTCGGCGACCTCCAAAGTGGCGTCGGCCGCTTCGGTTTCCCGACGCACGCGGCCCCAGAAGTCCAGCTCCCAGGAAGCGGAGAAGCCGGCATTCCACAGGTTGAAGGCGGATTGACCGTTGTGTCCTGACGGGTCGTTCAAGCCTTCACCACTGCTGCGATTGCGCCCGTAACTGCCACTGGCGGCCGTGTTGGGGTAGCGGTTGGCAGTGATCACCTGGCGCACCGCACGACTTTGCTGCAAACGGCTGCCGGCCAGCTTCAGGTCGAGGTTGTCGGTCAGGGCGCGCTGGCTCAAGGCCGAAAGTTTCGGGTCATGGAACACTTCCCACCAGCGCTCGGCCATTGTTTCGGCGATGGCCTGGCTGGTGGCTGCCTTTGATGGTTTTGCCCATTCGGTGATTTGCTGTGCATCAGGCTTCTGGAAGTCCGGACCGACGGTGCAGGCTGACAGGCTCAGCACAAGCAAGGCAGATAGAGTCAGGCGAGGCTGATGACGCCTTCGCGAGCAAGCCCGCTCCCACAGGGGAATGCGGTCAACTGTGGGAGCGGGCTTGCTCGCGAAGGCGTCAGCACGATCAACGAAACTCTTCATCGCTGAACAACCTCTTTCGCCTTGGCGGTGGCCGTATCGATACTCGCCTCCACCGACATCCCCACCCGCAAGCGCTCGGCCAGCGGTTGTCCCGGCTCCAGCACGATCTTCACCGGTATCCGCTGCACCACCTTGGTGAAGTTGCCAGTGGCGTTGTCCGGTTTGATCGCGGCAAACGTCACCCCGGTGGCCGGGGCGATGCTTTCGACACGACCGTTGAGTGCCGCACCGCCCAGGCTGTCGACGCGCACTTGCACCGCCTGCCCCGGCTGCACATCCGTCAGTTGCGTTTCCTGAAAATTGGCCATCACATAAGCCTGCGCCAGCGGCACCACGGCGAGGATCTTGCTGCCCGGCGTGACGTAGGCGCCGACCCGCACCGCGCGCTCTCCGACCATACCGTCCTGTGGCGCCACGATCCGCGTATAGGACAACTCGTAGCTGGCCATTTCCAGCTTCGCTTGCGCCCGTTTCAGCCCGCCTTCGGCTGCATCGCGCTGGGCCGTCAGGATCTCCACCTGCTTGCGCTCCGCCGCCAGCACTGCCGTGGCGTTAGCCAGACGTGCGCCAGCCTGGTCGATGCGTGTTTGCGCCTGTTGCGCATTTTGCACCGTGCCGGCGCCCACCCCGGCGAGGTGCTTGTAGCGGTTCAATTCATGCTCGGCAAAGGCCATTTCCGCCTTGGCCGAAACCACCGAAGATTGCGCCTGGGCAATCACCGATGCCTGGCGCTCCAGGGTCGCCCGGGCGTTTTGCAGTTGCGCCCTGGCCACCAGCGTTTCGGCGTCGGCGGCCTGGGCGGCGGCGCGCAAATCCCGGTCATCGATCAGCGCCAGCAATTGCCCCGCCTTGACCTGCTGGTTGTCCTCGACCAGCACTTCCTTGATAAACCCGGCGACCCGCGGCACGACCAGGGTGAAGTCCGCCGAGACGTATGCATCGTTGGTGTTCTGCTGGGTACGCTGGCCGAACAGGCCGGGCATTGCCAGGTACAGCGCCCCACCGACGGCCAATGCGACGGCCACGGCCACCGCGACTTTCTGCTTTGCTTGGGTGTTCATAAAAACCTTCTGTTTCAGTGGAGCATTCAGGTCGGTGTGCGCGGCGGATAGATCCGCGTCGGCAGCCAGAAAATCAGCAGGATCAAGGTCACGGCGAGACCGGCCATGCACAGGTAAAGATCAGAGGACGTGAGCACCAGCGCTTGCTCATGCAGACGATGAGCGAGACTTGCGCCGTCGCGCTCGGCAAGCGGCGAGTTGCCGAGGCGATCGACCAACATGGTCGAATGAAAATGCAGACGGGCCGTGGTCAGCGCTTCGATCACCCCGGTGGCGATGACCGCCGACAGGCCTTTGACGGTGTTGAACCAGGCCGATGCGAACGGCCCTTCCATAGGACTGATGCTGCCGGTGGACAACATCAACAGCGGCAATACCGCCATGGGCTGACCGAAAATCTGCAGCCATTGCAGCACATAGAAATCGTCGCGGATCCACGCGGACGTCAGTTGCGAGCCGCCGACGCACGACAGCGCCAGCATGCTCAGGCCGATGCCCAACACCCAGCGGCAATCGACCCAGCGAAAGTTGCACAGCGTCGCCACCAACGGCAGTGCGATCAATTGCGGCAGCGCCGCCAGCAGCATGATCGGTGCGGTCTGCACCGGGCGATAACCCTGGACCTGCGCCAGGTAGCTGGACGGAATGATGATCACTGCCTGCAACACCACCAGCACGCCCGCCAGGGTCAGCAGGGCGAAAGACAGGTTACGGATGCCGAGCATCTGCATCTTGAAAAACGGTATCGGCTGCGACCACTCGCCGCCCAAAAACAGCACCAGCAGCAACAGCCCGCCACCGAGCAATCCGCAGATCAGGTTCGACTCGAACCAGTCCAGGCGGTTGCCCTGCAGGATGCCGATCACCAGCATGCAGATGGCGGGAAAGCCCAGCAGCAATCCGCGCCAGTTGAAGGATTTGAAGCGCTCCAGGCGCAGCGGGTCCTGGGGCAGGCCATACGCTACCGCTGCCATGGCAATCAGGCACGGTGCGATGATTTGCCAGAAGGTCCATTGCCAGCCGACGTATTCGGTCCACAGCCCGGCCAATGGCGTGCCCAGGCCCGGGCCGAACGTCGCCGTCAGGGCATAACCGGCCAGGCCATACAACTTCACGTTGGCGGGCAGAAACCGCAGGGCCACGGTCATCAACATGGGGGGCAGTGCGCCGCCCGCCAGGCCTTGCAAGGTGCGCAGCAACAGCAGGCTTTCGTAATTCGGGGCAAAGGGGCACAACACACCCAACAGGGTGAACAGGCTGATGGCGCACAGGGTGAAACGCCGCAACGAGAACGTCACCGCACACCACGGTGCAAACGCCATGGCCGCCACCGACGTCGCGGTGTAACAGGCGACCAGCCAGGTGCCTTCGTCGTATCCGATGGCCAATGCGCCGCGGATGTCGGCGAGCGCCACCTTGGTCACCATCTCGTTCAGGCCCGACACCAGCACCGCCAGCAGCACGCCCACCAGGCCGATGATGATCCGTGGGCCGAAAACCGGCGGTGCGGCTGCAGCAACAGGTGCCGTGACCGTAAGGGAAGTCATGTACTGCGAGCTCCGGCGTGGAAAGACCGAAGCATTTTAAAAAGCGTGATGCCTGACGAAAATCAACTTATCGGCAGGTTATAAGTGCGCCAGACGCAACGATACAAAACCCCTTGTGGGAGCGGGCTTGCTCGCGAAGGCGTTGGGTCAGCCAGTATCAATGTTGAATGATGAACCGCCTTCGCGAGCAAGCCCGCTCCCACAGGGGTTCAGCGGTGACTTTCAGGTTGAGCCGCCAGCCACGTCTCATCGCAGCAGGTTTTCAGGGTTTCACGCAGCCAGCGGTGCGCCGGGTCCTTGTCGAAGCGCGGGTGCCAGGCCTGGGTCAGCATCAGGGTCGGCAACGGAATCGGCAGGTTGAACGAGCGCAGTTTCAACCCCAGCCGCCGCACACTCAGCAAGGCTTCCTTGGGCACCGGCAGGATCAGGTCGGAATCGGGCAAGGCAAACATCGCCGCATGAAAACTTGGCGCGATCACCGCCACCCGCCGCTCCAGGCCCAGGGCATTGAGCGCGGTATCGATCGGCCCCCGGGCAATGCCACGCCGGGACATGCTGATATGGGAATAACCGGCATAGCGCTCTGCCGTGATCTCTTCGTCCAGCAGCGGATGATCCTCGCGCACCAGGCCGACGAAGTGGGTGGAAAACAGGTTCTGAACCTTCACTTCCGGGGTCAACGGCCGTGTGTTGCTGACACTCAGATCGATCCGCCCTTCGCGCAATGCCTCATCATCGCCATCGCCTTCCGGGACGAAACGCAATTCGCAGTGCGGCGCCTGCCGGTCGAGGGTATCGAACAACCTGCCGCCGTAAACACCGACAAAGAAGTCGTTGGCCCGAATGCTGAACCGCCGCCGCAGTGAACTCAGCTCCACCGCATCGGCCGACCGAAACAGCAACCCGGCCTGCTCCACCACGCTGCGCACTTGCTCGCGCAATTCCAGCGCCTTGGGTGTCGGCACCAGGCCACGGCCGGCGCGCACCAGGATCGGGTCGCCAATGGCTTCGCGGATGCGCGTCAACGTCCGGCTCATGGCCGCCGGGCTCAGGTTCATCCGCCGCGCCGCCCCCACCACACTGCCCTCGTCGAGCAAGGCGTCGAGGGCGACCAGCAGGTTCATGTCCGGGAGTTGCATGCAGGGCACTCATGGTCGATCAGGATTGATCCAGGTGCAATGCTAGCAGATCAAAAGATCGCAGCCTTCGGCAGCGCCTACAGAGGCATGTGATCTTCTGATTTGCGATCAGCGCTGCATCCCCCAGCGCTTCACCGTCACCCGCTCCAACGAATCAAACACCAGATTCTCCACCAGCAACCCAATCAGAATCACCACCGCCAGGCCGGCAAACACCTTGTCGGTGTACAGCTCATTGCGATTCTGAAAGATGTACCACCCCAATCCACCCTTGCCGCTGGTCGCGCCAAACACCAACTCGGCAGCAATCAACGTCCGCCAGGCAAACGCCCAGCCGATCTTCAGGCCGGCAAGGATCGACGGCAGCGCCGCCGGGATCAGGATGAACAGCACAAAACGCATGCCCTTGAGGCCATAGTTGCGCCCGGCCATGCGCAGTGTTTCCGAGACGCCGAGAAACCCGGCGTAGGTGTTCAGCGCCAAGGCCCAGAGCACCGAATGCACCAGCACGAAAATCAGGCTGTTCTGCCCCAGGCCGAACCACAACAGCGCCAGCGGCAAAAGCGCGATAGCGGGCAACGGGTTGAACATCGACGTCAGGGTACTGAGCAAGTCGCGACCGAATTGCGTCGACACTGCCAGTGTCGTCAGGCCAAACGCCAGGACGATGCCGATCAGGTAACCCTTGAGCAACACCACCAGAGAGATCCACACCTTGCCCAGCAGCTCGCCACTGAGCAGGCCGTCGTACAGCGCGTGAGCGGTCTGCAAGAAGCTCGGCAACAGCAGGTCGTTGTTCTGATAGCGCGCAACGGCCTCCCAGAGCACGGCGAGCAACACCAGGATCAGGGTTTTACGCAACCAGCCCTGTTGCCACAGGCGTTGCCCAAGGGGTAGTTCACGCTCCAGCGGCACGCTGGTCAGTGGCTGCAAAACCGTTTCGAACGCTTCACGCGGGGATGATAAATGGCTCATCGGACCCTCCTCTCAACTGGCTCAATACGCGATTCGGATGTCAGCGAAATCCAGCTCATGCTCGGCTTGCGGTGATTGACCTTCGTCGAACAACAGCCGGTGAATGCGACGCGCCGATTCCTGAAACGCCACACCGCCGAGGCTGTGCAAATCGTATTGGTGGCTGTGCACTTCCGCCCGCACTCGCCTCGGATGCGGTGACAGCAACAGAATGCGGTTACCCACCACCAGCGCCTCTTCGATGGAATGCGTGACGAACAGCAGCGTGAAGCGCACCTCTTCCCAAAGCAGCAACAGTTCCTCCTGCATCTTGCGTCGGGTCAGTGCATCGAGGGCGGCGAAGGGTTCGTCCATCAGGAGGATTTTCGGCTGCATCGCCAGCGCCCGGGCGATGGCAACCCGAGCCTTCATGCCACCGGACAAGGTGTGCGGATAGGCATCGGCAAACGCCGCCAGACCGACCTTCTCCAGGTAGTGCAAGGCCCGCTCTTCAGCCTCTTTGCGCTTGAGGGTTTTCGAGGCCAGCAGCGGAAACATCACGTTCTGTTTGACGGTTTTCCACGGTGGCAGTTGATCAAACTCCTGGAACACCACGATCCGGTCCGGCCCCGGCGCATCGACGCGCTGACCTTGCAGACGGATCTCGCCTTCCACGGGCTGGATGAAGCCGGCAGCGGCCTTGAGCAAGGTCGACTTGCCGCAACCGGACGGCCCGAGCAGGACAAAACGGTCCGCCGGGTCGATCTCGAAGCTGACTTGATGGGTCGCCCGCACTACCCGCTGCGGCGTGCGGTACTCGAGGCTGACGTTGTCGACCGACAGCAGCGCCTGGGCTGCCGCGATCGGATTGCTGACCGTATGGCCTTGCAAAGGGGCGTTCATTTCGGTCAGCTCCCTTGCAGCGGCTTGGCGTCCTGGAAGAAATAGTCCTTCCACGAGTCCGGTTTGTTTTTGATCGCGCCGACGCGGTAGAGGAACTCGGCCAACGGGTAAGTGTTTTTCGGCGTGACGCTGAACTCGAACTGCGGGTTGTCGATGATTTTCAGCAAC
>Ga0182008_10002874_pt1 | contig 10663 bp, 8 predicted proteins | sample Sormic07211129_1_FD_120482 | JGI IMG/M metagenome (GOLD analysis project Ga0182008, IMG submission 120482) | Rhizosphere microbial communities from Sorghum bicolor, Mead, Nebraska, USA - 072115-129_1 metaG | ecosystem: Host-associated > Plants > Roots > Rhizosphere | place: USA: Nebraska...
CCGCGCTGGCGCGCGCGCAGCCAGATCTGCAGCGCGGCCAGCAGCCGGTTGGCCGACCACATGAGTTCGTGCGCGTTCTCGGCCAGCGCGGGCAGCTCCAGCTTCTGCTCGAACACGTCGGGCAGCGTGAGCCAGGTGTGGCGCTCGGGATGCCGGCCCCAGGCCATGTCCAGCGCCTCGCGCAGTGCCGCGCCGAAGCGCCGCGACAGACCGCCGCGCGGCAGCGCCGCCACGTCGCCCCAGGTGCGGCAGCCCAGGCGCGCCAGCACGTCCAGATGGGGGCGCGCGAGCGTGAGCGTGTGCAGCGGCAAGGCGGCCGGGATGTCGGCCGGCGGCCGCTGGCCCAGCGCGAACAGCCGCAGCCGGGCCAGCGCGACCAGCGCGGTGGCGCCCTGCACCTTCTGCAGGCGGCTGTCGGGCACGGGGTTCCAGCTGCTCATCAGGCGCATGAGCTGCTGCTGGCCGCCCCAGAGCCGTTCGCAGGCCGAGACCTCGAGCACCAGCGCCTCGTCGAGCCAGGCCACGCGCGGCGTGAACTGCAGCGCCCACCAGCCCAGGGTTTCGAGGGTCATCGGCAAGGCGGCCGGCACCGGGCCGGTGGTGGCCGCCGCGGGCGCTTCAGCCCACCAGCGCAAGGCGATCCACTGCATGGGCGCCCTCCTCTCTGCGACGGCGCAGGTCGAGGCGGACCACGGTCGCACCCCGGGCTGCGGGGGGTGGTGGTGCCATCTTTCCCTCGCGGCGCCGCTGGCTGGCGGCCAGCAGGGCCGCCAGGCGCGCGCTGCGGGCCGGCAGGCTCAAGGGCTGCGCGAGCGGCGGGCCGCGGCGCTTGAGCAGGTGCACATCCATGCGCCCCTCTTCGGCCGCCACCAGCTGCAGCCGCAGCCGCGCCGGCGAGGCCGACTGCGCCACGGCCTCGGGCCGCATCACGAACAGCAGGCCTTCGTGCTGGGCGGCCGCCAGTTGCAGCCGGCGCAGCTCGCTGGCGCGCGCCTGCGGCAGCCAGGCCAGCACGGCCGCCACGTCGGCGCAACGCAGCGCCTGCTCGCAGGCCCAGGTGCATTCGGCCGAGCTCTGACCCCGGACCCACATCAGCGCCGCGCTGGGCAGGCCGCCTGCGGCCAGCGCCGGCCCGAAGGGCTCGTAAGGTGCGCCGATCAGCATCACCGGCCCGCCGCGCTCGGCCACCGCGCGCGCCAGGGCGGGCAGCAGCAGCGCCCACACATGCGCCTCGGGCCGGGCCTGCAGCAGCTCGGTCATCGCACCCACGGGCCAGCCGCCGCCGGGCAACTCGGCATCGAGCACGGCATGGCCGGTGCCCAGCACCGGCAGGTCGGCCGCGCCCAGCTCGTCGCCGCGCCAGACGTTGTGGCGGGCGGAAACGAAGGACGAGGAGATGGAAGGCAGGCCCATGGTGGATCAACAGTTAACTGTATTTTTATACAGTATTCCGACTGTTGCCATGTTTTGTGGCTATCGGAATCCCGGGGCGGGTTGAGGCCGTCGGATTGACCTTTCGCCCCGCACTTCGTCGGGTCAGGCCGGCGGCGCTAAGCTCGCGCGCCCTTCTTTTCTCTTGCGCGCCTCAGGCGCCCCTTCCATGCATTTCCTGCCTGGCCGCCTGGCCGCCTGCTTCCTCACCGCCGTCCTGGGCCTGCTCGGGACCGGCTGCGCCACCGGCAACGAATGCGATCCGCGCGCCGCCGCATCGCCCCAGATGGGCGGCGAGTGCCGCTTCCGCAACATGCCCAATCCGCAGGCCCTGCCCTCGGAAAGCGGCTGGAAGATCTGGTCGCGCTTCCTCACCGCGACCAAGCAGGGCACGGTGCCGGTCGACCCGATCCCGGTGCGGAAGCTCGACCGCGCCGCGCTCGATGCGCTCGACCCCGCGGCCAACCACGTGGTGCGCCTGGGCCATTCCTCGCACCTGCTCAAGCTGCACGGCAAGTACTGGCTGATCGACCCGGTGTTCAGCGAGCGCGCCTCGCCGGTCCAGTGGTTCGGGCCCAAGCGCTTCCACGCGCCGCCGCTCACGCTGGCCGAGCTGCCGCCGATCGAGGGGCTGATCCTGTCGCACGACCACTACGACCACCTCGACCTGGCCGCCGTCGACACGCTGCGCGAGCGCGTGCAGCGCTACTTCGTGCCGCTGGGCGTGGGCGCGCGGCTGCGCGATGCGGGCGTGGCGCGCGAGCGCATCGAGGAGTTCGACTGGTGGCAGGCGAGCCGCCATGGCGCGGTGCAGATCACCGCCACGCCCTCGCAGCATTTCTCGGGCCGCACGCTCTGGGACCGCGACAGCACGCTCTGGGCCTCGTGGGTGATCGAGAGCGGCGGCGAGCGCATCTTCTACAGCGGCGATTCGGGCTACTTCCCGGGCTTCGCGCAGATCGGCGAACGCTTCGGCGGCTTCGACCTCGCGCTGATGGAGAACGGCGCCTACGACAGCTACTGGCCCGCGGTGCACATGACGCCCGAGCAGACGGTGCAGGCCTTTCGCGACCTGCGCGGCAAGCTGCTCTACCTGGTGCACAACAGCACCTTCGACCTGGCCTTCCACACCTGGCGCGACCCGCTCGACCGCGCGGCCTCCCTCGCACACGACCAGCAGATCGCGCTGGCCACGCCCGAGATCGGCGAGGTGCTGACGCTGGGGCAGCCACGCACCAACGTGCTGTGGTGGAAGAGCCTGCGTTAGGCGCGGTCGGCAGGGCCGCTCAGCTCCGGGCGGACACGAAGACCGGCTCCGCGTGGTTCGACGGCACGTGCCGGTCCTTCCAGTTCAGGATCCTGGATTCCATGGCGTACCACAAGGCGTAGGCGATGCAGAAACTCAGCGCGGCGGCAACCAGGGTCTGGGTCACCGCCTCGCTGTGCCGGGACAGTTCCCATGCACCGACCCAGCGGGTCGCGATGTACAGCACCGGGTAGTGGACCAGGTAGAGGCTGAAACTCACCATGCCCACGGACCGCAGCCAGCGCACGCGCAGCGCCCGCATCCACCACGACGATGCACCGGACTTCCGCAAGACCGCGAACACCAGCAAGGCCAGCCCGACATCGGCCAGCACCAGGCCCAGCGTGGCGAACAGCCGGTTGGATTGCTCGCCCCTGAGCAGGACCCAGAGGGCCAATGCCGCCACGCCCACGACGATGCCGGCCAGGTCGAAGCGGCGGTCGAGGCGCTGCCATTTGACGATGTCCTGTTGCCGGGCATGCATCAGCAAGGCCACGATGGAGCCGTAGGCCAGGGCATCCATCCGGCAATAGAAGGTATAGAACTCCGGATAGTCCGGCGTGTGCAGCCAGAACCGGAGGATCGGCGCGGCGACGATCATCGCCAGCAGGATCAGGGCAAACACCTTCTGCGTCGTGTACCGCACGATGGGCGCCCAGAAGCTGTAGTACAGCTCCTCCACCGACAGGGACCACAGCACCCCCAGCCCCAACTGGACCGGGGCGATGACCACCAGCTTCAGCTCCGGGGGCTGTCCCACGAAAAGGCTGGTGTAGAAGAACACATACTGCGCCCACAGCGACAGCGTCCCGGGCACGCCCGAAAGAAGGGACACCGCCAGGTAGATGGCCAGCATCAGGAAATAGACGGGAAAGATCCGCAGCGCCCGCCGCCCGTAGAAAACCGGAAAGTAGTTTTCCTGGCCCCGCATCTTGACCAGGATGCTGGTGATCAGGAAGCCGGACAACACGAAGAAGAGATCCACGCCCAGCCATCCGTGCCGGGCGCCGGTGGCCGGCAGCCAGGACAGGTAATGCTGCACCATCACAGCCAGTACTGCGATGCCCCGCAGGCCATCCAGCTCCTTAAATCTCATTTCTTGCCTTCAAGCTGATGCAGCGTTCCGAGGAGTGCCTGCGCGAACGGCTGCGGACCGGGCGCCACGCAGGGAGGCCGGACGCTTCGCGTCGGAGGCACGCCTGCCGGCCTGTCGAGGCCTGCACGGTTCCACCGGGCGCGGTCACGAAAGACGTTTCCAACTCTGCTCGATTGATTCGAGAATGTGAAAAATTAGGGCCGATGGTAAGGGGAGTATCGGGCCTGGGCGAGGGTCTTGTTCACACTATTTACTTACTTTTCATCCGGACTTGCCGCGACAGCCCCCCTCCGGTCCAGCGGATGAGACGCCCTCAACCCGGGTGCGGCACACCCCGCGGGGCCGGCGCCCGCGCCAGCTTCTTCCCGCCGCCACCCCCGCCGCCTTCCCAGCGCAGCACCGCGCGGGCCACCGCGTACAGGCCGACGAACACGCCGCCCAGCACCCAGAGGTCGGCGCCATAGGGCAAGGCCGCATAGCCGCCGCCGGTGAGCGACACCACCACGAACACCGCCACCAGATGGGCGCAGAAGACCGGCAGCGAGGCCGAGCCCATGTCCTCCAGCCAGCGCGGGCGCGGCAGCCGGTGCAGCAGCGGCGGCCCGAAGCGGATCGCCACGATGCACAGCGCCGCCAGGTTCACCAGCCGCAGCGGCCCCAGGTGCCACTTGTCGAACAGCAGGTTGAGCCCGGCGTCGTCGCCGAAGGGCGCCTGCCCGGTCGGCCCGAAATGCCGCCAGGCGAAGCAACCGCCGGCCACGGCCAGCGCCAGCCCCAGCAGCCACTTCGGGAAGACGAAGGGCCGCGCATCCGGCGCATTGCGGCTCGCGCCCAGCCACATGCCGACGAACCAGAGGAACTGCCAGGCGAAGGTGTCGAAGGCGCCGGTCTCGCCGTAGGGCACGGGCAGGTGGAGCGCGCTGCTCGTCACGCCATAGAGCCACTCGGTGGTGCCGAACTGCGAGGCGGCCCACCAGGTCGCGCTCAATGCCATCGGCCACTGCCAGCCGTGGCGCATCGCGAAGGCGATCACCCACGGGCTCGCGAGCATGAACAGGATGTACATCGGCAGGATGTCCAGCAGCGCCGGCTGGTAGACCAGCAGCAGCGAGAAGCTCAGCGCGTCGTGCGGGTGCGCGAGGTAGTACTTCACCATCTCCTTGACCGCCGGCTGGTCGAGCTGCAGCCCGACGCCGGTGATCACGGTGAACAGGAACAGCAGCAAGGCCGCCTGGATGAAATAGATCTTGAGCGCGCGGCGCCAGAAGGCCTGGCGCATCACGGCCACGCCCTGGGCGTAGCCGATGCGGCTGTAGACCAGGCCCGAGACGAAGGCCGACAGCAGCACGAAGCCTTCGGCCGCCGACACGAAGCCGAAGGGCTGGCCCACCGGGTCGGTCAGGCGCGAGGGCACATGCGTGATGGTCATCAGCACCAGCATCAGGCCGCGCGCGGCGTCGAGTTCCCAGAGTCTTTTCATGGTTTCAGGCACGATCGCTTCCATGCAGTGAAGGCCGGGCGTTCCAGCCGTCGTTGAAATGAAGGATCCGCCGCCGCCCGGCAGCGCCGGGTCGGCCAGGACGCGCGATGCACGTCAGAACACGCGAAGGGCGGGCCGCCAGCGGCCCCTGCCCCGGTTCTCAGCCCTCGTCGGGTCGCATGGGGATGTCGCCCATGGCTTCGTCGTTGCGCACGTCGTGCGCGGCCTTCATCAGGCCGATCGACAGGCCATCGCCCTGCCCTGCAAAACCCTTGGCGATGCCTTCCAGTGCCTTCGACAGGGGCGCATCGCCGTCGTCCTGCGCGTCCATGCTGATGCTCAGGATGCGCGCGGCCATCTGCCGGTAGGTGACCACGCCCGACTTCTCGAGGACGGCCACCAGATCCAGGTACAGCGCCAGGTTCAGATCGAACGCCAGCTTGGCCGTGACATCGAGGTTGTCGTCGTTCTTGTCCATGTGTGTGTGCTCCTTCTTCCTGTGCCCATTATTGCCATGGGCCTTGACCGGCGGACGTCAGAAAGATGCCACACCTGCGAGCGACTCAGCGGCGCTGGCTGCGTTCGCGCGCGCGCCGGACCTGGCGCGACTGCGTGGCTTCGAGCGCGGCGCGCTCGCGCGCCTGCTTCTTCGCCACCCGGCCCTGGCGCCAGCGGCGCCCGAGGAAATAACTGCCGAGGCCGGTGACCACGGCCACCACCATGCCCAGCGTGCTGAGATCGAGGCCGCCCATGGTCATTGCACCCGCACGATGGACATCGGCTTGAAGCCGAGGTCGGCCGCCTTGCCCTTGCGGCCGCGCGTGGTCTTGGCGTTGTTGAGCGAGCGGATCTCCAGCGTCTCGTCGCGCTCCTTGCCGCCGCGCCCCAGGCCCTCGATCTTCACGCTGCGCGTGTAGGCCGCGGCACCGGCCAGCGTGTCCTTGGCTTCGAGGTCGATCAGCGTGAGCCCGCGGCCGCCCTTGGGCAGCGCCTTGAGTTCGGTGATCTCGAAGGTCAGGATGCGGCCGCCGGTCGAGGCGCAGGCCACGTGCGTGGCGGCCGGCTGCGGCTCGGCGCCGCTGGCGCCGCCCACCAGCGAGGGCCGGCACAGCTGCTCGCCCTCGCCCACGTCGATGAAGGCCTTGCCGCCGCGCTGGCGCGACATCATGTTCTCGACCGAGGCGATGAAGCCGTAGCCGCCGGTGTTCGACAGCAGCAGCTGCGCGCCCGCGGGGCCGGCGAAGTAATGCGCGACATGGGTGCCGCTGTCGAGCTCGATCAGCGTGGTCACGGGCTGGCCGTCGCCGCGGCCGCCGGGCAGCGAGGCTACGGGCACGGTGTAGACGCGCACGCCCTTGTCCTTGGCGGTGCCGAAGACCAGCAGCGTGTCGACCGAGCGGCACTCGAAGGCGCCATAGAGCGTGTCGCCCGACTTGAAGCTGTACTCGACCGGCGCGCCGCCCGCGGCGGCCTTCTCGCTGGCCCAGCCCTTCTGCGTGCGCACCCAGCCCTTCTGCGAGACGATCACCGTGACCGGCTCGTCGACCACCTTGACCTCGGCCACGGCGCGCTTCTCGGTCTGGATCAGCGTGCGGCGCGGGTCCTCGAAGCTCTTGGCATCGGCTTCGATTTCCTTCACCAGCAGCCGGCGCAGCGCGGCCGGGCTGCCCAGGATGTCCTCGAGCTTCTTCTGCTCCTCGCGCAGGCCCTTGAGCTCCTGCTCGATCTTGATGGCCTCGAGCCGCGCGAGCTGGCGCAGCCGGATCTCGAGGATGTCCTCGGCCTGGCGCTCGCTGAGGTCGAAGCGCGCGATCAGCGCGGCCTTCGGGTCTTCGGCCGCGCGGATGATCGCGATCACCTCGTCGATGTTGAGCAGCACCAGCTGCCGGCCCTCGAGGATGTGGATCCGGTCCTGGACCTTGCCCAGGCGATGCTTGGAGCGCTTCTCGACCGTGATCTCGCGGAAGGCGATCCACTCGTTGAGCATCTGCCGCAGCGACTTCTGCACCGGCTTGCCGTCGATGCCGACCATCGTGAGGTTGATCGACGACGAGCTTTCCAGCGAGGTCTGCGCGAGCAGCGTGGTGATGAACTCCTCCTGGCTGATGCGCGAGGTCTTGGGCTCGAACACCAGCCGCACGGCCGCGTCCTTGCTCGACTCGTCGCGCACCACGTCGAGCACCGACAGCAGCGCGGCCTTGAGGTTGGTCTGCTCGGTCGTGAGCGCCTTCTTGCCGGCCTTGACCTTGGGGTTGGTGATCTCCTCGATCTCTTCCAGCACCTTCTGCGTGCTCACGCCCGGCGGCAGCTCGTTGACCACCAGCTGCCACTGGCCGCGCGCCAGGTCCTCGATCTTCCAGCGCGCGCGCACCTTGAGCGAACCGCGGCCGGTGCGGTAGGCCTCGGCGATGTCGTTGGCGCTGCTGATGATCTTCGCGCCGCCGGGGTAGTCGGGACCGGGCACGATCTGCAGCAGCTCCTCGTCGCCGAGCTTGCCGTTCGACTTGATCAGCGCCACGCAGGCGTCGGCGATCTCGCGCAGGTTGTGGCTCGGGATCTCGGTGGCCAGGCCGACCGCGATGCCGCTGGCGCCGTTGAGCAGCACGAAGGGCAGCCGCGCGGGCAGCAGGCGCGGCTCCTCGGTGCTGCCGTCGTAGTTGGGGATGAAGTCGACCGTGCCCTCGTCGATCTCGTCGAGCAGCAGGCTGGTGATGCGCGCGAGGCGTGCCTCGGTGTAGCGCATGGCGGCAGCGCCGTCGCCGTCGCGGCTGCCGAAGTTGCCCTGGCCGTCGACCAGCGGATAGCGCTGCGAGAAGTCCTGCGCCATGCGCACCAGCGCGTCGTAGGCGGCCTGGTCGCTGTGCGGATGGAAGCGGCCCAGCACGTCGCCCACCACGCGGGCGCTCTTGACCGGCTTGGCGCCGACCGTGCCGTTGGCGCCGCCGAAGCCCAGGCCCATGCGCGACATCGAGTACAGGATGCGGCGCTGCACCGGCTTCTGGCCGTCGCTCACGTCGGGCAGCGCGCGGCCCTTGACCACGCTCAGCGCGTACTCGAGGTAGGCGGTCTGCGCGTAGTCGGCCAGCGTCAGCTTGCTGGGATCTTCGGGGCTCTGGAGGTCGAGCGTGGGTTGTTCGTCCATGTCTTTCTTGCTTCTCGGTAACTCTGTCTGTCTGTTTATTCGGTGGCGGCCGGCGCGGATTCGGAACGTGCCTCGGGCGCGGCCGGCAGCGCCGGCATGCGCCAGGGCTGCGCGGGCGGCAGGTTGCCGCGGCCCGCGGCGCCGCCCTCGGGCACGGTCATTTCCATGCGCACGCGCCCGGGCGCCTTGCCGCCGCGCGCCGTGCCCATGCCCGGCTTGAGGTAGGCGTAGAGCTGCAGCACGGTGCGCACATAGTCCTGCGTCTCGCGGTAGTTGGGGATCTTGTTGCCGGCCCGCTGGACCGCGCCCTCGCCCGCGTTGTAGGCGGCCAGCGCGAGCTCGATCTGGCCCTGGAACAGCGCGATCAGGTCGCGCAGGTAGCGCGAACCGGCCGCGATGTTGGTGCGCGGGTCGAACAGCTTCTTCTCGAGCGTGGCGCGCTTGTCGCCGCGCACGCCGTAGCGCTCGGCGGTGCCGGGCATCAGCTGCATCAAGCCCATCGCGCCCTTGGGCGACACGGCCTGCGCGTCGAAGCCCGACTCGGTGGCGACCAGCGCCTGCAACAGTTCGTAATCGATCGCGTGCGCCGAGGCCGCCTCGTGCAGCGCGGCCTTGGCCGCCCTGTGGCTGGGCGAGGCTTCGAACAGCGCCAGCAGGGTCTGCGCGGCCGGCGGCACCGCGCCGCCGCGCACGTCCTTGGGCGCGCGCGCGATGCCCAGCGGCGCGATGCCCTGGGCGGTGTCGAAGTCCTGGCCGCCCTTGAAGAAGACCTGGTAGCGCGCGTCGAGCTTCTCGGAGGCGAAATGCGCCACGCCGCGCTCGTCCACATAGCCGTAGATGTCGGCGGCATGCACCAGCGGCTGCGCGGCGAGCAGCACGAGGCCCGCCAGCAGGGCTCGGGCGGGCGTCGCGGACTTCTTCACGGCGTTCAAGCGATGCGTTCCAATCGTGATTCGCAGGGGATGCGGGAGCGCAGGCTCAGACATCCACCTCGATGTCGTCGGCCCGGATTTCCATCAGTTCGCGCCGCGCCGCGGCCTCGCCCTTGCCCATGAGCTTGGTGATCTCGCCCTCGGTCTCGCCGAAGGCCAGCCGGCCGAGGCCGACCTGCAGCAGGCGGCGCGTGTCGGGATTGAGCGTGGTTTCCCACAATTGTTCCGCGCTCATTTCGCCCAGTCCCTTGAAGCGGCTGATGCTCCAGGCGCCTTCGCGCACGCCATCCTTGCGCAGTTTGTCCAGGATGGCAACCAGTTCGCCCTCGTCCAGCGCATAGACCTTGGCCGCCGGCTTCTTGCCGCGCGCGGGCGCATCGACCCGGAACAATGGCGGCTTCGCGACATAGACGTGGCCGGTTTCGATCAGCTTGGGGAAATGGCGGAAGAACAGCGTTAGCAGCAGCACCTGGATGTGCGAGCCGTCCACGTCGGCATCGGACAGGATGCAGACCTTGCCGTAGCGCAGGCCGCTCATGTCGGGCGTGTCGTTGGGGCCGTGCGGATCGACGCCTATGGCCACCGAGATGTCGTGGATTTCGGTGTTGGCGAACAGCCGGTCGCGCTCGACCTCCCAGGTGTTGAGCACCTTGCCGCGCAGCGGCAGCACCGCCTGCGACTCCTTGTCGCGGCCCATCTTGGCGCTGCCGCCGGCCGAGTCACCCTCGACCAGGAAGACCTCGTTGTGGCTGATGTCCTTGCTCTCGCAATCGGTGAGCTTGCCCGGCAGCACGGCCACGCCCGAGCCCTTGCGCTTCTCGACCTTCTGGCCGGCCTTCTGGCGCGTCTGCGCGGCCTTGATGGCCAGCTCGGCCAGCTTCTTGCCGTAGTCGACGTGCTGGTTGAGCCACAGCTCGAGCGCGGGGCGCACGAAGCTCGACACCAACCGCACCGCGTCGCGCGAGTTGAGCCGTTCCTTGATCTGGCCCTGGAACTGCGGGTCGAGCACCTTGGCGCTCAGCACGTACGACGCCCGTGCGAACACGTCTTCCGGCAGCAGCTTCACGCCCTTGGGCAGCAGCGAATGCAGCTCGATGAAGCCCTTGACCGCCGTGAACAGGCCGTCGCGCAGCCCGCTCTCGTGCGTGCCGCCGGCGCTGGTGGGGATCAGGTTGACGTAGCTCTCGCGCACCGGCTGGCCGTCTTCGGTGAAGGCCACGCACCAGTCGGCGCCCTCGCCTTCGGCGAAGTTGTCGGCGTTCTTGTCGGCATGGCC
>Ga0182008_10002875_pt1 | contig 10659 bp, 10 predicted proteins | sample Sormic07211129_1_FD_120482 | JGI IMG/M metagenome (GOLD analysis project Ga0182008, IMG submission 120482) | Rhizosphere microbial communities from Sorghum bicolor, Mead, Nebraska, USA - 072115-129_1 metaG | ecosystem: Host-associated > Plants > Roots > Rhizosphere | place: USA: Nebraska...
AAGGACATGAACCGTCTGCCGGACGCGATCTTCGTCATCGATATCGGCCACGAAGACATCGCCATCAAGGAAGCCAAGAAGCTCGGCATCCCGGTGATCGCCGTGGTGGATACCAACTACAACCCGGAACTGGTCGACTACGCGATCCCGGGCAACGACGACGCCATCCGTGCCGTGCAGCTGTACGCCCGTGCCGCCGCCGACGCCGTGCTGGAAGGCAAGGCTGCCGCGCCGCACGCCGCCACCGTCCGTGAAGAAGAGTTCAGCGAAGCCGCTGCTGGCGAAGAAGCCAAGCCGGCCCGCCGCGCTCCGGCCAAGAAGGCTGCCGCTCCGGCCGCCGACGCTCCGGCTGCTGGCGAAGCCCAGGCCTGATCCAGGCCCACGGTGGGCGTTACGCGCCCACCGTTCCTGTCCGCTGCCGATGGCGCGACGACAGGACACTGTCACACGGGCCGGCCACCATGCCGGCCCAACCCCTTTCTTTCGTGAGGAAATCCCGTGGAAATCACTGCTTCCCTGGTCAAGGAACTGCGCGAGCGCACTGGCGCCGGCATGATGGAGTGCAAGAAGGCGCTCGTCGAAAACGGCGGCAACATCGACGCCTCGGCCGAATGGCTGCGCAAGTCCGGCCTGGCCAAGGCCGACAAGAAGGCTGACCGCGTGGCTGCCGAAGGCATCATCGTGGCTGCACAGGACGGCAACAACGCCGTGCTGGTGGAAGTCAACTCGGAAACCGACTTCGTCGCCAAGGACAGCAACTTCCTGGACTTCACCAAGGCTGTCGGCGCCACCGCGCTGAGCTCGGGTGCTGCCGACATCGACGCGCTGAAGGCGGCCAAGCTGCCGACCGGCGAGACGATCGAAGAAGCCCGCGCCGCGGTGATTGCCAAGGTTGGCGAGAAGGTCGACGTGCGTCGCATCGTGCGTCTGGAATCGACCAACAACGTCGCTGCCTACGTGCACGGCGGCCGCATCGGCGTGCTGGTTGAACTGGCCGGCGGCGACGCCGAGCTGGCCCGTGGTCTGGCCATGCACGTGGCTGCGATGAACCCGCCGCACAACAAGGCGGCCGATGTGCCGGCCGAGTTCGTTGCGAAGGAGAAGGAAATCGAGCTGGCCAAGATGACCGACAAGGACAAGGCCAAGCCGGCCGACATCCTGGAAAAGATCATCAGCGGCAAGATCGCCAAGATCGTGAACGAAGTGACGCTGTACGGCCAGCCTTACGTGCTGGACACCAACCAGTCGGTCGAGCAGGTGCTGAAGGCTGCCGGCGCGGACGTGGTGGGCTTCAAGCGTCTGGCCGTTGGCGAAGGCATCGAGAAGGTGGTGGAAGACTACGCCGCCGAAGTGATGAAGCAGGCCGGTCTGGCCTGATCCAACACGCTGTCGCTTCGGTGATGGCGGATTGATCTGCTTCTACGAAAAAACCCGGCTTCGGCCGGGTTTTTTTGTGGGTGGTGGTTTTTTTCGAAGCGTAAAGCGCAGGGCAAAAGCGCAGAGCCAAAGCGCAGAGCCAAAGCGCAGAGCTGGTTTCCTTGCTGTTTGCGCTTCCGTGCGGGCTGGCAGGCTTACCCCCTGCCGGGACACGCCGTGAACCCATCCCTGGGGGCTCGTGGGCGCCATCCATGGCGCCCAACGGTCCCGGCAGGGGGTAAGCCTGCCAGCCCCGACTTGTTTCGCTAACGGATGGATGGGGAACAGCGGGGCTGTGTTTTTGCTGTTGATTGGGCTGGTTGGGCTGTCGGTGCGGTTGGTTGGATTTGATGGTTTGGATGGTTTTTTATTTGGGGTGGGTATTGGGTGGTTTGGAGCAGCCGACCAACGGTCGGCTCTACCCCCCCGACACCTCAGTGAATCCACCACCCAATATCCCCACCCACCCCGCCGGCCAATGGCCGGCCACGAACCAACCAACAACCAACCAACCAACCAACCAACCAATCACTCTCCAGCTACCAACCCGCAGCAAACCGGCATCCAACCGCCCCCGGCTGTCGCAGTTGCCTTCCCAACGCGCCTGCACACTGTCGGGGGTTGGTGCGGGTGGGTTGGCGGGACCGTTGGGCGCCATGGATGGCGCCCACGAGCCTCCAGGGATGGATTCACGGCGTGTCCCGCCAACCCACCCGCACCGACCCAGCCGCCAGCACCGCGGCGCCGCAGTTGACGTTGACGTTGACGTTGCTCACGCCGTTGCCGTTGCCGTTGCCGTAAAAGGCCGCGCGCCAGCGCATCAAACCACCCTCACCCCTTCGCCTGGAACGAAACCTCCTCGTACGGCTGCACCACCACCCAGCCCTCGCCGGCAAAGCGCATCTGCAGACTCTCGCCCGAGCCCCGGCCCACCAGCGTACCCAGCGAAATGTCCGCCACGATCTCCGGCACCAGCGACCCCGACCAGGCCACCGTCGCGTTCGGATCGGTGAACACCGGACCCGTCTGCGCGTTCACCGGCAGCGTCATCGGCTCGTAGTGCGACGTCATCGCCACGATCCCGTGCCCGCTCAATTGAATGTTGAACAGACCGCCCGACAGCATCCCCGCCACCTTCTTCATCATCGTGATCTTCGACGCGATCCCCGTCTCGAACGCCAGCACATCATTGCCGTTCACGAAAATCGACTCCCCCGCCAGCCGCAGCAACGTCACCTGCTTGCCCGCGTCCGCCAGGTACACCCGCCCCTGACCCTCCACCTTCATCAACTGCAGCCCCTCGCCGCTCACCATCTTCTTCAGCAGCGTGCCCAGCCCCTGCTCCAGCAGCCCCTGCCGGGTGAACTTCACCCCGCCCTTGCGCGCCACCATCGAACCGGCCTTCGCCCAGACCATCCCGTCCACCCGGACTTCCAGCATGTGCGGACTTTCCAGCTCGAATGCATCCGCGCTGACATCCTTCTCCTGGGTGGTGGACAAAAACTCCTGCAACGTCTTTACGGCCATGTCGTGCGTCATCCATGCAAGGGAAGCGCGCATGGTAGCGCCCCTCCCCCTGCGCCGGGGAATGTGTTACCAAGGGCGCGATGACCCGCCCGCCGCGATCTGCCCGTTGGTTCTGCAGCACGTAGCGCATCGGCAAACGCAGTGCCGACGCCCAATCGATCCGCCAAAGCAAGTATCAACGCCCAAATCTGTGACGCACTCCATGTATTCTTGCCTCAACACACCAATAGCCATGCCATGCCTCCCGAGCTGACAGCCGCCCTGGCGCTCTGCCGCAACCTGCCCTCGCCGCCCGGTATTGCCCTGCGCATCATCGAGCTGGCCCAGGATCCGGAAGCGGACATCACCACCGCCGCCGACATCATCGCCATCGATATGGCGCTGAGCGCGCGCATGCTGCGCATCGCCAACTCGCCGCTGTATGCCAGCCGCCGCCGCATCGAAAACCTCGGCCAGGCGCTGACCATGCTGGGCTTGAATGCCACCGTCAGCCTCGCGCTCGGCTTCACCGTCACCCAGGGCCTCACCGCACCCGGCGACGGCCAGGACCTGCGCGAACGTGCGTGGCGGCGCAGCATTCTCAGCGCCCTGGCGGCCAGCCTGCTGGGCCAGGCCCGCGGCCTGCGCAAGGCCGAAGAACTGATGCTGGCCGGCCTGCTGCAGGACCTGGGCATCCTGGTGCTCGCCCAGGCCCAGCCGGACACCTACCTGCCCCTGCTGCGCCAGGCCACCGACAACGACGCGCTGGTCGCGCTTGAGCGCGAACACCTGCAGTGCACCCATGCCGACGTCGGCGCCTTGATGGCCGAGCAGTGGGACCTGCCGCGCTACCTGGTGGACAGCATCGCCCGCAGCGAATCGCCCGCCACGGCCGAAGACAATTTCCAGACCTGCGTGGCCCTGTCCGGTGCCGTGGCCGATATCTGGCTCAGCGCCGACGCCGACGCCGCGCGCGAGCACGCCCTGCACCTGGTCCACGAAAGACTGCAACTGGACAGCGCCCAGTTCGACCAGGTGCTGGCCCGCATCAGTGACGCCCTGCCCGACATCAGCGCCCTGTTCGAGACGCCGCTGCTGTCGCCGTCGCGCGTGCAGCAGCTGATCGACCACGCCCAGGAGCTGGCGACCCTGCGCAACCTGCGCGAAATGCAGGACGCCGCCCAGGCCCGGCAGCGCGCCGACGAGTTCGAAGCACGCGCCAACCGGCTGGCCGAACAGGCCCACCGCGACGCACTGACCGGCGTGCTCAACCGGCGCCAGCTGGAGGCCGTGCTGGAACAGGAATTCCTGCGCGCCACCCGCCACGGCTGGCCGCTGTCGGTGGCATTCATCGACCTGGATGACTTCAAGAAGATCAACGACGCCCACGGCCACCTGATGGGTGACCAGGTGCTGCGCGTGTTCGCCGGCAAGCTGCAGGAGCAGCTGCGCAACAGCGATACCGTGGCCCGCTTCGGCGGGGAGGAGTTCATCGCGTTGCTGCCCAACACCACCGAGCCGGTTGCCCTGGAGGTGGTGCGCCGGGTCCTGGCCAACATCGTCAATACGCCGATGGCCGAGGTGCCCGACGGCCCCCTGTTCGTGACCTTCTCGGCCGGGGTCGCCACGCAGGGCGGCTACGAGCGTTTCGCCGATGTTCAGGACCTGCTGAAGGCGGCCGACGACGTGCTTTACCGCTCCAAGAACCTGGGCCGCAACCGCGTCATCGCACGCTCCCCCGGGACGGCACCGGCGTGAACCGGATGCCCCTTCCCAGCGGGGAAGGGCCCGGGGCCTGCGCCGCAGCGCAGCAAAATAAACGCACGGGCAGACCCGGCTTCCAGTAGAATTCCCGCGTTTTCCACGCATCCAGAGGTCACCATGTCCAGTCTTGCCTATCGCCGCATCCTGCTGAAAGTTTCCGGGGAGGCGCTGATGGGAGACGAGGACTACGGCATCGACCCCAAGGTCATCAACCGCCTGGCCCGTGAAGTCATCGAAGCCCAGCAGGCCGGCGCGGAAGTGGCGCTGGTCATCGGCGGCGGCAACATCTTCCGCGGCGCCGGCCTGGCGGCCGGCGGCATGGACCGCGTCACCGGCGACCAGATGGGCATGCTGGCCACCGTGATCAACGCGCTGGCCATGCAGGACGCGTTGGAAAAGCTCGGCGCCAAGGCGCGCGTGATGAGCGCCATCAAGATCAACGACGTGTGCGAGGACTACATCCGCCGCCGCGCCATCCGTCATCTGGAGAAGGGCCGGCTGGTGATCTTCGCGGCCGGCGTCGGCAGCCCGTTCTTCACCACCGATTCGGGCGCTGCCCTGCGCGCCATCGAGATCGGCGCGGACCTGCTGCTGAAGGCCACCAAGGTCGACGGCGTGTACGACAAGGACCCCAACAAGTACAGCGACGCGGTCCGCTTCGACAGCCTGACCTACGACGAAGTGATCCGCCGCGGCCTGGAAGTGATGGACACCGCCGCCTTCGCCCTGGCACGCGACAGCGACCTGCCGCTGCGCGTGTTCGACATGGGCCAGCCGGGCGAACTGCTGAAGATCCTGCACGGCGACAACATCGGCACCCTGGTACGCGGTCGCGACCAGGCTGCCTGAACGACGCAGTCATCCCGGCTGTCGGCCTGCGGCCGACCCCGCCGGGCACGCTGAGCTGAGGGTGCCGGCCAACGGCCGGCCCCGATAAGGCGGGCCACCCCCATATTCGCCTATAATCGTCCGATTACCAGTTACATCCAGGATTCGGGCGATGCTCAACGATATCAAGCAGGACGCGCAGACGCGCATGGCCAAGAGCATCGATGCTCTGAAGCACACCCTGACCTCCATCCGCACCGGCCGCGCCTCGCCGGCGCTGCTGGACCGCATCACGGTCAAGGCTTACGGCACCGACACCCCGCTGAACCAGGTCGCCTCGATCAGCGTGTCCGAAGGCCATTCCCTGGTCATCACCTTGTTCGACAAGGGCATGATCAAGGACGTCGAAAAGGCCATCTACGCCTCCGACCTCGGCCTGACCCCCAACGTGGCCGGCACCGTGATCCGCCTCAACCTGCCGCCGCCGACCGAAGAACGTCGCCGCGAGCTGGGCAAGCAGGTGCAGAAGGAAGGCGAAGGCGCCAAGATCGCCATCCGCAACATCCGCCAGGACGCCAACAAGGCCATCGCCAGCCTGATCAAGGACAAGGCGATCAGCGAAGACGACAAGAAGCGCGGCGAAGACGACATCCAGAAGCTGACCGACAAGTCGATCAAGGACGTCGATAGTGTCGTGGCCGAAAAAGAAAAGGAACTGATGGCGGTCTGAGCCCCATGTCCCAGGCCCCGACCTCCAGCACCCCTGCGGCCGTCCCGCGCCACGTTGCCATCATCATGGATGGCAACGGGCGGTGGGCCCAGAAGCGGCGCCGCCCGCGCCTGATCGGCCATCGGGCCGGCGCGCGCGCGGTCAACCGCACCATCGATTTCTGCCTGGAACGCGGCATCGCCGCGTTGACCCTGTTTGCCTTCTCCAGTGAGAACTGGGGCCGGCCAACCGACGAGGTCGACGCGCTGATGAAGCTGTTCCTCAATGCGCTCGACCGTGAAGTGGACGAGCTGCATCGGCGTGGCGTGCGCGTGCGCTTCATCGGCGAACGCGAACGCTTCGGCGCCGGGCTGGTCAGCCGCATGCAGCTGGCCGAACAGCGCACCGCCGACAACCGCGCCATGACCCTGAACATCGCCGCCAGCTATGGTGGTCGCCAGGACATCGCCCGCGCCGCGCGCGAGCTGGCCGCAGAGGTGGCCGCCGGGCGCCTGCTGCCCGAACAGATCGACGAAGCGATGCTGTCCAGCCGGGTCGCCCTGGCCGACCTGCCACCGCCGGACCTGTTCATCCGTACCGGCGGCGACACCCGCATCAGCAATTTCCTGCTGTGGCAGCTGGCGTATACCGAATTGTGGTTCACCGACGTGCTGTGGCCCGAGTTCGACGCCGCCGTCCTGCAGCAGGCGCTCGACGCCTATGCCGCCCGTGAACGCCGCTTCGGCCTGACCAGCGCCCAGATCGCCGCCCTGGCCACCGAGACGTCCACCCCATGACCAAGACCCGAGTCATCGCCGCGCTGATCATGGCGCCGGTCGCCATCGCGGCGATCCTGCTGCTGCCCACCCAATGGCTGGCCGCCGCCGCCGCCGCCGTGTTCCTGATCGGCCTGTGGGAATGGCTGAAGCTGGCCGACGTGGACGACACCCTCGCCCGCACCGTGCTGCTGGTGCTGAACCTGCTGCTGATGGTGCTGATGGTGTGGGCCGGCGACGGCTCGCTGGTGCTGTACCAGATCGCCGCACTGGTCGGCATCGGCTGGTGGCTGATGGCGCTGCTGTGGCTGCGCTTCTTCACCTTCGGGGCCAGCCCGAGCAGCCCCGCGCGTGCGCTGAAGCTGCTGGCCGGCACCCTGGCCATCGTGCCGGCGTGGGCCTCGCTGGTGCTGATCCATGCCAGCGGCGACAACGGCCACCTGTGGCTGCTGACGGCACTGGCCGTGGTCTGGGCGGCCGATTCGGGCGCCTACTTCGCCGGCCGCACCTTCGGCCGCACCAAGCTGGCCCCGCGGATCAGCCCCAACAAGACCTGGGAAGGCCTGGGTGGCGGCATGGTGGCCGGCCTGGCGGTCGCGCTGGGCTTTGGCTACATGGCCGGCATCGACACTGCCCACGTGCTGGGCCTGGTCATCACCGCCGTGGTGACCGTGTTCGCCTCGGTACTGGGCGACCTGTACGAGAGCCTGATCAAGCGCCACGCCGGCGCCAAGGACTCGGGCCACATCATTCCCGGCCACGGTGGCGTGCTGGATCGCATCGACGGCGTGCTCGCCGCCCTGCCCGTGTTCGCACTGGGCAAGGAAATCTTCGGATTCTGAACATGGTCAGCGTTACCGCTCCCCGCCGGGTCGCCGTGTTCGGCGCCACCGGCTCGATCGGCGCATCGGCGCTGGACGTGATTGCACGTCACCCCGACCGCTACCGCGCCAGCGTGCTGGCGGCCGGGCGCCAGGTGGAGGCGCTGGTGGCACTGTGCGTGCAGCATCGGCCCGATCATGCCGTGATCGCCGACGACACCCTGTTCGCCGCGCTGCGTGACGGTCTGCGCGATGCCGGGCTGCCTACCCAGGCGCACGCCGGCGCCGCTGCGCTGGACCAGCTCGCCGCCAGTGCCGAATGCGACACCCTGGTCGCTGCCATCGTGGGCGCCGCCGGGCTGTCCTCGACCCTGGCCGCCGCTGCGGCGGGCAAGCGCATCCTGCTGGCCAACAAGGAATCGCTGGTGCTGGCCGGCGAGCTGCTGATGCGCCAGGCCGCCGCCGCCGGGGCCGAGATCATTCCGATCGACAGCGAACACAGCGCGATCTTCCAGTGCCTGCGCTCGCGCGATGCCAGCCTGGAAGGCGCCGGCGTCCGCCGGATCCTGCTGACCGCCTCGGGCGGCCCGTTCCGTGGGCGCAGCCGCGCCGAGCTGGGCCAGGTCACCCCGGCGCAGGCCGTGGCGCACCCGAAATGGTCGATGGGACCGAAGATCTCGGTCGATTCGGCGACGTTGATGAACAAGGGCCTGGAAGTCATCGAGGCCCACCACCTGTTCGGCATCCCGGGCGAGCGCATCGAGGTGCTGGTGCATCCGCAGAGCCTGGTGCATTCGCTGGTCGAATTCGTCGACGGCTCCACGCTGGCCCAGATGGGCCTGCCGGACATGCGCACCACCCTGGCGGTGGGCCTGGGCTGGCCGCAGCGGATCGAATCCGGGGTCGGCGGGCTGGACCTGCTGACCCAGGGACGGCTGGATTTCGAGGCGCCCGACAACGACGCCTTCCCCTGCCTGGGCCTGGCCTGGCAGGCCATGGCGGCCGGTGGTACCGCGCCGGCCATCCTCAATGCCGCCAATGAAGTGGCTGTTTCAGCATTTCTTCAGGGAAAAGTCGCTTTCCTTGCCATTCCGGCGCTGGTGGCTAACGCTCTGTCAACATTGTCGGTCGAGTCCGCCGATACACTGGCGGTCCTGCTGGCTGCCGACCAGCGCGCCCGCCTGATCACCCAAGCCGCCATCGACCACGCCTGAATGCCCTTCCCGCCTCTCTCCAGTGCTGTCCACCATGGGTGAATTCATCGGATCTGTCTGGTGGATGATCGTCAGCCTCGGCGTGCTGGTGACGTTCCATGAATTCGGCCACTACTGGGTGGCGCGCCGCTGTGGGGTGAAGGTGCTGCGGTTCTCGGTCGGCTTCGGCCGCCCGCTGTGGATGCGGCGCAACCGCGCCGGCACCGAGTTCGCCATCGCGGCCATTCCGCTCGGCGGCTACGTGAAGATGCTCGACGAGCGCGAAGTCGAGGTGCACCCGCACGAGCGTGACCAGGCCTTCAACCACAAGAGCGTGTGGCAGCGCATCGCGATCGTGGCCGCCGGCCCGGCCGCCAACCTGCTGCTCTGCATCGCCCTGTTGTGGGCGATGTTCGTACTCGGCAAGCAGGATTACTCCCCCACCATCGGCCGCACCAGCGGCATGGCCCAGGCCGCCGGGCTGCAGTCGGGCGACCGGCTGATCAGCGTGGACGCCCGCAGCGTGGTCACCGCCGGGCAGGCCAGCATGGCGCTGACCACCGCCGCCATGGACCGCCACGACGCCCGCCTGGAAGTGCTCGACGCGCAGGACCGGGTACAGACCCGGGTACTGCCGCTGTCGCAGTTGCCGCAAGGCTTCGACGAGCGCCGCGTGCCGGTGCTGGCCGGGCTGACCTGGCAGTTCTGGCTGCAGCCGGCGCTGGTGGAAAAAGTCGTGCCCGACTCGGCTGCCCAGGGCGTGCTGCTGCCGGGCGACCTGATCGTGGCGGTGGACGGACAGCGCATCGACGCCATCGACCAGGTGTTCACCGAAATCCACACCCTGGGCAAGCGCGGCGGCCCGGGCATGATCGAAGTGCTGCGCGGGGGCGAGCGCCTGGCCCTGGAAATCACCCCGCGCCAGGGCAAGGACGGCCGTGGCCAGCCCACCTGGCAGATCGGGATCGGCTTTGCCCAGTCCAGCGCCCCGGCCTACGACGCCGAACTCAAGTACGGGCCGCTTGCGGCCCTGCCGGTGGCCCTGCGTGAAACCGCCCGCATGGCCGGTGATTCGCTGGGCATGATGCGACGCATCGTCACCGGCAGCGCCTCGCTGCAGAACATCTCCGGCCCGGTCACCATTGCCCGCGTGGCCAATGTGTCGGCCCAGCGGGGGCTGGACTGGTTCCTGTTCTTCCTGGCCCTGCTGTCGCTGAGCCTGTGCATCATCAACCTGTTGCCCATCCCCATCTTGGACGGCGGGCACCTGCTGTATTACCTTATTGAGTTGGTCAAGGGCAGCCCGCTGAGCGAGCGCGCCATGGCTGCCGGCCAGTACGTCGGGCTGGCGCTGCTGGCCGGGCTGATGGGGTTGGCGTTCTACAACGACATCCTCGGCCTGGCCGCGCGATGAACTTTTTCCCTTTTGTCGTCGTCTTATGCGCCGGCATCCCGCAACATTGCATTCGACTCCAACCGGACGTGACATGACGCGACTCCCCAATCGCCGCCTGCTTGCCCTTGCACTCGCCGCCGGTTTCGGCGCGCCCGCCCTGGCCCAGGCAGCCGAGCCCTTCACCGTCAGCGACATCCGTGTCGATGGTCTGCAGCGCATCACCTCCGGTACCGTGTTCACCTACCTGCCG
>Ga0182008_10002878_pt1 | contig 10657 bp, 10 predicted proteins | sample Sormic07211129_1_FD_120482 | JGI IMG/M metagenome (GOLD analysis project Ga0182008, IMG submission 120482) | Rhizosphere microbial communities from Sorghum bicolor, Mead, Nebraska, USA - 072115-129_1 metaG | ecosystem: Host-associated > Plants > Roots > Rhizosphere | place: USA: Nebraska...
ATATCCATAGCAATAAAGGATATTGGTATATACCAGATTGCCTCGCTATAAATCGCCGCAATCAAACACAGTGCCTTGCGTCCATACGCGACGTCAGGCTGGAGTCGATAGCGATGATTTCTGTAAGGGTAATGCTGGAGTACTTTCATCCCTGGCCTAATTCGGCAGGTTTGTATCTGGCTCGCGAACGCGGCTGGTACCAGGAGGCAGGGCTGGATGTCGAGCTGGTGGTGCATGACCCCTGGCACGGCGACACCCTGGATCATTTACTGTCCGGGGCTGTGCATTTCGGCGTGTTCCCCAGCAACCGACTGCTCGTACGCCGCGGCCTGGGGCAACCGTTGCGGGGAGTAGCAGCGATCAACCACCGTGGCCTGGAGTCGATCCAGACCCTTACCGATTCGGGCATCCAGCGGCCACGGGACCTGGCCGGTCGGCGCCTGGCGCTGAACCCCACCCCTCGCGGCCTGGCCATGGTCCGGCATTTGGTGCGGGTTGATGGCGGTGATCCCGATGCGCTGATTCTGGTGGACAGTGGCACCCGCGAGTTGCGTCCCGAGCAACTGGCCGCCGGTATCGCCGATGCGAGTTTTGGTGGCTATTGGGCCTGGGAAGCACTCATGTCCAGCCCGGTCGAAGCTGAGCGGCGCGTAGTCTGGCCGGTCGATGACCTCGGAGCACCGGCGTATCACAGTTACCTGCTGGGCGCCCATGAGCAGACCCTGGAAACGCAACCTGAACTGACCCGCGCCTTTCTCGCCGCCACCGCCCGTGGGTACCTGGCCGCCGCTGCCGATCCCGCCAGTGCCCTGCAAGCCTATGAGACTGTCACCCCCTATTTCCCCCGCGAACTGCTGGCGGAATCGCTGCAGAAGATCGCGCCGACCTGGTTGCACGAAGGCGCCTGGGGCCGGCAACGGGATGAATTGCTCAAGCCTTACGCTCACTGGCTGCAAGACAACGGTGTGCTCGACGATGCCGAAGCATGGCGTCAGGCAACCAGTAACGCCTACTTGCCGGAGACGGTCTGATGGCCGCCGTCGAAGCCTTGATGGCGCACGGTTTGAGCCTCGAACCGGTGGCTGCGGACTGGCCGCCGCTGGATACCCGCGACGTCGAACAGCTGCTGCTCGGCTACCCGCAACTCGGGGCGCCGCTCAGCCTCAATTGGCATAGCCCACGACCATTTTCGGCGGCCAGCCTGGTACAGACCCGCGCCGCAACGCTGTTTGTTAAACGCCACCATCAGCGAGTTCGGACACCCGCCTGGCTGAGCGAGGAGCATCGGTTCATGGCGCATTTGCATCAGCGTGGTGTGCCGGTGAGTCAGGTGTTGGCCGACCGCAACGGCGAAACGGCGGTCGCCCAGGGCGAATGGACGTATGAGGTGCATACCCTGGCCGAAGGTCAGGATCTGTATCGAGAGTCGCTGTCATGGACAGCGTTTTTCACTCAGCAGCAAGCCTGGTCCGCCGGCGCGTCCCTGGCCCGATTGCACCTCGCCGCCGAGGACTATCAGGCCGCTCCACGCCAGACCCCGGTGCTTCTGGCGAACTTCAAGCTCTGCACCCGCCAGGACCTGGGTGCCAGTCTGCAAACGGCCATACACCAGGCCCCGGCACTGAGCGACTACATGAGTCAGCACGACTGGCGCGGCGAACTGCTGCCGTTGCTATTGCCCTGGCATCGCCAGTTGCAACCATTGCTTGGTCAGCAGCCCGGTTTATGGACCCATAACGACTGGCACGGCTCCAATCTGCTGTGGAGTTCAAGTGCCGCCGACGCAGCGGTGAGTTGCGTGCTGGACTTCGGCCTGGCGGACCGCACATTCGCCCTCTTCGACCTGGCCACGGCCATCGAGCGCAATGGCATTCCCTGGCTGGAGCTGGACAGCGGTGGCAGTGCCCCAGCGGTACTGGATGACATCGATGCCTTGCTGGATGGCTATGCCAGCGTAAAACCCTTGTCCTCGGCCGACCTGCTGACACTGGCCGCCCTGCTGCCATTGGTGCACGTCGATTTCGCCCTGTCAGAAATTGCCTATTTCCAGGGTGTGGTGGGTTCCACCGCCAGTGCCGACGTGGCGTACTTCGCGTACTTGCTCGGTCACACGCGCTGGTTTTCCACTGACCCGGGCCAGTGCCTGCTCGACCATTTACGGCGCCTTGCCTCAACCCGGAGTTCTGGATCATGACCGCCACCACCCCCCCATCCTGATCAGCCCCGAAGCGCTGGCCAAACGCTTGGCCGATCCGGATCTGCGGATCCTCGATGCCAGCGTCGAACTGCCGGCGCCGCGCTTCGACCAGGACTATCGCGTGGCCAGTGGCCGTGAGGGCTGGTTCCACAACCATATACCCGGTGCGCTGCATGCCGATCTACTGGAGGATCTGGCCCAGCCCCAAGCCCCATTCAGCTTTGCCCTGCCCCGCGCTGATCAGTTCACCAGCGCATTGGCCAGCCTGGGGATCGGTGCCGACAGCCACATCGTGATTTATGACCGCGCCGACGGCTTCTGGGCCGCACGTCTGTGGTGGATGCTACGCAGTGTGGGTCTTGAGGCTCAGGTGTTGGACGGCGGTTTCAATGCCTGGTGTGCTGCCGGTTTGCCTCAGCGCCAGGGCAATGAATCATCTGTACCAGTGGCCGAACGGCGGTTGCGGCAACGTCCGGGATTCTGGATTGACCGTCAAGGTGTGCAGGCAGTGCTGGCCGGCGAGCGTCCGGGAGTGCTGGTCTGCGCCCTGTCCTCAGCCTTGTTCAGCGGCGCCGCCCCAAGCCGCTACGCCCGACGCGGGCATATTCCCGGCAGCCTCAACCTGCCGGCCCGCAACCTGCTGGACCCTCAGGGTCGATATCTGCCGAGCGAGAAACTGCAGCAGCTGGCGGGTGAACTGCTCACGACATCCGATCCTCTGGTGCTCTATTGCGGCGGGGGTATTTCTGCCGCTGCGGTGGCCCTGGCGCTGACATTGGTCGGACGCGACAACATCCTCTTGTATGATGGCTCGCTTCAAGAGTGGGCCGCGGATTCAAACTTGCCAATGACCACCGGAGCAACTCCGGCCTGAAGCCCTCAGGGCACACATCGCTTTTTCCTGTTTTAACAGCACGGCTCTTTCCCGGAGCGCGCCTGGGTCACTGTGCCCGGTGTTCGCCTGGCCCGGGATCGCACTCGTTGAGGAGTATTCATGGATATGCTTTACCGGACGTCCCGCGAGGGAATGTCCGCCCCACGGTTCACGCTCAATCTTCTGACCCTGGGCCTGCTGCTGGCCAACACGGTGCATACAGCGCAGGCCGTCGACACCGAACTTCCTGAGGTGACCGTGACAGGCGAAGACACCTCTGGCTATCAGGCCCGAAGCGCTTCGGTCGGCGGTTTCGAGGCGGCGCCATTGCTCGATACGCCGGCATCGATTTCGGTGATCAACGAAGCCTTGATCAAGGACCAGCAGGCTCGTCTGCTCAGCGAAGTTCTGAAGAACGATGCCTCGGTAGGTGAAAGCTACGCGCCGGTCGGCTACTACGAAAATTTCGTCGTGCGCGGCTTCTCTTTGAACTCCGCCAGCAGCTACAAGATCAATGGCCGCACCATCACCGGCGAGCAGAACGTCGGGCTGGAAAACAAGCAACAGGTGGAATTGCTCAAGGGGCTTTCCGGTTTGCAGAGCGGCGTCACGGAGCCTGGCGGACTGGTCAACTACGTGACCAAGCGGCCGACCGACGTGCGCTCGGTTACCGTCTCTACTGACGATCGTGGCAGCGGTTACCTGGCCACGGACGTGGGAGGATTCTTCGGCAGCGAACAACAGTTCGGACTGCGCGCCAACGTGGCTCATGAGGATTTGCATTCCTACGTAGAACACACCAATGGCCAGCGCGATTTCGCCTCCCTGGCCTTCGACTGGAACATCAGCCCCGATGCCCTGCTGCAACTGGATGTCGAGTACCAGACCAAGGAACAGCGTTCGGCACCGGGTTATCAATTGCTCGGCGGCACCCGCCTGCCGCACCACGCCTCGCCGAAAAAACTGTTGGCCCACCAGAGCGGTTCGAAGCCCGTCACCACCGACGCACTGAACCTCAATGGCAACTTTGAATACCGCTTCAGCGACGCCTGGAAAGGCAACATCAGCGCATCGCGCAGCCGTGTGGTCATCGATGACTACAGCTCGTTCGCCTGGGGTTGCTACGGCTCCGCCAGTTGCGCCAGCGCGGCGGTACCCAACTACTTCAGCCCCGAAGGCGACTATGACATTTACGACTTCCGCAGCCCTGACGATACCCGCCGCAATGACGAGCTACAGGCTGCCTTCACTGGCGCCTTCGACACCGGTGGCCTCGGTCACGAACTGAGCGTAGGCACCAGCGCGTTTCGCCGCGTGGTAGATAAACGCGACGCCATTAACGTGATGATCGGCAGCGCCAATATCGATAGCGAGCCGGCAGACTTCGCACGCTACGACGGGCCGCTCAACGATTCCTATCGACGCCTGGATAGCCGTCAGTACGGGCTGTTTTTCAATGACCGGATCAGTTTCAACGAGCAATGGCAGACCGTGCTCGGCGGTAGCGAAGTGCGCCTCGATGAAGAGACCTTCGACAGCCAGGGCGACACCACCCGACACACCCAGCGCTATGTGTTCCTGCCCCAGGCTGCGCTGATCTACAAGCCAGTGGAAAACCTATCGCTGTATACCCGCTACAGCAAGGGCCTGTCACTGGGCGGCGAAGCGGCGTGGTTCACCACCAACGCCTATGAAATCCTCGCGCCCACCGTGTCCCGGCAGATCGAGGCGGGCATCAAGTATGACTTGCAACGTATCAGCCTGGCCGCAGCGCTGTTTCAGATCCGCCAGGCGTACCAGTACTCCCGGCCGAATGACGACGGCACATTTACCTTCACCCAGCAGGGTGAACAGAAAAACACCGGACTGGAACTCTCGGCCAATGGCTGGGCCAGCCAGCGCCTGCAGATTTCGGCCAGTGTCGCAGCGATCCGAGCACGGGTCAGCGACAGCGGCACGCCGGCCTATGAAGGTCATCAGGCGATCAACGTGCCGACACTGCGTGCCAGTCTCTACGGCGACTACGCCCTGCCCTGGATCGACGGCCTGGCCCTGCTCGGTGGCGTGCAATACAGCGGCAGCAAATACGCCAATCGTCAGGGTGAGGTGCAGACCGGCGCCTACGCCATCTTCAACGTCGGCAGCCGCTACAGCACCCGTATTGACAGTTACGACACCGTGTTTCGACTGACCGTGGACAACGTGTTCGACAAGCGCTACTGGCGGGACGCCGGTGAATACATGGGCGATGGTTACCTGTTCCAGGGTGCGCCACTGACCGCCCGCTTGAGTGCCTCGATCAACTTCTGATAGCTCCCCTTATCGTTTCAGTTGAGGAACACGTTATGTCCGATCTTGAAATCATCGCTGTCCTGCTCAACATCCTCGGCGTCTGGCTGACCGCCCGGCGCATCCGCTGGTGCTGGCCGGTCAGTGTGCTGGCGGTGTTGCTGTACGCCTGGATTTTTTATCAGGCCAAGCTCTACTCCGACACGCTGTTGCAGGGCATCTTCGCCCTGCTGCAAGGCTACGGCTGGTGGCGCTGGAGCCAGGGCGGCCTGACCCATGGCAAGGTCCGGGTGGCCAGGCTGCCCTTGCGCGAGGGACTACTCGGCCTGCTTTTCGGCGCACTCGGTGCCGTATTGCTCGGCGCCCTGATGTACAGCTTCACCGACGCCGCAGTACCCTGGCTCGACGCGTTGCTGACCGCCTTCAGCCTGGTGGCGAGTGTCTGGGCGGCACGCAAGTACGTGGTCAGTTGGTGGCTGTGGATCGTCCTCGATTGCCTGTATGTCGGCCTGTTCCTGTTCAAGGACTTGCGCCTGACGGCCGCGCTGTATGCAGGCTTTGTGTTGTTGGCGGTATATGGTCTGCGAGCCTGGCAACAGGATCTGGCGCACCAGGAACAGCAGCCGGCCACCGATACAGACGCGTTCGCAGACGGCTCGACGGCCGGCGATCCGATTCGTTAGTGTAAGCAACCAATCGATGGCGTCCGCGGGCGCCATCACCCTCCTCGATCCGCCAACGGGCGCCATACTGAATGCCTTTCGACCCCCTTTCACCGCACTACCAGCGGATTCGCGAGCAGATCGCCAACGATATCGCCACAGGTACGCCACAGGCCGATGAAAAATTCCCCTCCGAGCGGGAAATGATCGAGCGCTTCGGCTGTACCCGGGTCACCTTGCGCCAGGCGCTGCAACAACTGGAAGCCGAAGGCCTGGTGTACCGGGAAAACCGTCGCGGCTGGTTCGTCAGCCCACAGCGCATCCGATACGACCCCACGCGGATCAGCGGCTTCATGGACTACGTCAGTGCCCAGGGACGTACACCGCGAACCGAATGTCTGCAGGCCGAACTGCGCCCTGCCGGCGCCTGGCTGGCCAGACGCATGAGCCTGAGTTCGGAAGATGAGCCGGTATTTTTCCTCCAGCGTCGACGCTGGATTGATCGGCGCCCGGTGCTGCTGGAGTTCAACGCACTGCTGGCGAGCTGGTGTCCGGGCTTGCTCGACGCTGATTTGAACACCTCCCTGACTCGGGTCCTGCGCGAGCGCTATTCGCGGGTGCAATCGCGCTGCGAGCTGGAGATGCACATCGGCACCGTCAACGAGGATCAGGCAGAACTGCTGCAGCTTTCCCCAGGCTCGACCAGCGTCTACCTGGAGCGCCTGAACTTCGGCGAAGAGGACCAGGCCGTGGAGTTCGACCAGGAATTCTGGCGCCCCGACGCGCTGTCAATCGTGATGGAAACCCGTTATCCAGGGAGGACCTGACTCAACAGGCAAACCTACGCAATCGGCCACCGACTTTGGGGTGCGCACCAGTATCCAGCTCCTGTGCTTGTAACTGACAGCCACTTCCTTGCAAATGTCCTTCCACTGCATAAGGCCTCCCTCAGTGGCTGCCGATGAAGACAGGGATGGCATTGTTCAACGAAAACCCCACCAGGAAGACAGCCAGCCCCATGTCGATCTGGCGCGTGTATTTCAAAAACAGCGCCTTGACCCGACCTTGTCCGAACAGCAAGGCCACCGTTGAATACCAGATCAACTCCAGCGTCGAACACAACAGCACCACCAGAACCTTATCGGTTGGGGTGCGAGGCGAAGACAGGAAACCGGCATAGATACTGACCATGAAGGCAATGGTTTTCATGTTGCTGATATTGGTGATTACCCCCACTTTGTAACCTTCGAAGAATCCCCCGATTGCCTGAGGCGCGCCGCTGTTGCCGCCCGCGCCCTTCTGAAGCACGCTCTTGATAATCACATAGGCGATGTAAAGCAGATACGCGGAACCGCACAGTGTGGCGACATCGGAAAAACCGGGGTATTGCGCCAGCAGCGCGGCAAGTCCCAGCAGCGACAGGGCTGAAAACATTACCCCCACCGTGCAGATCCCCAATGTGGCGCCGAAACCGGCGGTCACCGAGTTGAGTGATGAAAAACGGCTGACAATAATGAAGTTCGGGCCGGGGCTGATGACCGCCATGATGTAAATCAGTGCCGCCGTAAACATGAATCCTCCTGATTCTAAAAAAGCAGCCCGCACTGGCCGAGCTGCTGTCCTTCTCAAGCGATCGAATGTTCCTCTGACTCCTGAGTTGCGGGCGTACCCAGGTTGTATACCAACGCCGTCAGAATGGTCTACTTGTCCAGCCGCGCCTTTTCCTGGGCGTCAACGCCGAAGTAATAGTCGACGTACTGCGGAAAATACACTCGGTCACTAAACGGGCTGGTGGCGGGACGCGAGCAGTTTATCCACGACCTCGACAAACCCGAGCCCACCGGGCCCTTGAGTGATCCAGGCGGGTGGCGTGGATAGCTGCGACAGGTATTTGCGCACGCTACTCACACCCACTGTGTGACGGAAGAAATCGAACATAGGCGCGTCATTTGTCGAGTCGCCGGAATACAGAACCGCATTACGATTCTCATTGATATCCAGGTCATAAACCTCGGCCAGAATACGCCTCGACATACTCAGCTTGTCATAACCGCCAAGCCAACCCAGGACCCACAAATTGTTGACGGTGACGTCGGCTCCTGCTTCCTCCAACGCCTCCACTATCGCTTGCCGAGTCTCGGAGTGCTCAGGCAGGGAAAAGGCCAGGCTTGTTAGCCTGAACGGCTGATCGCTGGCCAGTATCGCTTCGGGCACCCGGGCCTGGACCTGCCGAGCGATGGCCTGCAAGCGACTCGATATCCTGCCTTGCTCGGTTTCGGAGTGCCAGAAGTGCCGACGCAACTCATGCCCACCGACTGCGCGCTGGAAAAACAGCCCTCCATTTTCCCCAATCACTCCGTCAACCGGCCACATCCGAGCCATTTGATCGCACCACCCGGCGGGTGCTGCCGTGACCGGAATAACGTGGATGCCATACGCTTGCGAACGTTCAAGTGCTGCGTAAGTGGCGGCTGCCAAGCGGCCTTGGTAAGTCAGGGTCTCGTCCATGTCGGTGAGGACGAAACGAACGCTACCAAACTCGGAATCAGCGGCGGTGAACAGCGGTTGCATGGAAGTTCTCATTTACTTTGAAAGGGCCAGAAAGGTAAAAAATTACAGGACAGAACCAGGGTCTCGGTTGACGCAATACGTCGATGGGCCTGAACACACACCGATCATCACGTCTAGGTAAAGAACCGATTCGCCGGACGAGGTAATCCAAGGTTTTCGCGCAAGGTCGATCCTTCATACTCGCGCCGAAAAATGCCACGTCGTTGCAACTCGGGAACGACCTTGGCCACGAAATCATCGAGCCCTCCCGGCAACCACGAAAACATGATGTTGAAGCCATCGCTGCCTTCAGCCTCCAGCCATTGTTGCATCTCATCGGCAATGCTCTGGGCCGTCCCCACGAACGAAAGGCCGGCGTATCCGCCAAGGCGCTGAGCCAGTTGACGGACCGTCAGTTGCTCACGATCAGCCAGCTCCAGCACCCGTTCACGGGCGCTTCGGCTGCCGTTGGTTTCAGGTATCGACGGCAGAAACTGGTCGAGATCAAATTTCGTGGCATCTGTGCCAAGGGCGATGGACAGAGAGGCGATCGCGCTCTGCTCATGCACAAGGCTGTCGAGATCCGCGCGGATCTGCCGGGCGTCCTCCTTCGTATCGCCCACCACCACAAAGGCGCCAGGAAGAATCTTCAAGTGTTCGGGGTGTCGACCTATTTCCCGCATGCGGCGCTTGATGTCTGCATAGAACGCTCGGCCCTCCTCCAGCGTGCCCGGAGCAACGAAAATCACTTCAGCCGTTTCGGCGGCCAACTGGCGCCCGGGCTCTGAAGAGCCGGCCTGAACGATCACCGGCCAGCCCTGCACCGGACGGGCAATATGCAACGGTCCGCGAACGTTCAGATATCGGCCTTGATGATCGAGTCTATGCAGCTTGTCCGGGTCGAAGTAGACGCCGCTGTCAGCATCGCGAATAAAGGCATCATCCGCCCAACTGTCCCAAAGCCCGGTCACCACATCGTAAAACTCCCGCGCGCGCGCATAACGCTCATCATGGGAAAACGCCTGCTCCAGGCCAAAGTTCAACGCCGCATCAGGGTTAGCCGTAGTGACAACGTTCCAACCTGCACGACCGTTACTCAGATGATCAAGCGAGGCAAAACGCCGGGCGATATGAAACGGTTCGTCGTAGGTGGTCGAGGCCGTCGCCACCAGCCCGATGTGATCGGTCGCCTGACTGAGTGCCGACAACAACGTGAAAGGCTCGAACGAAGTGGCGGTATGGCTGCGCTTCAACGCTTCAATGGGCATATTGAGCAAGGCCAGATGATCGGCCATGAAGAACGCATCGAAGCGAGCACGCTCCAGTGTTTGAGCAAAACGCTTGAGATGAGCAAAGTTGAAGTTGGCGTCACCATAAGCGCCGGGATAACGCCAAGCGCCGGTATGGATGCTGACCGGACGCATGAAGGCGCCAAGTTTGAGTTGGCGTCGAGCTGTCATGAAGAACTCCCTATTCAAGATGATCCCCAGAATCGGCCGGGCGGACTTTCCCTGTCCAATAATCAAACGTGCTGACTTATGCCGTATGGTCGAGAGTGGTGGTTCGGTGCAGCACTACCTTGGCCCTCGACAACCACGGCACGGACGAAATTATCCTGCTGACGGTCAGACGCCAGCCTTGGCCAGCATCGAAATCAGCAACACATCGACTCCGGCAGTGGCCCAGTGAGGATGAATCTCCTCGGCTTCGTTATGGCTGAGGCCGTCCACGCAAGGCACGAAGATCATCGCAGTCGGGGCCACACGGTTCAGGTAGCAGGCATCATGCCCGGCGCCGGGCCTCTTACTTCGCCGTAATCACCGACAACTTGGTAATCCCTGCCCGCTCGATAGAGGCCATCGCCCGCGCCACTTCGCCATAATTCACCCCGTTGTCGGCCTGCAGTTGCACGCGCACATCAGGGTTTTTCGCTTTGGCGGCTTGCAGGTTGAACTCGAGCAGATCCGGCTGGATTTCATCCTTGTTGATGAACACCTTGCCCTTGTCGTCGATGCTCACCACCAGAGGATCTTTCTGTTCCACCGGCGCCACCGCTTCGGTCTTCGGCAGGTTGATCGGGATCGC
>Ga0182008_10002879_pt1 | contig 10656 bp, 8 predicted proteins | sample Sormic07211129_1_FD_120482 | JGI IMG/M metagenome (GOLD analysis project Ga0182008, IMG submission 120482) | Rhizosphere microbial communities from Sorghum bicolor, Mead, Nebraska, USA - 072115-129_1 metaG | ecosystem: Host-associated > Plants > Roots > Rhizosphere | place: USA: Nebraska...
CAAGAGCGCCACGTTTGGTCAGCAAGCACGCGTTATCGTTAACGACCATCGCGAGCAAGCTCGCTCCTACACAAAGCCGGATTCGCCAGCATCGGCTTTCATTGGCGGGTCATATCAGCTCAGTTTGACCTTCGCCCCCCGGCAAAACCCCGATTTACAGCGCTTCCCGCCCACCGGTGTCACAGAACGGTCATCCCCCGACCCTAGCTTGCCCTCCCAGTTGCCGGGCCACTTGCCTGGCGTTAACGGACTCTTGGGGAGGACACCATGTACCAGCGCAGCAGCACTGCCGGGCTCGTCAGCTTCACGCTCACCGCATTGGCCATGGCGATGGCCAGCGAGCGCCTGAGCGCCGCCGAAACCACCGCGAACACCGAACACGTCGAAGTGGTGGGGCAGGCAGCGAGCATCGACCAGGCGCTCAAGGAACAACGCAACTCCGACAGCATCCAGAGCGTGGTGCATGCGGACGGAGTGGCTCAATTGCCGGACGAAAACGTCGCCGAAGCGGTGCAACGCTTGCCGGGGATCAGCGTCGAGCGCGATCAGGGCGAAGGGCGTTTCGTCAGCGTGCGCGGCCTCGGGCCGGACCTCAACAGCGTCACCATCAACGGCACGCTGGTGCCGTCGCCGGAAAGCGAACGTCGCGCCGTGGCCCTCGATGTGTTGCCTTCGGAGCTGGTCCAGTCGTTGTCGGTGATCAAGACCCTGACCCCGGACATGGACGCCAACTCCCTGGGCGGCACCGTCGATGTGAAAAGCCTCTCGGCGTTCGATCACAAAGGCCTGTTCTACACCGGCAGCAGCGAAGCCAGCTACGACAAGAACACCCACCAGACCAGCCCGAAATTTTCCGGCGCGATCAGTGACCGCTTCAGCCTCGGCGACGGCATCGACAACTTCGGCGTGGCCGCCGCGTTGAGCTGGCAGAAACGCGACTTCGGGTCGGACAACGTCGAAACCGGCGGTGCCTGGGATTTCCAGCAGGGCGCCAAACTCGAAGAGTTCGAGCAGCGCGACTACGACATCAGCCGTGAGCGCGCCGGTGGCGGTCTCAACTTTGACTACAAGCCCGACGACCTCAGCAGCTATTACCTGCGCACCCTCTACAGCCGTTACAAGGACAGCGAAACACGCAACGCCGCTAGCTTCGAATTCGCCGACCCGCAAGCGCCGGGCGAGCTGGGCGACACCGAAGGTTCGCGCAAGCTCAAGCAGCGCGAAGAGACCCAGGAGATTCAATCCTACGTGTTGGGCGGCGAGCGCATGCTCGGCCTCTGGACCCTCAGCGGCCAGGCCGGTTACAGCCGTTCCAGCGAGGACAGTCCGGGGCACATCGCCAATGCCGCGTTCGCCGGCATCGATGACTTCGCCGACACGGGCTTCTACGACAAGGACAAGCCACGGCCGATCATTGGTCAGGGGTTTTATGACCCGGCCAACTTCAGCCTCGACAAGGTCGAGTGGGAAAAGCAAAACACCACCGACACCGAGAAAAACCTGCGCCTGGACCTGGCCCGGGACTATGACTTCAAAGGCTACGCGTCCCAGGTCAAATTCGGCGGCAAGGTCAGTCGACGCAACAAGGATAACGACCTCGACGCCTGGGTCTATGAAGATTTCGACACCCTGGGTTTCAGCGACGATCAGCTCAACCTCACGCAATTCAAGAAAGGCACCGTGGACTATCGCCTCGGCCAGTTCGGCCCGGGCATCAGCGGCAGCGCGATCAAGCAGTTGATCGGCGGCCTCAATCAGGCGGACTTCTATGACGAAGTCGAATCGCGGGTCAACGACTTCAAGATCAGCGAGGACATCAACGCCGGCTACCTGATGAACACCCTCGATATCGATGACTGGCGCTTCATCGCCGGCCTGCGCTACGAGGGCACCGAGTTCGAAGCCAAGGGCACCGGCGTGACCGATGGCGCGTTCACCTCCACTGACACCCAGCGCAAGTATCACCACTGGCTGCCGGGCCTGCACGCGCGCTATCAACTGGACAAGAACACCCAGGTTCGCGCCGCGTGGACCAAGTCCGTGGTGCGTCCGACGTTCGGCCAGCTGGCGCCGGGTTTTGTCATCGATGATGACGAAGCGACCTTCGGCAACCCGGAACTCAAGCCGCTTGAGTCGAGCAACCTCGACCTCGGCATCGAGCATTACATGGGCCGCGCCGGTACCGTCTCGGCGTTCGTGTTCTACAAGGACATCAAGAATTTCGTCTACAACACCGACCTGGCGGGCACCGGTGCCTGGGTCGATTTCACCGAAGCGCACACCTTCGCCAATGGCGACAGCGCCAAGCTATACGGCCTGGAACTGGCGTACTCGCAGAAATTCGACTGGTTGCCGGCGCCCTGGAACGGCCTGCTGATCGGTGCCAACACCACCTTCAGCCGCTCGGATGCCGAGATCAAGGGCTTCGACGCCGCCAGTGGCATCAACCGCAAACGCAGCATCGATTTGCCCAACCAGTCCGACACGGTGGGCAACCTGATGCTCGGCTGGGAAGACGACAAGGTGAGCCTGCGCCTGTCGGCCAACTACAAGTCCGATTACCTCTATGAACTGGCCTCGATCAACGACAAGGCCCACGACCTGCACGTCGATGCCCAGACCTTCATCGACTTCAGCGCCCGCTACTCGCTGACCAAAAACCTGCAAGTCAGCTTCGAGGCGCAGAACCTCACCGACGAGCCGTATTTCGTCTACACCGGCCACCGCTCCTACAACGGCCAGTACGAAGAGTACGGCCCGACCTACAAGCTCGGCCTGACCTTCACCCACTTCTAAACCCCGCCACCGTAGGCGCCGGCTTGCCGGCGATGGCCGCGACACGATTCCAGGACAAGGACTTTCATGAGTATTCCGTTCAAGCACCACTGGCTGGCCGTTTTGGTCAGCCTGACCACCAGCCCGTTAATGGCCGCTACCCCGAGCCTGACCCTGACACCCTGGGCCGCTAACCTGTCGGTCGATGCCGTCGCGTTTTTGCCCGGCACTGAACGCCTGGCCGCCAGCGAGCGCGACGGCTTACTGCTGCTCGATGCCCAAGGCCAGGAGCTGGCGCGTTTGAAGGGATCATTCAGCCGTCTGGACAGCCGCGTCGCCGGCCAGCACGCAGTGGTTGCCAGCCTTGACACCCGTCGTCAGCAAGCCCTGTTGGTCAGCGTCGATCCGGTCAAGCGCAGCTGGGGCCAGCCGGTGTACCTGCCGGCGCGGGATTACCCGGTCAACGGCCTGTGCCTGTACCGCGACGAAGCCAGCAACCTGTTCCTGTTTCTGGTGGGCGAGGAGGGCAAGGGTGAGCAATGGCTGGTGGGTAACGGCGCGACGCTCAACCCGCAACCCCAACGGGTGCGCGGGTTGCCGCTGCCGCCATCGGCCACGGATTGCCGGGTCGACGACGGCGCCAATCAACTGGTGGTCAACGAAGAGAACGTCGGTTGGTGGGCCTATCCGGCGCATCCCGAAGCGGACGTCAGCCGCGCACCGGTGGCGATGCGCGAACCGTTCGGCGAGGTCAAGAAAACCGCTGGCGCCATGGCACTGGTGCCCGGCGGCGTCGTTGCGCTGGACCCGAAAGCGGCGCAGTTGCATGTCTATCAACAGCAAGGCCAACGCTGGATCGCTGAGGGCAGCATTGCGCTGCCCGGTTTGAAGGAACCGGAAAACCTTGCCCTGCGCCCGACGGATAAAGGCCTGCAGATACTCCTGCGCGACGATGACGACGGCCGCCTGTATCAGGGCGAGCTGAACTGGCAACCGACGCCTGTTCCGCTGGCGCCGGTACTGCCGAACGTGAAAGCACTCAGTCAGAGCGATCCGGTCGGGCGTCAGGGCGATGCAGCGGATGATCCGGCGATCTGGATTCACCCGCAGCAACCTTCGTTGAGCCGCGTACTCGGCACCAATAAAAAGCAGGGTTTGCTGGCGTATGACCTGCAAGGCAAGTTGCTTCAGGAATTGCCGGTCGGCCGTCTGAACAACGTCGATGTACGGGCGAATTTCAAACTCGGCCAACAGACCGTCGACCTCGCCGTGGCCAGCAACCGCGATCACAACAGCCTCAGCCTGTTCAGCATCGACCGCCGCAGTGGCGAGCTTCGCGAAGCCGGCGAGATCGCCACACCGCTCAAGGAAATCTACGGTATCTGCCTGTTCCAGCCTGGCAGCGGCGAACTCTACGCAATTGCCAACGGCAAGGACGGCACGTTCCTGCAATACCGTTTGAGCGCCCCGAACGGCACCGTGCAAGGTGAGCTGGTGCGTCAGTTCAAGGTCGACAGCCAGCCCGAAGGTTGCGTGGCTGACGATCAGCGCCAACGGCTGTTCCTGGGTGAAGAAGATGTCGGCGTGTGGGCGGTGGATGCCCGCGCCGATCAACCGGCGACCTTGACCAGCGTAATCAAGGTCGGGCCGCAACTGCATGCCGATGTCGAAGGCCTGGCGCTCTATCAAAGCGCAGCCCATGACTATCTGGTGATGTCGAGCCAGGGCAACGACAGCTACCTGGTGCTGGACGCCGAGCCGCCGTTCGCGGTGCGGGGTGCCTTTCGCGTCGGTCTTAACGCCGCGCTCGGCATCGATGGCGCGTCGGAAACCGATGGCCTGGAAGTCACCTCGGCGAACCTCGGCGGCCCGTGGGGCCAAGGTGTGCTGGTGGTGCAGGACGGCCGCAAGCGCATGCCCGAGCAGACGCAAAACTTCAAGTTCGTGCCCTGGGCCGAGGTCACCCAAGCCCTGAAGCTGCCCTGATCACGGCCCGTCATCAACCTGTCATCGCACTTTCATCCAATAGCTCAACGGCCGTCGCGCATCGACGGCCCGCGAGCGCCACACAAGGAGTTTCACCATGCAGGCCACGCTCGAACACATGACGATTTGGGGGCTGATCAGCGACGCCAGTCTGTTGGTCAAGGCGGTCATGCTCACGCTGTTGCTGGCGTCGTTGATCAGCTGGTACCTGATCATCCAGCGCGGTCGGGTGCTGCAACAGCGCGAGCGGCAGATGAATGCGTTCGTACAGCGCTTTCGCAGCGCTTCGGACCTGTTGCCGCTGTTTCGCGAAACCGCGGGCAACGACACCGGCGTGGCCCCGGTTTTTCAGGCCGGGCTGCACGAGTTCAATCTGCTCAACCAGCGCTCGGGCAATTCCCCTGACGTGGTGCTCGAAGGTGTCGAACGCGCGTTGTACGTGGCCATCAGCGAACAGGAAGTGCAACTGGAAAAAGGTTTGCAGTTCCTTGCCACGGTGGGCTCGGTCAGCCCTTACATCGGCCTGTTCGGCACGGTGTGGGGGATCATGAATTCCTTCCTCGGCCTGTCCCAGGTGCAGCAAGCGACGCTGTCGACCGTAGCGCCCGGCATCGCCGAAGCGCTGATCGCCACGGCCATCGGCCTGTTCGCAGCGATTCCGGCGGTAATGGCCTACAACCGTTTTTCCTCTCGAAGCCAGACCTTGCTCACGCGCTACTACGCCTTCGGCAACGAGCTTCAGGTGCGTCTGCATCGCACGTTGCACGGCACGCCGATGAACCTGGCCGCCGCCGCTTGAGAGGAGCGTGAAAATGTTGATCAAACCGCAACGCAAGCACGGGCCCAAGGCTGAAATGTACGTGGTGCCGTACATCGACGTGATGTTGGTGCTGCTGGTGATTTTCATGGTCACCGCACCGATGCTGACCCAGGGCGTGAAAATCGAGCTGCCCAAGATCGCCAGTGAAGCCCTGGCCACTGACACGCGCCAGCAGATCCTCACGTTGTCGGTGAAGGCCGAGGGCGGTTACTACTGGAACCTCGGCGGTGAACTGGACACGCAACACCAGACCGACAGCGCCGTGAGCCTCGACGACATGCGGGAAAAAGTGGCGCAAATCGTTGCCGAGCGCCAGGACACCCAGGTCTACATCCGCGCCGACAAGGACGCCGGCTACGGCAGTGTCGTCGCAGCGATGGCGGCGTTGCAGCAGGGCGGCGTCAGCAACCTCGGGCTGGTGACCGAGGCCCCGCAATGACGGCGATGATCATGCACAGCCCCTCCCTGACATTGCCGCGCAGAGTTCGCAGCGGGTTCTGGCAGAACAGCCTGGCGGCGAGTCTCGCGCTGGCGTTGCACGGGATCGTCCTGGCGCTGTTGGTGCATGGCTGGTCGCCGGAGAAACCGCGCGTCGAGCCGCCTGCCGTGCTGCGGACTCAACTGGTGATGTTGCCACCGGCGCCGCAACCTGTGGCACCTGAGCCGGCACCGGCATGGGTCGAGCCAGCGCCTTCCGAGCCGGTGATTGCTGCGCCCGCCCAACCCGTTGTCGATCCACAGATCCAGGCGCAAAAACTCGAACAGGCGGCGTTGGCGCGCAAGCGTGTCGAAGACAAGAAACGCGACCTTCAGGCCGAGCAGCAACGCCAGCGTCTGGACGCGGAAAAGCGCAGCCGCGAGGCTGAACAACAACGCCTCGCTGAGCAGCAAACGCAACAGGCGCAGCAAGCCGAACAGGCACGCCTGAGCGCCGAACGCGCCCGTCAGCAAGCGGCACAGGCCGCCGCTAACAGCCGCGAATATTTGCCCTTGAGCAAGGACGCACCGGACTACCCGCAACGGGCGCTGGACAAGAACATTGAAGGCGACTGCACCGTGGAATACACCGTCAATCCCCAGGGCAAAGTGGAAAATCCCAAGGTGCTCGACGGCTGTCATCCGCTGTTCATTCGCCCGTCACTGGTGGCGGCCAACACCTTTCGCTATCAACCGAAAGTCGTTGAGGGGAAGGTGGTCTCGGTGCCGGCGGTGCGCAATACCTTCCACTATCGGATCAAGTGATTGGGGCAGGGGCGTGACGAGAAAGCATGCCCCTGCCACAGGACTGCGCTTACTCGATCGGATCGAGTTGATCCAGCGCCCGGTTAACACTGAGTTCGGCCAGCATGATGACCTGGGCTATGCCCAACAGGGTGTTGACGCTGGTGCCGTAGGTGCGATCCGCCAGATCCATGGTCATGACATGGGCCGAGGCCAGTGATACACACGCATCGTCCAGTAGGGTTTGGGTATCGATTTGCGGGTCGATGATGTACATCGTGCAGGGTTTGCGTGGGGTGGCACGGATGTCGGCGGCGGAGGGGATGCGGTCGGGGTCTTCGTGGTGGTTTGCGGAGTCGAGGTTTTCGGAGGCGGGTGATTCTGGTGGATTGGGTGTCGGCTTGGTCATTGATGAAACTCCTGGGGTGTAAATGAGGAGCCATCACCCCTCGCTACCAAACGAATGGGTGGCAGCCATACGCAGGTTGGTAGACCGGTCCAGGAACCCGGCGCGTCCGAGGACGCCCCGCGCATGGCCACCATAAAGCAGCAGAGCTGAAGCCGCTCTGCAAAAGGTGGCGCAATGCGCCTGGAAACTCCGGGCTACCAAACCCGATCACTGATTTTCAGCGACCGACCCACGATAAAACCCGGCCCCAAGGCGCACAAGCCGGCGGATTCTGGCGTAACCGTAGGCAATGACGCAAGGCACTGTAGCTTTCGTGAAGTAACCGGCGGGCCTTTTAAACACGGGGGTGTTTAACAGATTGAATCGATATCCAGCGTGTATGGCGCACCGACTGTGTGCCCATAAATCGAAGCCGTCAGCGCGTCCCCGTCAGGGTCTTCCGGTGCCATGGCGAGTGGGTCTTTAACTTTGTTCTCGGGATGGGCCAACCAGCGATCGACGTTTTTCATCAGCTGTTCGGGCTGTTCGGACAGCGAACCATAAAGGGTTTGTGCGCTAATCCTTTCGGGTCGAATCTTTTTCAGTCGTTCAACGGTGGTTTGGATCTTGCTCCGCTCAAGTCTAAGCGCGGTGATGATTTTCTCTCGAGTACGAGCATAAGCGTCCGAGCGGCCAGGCAAATTATCTTCTTCATCCCTGAGCTGCCGAGTAATTCGTGCCAGCGAACTGGCGACCGAATTAAATTCGATATCAGTAACTCTCGACTTTTTCGATTCGTGCGCAACCTTCCACCGCAGCAAAACAGCCCAACACGCCGGAACATACCCACCGGTCATCGAATGATTCCCAGCCTGGAAAATCTGCGCCAGCAAGGATGGTCGATCCGGCAACCCGTTTTTCTGATGAATCGCCAAACTGCACGCGGCATGTTGAGTAATGATGTCGCAGCCAGGGTCCCACAGGATCGCGGACATTTTCCCACGCTCAAACTCCACCGGCATGAAGTGCCGCAACGAGCCATGGTGTCCGTACGGTTCGCCAGTCCAGTTAGTAATGCCCGCAAAAAACACCGACAACCCGGCCGGCACGTGGGCAAACGTCAAGGCTAACCCCGCCGCGAAGACACCGGCCTTGGTGTCCATCCAGGTGCCCGGCACGCTCGGCACCGGGTCGTTGTGATTGACGATGCGGTGATGCACCAAGTCCTCGGCGCCTTTGACGAAATTGGCATCGCCCGCGCGAGGGGCGCCGTAGGTGTAGAGCTGGAGGGTGTATCCCTCAGTTCTGCGACGCAGCATTTCCGAGAGGAGCAATGCCACCGCGCCTCCCAGGCTGTGGCCGCAGATCACGAGGCTTTGCCCTGAGTAGAATTTATCCAAGTATTTCAAGACGAAGTCGTAAGCTTTTTGCGCAGACTCGTAGAAACCACGGTGGACCTTGCTTTCCGTGTCTTCAAAAGGCACTTGGGAGGCATCGGCATCGCGCAACCCATCCGCCATAAGTTCGGATGTGCCACGCACGGCAATCAGGATCAAGTCGTCGTTGTGAGTAATAAACGCTTGGGTATCAGTCGTTTTCTCTCCCTGCTTTCTGTCATCGAGGAAGTGAACTTTCGCAGGGTTTTCCTGATTTTCTTTTAGACCAGGTTTGTTGACGGCATACAGGTTTGGATCGAATGGCACGACTTCTAGACGTTTGGAGTAAGGGACATCCTCATACAGCGGGTAGAAAGCTTTTGTTTGCGCCGCATCCACGCGCCACAGCTCATCGGACTTGGCTAATGCATCTCCAAACCAGTTTCCGACGCTGGGTTGGAAAGGGAATGACACTGGACCTGATTCGATGGGAGGCTTTTCAGGTTTCATGCCAAACGGGCAATAGCTCAATGTCGCCATCAATGCGAGTTGATAGAGATTCAGGGCACAGAACTCGGGGCTAGTAGACAGCATAGGGCGTAGGGCCCGAAGGGGGCGCACCTCCAGCACTGTGTGTTTTTCTGGCATCAGGGCAACGCCTAGCTTGCGATGTTGGCCCATGATTTTCGCGGCTCCCGTGCTGTGGGGGTAATGCCGATAAACTTCGGGGGGTAAGTGCGTGACATGCTCAACCAGATGACGCACTTCTACTTGGAAGAATATGTCAGCACAGGCTTGTGCTGGATTATTTTTGGTGCGGGTTGAGTTTTTGTTCAAGTAGCGGGTTTGCTCGGCGCGTACCTGGAGTTCAGTAATTTTTAACGGGTAATGAGGTCTTTCCTGTAGAAGCGAATAGTATTTTTCAAGACCTTCGTACTGTTGGTTAAGCAGGAGCGCCACTGGCCCCGCAGAATGATTTTCTATTGTGGCCGCGCCAGTAATGTCCAGATTGCCACTGTATTCGAGCCCTTCTGAGTCCACAGCAGTAAATGTTAGTCCAGCGTAAGGCTCCCCTGATCCGGATTCGTCGACCATCTGAAAGCTAGTCCACTTACCCTGAAGCGGGCAGCCAAGCACGCGATTGCTCAACCTGGACTCCATCTCTCTTTCCAATGATGTCATATCAAAATCTCCTTATTCCGTGCACCCGGGGTAAATAGTGCAGACGCGTCCATCCACCATTTTGAAACTGCTAAAGTCTTTATGATTTCCGAAGCAAAACGCGTATTGATCTTCAAAGTTATCGCCCATACAGCGCTTCCAACCATCAGGAACTTTGACCCAAGTGTCACCAATGGCGGGCCTTTCCACTTCCGCCAACGTGATCTTCATTTTTACGGTCTTACCTGGCAATTGATCGAGGGTGTAAGCCGAAAACGGATGGCCTCGGTCCAGCTCGCCATTCGCATCAGTTGACTTGCAGTCAAGAATTTTGCGAAGGATGCGAGGCCTGCCTGAGGTGCGAAATAGCCACTGGCATTGACCGTAAAAGACACTTTCTCCCGTTTCGTCGAAAGTACTTCTGTACTTGCTTTCCACCTCGTCGCGAATGACGACTGTTGCGAAATCTCCACTGAAATCGCCTCTTTGTTTGCCGTAAGAGGAATTGATTTCCAGATCAATTTTCCAAATAACCAACGGACAGCCACTGATTCTCCTGTACATAGGGATTTCAGAGTTCGGCGTGTAACTTTCACGCCATTTCATGTTGTACCCAACCTCAGTGTTTCTTCACCCCGGCACGGTGCAGGTTTCGCTCTTGGCGGGCACGTATACGGCAACGGCTTGATAGGCAAAATTGGGCGGCAAATCCGCAGTGAAGGTGAATGTGTCCCGCTGGTTCTTTGCGCACCCTGTGATTAATGCAATGGAGCAGCTCAAAGCAGAAAGTTTCAGCAGAATTTTTTGCTGTGAAGAAAAAATTGGCATGTGATTAATATCCTTATTCCGTGCAGCCTGGGTAAATAGTGCAGATACGGCCATCTGGCATCTTGAACGTGCTGAAATCAGAATGGTTTCCAAAACAGTAC
>Ga0182008_10002884_pt1 | contig 10643 bp, 10 predicted proteins | sample Sormic07211129_1_FD_120482 | JGI IMG/M metagenome (GOLD analysis project Ga0182008, IMG submission 120482) | Rhizosphere microbial communities from Sorghum bicolor, Mead, Nebraska, USA - 072115-129_1 metaG | ecosystem: Host-associated > Plants > Roots > Rhizosphere | place: USA: Nebraska...
CGGATTAAGTAGTAATCAACCTTTCTGTGACGGCTCGCATAAAAAGACAGCAGATGAAGAAGCAGGCAAAGTATACAGGTACAATGCTGATGGAATTAGGACTGAAGTCCAATAAAGATAAAAATACTACAATTCATTCTTTGTTTATATTTTTATAATTTGAGGTCACATTCACACCTTATCATTTCTACTGTAGAAGACGTATCATTTTTTTGAAATGAGCATGATAACATTTCCATCTTACTGATATACTTATAGTATTCTTCTGTCTGTCTTCTAGCTCAAGTTATGAACTATAAAACCACGACAACTAGGTAGCCTAACTCGCTGCTATCATCGTAATCCCTGAAAGCAGATTTGTTATCAGTACAAGATGTTTTTGGAAAGTTTCAAAGGTTTTTCTTCTTACCAAAAGGTTTTGCAAATGAAAGCTGATATCCGTCTGGTTCTCTTATATGAAAGTACCTTTCGCCCCAGGCAGCATCAGTAGGTTCATTTTCAAACGATATTACAGTTGAGATGCCTATGTTGCTCTTAAAATAAGAATGTAGTTTATCTACATCTTCAGTATGGAAAATTATCCTTCCAAAATGTTGTATTTTTCTCTCATCATTATCCGTGTGACTATTATTGGTAATGCTTAGTTCTAAGTTTAGACACATTTTTGGTACATCTTCGCCAATTTCATAGGTTGTAAAAGTATCATCAGGAGAACCACCATAGACTAACTTAAAACCTGGTATTTCAGAATAAAAATTACAAGACTTCTCCATATTTTTGATTATCAAAGTTACCGCGGAGATTTTGTGTACCTTCATTTCATAATGGTAATATGCTTCTGATACATATAATCCCGTAGTATAATTGTGTGGATTTTGACAGCCTCTTGAATGTAGCCATCAGAACCTCGCTTTATTCCTCTATTGGATTATGTTAACTTCTAGCCTAACCAACAATACAACATTAGTACATGCTATAAGGTTTTCATGTCGTCAGGACCTTGAAGAGCACCGACGTGGGGTGATAACCACAACCAATAGACATGTGGAGTCTACAGCGTTAACCAACCTTATGATAGTTTTGTAGATAATGTTTTTTCTTTAATCTATAAACTTTGTTTTCGAGCCAATCACTCTGCAAAGGTAGATGCGGCAACAAGTTTTAAGCAAAAATCTTCTAAATATAGCTTGTACTGTTAGAGAATATTGTGTTATATAGTAGCTAATTAATCCACAGTATCACCATAATATGGCTTGGATATCATTTATCCTGCAACTTCGATTCTCCTTTTAGCCTTTGTAATCCATGTTACTCTAATTAGGCCATATATCTCAAGATCAAGAAGTACCTTGTTAAAATCAGCTTCACTTAACAAAATGTTATTATCTTTGCGCAAGGTGTTCGTAAGATCTGAGTCGGTAATGTTTCCTGCTTGCTTTATCTTTTCATAGACTACATTACGGATCGGATTAGTCAAGGTTAGCCGTACAACAGAACTAGATACTTAATTATGTTTGTATACACAACAATTATGCCTGCAAAAAGTATTGAAAGGGTTATTGTTAATGCTGAATAAAACAGTACTGTCGCACTCCTATTTCCATAATTTCTATTTGATATTTTTGTTAAATTCAGTGGTCTTATGCACTCTAATGATTTTGGTTCTTTTTCATTCTTGTTCTAATGCAATGGTAACAAATTAGCTAACCAAGACCGTTGTTAATATTAACAGTAAGAAAGAAAGCTGTATGTTAGCAGAAACGAAAGGGAAGATCTTGTTTTACACTTGTATTATAATCAAGGCAAAAATGTGCGTGAGATGGCCCAGGAATCAAGAATGTCATTCCTGAATGTTGGAGCCATTTTAAAGAAGGCAGAGGACAATATCTCCCTCTGAATGAGTGTGAACAAGTTTACTACCTCGAGGCCCGTATTCTGCATGAGTTTCAAATAAATAAGCTTCCCTCAAATTAACTCCTTTCAAGTTAGCCTCCTCAAGATCAGCTCCTTTCAAGTTTGCTTTCGATAAATTAGTGTCCAAAAGCTTAGTCCCAAGCAAATCGGCTCCTTAATATTACTTAATATTACTTCCTCAAGATCAGTATATTGTCGAAAAGAATATACCTATATAGAATTGCTCCCGACAAAAGAAGCAGAAAAATAACCAACCGCTACAACTCACTGTAGCATCTAATACTAGGTGATATGTTAGCAATAATATTCTTGATTATTATAAACTCTTAGATACTTGACTCTTGTATATATTCAAATATGATGTACATGATGTCTGAACGTCTGTGGCTGGAAAGGGAGGAGGAAATCAACGACTACTACTAGAACAACAAACGCGTGGCCAGAGCTTCCATTGGCAGAGTGGAAAGATACCTACGATACACTGCACAGGTGGACTCAAATCATTGGAAAAATCAGGCTTGCACTGACTCCAAAATTGAATCATTGGTGGAACTCTACATTGTATATTACACCACGTGGACTCACAACATCCTCAATGTATTACAATGGTCGACTCTTACAGATAGACTTTGATTTCATTGCTCATCTTCTGTTCATTATAACGGCTGATAATCCTACTAAGACAATCGCTCTCCGACCGTGTTCAGTAGCTGAGTTTTATCAAGAGACTATGTTAGCCTTAAGATCACTTGGAATGCCTGTAAGCGTTTGGACCACGCCAGTAGAAGTTCCTGATCGAACTCCATTTGAGCAGGATAAGAAACATACATCATATGATCCCGAATATGTGCAGCGATTCTGGCGTATTTTGGCACAGGCCAGCCGCGTGCTTTTAGAGTTTCGTTCTCGATTCATTGGCAAAGTGAGCCCCGTCCATTTTTTCTGGGGGGCTTTTGATCTGGCCGTCACACGCTTTTCCGGACGTACTGCGCCCTCCCACCCAGGCGCACCATATTGTCCTCCTTTTGTGATGGTCGAAGCCTATTCGCATGAAGTGAGTAGTTGCGGTTTCTGGCCCGGCGGTGGACCTGTTAATGAACCAGTTTTCTATGCTTATGCCTATCCAGAGCCTCAGGGTTTCAAGGAGTACCCAATCCAACCAAAGGAGGCATTCTACCATACTGAAATGAGCGAATTCCTGCTGCCCTACGATGTCATCCGTACCGCGAACTCTGATGATGTTTTACTGGCTTTCCTGCAGAGCACCTATGAAGCAGCGGCAACTTGTGCCAAATGGGATCGAAGTACATTGGAGCGTCAGTAAGTAGGCAGTGGTGGTAGCAGCTTGTTCAGTATCAACCCTGTCAATGTCCATGAAGGAGGAGGACAGGCTTGATGGCCATACAGCTTGCCAAAGCAGTCACAGGGGCCAAGATAATTGCAACGTGTCTATTCATTGTGTTCCACGTCACTTCTTAACCTGATGCTTTCATTATTCGCACTGTAATCAATCAAAAGAGCTACTCTTCCCCATCCAATAATCCAATCAAAGTTATTTGCAAAATCATAGTAGTAGTCATCATCATCAGCATTGCTAGTAGCAGAAGGATATTGTAGTAGATCTTGTTTTGTGATGTAGCCACTTTTACTTTGCTTTATTAGTTCAATCAATTTCTGAAAGGGTCTTAATTTCATGATTGCATCTTTTAATATAATTTTTTGTTGACTTGGGGTAGCTGCTAAAAGCGAATATCCTTTTTCAGTAATTGATACATCTCCAGACTTGACTTCAATTAACCCCAACATTTTACCTGCTTCAAGTATTGGCAAAATATCGTCCAACTCCAATTCTTCTTTAGATGAAATCGCAGCTACATCTGATTTACCACCCATGTGATTTAAGATATCTATGAATCCAAATAGACGGGTGAAGTTAACCTTTGGTATATCCAAATTCTTTGTTTTCTATTTAGTTGCTATGCTTTAAGAGTTTTTAAGAGTATATGTCTTCTAATATTTTATGTAATGCGAGTACGTGGTAGATTATCATGAAAACATTAAGCAAGAGTTTAAAGATCGCGTTTAAAAGATCTTATCTCAGAAAAAAATAGTTTTTGCTGGGATTGGTGGCAGTTATTGGGCTGCAAGATTTGCTGAATTTCTTTGGAGAGAATATTCAACATCAATGGTTAGCCATATGTTTAGCTAGGAGTGGCAAGAGAGATAATAACGCGCTTCTACGTAATGTGAACAAACCTGCTTGAGAGACGCGCACATACCGCACTCTTTACAGTAACAAATATCTCCTAATTGTATATCATCTTTATCAGTTTCTCGAAAAGCGGTATGTTTGCAGTTGAGAAATTCCAGTTCCAAATACTGTGGCTGTTGATTAACTTATCCTGAAGTTATCTAGTCAGCTCATGTATCCTTATAGAAGAAGTAATATGCACATTAAAGCTGCCTGAATCCAAAATCATATGCGCATAGTAATGAATAACGAATCAATCAGTCCCAGTAGTCCTAGTAGTAGCCAGCATGACATTATGCTATCCATTGCATTGATCTTCTTTCGACTTTTTCTTAACAGTACCAAAGAGTAATGTATAGGAGCACGTTGGGCATTCCTGGGAGCTATGACAGCCATCGGTATCAATGAGAGTTTTATTAAGAAGTTCGTTACCGCATTCCAAGCAGAAGTATCGTAAACCTTGACCAAACATAGTGGGCGTTTCTCAATGATAGACAGTACCTAATAAATGCCCAAAAAATGAACTACATTACTATATGCATCAATTGCTTCGATTTTGGTGCATATGTGGCTGATAGAGTCCAGAGCTTAATAATCAAGAAAGGTAATAGCTAAGGTTATTCCTTTTCGTCATTTTCATCTAGTCCCCAACTTATCTTACTGAAAGGTGTTACTTTTATAAATGGAGCCTCGCCTTCTTTCCACGGATCATTTCTGACCCATTCAAACTTCTTGTCAAATTTTTGATAGAGCTTTTTGAATTCTTCGCCTCTCTCAATAATATGTGAAGTGCCCTGTATGACTACTGCTTTATTTTCAACTGATGAGTTGTAAATATCCACTGCTAATGCAATGTTTTTGTTGGCTTTGAGGTTCTTGTATTTTCTCGTATCGTAATCTGTAGCAATAAAGAACCAATTATTTTCATAAATATATGAAACAGGAGTAATATGTGGGATATCATTGTGTGAGGTGGCCACTCTACCTACTTCGTTTTCTAAAAGGAATTTCTCCTCTTTTTTACTAAACTTTACTTCTTTGTCCTTATTAATACTGTGAATTCTATTATTTTTCATATACCTATCACCTTTTTACGGTTCTCCCAGGTATCATGATAAAGATGCAAAGGGAAACCATAGATAGCAGTTGAAATAACAGGCAGTACTATTTCATCTTGACCATGAATATTGGGAAGAGGTTTATTGTCTATTTGAGCATCCCTTGCATTCATAAATACTCAATGCATTTAATATGATTTATCAATTATATATTCAAAATGATTACGGTGTTTTTGTTGCGTTTAATTGCCCATACTCTAATGTCTTTATATGAGCAAGCTTCCAATAAGTACGGGTCAGAAATCAAAATTCATCTTATTGTCTTAAATAGACATGATATTATACCAAGCAGCTTCTGGCTAATAAGTTCGTCACAGTCATACAGAAATAGCCCCTGGACCGACAGATTGATAGAATTGTTAACAAAGAGATACCAGTACGTATTGAATCAATGGTAAGCCGTAAACATATTACAAGAGAAGAACTTGTCAAATTAAACAACCTTCTTGGCTCTAGGAGAACTGGAACAGATCAAAAACATCTAAAGGATTTTTGGGCATTTCTTGCGCAAAAATATGATTTTCACTATTATCATACTCTCATTCACAATGAAACAGGTAAAATTGTAGATAGCTGCTACCCAATCAGTAGAGACGATAAGAAAAAATTGCCATTGCAGTAGATGATAAGATAATTATTATCCACATAGATCTAGTTATAACATCCAAGATTTACTCAATTGACATATTGACAGATGAAAGTAAACCTGAATCAACTATTGGAAACATAATAGGATCGCATTGGTAACTACTGGACTATTACATATCATCTTAAAGACCTCGTAAATCTACCTTGACTATATCTAAAACTTTTGACAAGTCTATAATAGCATTAGGGATTGGTGATGAATAGGTTAGTAAGATTAGTCGAAGTAGTTGAGGATAGCCGGCTAATGCATGATCTTTTAACGAGACATTGAATGTGTCAATATGTCCTTCTAATGCTTGAATTTCAAAGTGTAAATGTGGATGCACCTTAACACAGAATAATATTATCTCCATGTATTGAGCCCCTGCCACAGTAGGGACAATAGTTAGGATCATTTCTGGTAGAGATTCCAATTACTTGGAATTTTGTCTTACAACTATTACACACAAACGTTGCCGCAATCATCATCGTTAATATTTTACAATATTAGATAAAGTAATATCCAGCAAAAGACGAGTCTCTTCTAAAGCCAAATTCACCAAATCAGAGGTAAGAGCGAGTGAATCTTGATTAAAAAGGTAATCAAAATAGAGTTCTCATCGTAGATGATGAAGACAAAGGGATCTATCTTTTCTCCAATTACACTTCCCATTTCCATTCCTAGTACAGTCATACTGTTTCCTGCTTTGTCTATTTGATCTGGATATGACTAAGAGATTGTTAACTTTACCAAGGTCGCCGCTTGAGTAAGTGTGGAAAAATGCAGTACCGTCGTCGTCTCTTATTCCTATTGACACCAGTATGTATTATTGAATAAAGGATGTAAGTTCCCTTTTCTCCGTTAGTTATAGTTATAAACAATTAACATCGGAATCACTCCGTCCGACGAAACGAACACTCCCAACAATTAAGTCAATCCGACGTTAACATATGATTAAAGTATAATTAAATCCGCTTACCAGCACCTTACAATTTTTTTATATGCAGCCATTGAGAAATGTTAAAGCGTGCTTTCCATCATCCGTTAATGAAACGATATGATGAGATCCGACTTTGTTTTCTGTAATAAATCTCCAATGTAGTAATGGCTCTATCAGATTTTTGTTCAATGCCATATAGCCTGCCTGATCACTATATTCATATTTTGTTCCCTTCCCTCCATTTTTTTTCTTATTATCATAATCTACATGGATAAGATTATGCTCTATTGCTAGATCTTTGAGCTCGCGTTTAGTAATTTTACCATCATTAGTTTTTCTATTGATTATGTCCAAACATTTTATCAATTTCTCGCTGGGAATTTCAATCTTGTATTCTGGAAGACCAATGATATCTTTAAGACCTTCAGTTTCTTGGTTCTCTTCTTTTGCTGATGAGCTGTTATATCTTTCTGGCACTACATAATATGGTTTTATTATCATGGCAATGTCTTTGAACATCATGCATGCCATCATGGAAGCAATGGCTTGAATCTTACTGCCAACTGACACATTTACTAAAATAGAGTTCCCTTTCTCTTTCAAAACTATTGTTCGCAAGGCCCTCAATATATCAAAAAGATCGATTCTATCAGCTTGCGCTTGTAAACAATCAATCCTGGCGTCCTTTAACTTTGATTGGATTGATTTTACATATTTGTCCCCTTTGTCAGCATGGGGTTCATTATTTGTAATAAGCCATACTCTGTCAGCCCTCATCTTGATAGCAGGTAAGACTATTCGGTCTATTTCGAATCCGACAGGTGCTACGTGAACACGGAGAATTTGAAGGGAGTTAACAATATTATTTTTGGTAATGTTGCTCACTTCAGTCACGATAGTAATTTATGTAATCTGATATTGCTTATATTCTTTGCCAACCTACATGTAAGGAGGCAGTTTAAATTGAGCAGAATGATGGTACCCCGAAAGGCAGAAATACTGGGAGACACGCAAAGCCTAAAAGAAATAGTACAAATAGTTGGGAATCTACAAATAAAAGAATTAGAGGTAGAATGTCTTGATTGTTTTGATACAATGATCAAAGTCTATGATTCAGAAGATAATGTCGGATATCAATGTCAAAATTGTGATTTCACCAGGCAAGGTAAGAGGAGTGCAAGCATTCGATGACTGACCTTGTTGTCAGAGATCTTTACAAAACCATGGCGCACACAAAGACTCATCTGGTGCAATCTAAAGAAATTGCTACTACATGTGTATGTCCTTATCTATTCAAAATGAGTTATCCGTTTGGGGTAGTTGGAGGTGAGCGAGACTATTTAGTTGCCAATACGGTTCATGACGTAATCAGCCTAGCTTCACCGACAACAATTTTAGACGGTTGGCAACAAGGTAAGACACAAACAGATTTTGAACAGATTGCAAAATCAATAGATAAAGATTCAGAAGGTATTGTAGAAAAGGCGATAGCCAACGCAAAAGAAAAGGCAAGTGCACAGGGAAAAACTCCTGTTTTAGAGACATTTGATTACGAAGTCCAGGATCGTTTCCATGGCCTTTTAGTCGGTCTGGCAAAACGTGTAATGAAAAAATATGAACGACCTAAACGAGCAGTCACAGAGATCACCATCACCAACGTAGGACAAGTACAGGAAGGCAGAATTGATGCTGTTTTTGAATTCAAGGATGGCAAATATGGTGTTGTCGATTGGAAAACAAATGATATAAGCAAAGCACCAAGTGGTGGCATGGACCGTTGGCAGCTAATCGCAAATTTTCTCTTGGCAAACTATCGCTATACTGGCGATGAAAATAACTGGAGTAGGTGTCTATTTGGTTCGGTAGTATACTACGAAGGCGCGTATTTTCCACGTCTTCCTTTGAGTGAAGATTGGATTGACAAGATAAGGAATGATCGAAGGTTTGCCCATGAGACTCTATGTGGGGGGAGACCGCATGCACAGAAACCTGCCTTTTGTCCAGTATGTGATAGAGATGGCGAATCTTCTTCTGATTGTCGCTTTTATCGCGAGGATTCTAAACAAGCAGTCCTGGGAAATTTACCTGTCGATTATGCCAATATTAGGAGGTTGTTATTAAAAAGGCGATACCTTGTCTTGGATGAACGTGCTGAAACACACAAACACAAGTTTGTAATTAATACCGTAATTGATAGATTGGGAGAAGTTGCTGCGTTACAAGAACTAGAAAAAACTGGCGTCATTCATTCCGGATATATAGTGCACTCGATTAATGCTAATTCAATTACTCTTGTAAAAAACAATGATGATACGATACTAACACTGCTAGAACCGCGTAAAGTCGTCAGAATAATTGGTAAAGAAGATGGAGGCATACCGCTTCTAGCCTGTGTGAACGAAAGAGGATTTGTCAGGGAAGTAGACGATACTAAATTGGTAGTAGATCTTGACGGTAATACGATTGCAGAACGGGCAAAAACACAACTGTCCAGCCTTCCACTCATAATCATTCCGGATGAAATTAATCTTACTCGTAGAGTTCTTGAGCCAATGCACAGGTTCCATCGATTAGCTGCGGACATGATGCTGCCGCCAGAGTTTTCTTGGGGTAATCAGAATGGTCCTCGGTTTTGATACAGAGCAGCTGAGTTTTAAGCTGGTGTGCAAGCACTAAAGATATTGCGGCAGTAGTAGTAGGCCTGCCTAGTTGCGGCAAGACAACAGTTGGGAGTGCCTTAGCTGTCACCATAGTGGCTGAAGGTCTCGCTAACAGGGTTCTGCTTGTAGTCTATACTAATGCTGCCAAAGAGTTTTGTCTGGAGTTCTGACATGCTGGTGTTATATTTTATTATTTTATTATTTGGGAATACAATATGTTAAATATGTTAACTACATCTGAAATATTGATAAATTGTATCTAAACATGATCTGTCTGCCTATTGTAACTATACACTTCTGCTATTTTCTTATACTTTTAGCATCATCTCAGTGTATATACAAGCGACCTATGTAAGTAGACCATGTCTTCATTGCATGATATTGACCGGCCACCCAAATGGTAGAAGCTTCAGATGATGGGTCTGAAAACGCTGCAAAATAATCACCGTACCTATTAGATAATGCATTGTCTCTTCCTAATTGCAAGATCAGCGGTTGCTCTATTGTATTAGGGATATCTTTTGCAAGTCGCATTGAAACCAAAAGACTAGGATGAACAGAACGTGAAGAATAACCAAATATAATGCCTAAATTTCCTGCTCTGTCTGTAGACAAAGATGGATAGTATAATGACGAACCGACAGCAGCAACATCGAAGTCTTGGATAACTCTATTGGTTGTTGTGTCCAACTGTATAATTCGAATACAAGATCTACTCTTTACATCTCCATTGGCAAAACAGCCATCATTGAAAGTAAGCCAGAGTTTTCCTTGGTACCAGACAGAGCTTAGCACACGTGAGTCCCCTGTGGAAACTAGGTGCTCTTGCATGTGCTCACTAGCTGTACTATTACAACATTGGCCATTTCTCCTTAAATTTGTTGTAGGCTGAATACCATCTGGTGGCACATGAGTGGTTTGGATTAAATCAGATATTACTTTAATATGTAAATTAGAGATTGGACCATCAATATGGAAGACTTGTAATTTTTTATAATTTAAATCACCAACACTAACAATCAGCAGCGATGATGTTGGGCTAAGGGTGACTACAGGATGAAGTGAGAAGTTACTGAGATTAGGATCAGATTGCACTGATCTAATATTAGAAGATCTATTATCATAATCACCA
>Ga0182008_10002885_pt1 | contig 10639 bp, 7 predicted proteins | sample Sormic07211129_1_FD_120482 | JGI IMG/M metagenome (GOLD analysis project Ga0182008, IMG submission 120482) | Rhizosphere microbial communities from Sorghum bicolor, Mead, Nebraska, USA - 072115-129_1 metaG | ecosystem: Host-associated > Plants > Roots > Rhizosphere | place: USA: Nebraska...
AAGGAAAGAGGCAGTATCTATCGGTCAATATACTTCACGAGTTATTTTGCCATCGGTCTACTCTCAATCCTTTTCACTTTATGCTTACTAAATTAAACATTGTAAACATAGGAGCTATCGGATCGAGATGACGGCTAATTATCACCTACAACACCTCCCCCAAATGTTTATAATTCGATTTTATCGTATCCAGCACTTCGCTCATTTTCCCGCCCAGCATTAATTTTGCCATGGATTCTGTCATGCCTTTTATTTGTGCCCATTCTATTTTTGGTGGCATTGCCAGAGCGTTCGGATTGGTCATGATGTTTAACAAAACAGGACCATTTTCAATCAACGCATGACTAATGGCTGTTTCCACTTCTTCAGGTTTGGTTACCGTTATGCCTTTAAATCCCATCGCCTGCGCTACCAATGCAAAATCAGGATTAATCATATCTGTTTCATTGTCAGGCAAACCATCAACCTCCATTTCCAGTTTTACCATGCCTAAAGCCCTGTTGTTAAATACAATCAGTTTCACCGGCAGGTTATATTGCTTAATGGTAGCCAGATCTCCTAAAAGCATCGATAAGCCACCATCACCGCACAGCGCAATTACCTGTTGTTCCGGATGTGCCAATGCCGCACCAATGGCCATCGGCATCGCATTCGCCATGGAGCCATGGTTAAAAGAACCCAGCATTTTGCGTTTACCCGTTCCATCTATAAAACGTGCACCCCAAACGCAGCACATCCCGGTGTCTACCGTAAAAATGGCATCATCAGCCGCTAAACGGTTTATGGTTTCGGCCACAAATTCGGGTTGTATTTTATTTTCCTCACCCTGATCTTTAACATAAACTTGCTGCCTTTCCTTCACTTTCTGATAAAATTCTAATTGAGATTTTAAAAAATCGTCGTCTTCCTTTTCCGTAAGCAGCGGCAATAATGCAGTTATCGAATCGCTGATATTGCCACACAAACCCATGGTAAGTTTAGCTCTCCTGCCCAAACGTTCGGGTTTTTCATCAATTTGCACAATTTTGTTCTTAACAGGCATAAAATTTACATAAGGAAAATCGGTCCCCAGTAAAAATACCACATCAGCCTCGTGCATGGCATGGTAGCCTGAAGGCTGTCCTAAAAGCCCTGTCATCCCCACTTCATAAGGATTATCATATTGTATGCCCATTTTTCCTCTGAAAGAGAATCCCACGGGTGCTTTGAGTTTTGCTGCCAATGCTACCACTTCATCATGCGCTTCGGCGGCGCCTATGCCACAGTAAAGCATAACTTTTTTCTCGCCGTTAAGCAGCTCTGATAAATCTTTCAACTCCCGATCAGAAGGACGGATCACCGGCTTATTGTTGAATAATTGCATGGAAGTTACGCTTTCCACCGCATCCAGTTGTGCAACATCACCGGGCAAACCGAAAACAGCAACACCTTTTTTATGAATGGCATGCTGAACAGCGGTTTGAAACATCCTTGGTACCTGCTCGGCAGTTGTAGCTACCTGGTTGTAATAACTACAATCGTCAAATAATTTTATGGTATTGGTTTCCTGAAAAAAATCCATTCCAAACTCACCTGTTGGAATGGTTGAGGCTATTGCAATTACCGGAACATGGCTTCGGTGTGCATCGTATAGGCCATTAATCAAATGCACATGGCCCGGACCACAGCTACCCGCGCAACAGGCAATCCCGTCAAGTTCGGCCTCGGCTGCGGCAGCAAAAGCACCCACCTCTTCATTGCGAACGTGGATCCACTTTATCTTGCCATTTCTTCTCACGGCGTCGTTAAAATAATTCAAACTATCTCCTGTAACGGCATAAATTCTTTTTACACCAACCTCAACCAGCATTTCAACCAGTTGTTCTGCAACATTTTTACCCATAAAAATATTTTTAAATGATGGATTTATTTAGCTAATAAATAATATAAACTGGTGTATTGTTTTAGGCCAAAAGCAAAAAAATCCATTCTGACCTTGAAAAGACTTTAGATCAATTGTAACATCAACAAAGCTTTAGTCGCTGCATGATGTTTCTTCACTAAAACTTCATAAATGAAGTGCACCTTTGAAATAACAAAACACGAAGCGATTTCAATTTTGTTAAATTCTAAAAACTCATAATTAGTTTTTTAGTTTTCCGGTTACCCTTATCTGATACCTCATGTATTGCAAAATACATGAGGTTTTTTTATTTAAATTTTGCAAAGTAATACACTTGCAATCGCTTTATTTCTAAAAAAGCAATAACTTACATTTAATATTAACATAGCTAAATTATGCTCACCAAAGTATTAGGAATATTTGTGATCGTCTGTTGCGGAGCTTTAAAAATGCCGCTTAAGGAAATAAGCAGAGCGGAAATGCAGGCTAAAACCAATTTTGTTCAAATTGCACAACCATCAAAACCGATGTTAAATGACACCACCAACAGGCGAAACACAGTTTACATAAAAGAAATTAAGTATACACATGATGGCGATTCGGGAACATGTGCCGACATGACAATCAAAAACACAACCAAAGAAACAATAACCTATATTTCCTTTCTCCTCGATGGTCATGTAGCTAAAGGCTGCAATAAGTGTTACGAAATAAAGCAGAAAATTAACCTAAAACCTAATCAATTACTCACCATCTCCCAGCGTTTAGCTAAAGATGATTGCGAGGCTCACGTCATTAAAAACATTCGAATCAGATTCACTATCAATGTTAATTTTACGCTCGATTAAAGGCTTGCTTTACAAAACACTAAGGTTTGGTATATAGAGACTGATGCTAATTTGCATCTTTTTATTTATTCAGCACTTTCTTTAAGCATTTGATAAAGATCAGTTGCACCGCCGTCAAATTTGGTTCCGTTTACAAAAAATGAAGGTGTTCCGTTTACACCGCTTCTTGCACCACTATCAAAATCATCTTCTATTTTTCGTTTAATCTCTTCTGAAGCACTGTCTTGTTGAAACTGCGCTAAATCTAAACCAATTGTTTCAGCCAGTTCGTCGAACAGTTCAGCATTCAGGCGGTATTGATTTTCGTAAAGCGCATCGTGCATTTCCCAAAATTTACCTTGTAAACCTGCTGCTTCTGCAGCAATAGCAGCCGGAAAAGCAAACTCATGTGCGTTAGTTAACGGAAAATGGCGAAAAACAAATCTAATCTGATGGCCAAATGTGCCCTCAATTTCTTTCATAATCGGGTGGGCATTGCCACAATACGGACACTGATAATCACCAAACTCAACAATGGTAATACTTGCAGACTCATCTCCTTGGATATGATCGACACTGTTTATTTCAGGTTTTAATGTACTCATTGCTTTATTTCTTGCTTAATTCTTCCAATGCATCCAAAATACCATCCGCACCGGGGTTAACTGCTACCGGTGATAAATAACTCCATGCAATTTTACCCTCCTTATCAATAACAAACAGCGCCCTTTTACTTTCGCCAACTTCATCATCGTAAACACCATAAGCTTTAGATACAGCACCTTTCGGTTCAAAATCAGCCAATAGCGGGAAATGTAACTTTCTGTTTTCTTCAAAAGCCAGGTGGCACCAAACACTATCAACAGACACACCAAAAATCTGTGCATCATACTTGTTAAAATATTTGAGCATTTCGTTATAGAGTGCCATTTGGTCACTGCATACCGGGCTCCAATCCGCAGGGTAAAAAGCCAGGATAACATTTTTGCCTTTAAAATCCTTAAGTTTTATTTTCTGATCGGGGGTAGCATTTAATTCGAAATCGGGAGCAGTATCGCCTTTCTGTAACATATTAGGAAGCTTAGAATGTAAATCATTAGTAAAACACTATTGAAACCATCTTGTTTTGTAACAAATATTAACCCAATTTTTGCCGTTTGATCAAATAAGATTGCAGGATCGGATAAAAACCCTCTTTCATATCGGCATCAATCAAGTCAATTTTATATTGAGCACATTTTAGCATAATCTGCTGCCGGTAAGTTGAAACCGCTGTCACGTAATTCTCCTTTACCTGATTGGTATGGACTTTAATCGTTTCTCCGGTTTCCATATCAATAAACTGGTAAGGGCGGTTTTCAAAATTAAAATCTACCTCTTTTGTTTTATCAACCACATTAAAAACCACTACCTCATGTTTGTTAAACTTCAGGTGTTGCAGCGCGTCAAAAAACTGATCCGTTTTATCGGCATTGGTTTGGGTATTAAACAGGTCACTAAAGATAACAACCAAAGAACGTTTATGGATCAGTTCTGCCACCTGGTGCAGCGCCTCACTTAAATTGGTCTGTGCATTTACCTTTGGTTCCTGAAGCAGCTCTTCCAGTTGGGCAAATAAAAATTTCTGATGTACCGTAGTGGATTTCACGGGAGAATTAAACAATATTTCATCGGTAAATAAGCTCAGCCCGAAAGCATCACGTTGTTTCTTTAACAGGTACATTAAAGATGCTGCAGCCTGTATGGAGAAAATCAGTTTGTTATTTTTTGGTTCCGGAAAATACATGGATGAAGAAACATCAATCACAAACTGACAACGCAAATTGGTTTCTTCTTCAAAACGTTTGCTATAAAGTTTATCGGTTTTAGCGTACAATTTCCAATCAATATTTTTAACGTTATCTCCATTATTATATTGACGGTGTTCGGCAAATTCAACCGAAAAGCCATGAAAAGGACTTTTATGCAGGCCGGTAATGAAACCCTCAACCACTTGCCGGGCGAGCAATTCTAAATTACCATAACTTGTTTCGTTCTCATCGTTTACAGCCTGCATATCGTAAAGCTAATAAAATACTTGTACAAAAATCAGGTTTGGCTGGCGAAAATATATTTTATCAATAAGCAAGTTCTGTGGTGCAGGGATACTTTTAAGTGATTTGGAAAGCAATTGTAGTACTTACAGGCTCATGTAGCCCCGCCCCCGCTTCTGCCGATTGAAAAAATCGGCATCTCGCTACGGTCGGGTTTAGGTGGCCAGGGTTGTGCAGCTATCCGTGGTGAATAAACCCTATGGAAGTGCCAGCTACCGACTTTGTGCAGGCACCATAAACGTGTTTTGAATATACAAAAAAGACCTTACAGGTTGATGAAACCTGCAAGGTCTGGATAATCAGATTAAAAATTTATCTTACGAAAAATTACTTCTAACTCCCGTGTTTGGGGGCTCACCAAACATGTTTGTCAGATATTACTTTTTTGCAATCTTATACAAATGTCCGTTATCGGTTACAGCATAAAGTGCTCCGTCCTTTCCTTCTGCCATATCGCGGAAACGTTCGCCTTTACCCTCCAATAAGCGCTCTTCGCCAACAATTTTATCATTTTTGATCACCAATCGGATAATGTGCGAACCGCCTAAGCCGCCTACAAATAAATTGCCTTTCCACTCGGCTATGCTGTTGCTGTTGTAAAAAGCGATACAACCGGGAGAAATGCTTGGGTTCCAGTAATAAACCGGTTGTTCCATCCCCTCTTTTTGCTGAATGCCCTCGCCTACTTTTTTACCGCTGTACTCTGTTCCATAGGTAATAATTGGCCAGCCATAATTTTTGCCTGGCTTAATAATGTTTACTTCATCACCACCTTTAGGTCCAAATTCGGCTTCCCATAAATCGCCCGTTTGAGGGTTAATGGCTAAGCCATCCGGATTACGGAGACCATAGGCATAAATTTCAGTCCTGGCATCGGCTTTACCTGCAAACGGACCGTTTGCAACTGCTTTACCCTCCGGAGTAAGGTGCAATATTTTACCTAATGAAGAATTTAAATATTGCGCCTGTATCCTGATGTCGTTACCGGAGCGTTCGCCCGTACTTACAAATAAATTGCCGTTTTTATCAAAAACAATTCTGGATCCGTACTGAAGTTTACCTGGGTAAGCTGGTGTAGCACGGTAAATAATGGCCTGGTTCTCGATAGCAGTTTCGTTTGCAGCCAGCTTACCTTTGGCAATGGCTAATAAAACTCCTTTATCTTGTGGCTCTGAATAAGCCCAGTAAATCATTCTGTTTTTTGCAAAGTTAGGGTCTAAGGTTACATCCAGTAAACCACCCTGACCAGACGGATCTACTTTTGGCAAACCGGTTATCTTTTTACTTGGTTCACCATTGGCCTTTAAAATAACCATGGTACCTTGTTTCTGCGTAATTAAAAACCGGCCATCAGGAAGTACTGATATTGCCCATGGATTTTCCAATTTTTCATTGATGGCCGTAATATCCAATGGCGTCTTGGTTTTTACACCCGCAATACGGGTCTGTCCTTCAAAAGCAGGCTTATAATCAGCAGATGGTGCATTGGTTTCAACCGGATTTTGCGCCGATACACAAGCAACATTAGCACAGTTTATGGCCAAACCAGCCAATAAAATGGATAAAGTTTTATTTTTAATTAGATAATTACACATGATTGTTAGTTTTTTATTAAAGAAACAAAATTATGTTTGCAATAAAAAACCCAAATTCGTGATATGAACCTGGGTTTTAAATATGTTACAAGCCTTTCGGCCCCTGATGAAGCTACTTTAACTTAAATTAAGCCAATTGCTTGTTTAACTTTTCTGCCAATACCGATTTTGGAACAGCGCCAACTTGTTTATCAACCACTTCGCCGCCTTTAAAGTATAATAACGCAGGAATATTGCGGATACCAAACTGCATTGAAATTTGAGGGTTGTTATCAACGTTTACTTTTCCAACTATTGCTTTACCATCATATTCTTTAGCGATCTCTTCTACAACTGGACCAACCATGCGACATGGGCCACACCATTCTGCCCAAAAATCTACTAATACGGGTTTATCTGATTTTAATACAAGCTCCTCAAAGTTTGCATCTGTGATTTCTAATGCCATAATTAATTTTTTTTATGTTCAAATATATGTATTCAATTGTAATGCCACCAATTCTGTAATGCCAATTTGACATTATTTTGGTAAATGTGCTGAGTGCTTAGCAGCCAGCGTTGAGCGTAAAGATCGTTCGAAAACGCTTAGCGCCAAATGCAGAATGCTAATTCAATTTATAGTTTACAACATTCATTCCCATTAATTGTTCCAAGAACTTGTTATTGGGGTTTATTTTTAAATTTTTAGAAGGCAAATCGAGCATAATCTGCTTTTCGCTATCAAAAACAGCAAAATTAAGCTGGCAGTTTTGCTGCTCCGAGTTTGCCTTATTGTCTGCTAATATGGCCTCAATTTCTCTCATTAACTGATCGTTAACCCGCTCTATCGGTACCTGGATCGTTAAACTCTTCGCTAATTTATCACGCAGTTCAGACATGAGGTTGATTGCTGTGATTTTAAACTCCCAGTCGCCGGCTTTTCCGAAACGTTCGCCTACCCTTCCCCTAATCTGTAAGAAATACCCCTCGGTTAAAAATGATTTAAACTTTAAAAAATCTTCGCCAAACAAAGCCATTTCGCAGGCATCATCATAATCTTCAAAAACAAATGTTCCGAAAGGTTTACCTGTTTTGGTAATCCGCTGCGATGCCGTCACCACCAGACCGCCAACACAAAGCTCGCGGTTTTTCAGTTTTTCGAATTCGGCCAAAACCTCTTCATTGCTATCGCCCATACGCACCTTGTTGATGATGCTGAGCTGCCGAACACTGTTGGTACAAAATTTATCGAGTTCGAGTTTATAGTTATCTAAGGGGTGACCGGAAAGGAAAATCCCGATCGCATCTTTTTCATATTTCAACCGGTCCATTAAGGCCCACTCTGGTGAAACAGGCAAACTTGGTTCTAAAATCAGATCGGCTTTTGAGCCACCAAAGAGCGAAGCCTGCGAAGTGCTTTCATTGTTCTGAAAATCATTGGCATATTTAATAATTTTTTCAATGCCATTCATTTTATCATTTGGGCCGATATAAAAATACTGTGCCCTGTGCCCCCCAAATGCATCGAAAGCACCACTGTACACAAAACTCTCGTAAGCTTTTTTATTTACAATACGCGTATTGGAACGCTTGGCAAAATCGTACACACTGGCATATGGTCCGTTGGCAGCGCGTTCTTCGATAATACTTTCTACAGCCTTCTCCCCTACACCTTTTACTGCCGACATCCCGAAACGGACTTCGCCTTTGGCATTTACCGAGAATTTAAGATCAGATTCGTTTACATCCGGACCTAATACGGTAACACTCATCTGGCGACACTCCTCCATAAAGAAAGCCACCTGCTTAATATCGCTCATGTTATTGGATAGTACCGCAGCCATATACTCGGCCGGATAATGTGCTTTCAGATAAGCTGTTTGGTAGGCAATCCACGCATAACAGGTAGAGTGCGATTTATTGAAGGCATAGGACGCAAATGCTTCCCAATCCTTCCAGATTTTTTCTAAAACGGTAGCATCATGGCCTTTTTCCGAAGCTTGTTTCACAAACTTAGGCTTCATTTTATCCAGAACATCTTTCTGTTTCTTACCCATAGCCTTACGCAAAACGTCGGCCTCACCTTTGGTAAAACCAGCTAGTTTTTGCGATAAAAGCATTACCTGCTCCTGGTAAACGGTAATTCCGTAAGTTTCCTTTAAATATTCCTCACAGGCATCTAAATCGTATTTGATCTCTTCCTCGCCATTTTTACGGCGAACGAAACTCGGGATGTACTCCATCGGTCCCGGGCGGTACAAAGCGTTCATGGCAATTAAATCGTCAAAAACCGTCGGTTTAAGCTCTTTCATGTATTTCTGCATCCCCGGACTCTCGTACTGGAAAATACCAATGGTTTCACCACGCTGGAAAAGCTCATAGGTCATTACATCATCAATCGGGAAATTATCGGGATTGAGTTCGATACCGTGCCTTTTCTTAACCAGTTTTACGGTATCCTTAATCAGGGTTAAAGTTTTCAACCCCAGGAAGTCCATTTTTAATAAGCCGGCGCTTTCTACAACCGAGTTATCAAATTGCGTAACATATAAATCAGAATCTTTAGCTACAGATACAGGAACGAAATTGGTAATATCGCTCGGCGTAATAATCACACCGCAGGCATGGATCCCCGTATTCCGTAACGAACCTTCCAAAACCTGTGCCTGCTGAATGGTTTCAGCACTTAAATCTTTCTGGCTGCCCAGGTTTTTCAGTTCTAAAACTTTCTCATATTCATCCGGCCGTAAAGCATCTTTTAAACTTTTCTCGTCGAGGTTAAAGATTTTGGCCAGCTTCATATTCGGAATCAGCTTGGCAATTTTATCGGCCTCGAACAATGGCAAATCCAATACACGCGCTGTATCGCGGATAGAGGATTTGGCGGCCATGGTACCATAAGTGATAATCTGTGCTACCTGATTGGCACCGTATTTATTAATTACATAATCCATTACGCGGCCACGCCCCTCATCATCAAAATCGATATCGATATCGGGCATGGAAACACGGTCGGGATTTAGGAAACGCTCAAAAAGAAGATCGTATTTAATCGGATCGATATTGGTAATCCCGAGGCAATACGCTACCGCCGAACCTGCAGCTGAACCCCTGCCTGGCCCTACCGAAACATCAAGGTTGCGGGCTTCAGCAATAAAATCCTGTACAATGAGGAAATAACCCGGATAACCCGTTTTTTCGATTGTTGCCAGCTCAAAATCCAAACGTTCAGTTACATCATCGGTTAAGGTTCCGTAGCGGCGTTTCGCACCTTCATAGGTTAAGTGCCTTAAAAATTTGTTCTCCCCACGTTTACCGCCATCAGTTTCATCCTCTGCAACCAAAAACTCTTCAGGAATATCAAATTTAGGTAACAGTACCTCTCGGGCCAGTTTATAGGTTTCAACTTTATTCAGAATATCCTGAATATTTAAAATCGCTTCGGGCAGATCAGCAAAAAGTGCCTTCATTTCATCAGCCGATTTGAAATAGTATTCCTGGTTAGGTAAACCATAACGATAACCCCGGCCGCGGCCTATTGGCGTGGCTTGCTTTTCGCCATCTTTTACACAGAGTAAAATATCGTGTGCGTTGGCATCTTTCTTATTTACATAATAAGTATTATTGGTTGCCACCAGTTTAACGGCATGTTTACGGGCAAAAGCAATTAATGTTTCGTTTACGCGGTCTTCATCTTCCTGGCTGTGACGCATCACCTCCAGATAGAAATCGTCACCAAACATTTCTTTCCACCAGATCAACGCTTCTTCTGCCTGGCTTTCGCCCATGTTTAAGATCTTACTGGAAATCTCACCGCCCAGGTTACCCGATAAAACGATGATATCTTCCTTGTATTGCTCAATAATCTGCCTGTCGATACGGGGTACATAATAGAAACCTTTGGTATAAGCGATCGACGACATTTTGGCGAGGTTATGATAGCCCTTTTTGTTTTTAGCCAGCAATACCATCTGGTAGCCGTTATCTTTTGCTGTACGGTCTAAATGGTTAGCACATACGAAAAACTCTACACCAACTATAGGTGTCATGACCACTTCGGTAGGGCGTTCGCCGGCTTCTATTGCTGCAGCATTTTTGGCTTCGGCAGCTTTATTATGATTTAGTACATGATTAACGAAGTGGAAAGCACCCATCATATTTGCATGATCGGTCATGGCTACAGCAGGCATTTTCTGTGCGGCGGCAGCTTTTACCAGATCAGGAATGCTGATGGTACTCTGCAATACTGAAAATTGGGTATGG
>Ga0182008_10002887_pt1 | contig 10637 bp, 11 predicted proteins | sample Sormic07211129_1_FD_120482 | JGI IMG/M metagenome (GOLD analysis project Ga0182008, IMG submission 120482) | Rhizosphere microbial communities from Sorghum bicolor, Mead, Nebraska, USA - 072115-129_1 metaG | ecosystem: Host-associated > Plants > Roots > Rhizosphere | place: USA: Nebraska...
ACCGGCCAGGACTTCGCGGTGCCGATCGGGACGCCGGTGCGGGCGGTGGGCGCGGGGCGGGTGGTGAGGGTGTCCTGCGGGGGTGCCTTCGGCATCCAGATCGTGATCGAGCACCCCGGCGGCTACTACACCCAGTACGGCCATCTCGCCGCCGTCACCGTCGACCAGGGCCAGCATGTCGGCACCGGGCAGTGGATCGCCCAGTCGGGCACCACCGGCAACTCCACCGGCCCCCACCTGCACTTCGAGGTACGGGTCACACCGGACACGGGTTCGGCGGTGGACCCGGTGCCGTGGCTGGCGGCGCGCGGGGTTCCCGTGGGCTGACCTACGCCCGCTGCGCCAGCATCCGTTCGATCACGACCGCCACCCCGTCGTCGTTGTTGGCGACGGTCCGGCCCGAGGCCGCGGCGATCACGTCCGGGTGGGCGTTGCCCATCGCGTACGACTGTCCCGCCCAGGTCAGCATCTCGACGTCGTTCGGCATGTCCCCGAAGGCGACGACCTCCTCGTGCGAGATACCGCGCTCGGCGCAGCACAGGGCGAGGGTGCTCGCCTTGGAGACGCCGGGGCCGCTGATCTCCAGCAGGGCGCTGGGGCTGGAACGGGTGACGTTGACGCGGTCGCCGAGGGCGAGGCGGGCGGTGGTGAGGAAGCCGTCGGGGTCGAGAGTGGGGTGGTAGGCGAGGATCTTCAGGACGGGCTCGTCGGCACCGGGCGCGTCCGGCGCCAGCAGGTCCTCGGCGGGCGCGAGTTCGTCCGGGATCTCCATGTGCAGCTTGGGATAGTCCGGCTCCTGGTAGAAGCCGTACGTCTGCTCCACCGCGTACACCGTGCCGGGCGCCGCGTCCCGCAGCAGTCCTACGGCGTCGATCGCGTTGTCCCGAGCCAGTTCCCGCACCTTCACGAACCGGTGGGCGCCGGGGCCGCCGTGCAGGTCGACGACGGCGGCGCCGTTGCCGCAGATCGCCAGGCCGTGGCCGTGGACATGGTCGCTGACCACGTCCATCCAGCGGGCGGGGCGGCCGGTGACGAAGAAGACCTCGATGCCCGCCTCCTCGGCGGCGGCGAGGGCGGCGACGGTGCGTGGGGACACCGACTGGTCGTCCCGCAGCAGGGTGCCGTCGAGATCGGTGGCTATGAGCCGCGGCGGGACGGCGGCGGCCGGGGTCTCGGGCTGTCGAGTCGCTGAGGTCACCCGGCCATTCTCCCGCATATGCCCGCACGGTCGTGCGGGAGGCCGCACAGGTGAGTGGTCAGCGTCCTCATCCGCACTCTCACACTCCGCCGGAGGCGCTGAGCTGCGCCGAGCTGAGTCGAGGCTTCCATGGCGATCCGGTGGTCACCCCCGCCTGTCCACGGCTGACGGCGGACGGCGAGCTTCAGCCCGCGAGGGCCGGTCGCGGCGACCGCGAAGGGCGTTCAGGTCCGCTTGCCCCCTTCGGGTGGTTGGCGGTCAGGAGCAACTCGCGGGCGAGAATGGCGCGGGCGGTCTCCAGCAGCGGCCGGCCGGTGTGGAAGGCGTGGGCGCGGATGCGGACGAGGGACTCGGCGGGGCTGACGCGGATTTGTTTGGCGACCATGCCGGTGGCCTGGTGGACCTCGGCGCGATGAAGGTGGCTGGTCTCGGTCAGCCAGACGGTGGGGTCCTCGGGGGAGGCGGCCCGGTCGAGCAGCATCAGCGTGAGGTTCTGCGCCAAGGCGCGGGCATCGGCCTCCTGTTCGCCGGAGAGGTCTCCGACCGTGGTGCGGTGGCCCGTGAGGACGCCCAGGTGGACGGTGCCGAGAGCGAGGGGGTAGGCGAACACGGCGCGTACGCGATCTTCGAGCAGATCGCCATGGAGGCCCCGGCACAGCTCCGCTGACGGTACTGCGCCGGGCCGCGCATGCGGCCGAACGTGTTTCACGTGAAACAGTGACGCTCAGTGCCCGTCGGGAAACCGCAGGTACTGCGGCGGCACGGCCTGTGTCAGCCACACCCCGTTCGCGCTGACGTGGAAGACATGGCCGTCGCGGTGCATGGCACCGGTGTCCACGGAGAGCACGACGGGCCGGCCGCGGCGAGCCCCACCCGGGTGGCCGTCTCACGGTCGGGCGAGAGGTGCACATCGTGCCGGTTCATGGGGCGCAGCCCCTCGGCGCGGATCGCGTCCAGGTTGGCGGCCACGGTGCCGTGGTAGAGGTACGCCGGCGGGGTCGCCGGAGGCAGCGCGAGGTCGACCTTGATGCTGTGCCCCTGGCTGGCGCGGATGCGGGTGCCTTCGATCGCGAAGCGCTTCTTGTCGTTCGAGGCCACGACGTGGTCCAGCTCTTCGCGGGTGATGCGGAAGTTGTGCGCGGCGGTCGCCGCGAGCAGGTCGTCGATCTCGACCCAGCCGGATGCGTCGAGCCTGAGCCCGATGCGCTCGGGTTGGTGGCGCAGATGCTTCGAGAGGTACTTGGACACCTTGACGGTGCGCCTCTCGTCCATCTCCTTTTCGTCCGTCTGCTTCTCGTTCATCCGCTCAGCATGACGGGAGAGACGCGGATCACGCAGATTTTTTTCTTCGGAGGTTTGATCCACAACCAACTGTAGTTATCCACAGGCTACTTGGCGTTTCTGTGGACAACTCCCCGACATGTCAGCCCCGTTCGTCAAGATCGTCTGGGGGCCCTCCCCTTGACGTGAGCGCATCCAACACCCTTGCCCGCACCTCCCGTTCAGCCGCCAGCCCGATGAACTCCGCCGCCCGTTCCTCCCCGACCAGCTCCTCCACCGCCCGGATTGTCCCCTCGGGCAGGACCACGGAGCGTGACGTCGGTCGGGTCGGCGCGGGTTCCTCCGCTCCGAGGTGGTGCCGCAGCTGCCGTACGGCCAACGACCGCATCGCCCGCGCCAGTTCCGCGTCCACCGTCTGCTGGGCGAGCGGGCGCAGCCGTCGTACCAGCGAGGCCGCCTCGGTCGCCTCCGCGTCGCTCGGACCGTGCGGTCCGTCCAGGTAGCGGGCGAAGACATGCTCGGTGGTGAACTCCAGGAAACGGGCGGCGATGTGCTCGACCCGCACCCTCAACTCCCGCAGATGACCGGCGATCGCGGACAGCGGCACGCCTGCCGCGTGCAACTCGACGGCCACGGCCAGCTCTTGGGGGCTCGGCACGAGGAAGGACTCCTCGTCGCCGGGCACGGGTTCGAGCACCCCGAGTTCCACGGCGTCGGCGACGGCCGCGTCGTCGGGGGAGCCGCCGAACCGCTCCTCCAGCTCGGCGCGGGAGATCCGTACCGCCTCCTCGTCGGTCCACGGACCGTCCACCTCGGCGACCAGCCCGAGCACCCCGCCGAGCCCGCGTCCCGTGTCCCAGGCCTCCAGCAGCTCCTTGATGGAGGCGAGGGTGTAGCCGCGGTCGAGGAGGTCGGCGATCTGGTGCAGGCGGGCGAGGTGGGCGTCGGAGTAGAGATTGGCGCGTCCGCGGCGCTCGGGGCGGGGGAGCAGGCCGCGGTCCTGGTAGGCGCGGATGGTGCGGACCGAGGCGCCGCTGCGGTGCGCGAGGTCCTCTATCCGGTGGACGGCGCCCTCGCTCACGGCACCGCCCCGGGGCCGGTCCGGCGATCAGTGGCGGCGCCGCTCACAGCGGTGGCTCCAGCCGGGCGATCGCCCGCAACGCGCGCGGGGCGAAGCGGGACATGAGGTGGGCGCCGCGGGCCTCGGGGGTGACCGGTACGACGGCCTGGTTGCGGACGACCGCCTTCAGGATGGCGTCGGCGACCTTCTCGGGCGGGTAGTTCCTGAGGCCGTACAGCCGCGCGGACTTCTTCTGGCGTCGCTTCTCCTCCTCGGCGTCCACGCCCGCGAAGCGCGCGGTCGAGGTGATGTTGGTGTTGACGAAGCCGGGGCAGATCGCGCTGACACCGATGCCCTGGCCGGCCAGTTCGGCGTGCAGGCATTCGCTGAGCATCAGCACGGCAGCCTTGGAGGTGCTGTAGGCGGGCAGCGCCTTGGAGGGCTGGTACGCCGCCGCGGAGGCGGTGTTGACGATGTGGCCGCCCTGGCCGCGCTCGGCCATCTGCTTCCCGAAGAGCCGGCAGCCGTGGATGACGCCCCACAGGTTGACGTCGAGGACCCTCCTCCAGTCCTCCGGGGCGGTGTCGAAGAAAGAGCCGCCCAGGCCGATGCCGGCGTTGTTGACCAGCACGTCGACGACGCCGTACTCGGCGGCGACCTTGTGGGCGAGTTTCTCCATGGCCTGTTCGTCGGAGACGTCGACGATCTCCGCCCAGGCCTCCGGCGCGCCGATCAGACGGGCGAGTTCGGCGGTGCGCGCGGCGGCCTCCGCGTCCCGGTCGACGGCGATCACGCGTGCCCCGGACTCGGCGAAGGCGAAGGCCGTGGCCCGTCCGATGCCGCTGCCCGCGCCGGTGACCAGGACGAGCTGTCCGCCGAAGCGGTCGGCGTACTTGCCGTCGGGGGTCACCGGCTCGGGCTTGCCGCCCTCGACCGACGTCACGAACTCGGTGATCCAGCCCGCCAGCCGGTCGGGTCGGGTGCGCGGTATCCAGTGCCCCGCGGGAAGGGTGCGGCGGGTCAACTGCGGCACCCACCGGTCGAGTTCGTCGTAGAGCCGCTCGGACAGGAAGGGGTCCCCGAGAGGGGTGATGAGCTGCACGGGCGCGTGTGCGTACGCGTCTGGGCGTGGGTGGCGCAGGCGGGACCGGACGTTGTCGCGGTACAGCCAGGCCCCGTGGGCCGCGTCCTGGGGCAGCGAAGGGGTGGGGTAGGCGCCGCCGGGCACCTTCTCGAAGCGCTCCAGGACGCGTGGCCACCGCTTGCCGAGCGGGCCGCGCCAGGCCAGCTCGGGCAGCACGGGTGTGTGCAGCGCGTACACGTACCAGGATTTGGCGCCCTGGCCGAGGAGCTGGCCGACGCGGCGCGGGGTGGGCTTCCTCAGGCGATCGCTGATCCAATGGCCGAAGTGGTCCAGGGACGGCCCCGACATGGAGGTGAAGGAGGCGATACGGCCCTCGGTGCGCCGGACGGTCACGAACTCCCAGGACTGCACCGAGCCCCAGTCGTGCCCGACGACGTGCACCGGCCGGTCCGGGCTGACGGTGTCGATCACCGCCAGGAAGTCGTCGGTGAGCTTCTCCAGGGTGAAGCCGCCGCGCAGGGGCTTCGGCGCAGTGGAGCGGCCGTGTCCCCGGACGTCGTAGAGGACGACGTGGAACCGCTCGGCCAGCCGGGGCGCGACCTCGGACCACACCTCCTTGCTGTCCGGGTATCCGTGGACCAGGACCACGGTCGGCTGCCCGGTCCGGCCCAGCTCGGCCACGCACAGCTCGATGCCGCCGGTCCGCACCCGGCGCTCCCGTGCCTCTTCGAGTCCTGTCACTTGTCCTCCGCCCAGCGCCGCACGTGCGGCAGATCGTCGTCAAGCCAGAAGGCGCTCTCCTCGGGGTCCCTGGAGTCGGTGACGACCAGGATCTCCTCGAACTTGGCGCCGGTGCCCCGGAATCCGAGGTGGGGTTCGACCGCCCACAGGCCCGGCCGCGGGGGGTGGTCGGAGAAGCGGTACGGCGACCACAGCGGGGACCAGCCCTCGCGGTGGCCGTGCAGGGCGTCGGCGGCGAGCCCCTTCAGTGACTGTGTGCCGAACCCGAACAGATGGGGTGACCAGCGGCGTTGCTTGACCCGGTCGACCTTGTGGGCGATGACGCCGAAGGGGTAGGCGCGGTGCCGGTTGGCGTAGCCCTGGCGGACCATGAGGCGGTCCACGTCCTCGTAGACGGCGCGCAGCGGCCGTTTCTCGCGCACCTCGCGCAGGATGAGCTCACGGTGTGCCTCCAGGTCGGCCATGAGCCGGTCCTGGACGGGGTTGACGCCCAGCGAGCCGGAGTAGCCGATGTCGGCGGTGTATCCCTCGAAGACGGGTGCCATGTCGAGGATGAAGGGCATCCCGGGCTCCAGGCGCCGGTCGGTCGGGAAGAACTGGAGCGGGACCCGGAAGTTCACGAACGCCGTGCGGTCACCGAACCAGGCGAAGGGGAGGTGGAACCAGTCCCTCACGCCCCGCTCGCGCAGCCAGGCGCGCTGCATCCGGGCCGCCTCACGCTCCGTGACACCCGGGCGCAGCCGGGCGGCGACCGCCTCCGCGCACTCGTAGGCGAGGCGCTGCACCCGCCTGAACCCGCGCAGTCGTGCGGCGAGTTCACCTGCCAATGCCGTCGTCATGCCACCGCCCACCCTCGTCCCCGTCGACTGCGGTACGTGCCCGTAACTTGACACTGGCGAATGTGACAGTTGTTAGAGGCTGCGTCAATAGACGGGGTCCGGGCTGTGGATAACTCTGCGTAGCTCTCAGGTAGGGGTTCCCCCTACGGACCCGTACGTCTGGAGGCTGAGGCCAAGACAGCTCTGGGGTCTGACGACCGGAGTGGTCCGGGTCACTACCTTCGAAGCGTGACTGTGATCGCGACCGAAAGCCTGAGCAAGCGGTTCCCCCGGGTGACCGCGCTTGACCGGCTCTCCGTCGACGTCGGACCCGGTGTGACCGGGCTCGTCGGAGCCAACGGAGCCGGCAAGTCCACCATGATCAAGATCCTGCTGGGTCTGTCCCCCGCCACCGAGGGCCGCGCAGAAGTGCTCGGGCTCGACGTCGCGACGAAGGGTGCCGCCATCCGCGAGCGCGTCGGCTACATGCCGGAGCACGACTGCCTGCCGCCGGACGTCTCGGCGACCGAGTTCGTCGTGCACATGGCCCGGATGTCCGGGCTGCCGCCCACGGCGGCCCGCGAGCGCACCGCGGACACCCTGCGCCACGTCGGTCTGTACGAGGAGCGCTACCGCCCCATCGGCGGCTATTCGACCGGCATGAAGCAGCGCGTGAAGCTCGCGCAGGCCCTGGTGCACGACCCGCAGCTGGTCTTCCTGGACGAGCCGACCAACGGCCTCGACCCGGTCGGCCGTGACGAGATGCTCGGCCTGATCCGCCGCATCCACACCGACTTCGGCATCTCGGTCCTGGTCACCTCCCATCTGCTGGGCGAGCTCGAACGCACCTGCGACCACGTGGTCGTCATCGACGGCGGCAAGCTCCTGCGCTCCAGCTCCACCACGGACTTCACCCAGACCACCACCACCCTCGCCATCGAGGTCACCGACACCGACGAGCATCCGAACGGCACGCGCGCGGTGCGCGAGGCGCTCCAGGCGCGCGGGGTCGAGCTCCAGGACGAGGGCAGCGGCCTCCCCGGCGCCGGCCACATCCTGCTGCTGACCGCTCAGGGCGAGGAGACCTACGACCTGGTGCGTGACGTCGTCGCCGACCTCGGTCTCGGCCTGGTGCGCATGGAGCAGCGCCGGCACCACATCTCGGAGGTCTTCAAGAGCGAGGACGAGCGGAAGGAGGCGGCCGTCCATGGCAGTTGAGCAGCCCCTGGGAACACCCGTCGCGACACCGGGTGACCAGACCCGCATCCACAACATCGGCTACCGCAACTACGACGGCCCCCGCCTCGGCCGCTCGTACGCGACCCGCTCCCTCTACTCGCAGTCCCTGCGCGGCGCCTACGGCCTCGGACGGTCCATCAAGTCCAAGGTCCTGCCCATGCTGCTGTTCGTGGTGATGTGCGTGCCCGCGGCCATCATGGTCGCCGTCGCGGTCGCCACCAAGGCCAAGGACCTGCCCGTCGAGTACACGCGCTACGCGATCATCATGCAGGCCGTCATCAGCCTGTACGTCGCCTCGCAGGCGCCCCAGGCCGTCTCGCGGGACCTGCGCTTCAAGACCGTGCCGCTGTACTTCTCCCGGCCGATCGAGACCGCCGACTACGTGCGCGCGAAGTACGCGGCGCTGGCCTCCGCGATGTTCATCCTGACCGCCGCCCCCCTGGTCGTCCTCTATGTGGGCGCGCTGCTGGCGAAGCTCGACTTCGCCGACCAGACCAAGGGATTCGCACAGGGACTCGTCTCCGTGGCACTGCTCTCGCTCCTCTTCGCCGGCATCGGCCTGGTCATCGCCTCGGTCACCCCGCGGCGCGGCTTCGGCATCGCCGCCGTCATCGCCGTGATGACCATCTCCTACGGCGCGGTCTCCACACTCCAGGCCATCGCCGAGAACCAGGCCAGCGGCAGTGCGATCCCCTGGATCGGCCTCTTCTCGCCCGTCACGCTCATCGACGGCGTCCAGTCGGCGTTCCTCGGCGCGAGCTCGGCCTTCCCCGGGGGCGTCGGCCCCGGCAACGGCGAGGGCGTGGTCTACGTCCTGGTCGTCCTGGGCCTGATCGCCGGCTGCTACGGCCTCCTGATGCGCCGCTACAAGAAGGTGGGCCTGTGACCACGCTCAACATCGACCATGTCTCCCGCTGGTTCGGCAACGTGGTCGCCGTCAACGACATCACCATGACCATCGGCCCGGGCGTCACCGGCCTGCTCGGCCCGAACGGCGCCGGGAAGTCCACCCTCATCAACATGATGGCCGGCTTCCTGGCCCCCTCCACCGGCACCGTCACCCTCGACGGCCAACAGGTCTGGCGCAACGAGGAGATCTACCGGCACATCGGCATCGTCCCCGAGCGCGAGGCGATGTACGACTTCCTCACCGGCCGCGAATTCGTCGTCGCCAACGCCGAGTTGCACGGTCTGGGCGCCAAGGCGGCGCAGAAGGCCCTGGCCACGGTCGAGATGGAGTACGCGCAGGACCGCAGGATCTCCACGTACTCCAAGGGCATGCGCCAGCGGGTGAAGATGGCGTCGGCGCTGGTCCACGACCCGTCGCTGCTGCTGCTCGACGAGCCGTTCAACGGCATGGACCCGCGCCAGCGCATGCAGCTCATGGACCTGCTGCGCCGCATGGGCGACGAGGGCCGTACGGTCCTCTTCTCCTCCCACATCCTCGAAGAGGTCGAGCAACTCGCCTGGCACATCGAGGTCGTGGTAGCCGGACGGCACGCGGCCAGCGGCGACTTCCGCAAGATCCGCCGCCTGATGACCGACCGCCCGCACCGCTACCTGGTGCGCTCCAGCGACGACCGCGCCCTCGCGGCCGCGCTGATCGCCGACCCGTCGACGTCCGGCATCGAAGTCGACCTCACGGAGGGCGCGTTGCGCATCCAGGCCGTCGACTTCGGCCGCTTCACCGCGCTGCTGCCCAGGGTCGCCCGCGACCAGGGCATCCGGCTGCTCACGGTGTCGCCGTCCGACGAGTCCCTCGAGTCCGTGTTCTCGTACCTGGTCGCGGCGTAGGAGGCCGAAGATGTACGACCCCACAGTCGCCCGACTCACCTACCGGGCCCTGCTCGGCCGCCGCCGGGCCCTCATCCTGGGCGCCCTGCCCCTGCTGCTGATCGCCATCTCGGTCGTCGTCCGCGGTCTCGCCGGCGCCGACGACCAGACGGCCGCCGACCTGCTGGGCGGCCTCGCTCTCGCCACGATGGTGCCGATCATCGGTGTCATCGCCGGCACCGGCGCGATCGGCCCGGAGATCGACGACGGCTCCGTGGTCTATCTGCTCTCCAAGCCGGTGAAACGCCCGACGATCATCTTCACCAAGCTGATCGTGGCGATCGCCGTCACCATGGTGTTCTCGGCCCTGCCCACGCTCATCGCCGGGTTCATCCTCAACGGCAACGGCCAGCAGATCGCCGTCGCCTACACGGTCGCGGCGCTGGTCGCCTCGATCGCCTACGCGGCCCTGTTCCTGCTGCTCGGCACGGTGTCCCGGCACGCGGTCGTCTTCGGCCTCGTCTACGCCCTGGTCTGGGAGGCCCTGTTCGGCTCCCTGGTCGCCGGCGCACGCACCCTCAGCGTCCAGCAGTGGTCCCTCGCCGTGGCCCACAAGGTCGCCGGCGGAGACCTGGTCACCTCGGACGTGGGACTGCCGACGGCGACGGTGCTGCTGATCGTCGTCACCGTCCTCGCCACCTGGTACGCGGGCCAGAAGCTGCGCTCGCTCACGCTGGCCGGCGAGGAGTAGACACCGCCCTTATTGACGGGGACTTCACCGCTGTCCGGGCACACTGGGCAAAAGGGATCGAGTGGGCTGAGAGGAACGGGGATGGCAGACAACTGGGACGACCTCGCCCTGGACGAGGACTTCATACGGTCCGCCGAGACCACCGAGCCCTCAGCCCGCGCCCGTATGCTCGCCGCCCGCTGGCGCGCCGAGGAACCCGAACCCCAGCCGTGGCGCTCCGACGAGCCCCCGGCGGGGTGGTTCTTCAGCAAGGCGCGCCGGAGCAGGTGGCGGCGCCGCTGACCCGCGGCACCGGGCGTCGTACGGCCGTTTGGATCGGTGGCGTCTTTATTCGGTGGCGTCCAACTCTTCCTACAGGCACAGTGGTTGTGTCCAGGACGCCGGATCGAGCCGGCGCCACCGACTGGGAGAGGAGCCGGACGATGTCCATGCACGACAGTACGTCCAGCTCCCGTCAGGGCAGCTCGCGGCGGGTTCCGGTGTAGTTACCCCACCGTCGAACCCGCTCCGCACGGGGAGCTGCCCGGGGCGGCCGCTTCGAGCACGCGATGTCGCTCTCGCGTGGGCCGCCCACCCGGAGGATTGGCCGAGTGGTAAGGCACCGGCTTGCTAAGCCGTGGTCGGGGATGACTCCGCGCACGTTCGATCCGTGCATCCTCCGCAAGAAGCCGAAGAACAAGAAGCCGAAGAAC
>Ga0182008_10002888_pt1 | contig 10637 bp, 4 predicted proteins | sample Sormic07211129_1_FD_120482 | JGI IMG/M metagenome (GOLD analysis project Ga0182008, IMG submission 120482) | Rhizosphere microbial communities from Sorghum bicolor, Mead, Nebraska, USA - 072115-129_1 metaG | ecosystem: Host-associated > Plants > Roots > Rhizosphere | place: USA: Nebraska...
GCAACGATGTGCTCTATGGTGGCGTCGGCGACGACAAGCTTTTTGGCGGTACTGGGAATGACTTCCTTGACGGTGGTGCGGACAAGGACGAGCTAAATGGCGGGGATGGCAACGACCGGCTAGCTGGCGGTGCCGCCGACGACAAGCTCTGGGGTGGGGCTGGTAATGATGAGCTGATTGGCGGCGATGGAGGCGACGCGCTCGATGGAGGCGTGGGTAAGGATTCGCTCTCCGGCGGGGGCGGCATAGACCTGCTTATGGGTAACGACGGCGACGACGAACTCGATGGTGGCGATGGCGACGACACGATTTATGGCCAAGGAGGGGACGACATCCTGTATGGCGCTGTCGGTAACGACATCCTGCTGGGCGGAGACTTGGTCGAGACGTTGACGGGCGATGACATCGTCTATGGCGGCGATGGCGATGACGATCTTACGGGCGGGAGCGGGAACGACCAGCTTATCGGCGGTACGGGCAACGATATCTATCGTTTCGAAAGTGGCTTCGGCATCGATCGTATTCTGCAGGTTGCCGGCGAGGATGCTGGCCAGGACATCATTTCGTTCGGCGCAAGCATTCAGCTCACCGATCTGCGGTATTCGGTATCCGGTGACGACTTGTTTATCCAGAACGCACTCACCGGTGATGCGCTTTCCGTTCGCGGCTATTTCGGGCCTGGAACTTCCATCGACATCCACTTCGCGGATGGGGGCGTACAGACCAAGGCAAGCCTCGAACAGCAACTGGGTGTGACGGCAGCCGTTGTTATCGGGGGCAGCGGCGAAATCAATGGTACCGATGGCAACGACCGCATCTATGGTAACGATGGCGACAACACGATTTATGGCCTGCTGGGAGACGACTACATCAATGGCGGTGCTGGCAACGATCAGATCTACGGCGGCCCGGGTACCGATACTCTCGAAGGTGGTGCGGGAAATGACACGTACTACATCGGCGACGATGCTCTGACAACGATTGTGGGGCTGGGCGATAGCGATGCGGGCAGTGACACGGTCGTTTGCGACTTCGATGCCGGCGCGGTCAATAACTACCAGATTAGCGGAAGTGATCTGTACATCCACAGAAACTTGGCATATCCGGAGACCATTCTGCTCAAGGGGTTTCTCTCCGAAACGAATGGCACACACGTCATCCAGTTCTCAGACGGATCGCAGCTGACGGCCGACAGCTTTCGTGGCAGCACCAGCAGTTGGACCGGCACGTCAGGAGATGATGTTTTCCAGGGAGGCCTTGCCGATGACGTTCTGCATGGAGGAGGCGGCAACGACACGATTTCAGGCGGGGGCGGTAATGACCGGATCATGGGAGATGACGAGTGGTACGGCAGTGATGGCAACGATGTCCTGAAGGGAGAGGCAGGCAACGACACTCTGGTGAATATCGACGGAACGATGTACGGCGGCACGGGAGATGACCACTACACCGTCATGTGGACTCCTTATTCGGTGTTGTACGGCATTCCCGTAGACATTATTGAGAATCCCGACGAAGGCACTGACACGATATATACCAATGCTTACGATGCCGCGCTTCCCGACAATGTGGAAAATCTGGTGGCCAGGCCATCGAGCTGGCTCCTGAGAGGCTATGCCGACAGCGTGGACCCACGCGATCTCGTCGGCAACAATCTGGATAACGTCATCACCGTCGATACGTCATCGACTTTGATCCCGGACAATATCATCTACAAACTCGATGGTGGCGCGGGCGCGGATACGCTGAACGGCAGCATCTACAACGACATCTACGTCGTGGACAATCCGAACGACGTAATCGTCGAACCGGGAACCGGCGCAGATCAGTCCTTCGACATCGTGCAAGCGAAGTATTCCTACCACCTCGACTCGGTCAGCAACATCGAGGAAGTGCAACTGCTCGGGAGTGAGGACATCTCGGCTTGGGGTACGGATGCGGCGGATGTTCTCGACGGGAGCACTTCCAGTGGAAGCAACATTCTGTACGGCGGCGCTGGGAATGACCGGTACGTGCTCGACGTCTTGAGTGGAGATACCGCCGTTGAAGATGCCGGCGGCGGCAACGACACTGTCACGCTGACAGTGTCCATGCTCGGCGTCCCGGGCACCCCAACGACATTTTCCGTGAGCGATTACGCGAACGTGGAAAATCTGACACTGGACGACACCCAGTTCAGCTTGACCGGCCCGGCTTCCGGTGGCGACATCAACGGCGACGCCCAGGACAACATCCTGACCGGCAACGGTTACGCCAACATGATTCACGGCGGCGACGGCAACGATACCGTGTCCGGCGGACATCATGCGACCGGCTCCAGCCTGTTCGGTGCCGATCAGCCCGACGAGCTCTACGGCGATGCGGGTGACGACATGCTGGACGCGGGTTGGGGCGGCGGAGATCTCTACGGAGGCGCTGGCAACGACACATTGAAGGGTGGCGTAAGCGCTGGAAGCAACCTGTACGGTGGCACCGGGAACGACTTACTGCAGGGCGGCCAGGGTGCTGATACCTTCCACTACGATGCCGGGGACGGCACCGATACGATCGATTCTGCACCGAGTACGTCGCTGGATCAGGTCGTATTCGGCGCCAACATAAGCACGGACGACGTGACCTTCGGTCGCGACGGCTCGACGCTCATCGTGCAGGTTGGTGCGGACTCGGCGAATCAGCTGAGCGTGAACAACTACTGGGCGAGCGCGTCTGATGGCGCCGAGCTTACGGGGGCGATCGACCGGTTTGTGTTCGCCGACGGCACGGTGCGCAAGGGCGGCCTTGATCATCTGCCGTATACAAACAATCCACCAGCGGTGCACTCCGGTCTCGAGATCCAAACCGTAGGCACGCAGACGCTGACGTTCCAGCTCCCCGAAGGCATCTTTACCGATGCTCCGGACGATACGTTGACCTATAGCTTGGCGAGCAACGCGCCTAGCTGGCTGTCCATCGATCCATCGACGGGCACGTTACAAGGCGTGGTACCCAATGGAGGACTGGATACCGGGTTCTATCTGACGGCGACAGACTCCTGGGGCCAGACGGCCAATGCCTGGGCTCACTTGGTCGCCCGCAATCTGGTCAACGGTACCGATCAAGCGGACAGTCTGGTGGGCACTGCGACCAAGGACGACATTTATGCTGGCGCTGGCGACGATCAGCTCACAGGTGGCGCAGGCGATCGCCTTTACGGCGGTGTGGGCAACGATACCTATGTTGTGTCCGACAGCTCGGTGCAGATCGTCGAAAACGCCGGGGATGGCTCGGACACAGTCGAGGCCTCCTCTGACTACACGCTCGGCGACAACGTCGAGAACGTCACTTTGGCTGCAGGCTCACAGGCACGCAACGGTACCGGCAACACCCTCGACAACCTCATCACTGGCAACACACAGGACAATGTGCTGGACGGCGGACTGGGGGCAGATCAACTGATCGGCGGTGCCGGTGACGATATGTATGTCGTCGACCAGGCAGGCGACGTGGTCATCGAACAGACCGGGGAAGGAAACGATACAGTCCTCACGCTCTGCGACTGGACCCTCGGTGACAACATCGAACGGCTGGAACTCGTTGGCCTGGGCGACCTGTCTGGTACGGGCAACGCGTTGGACAACGACCTGGTAGGCAACAATGCCGACAACCACCTGGTCGGCGGTGGTGGAACTGATCGACTGCACGGTGGTCAGGGCGATGATTACCTGGTGCTGGACACTTCGGGTGATCAGGCTTTCGAAGCCGCGGGTGAGGGCACAGACACCATCGAGCGCCGTTTCGAGACTAACCTGGTGCTGGTCGACAACGTCGAGAACCTGGTCCTGGTTGGAGATGCCTTGACCGGCAACGGCAACAATCTGGGCAACACCATTACCGGCAGCAGCGCGAACAACACTCTGGCCGGCTACGCGGGCGCCGATACCCTCGACGGTCAGGCCGGCGATGACTCCATGTTCGGCGGCGCGGGTGCGGATTTGTTGTCCGGTGGCGACGGTGTCGACTACCTAGACGGCGGCGCGGATGCCGACTGGCTGGCGAGCGGTGCGGGCAACGACACCCTCGTCGGTGGCGCCGGCGACGATATGCTCGACGGCGGTGCGGGAGACGATGCCTATGTCTTCGGTGCCAGCGACGGCAGCGACGTGATCAACAACGCAGGGGGCGGCAGCGACGGCATCTTCTTCACCGGCGGCATTGATGCTGGTCGCCTTTCCTTCACGCGTGACGGTGACGATTTGATGATCTTCGTTGATGGCGCCACCGCACCCTCGGTTCGCGTCGCTGGTCACTTCCTTGGTGGTGATGCGGCGATCGCATACGTCCAGCCCGATGGGGGAAACTCGCTTAGCGCCGCGCAGATCGCTCAGATGATCGATACGGGCGAAACCGGCGGCACTCCGTATGACCAGACCGTGGAGGGCACTGCTAGCGGCGAGCAGTTGGTCGGCGGCGCGGGCCGCGACTTGATCGAGGGTCTGGCGGGTGATGACCAACTGTTCGGTCTGGCCGGCGACGACACCATACGGGGTGGTGACGGAGACGATTACCTGGCTGGCGGTGACGGCAACGGCACCGGCTCGGGTACGGATCGCCTGGAAGGTGGGGTGGGCAATGACACCCTGAACGGCGAGGACGGCATCAATGCCCTGATCGGCGGTGCGGGCGATGACAGCTACGTCTATGGCGGCGGGCAGGACACCATCGACAACACCGATGGTGGCTTTGACGGCGTGTACTTCAACGACGGGGTCACCGCGTCGCAGTTGGGCTTCAGCCGTGATGGCGATGATCTGCTGATCAAGGTGGACGGCAGCGCCAGCAACACGGTGCGCGTCACCAATCATTTCCTGGGTGGCGATTACGCAATCGACTACGTACAGCCGGCCAGCGGCTCGATGCTCGATACCGCCGCGATTAATGCCTTGGCGGACGATGGTAGTGGCGATCCCGGTACACCGACAGAACCAGGCAATGACAGTGACTACACCACCACCGTCGAGGGAACAGCCGCGGGGGAACAATTGCTCGGCACCAACGGACGCGATCTCATCCACGGGCTTGGCGGTGATGACACCATCTTCGGCTTCGGTGGCGACGATAAGTTCGTCGGCGGTGACGGCGACGATTACCTGTCTGGTGGCAACGGCTCCTTCAGCGGCTCAGGCAACGACATCTTGATCGGGAGTGCCGGTGCCGACACCTTAGTGGGCGAGGACGGCGACGACCTGGTTCTTGGTGGCGCCGGCGACGACAACTACATCTGGCAGACGGGATCCGGTATTGACGTAATTGACAACACTGGCGGAGGCACCGATTGGCTGTTCTTCAATGGCATCGACCGTACACGCCTGAGCTTCCATCGCAGCGCGGATGACCTTGTCATCCTGGTGGACGGCGACATAAGCCAGCAGGTCCGGGTACAGAATCACTTCCTGGGTGGCGATCTCGCCATCAGCTACGTGCAGCCCAGCGATGGCTACGCGATCCCGGCAGCGGACTTCGCCGGCCTGTTGACATCGATGCCTGCTGGGTTTGCGGCGACCACCACGATGTCTCTCGTAGCGGATGAAGGGGCCACGCCAAGGGATGCGATGGGTACCACCAGCCGCTCGGCGAGCCTCCATGCGTCCCGGTTCTTCTCGACTGGAAGCCATGGCCGTCTGCATGCCGGCCGGGGAATGCGGTCAGTCGGGTATCTGACCCTCGACGAGGTGCCGGGTGTCGTCCCGATAGGTAGCAGTGGGGGCTTCGGGCGTGGCGTGAGCATGAGTCGACAGACGCAACAGCTGATCGAAGCGATGTCCCGCTTTAGCCCCGTTTCCGGAGCATTGGAAGCTCATGGTGATGCTGCTTGGAATGGTGCAACTCTCACAATAAGTCATGCTATGGAGCATCCGTTCAAGCAGCGTTCCGCGGCGTCCGCCTTGTAGCCGCTCATCGCGAGTCCGCCGAGGTATGGGTGCCGCTTCAAGTTTCGGAAGCGGCATCCCGGTAGCGAATCGACAGGTTAAGCTCCTCACATGCGTTCGCAAAAGTCGTGATCGCATGGTTGCGATAACTTCGCCTTTAGAGCTCTAGAGAGCCGTCCTGTGCACGCCAGAGCTGATAGGGTGTCTTACCCTTGCCGCCTCGCTTGTCCTGATGCCGAAGCAACCAAGTTTGCTTCGGAGGAATGCCCGCTTCTTCCAGGAGCAGCGTGCTGAATTGAACGGCCATCGTGACTCCACTTCCGAAGGTCGATGATCGCGCGTGAAGGAAGGAAAGCGCCAGCACGGAAGGCCACCGCTCCACCATATTGACGGGCAGAGCGGTGACGGATGCGGAGTTCCTACAAGATGAAACTTCCTTGGTCGGCATACCCGTTTGGTTCAAGGGCTACGTCTGCAACCCTCGGAAGGAGGGTCCGCCTGCAAGAGAAGTCTTCTCCCCCATCCTGAATCCACACACCCAGTCGCCGCTCAAGCCAGCAGCGCGCGAAGGCGTCTCCCTCAGCAAACCCCATGTACTGGTCAGGCTCCACATCGCCATGCTTGGGATTCAGCACGACATGGAAAGCAAGTTCATCTCCGCCGATCGCGCCCACGGTCGCCACCGCGGGAATTTCCCGATCAAACGTGAATCGGAAAATGCCTCGCTGTCCGCCATAGCGGTCGGATGACCCACCTGGCCACCAGTCCTCGCCTGGGGACAGGCCGAACACTCGTTGTTCGAGGCCTGAGTTGATAGTGGACACCAGAAGGTTTCGCCACCCGCGCCAGCGGATGCCTCGTTTCGACTTCACGGGGTACGTTCGAAACGGCGTATAGGACTTGCCGAGATCCGGCAACACGCGGGGTTCATTGGGGACATTCAGATGCCCCAATTGCCTCAAACGAAGCGCCAGCGTCGCATTGCTCGGATTCCGGGCTTGGACCGTTGCACTTGCTGCGAGCGCCGCACGTAGAGCGGCATGTGTATTGAAACCCAGTGCGGCGGCAACGCCTTCACTAAGATGGGACGAGGGAACATTGGGGATTTGACGCGAAGCAATCTTTTTTAGATTGCGTACCACGGATTCAGAAACGAAATATGGTGATGTGGACATGCCTGTGGCCTTCAGTTGTGGACGATGTCTGCCGATTACGCATCGACCGAAGGAGGGGCACGGTCAATGAAGTGGGTACTACTGCGTAGACGTCGTTTAACCCGGCAGCAGGTTCAGCGTGACGCGGCTGGTGACCCATCATAGCGCGCAGCAATCGCGGTGCAAGATGTCGCCTGTGTCACTGGCCAAATCCGGGAAGCTACCAGCAAGATCAGCAGCAACCCGAATCTAACGCAAACACCGCAACCACCGTCGCCCGGCCTTCCTGCGGACACAAATAAAATTAGGCCACCCAAGGGGTGGCCTAATTCGTTGAGGTGCATGGCGGCCGAGGACGGAATCGAACCGTCGCCACGAGGATTTTCAATCCTCTTCTCGACGAGGTGGAGCATGGGCATCGAGTAATCGCGCCGCCGGGTTATCAGCCGCACCACCGGCCTGAAAATACCCGATGACACTCGCCACCGAGTGCTTGGTAACCTGCTGCAGTCGCTCGAGAGTAGGCACTGGGCTTGGCGGGGTCCAGTATCCTCAGCGGATGCACTCCATCTCTCTTGCCCGGTTCAATGCTTTGGCGGCTTGGTGTCGCTTCGGCCCAGCCATGTGGATTCTGGAGGAGGTCGCCTGGTTCGAGTCGGGGGACGGGCACCTACTCGGGCTAGTAGTGCGCGACCAGACGGACGGCGATTTTCTCGGGATCTACCTGGCGAAGGATCGCGCCGAGCGCTTCCGCCTAATTAGTCAGACCGACGACTTTTTCGACACTCCCGATGCTGCCGCAGCCGCACTGATCGCCGGCGCATCAGCGCTGTTAGCCCGTCTGGAGGCTGAACGGCGACGGGGTGATGAACCGCCGGAAGCGGTGGACTTCTTCGAACTAGGAGTTCCACGCGAACGCCTGCATCCCAGCTTCGCCACGCTCCTGGAGAGCGAGGGATTCAGTCCAGCACGAGAACTCTTCGGCGCTATGATGCGGTGGTACGAGGACGTCGATGGGAACTTCATCGAGCAGTTCCAGACTACGGGCTTCGACGCGCGCCTACTTGAGCTATATACCTACGCCCTGCTGGTCGAGAACAGCTTCTCGGTCTCCCGCGACCACGCCGCGCCCGACTTCCTTGCCCAGGACATCATCGGCAAGATTGCTGTGGAAGTAACAACTGCCAACCCAACCAAGGATCGCCAAGGCAATCCCCAGTCGTCCCCCAAAGTCACCACCGAGGAAGAGCGTTGCGCTTATCTTAAGCAGTACATCCCTATCAAGTTCGCGGCGGCGCTCACAAAGAAGCTCGGCAAGAAGTACTGGACCCAGCCCCATGTGGCGGGAAACCCGCTGGTATTCGTGATCCAGGATTTCCATGCGCCGGGATCAATGACCTTCGCACGGACCGGGTTGACGATCTACTTGTACGGCTATAACCACGAGGCCCATCGTGACGAAGATGGTAGACTCATCGTCCTGGCGACCAAGGTCGCGGCGCATCGTTGGGGTGAAAAGACGGTCGCGTCGGGCTTCTTCGATCTGCCTGGCGCCGAGCATGTGAGCGCGGTGCTCTTCAACACTGCCGCAACGCTCGCTAAGTTCAATCGCATCGGTTATGTCGCCGGTTTCGGCTCTCGACGGGTTCGAATGATTCGCCGCGGCACGATCTGGAATCCGGATCCGGACGCGGCCGAGCCCACCCCTTTCTCAGTGCGCGTCGACGATCCGGACTACGACGAAGCCTGGACCGAAGGTCTGGATATTTTCCACAATCCGCACGCCGCGATTCCGCTCAACCCTGAGCACTTTCCGGAAGCGGTGCATCACTATCTCCAGCCGGACGGCAACATCAGCTCTGTCCAGGCCAGCAATATCGTGCATCCTTTGGCATCCTTGACACAGATTTTCATCCCCGAAGACGCCGACGATGAAGGGCCTAATGCATCACATGAGTCGATCATCTGACCTTAGCGAGTGACCGCTATTGGCCGCTTATAGACATATGCTGCAGAAGCCCGCTTCGACGCTGCCCTGTCGACAACCGAGTCTCAATCAGCCGTTTTTCGGGGCGCCGGGAAAGATGCCCGAACTCCGCGGCGCAGGTTTTCATCTGCGCCGCGGAACGTGGCTAGCCTGGGCCTCAGGCCGTTTTCCTGGCAGCCGTCTTTGCAACTTTCCTGGCTGCGCCCTTCTTGACGGCCTTCGTCGGAATTGCCTTGGGTGTGCCATCGATCAGGAAGCTCTCGGCGGTGGTACCGCGCTTCTTCAAGGCCTGCACGAACCACAGCGGCCGCTTGCCACGACCTGACCATGTCTGGGTGGCGTTCGCAGGGTTGCGGTACTTGGGGACTACTACCGACTTCGGCCCCTTGGCGCCTTTGCCGCTACGCGTCGGATACACGTCGGCCAGGGTGAGGCTGTTGCTTTTCAGCAAACGCTCGATTTTTTCCCGTACCTCTTTGACGTGATTGGCGTGAGCAGCCTGCATCTGCGATTGGGCGTTGGCGATGAGTGCCTTGAGTTCGACAGGAGACAGCGTTTCGAGATTAATGGCCATGATTGTGCTCTTCGGCAGTGCGTCAAAAGTGAGAGTTTATCTGAGTGAATAAGAATGCACCTACAAAAGGAAAGGGCATTTCCTTGTACATCTCCTGCGTACTTCACCGCATGGGTGGCGATGAGTAGGTGAATGCTTCGGAACTACCGTCAACGAGCCTCACGTACAGCACCTACACAACTTGCTCTCGTGAGCGGTGGGTAGTGACTGACTGCGTGTCGCCCATGCTGGCTGAAGGATAGCCGGGCTAGCTGCGAAGGGTTGAGGACGGTCCGAAACGGACATCAGGGGTGCCTGCGAAATACCAACCGTTCTAGGCATCTAGAACCGATTGACCTTCATCGGGCGCCTTCTGGTGTTGTCGCATCCTTGCTTGCATCCAGTCATGGCCCCAAGGAACGAACAAGATCATGCGAAGAAGTATCCACCACAGGTTGAACAAACCGTGATTGTGGAGAGAGTCGTCGCTCAGCAAGCCATGTGTGTAGAGGTTACGCAGGTTGTATCCGGATTTCTCCGTAAGAAGCGCACGTAGCTGGAAAACGAAATCTTTGCCGAGGATCTCGCTAGCATCGTCGCTTTCGAGTAACTGGTTCAGCGACATCTCTTCTTCCGTACCGTCGCCACGATCAACCAGTGTGTTCTTGCCGTGACGCTTGAGGATGTTGCGAACAATGGCTTCGGTTTGTGGAATCAGGAACGCAGCGGCTTCCAACCAGTCGTGATTGAAGCCCGCCATTAAACCACGTGCGATTGAATCCTCGTGTCCCTCCGGAATGCCAGGAGATCTTTGTGCGTATAGGACGAATGTGCTCAACGAAGGCTCGAACTTCTCATTGAAGACGTCGATAGCCTCAAAAATGCCTGGAGTTGCAATCATGAAATCGACGTCGTGCACCTGCTCAACCATCTTCCTGTAGGTGTGCTCCTCGTTGTTCGGATCGAAGGCATCCTGTCGAGCGATGGGAACCCCTTCGCTGTTGTAGTGGACCTTGCCGAACATATCTGTGATCGGA